>ERZ777010.786-NODE-786-length-27345-cov-8.148003_pt1 | contig 27345 bp, 27 predicted proteins | sample MGYA00374963_ERZ777010 | MGnify/ENA primary metagenome ERZ777010 (study PRJEB29309, sample SAMN06268256) | bioreactor metagenome | isolation source: Joint BioEnergy Institute, California, USA | place: USA:Joint BioEnergy Institute, California, USA | collected...
CTTGCACTGATACTGGGAGGTGGATCACCGATGGATATGAATCAGTATTTGGACATGTTTATTGAAGAATCAAAGGAACACTTGCAGGCAATCAATGACAATCTGCTCCTTCTGGAAAGCGATCCGACCAACGTCCAGATCGTCCATGAAATTTTTCGTTCTGCCCACACCCTGAAAGGCATGTCGGCGACTATGGGATTCGAAGACATGGCCAACCTGACGCACGAAGCGGAAAACGTGCTGGATTTGATTCGCAACGGCAAACTGGCGATCAACAGCGACATCATGGATGTGCTGTTCCAGAGCGTCGATTTGATTGAGAGCATGGTGATACATATTTCGGAAGGCGGGGACGGCTCGGCCGATGTGTCAAAGCTGGTGCAAAAGCTGCGCGCCATCGTCTCCGGCGATTTTTCGGCAGCACAACAGGAAAGTGCGGCTGCGCAAGCGGAAGCGGAAAAGACCAGCAAGCCGGAAGAGGAGAAACCTGCTCCGTCCAAACAGAATTACGAGTTGGACGAGTATGCCTTGACGGTGCTGAGACAGTCCAAGGAACAGGGCAACAACCTGTTCTGGATCAAGGTGACGCTGAGCGAACAGTGCGTGTTGAAGGCAGCCCGCGCCTACATGGTGTTCGACCACCTGGAACAGATGGGGGAAGTCATCAAGACGAAGCCGTCTGTGCAGGACATCGAAAACGAGCGCTTTGAGCAGACGTTTGAGTTGGTCTTCGTGACCATGCAACCGTTGGACAAGGTGAAGGCGACGATTCTGAATATCTCGGAAATTGCGGAAGCCGTGGTGGAAACCATCGAACTGAAGCCAACGGCCTCGGAAGCCCAGGCGAACAAAAAAACTTCCGCTCTGCAAGCAGAGAAAAAGGCGAATGCCGCTCCGCAGCAAACAGGGAAAAAACCGGGTGTCGGCGGAAAAACCATTCGCGTCGACATCGAGCGGCTTGACATTTTGATGAACCTGTTCAGCGAACTGGTCATTGACCGCGGCCGTCTGGAACAGCTGGCGCGCGAAATCGGCCGAAGCGAACTGCAGGAAACCGTGGAACACATGTCCCGCATCAGCGGCGATTTGCAAAACATTATTCTGACGATGCGCATGGTCCCTGTGGAACAGGTGTTCAACCGCTTCCCCCGCATGGTTCGCGACTTGGCCAAAGATTTGAACAAGAAAGTAAACTTGGAAATCTACGGCGCAGAAACGGAACTGGACAGAACGGTAATCGACGAAATCGGCGATCCCCTCGTCCATTTGCTCCGCAACTCGCTTGACCACGGCATTGAGTCCGTTGAAGAGCGCAGAAAGGCGGGCAAGCCGGAAGTGGGCACCGTACAGCTGCGGGCATTCCACAGCGGCAACCACGTATTCATCGAGGTAAAGGACGACGGTGCCGGCATCAACAAGGAGAAAGTGCTGAAAAAGGCCCTTGAGAAGGGAATCGTCAGCCAATCCTTTGCCGAAACCATGTCGGACAAGCAGATTTACGAGCTGCTGTTCGCCTCCGGTTTCAGTACGGCGGAAGTTGTCTCCGACATCTCCGGAAGGGGCGTCGGGCTGGACGTCGTCAAAACGAAAATCGAATCACTGGGAGGCAGTGTTGGAGTTGACTCCGTGCCCGGCAAGGGAACCACTTTCCTGATTCAGCTTCCGCTGACCCTCTCCATCATTTCCGCGATGCTGGTACAGGTGAAAAATGAAAAGTACGCGGTACCGCTCAGCTCCATCATTGAAACGGCCGTCTTCAAGAAGGATCAGATCATGATGGCGCATCAGCAAAAAGTGATCGATTTCCGCGGGCGGGTCGTGCCGCTGGTTTCGCTGGAAGAGATCTTCCAGGTTCCGAGCGACCGACAGGAAGAGTCGGACGAAGTGGCCGTGGTCATCGTCCGCAAAGGGGAGAAAATGGCCGGTCTGATCGTAGACTCGTTTATCGGTCAGCAGGAAATCGTTCTGAAATCCCTGGGCAAGTACCTGGTAAACGTATTTGCGATCTCTGGGGCAACAATTCTGGGAGATGGTCAGGTAGCGCTGATTATCGATTGCAATGCTTTGATCAAGTAAAGGAGGGGCTTCCGCATGACAGAGCAAAAAGAGATGGCAGGCGAAGTAAAGGTAATCGTCTTTCAACTGAAAGACGAAGAGTACGGCGTGGAAGTAAGCCAGGTGAAATCCATCGAAAAACTGGAGCACATCACCCGGGTTCCCCGTACGCCGAAATTTGTAAAGGGTGTGATCAACCTTCGCGGGGTCGTGACGCCGATTATCGACTTGAGAACGCGATTTGGGCTGGAAGAAGGAGAATATACCGAATCCACGCGGATCATCATTGTCGCAGTCGGCGAACTGGAAGTGGGCTTGATCGTCGATGCGGCCAATGACGTGATCGACATTCCGGTGAATGCTGTGGAACCTCCGCCTGAAGTTGTCGGCGGCGTGGAGGCAGCCTACCTGCGCGGAGTGGCAAAACTGGAAAACCGTTTGTTGGTAATGTTGAACCTTGACAAGGTATTGAGCACGGAAGAACTGAAACAACTTGATGCCTTAGAGGTATAGAAAAATGGCTTATTTTGCAAAGTTTGGGGAAATCCAATTCGACGTATTGCGCGAAATCGGAAATATTGGTTCTGGCCATGCGGCTACCGCACTCTCCAAGCTGATACAAAAGGAAATAGACATGAAAGTGCCACAGGTCAAAGTGATTCCCTTTGACCAGGTGGCGGATTGCGTGGGCGGTGCAGAAGCTGTCGTGGTGACGGTCTTCCTGCGGGTGGAAGGAGATACCCCAGGCAACATGTTCTTTATTCTGGACGTGGCGTCCGCCCAGCATCTGATCCACTATCTCACCAGTTCGGACAAGCCGGTTGAGGTATGGGGAGAGATGGAGGCATCCGCACTTCTTGAGATCGGAAATATTCTGATTGGATCCTATCTCTCCTCTCTGGCCGACTTTACCGGACTAAACCTGCACCCATCCGTCCCGGCTTTGGCAATCGACATGGCCGGAGCAATCCTCAGCTACGGCCTGATTGCCTTGGGGCGGGCAGGCGACTTTGCACTCACAATTGACACGGTTTTCCTTGAAGGAAACGATCACGTAAGAGGAAACTTTTTTCTGATCCCGGATCCCGAATCGTTGCCGATATTATTTCGATCACTAGGAGTTCCGTTCGATGGAGATTATTAAAGTCGGGATGGCTGGTCTCGGAGTGGCAAGGGCCCCGGGGCGGCTGCGTACAACTGGTTTAGGTTCATGTGTAGGGGTGGTCCTCTACGATCATGTCCAGAAAGTCGCAGGCATGGCGCATGTGATGCTCCCCGAATCTTCGCTGGCAAAAGGAGAGATTGAATCCGTAGGGAAATACGCGGACACCGCCATTCCCCACCTGATTCAGCTCATGCAAAAGGAAGGGGCAAACACGCGCAACATGGTCGCCAAATTGGCAGGCGGAGCACAAATGTTCTCCTTTTTGGGAAACAACGATACGATGCGAATTGGACCTCGCAATGTGGAAGCATGCAAACAGGCCCTGCGAAATGCGCGTATCGAGGTCGTCGCGGAAGATACGGGCGGAAATTGCGGGCGCACGATCGAATTTGATGCGGAAAACGGCCTTCTGCAGATTCGGACCGTAAATCAAGGTGTGAAGGAAGTATAGGTATGCTGGGAACCATTTGGATCAATACGGGTTTGGGATTGCTCGCTTCTGTCGCAACGTTTGTCCTGGCGTTGACCGAAAATCTCTGGCTTGTTTCAGTGGAGCGAGCTGTCACGGCTTTCCTGATATTCTTTCTCCTTGCGTTTCCGCTCCGCTGGGGGATGGGCTGGATTCTGCGAAACGCCCCCGCATCTGCCGCGGAAGACCGGCAGCAGGCCGAGGAACATGCGGAAATGGAGCAGAACGAAGCCGCGGATCAGAACAAGGTACAGCCGGATGAGGAGAAAGAATCGTTTACACCGCTTACCTTTTCCAAAATAGAAAGAACTCATCCAGCGGAAGACCCCACCACCGTTGCAGCGGTTATCAGGCGCTTGACAGATGAGTAAAGGTTGGTGACGTATTCGTGGCACGGCTAATCAGTCAAGAAAAAGCGAAGGAATTTGACAAATGGGTGATGTGGAAGCAAGAGGGCAGCCGTGAAGCGGAATTGGATCTGGTTACCCGCTTTCTTCCCCTGGTCGACAAGGTAGCCAACCGCCTGGCGATCAATCTGCCGGCCAACGTGGACAAAGACGACCTAATCAGCTATGGCCGCTTCGGCTTGCTTGATGCTTTGGCAAAGTTCGACCATACGCGCGGCCTTCAGTTCGAGACGTACGCGATGTGGCGGATCCGCGGTGCAATGATTGACGGATTGCGTGAGAATGACTGGATTCCGCGCACGGTCCGGGACAAGGCGAAAAAAATGGAAGAGGCGTACGCCGTGTTGGAACAAAAATTGCTGCGTATGCCAACCGACCAGGAAGTGGCCGAGTACCTTGGCATCAGTGAAAAGGAATTGCAGCAGGTGTACCAGGATACGTCCCTGGCAACGATGGTTTCCATTGATGAAGCGGTAGGGGATGAAGACGAACAGAAAACGGCGAGGCACTCCTATATCGTGGACGAAGTGACGCCGCGTCCGGAAAGCGTGGCGGAAGCTGCCAGCCTGAAACAGGTGTTGACCGAGGTCATTGACAAACTGCCTGAAAAAGAGCGAATTGTCATATCTCTGTTTTACTTTGAAGAGATGACTTTGTCGGAAATCGCCGAGATCATGAACTTGTCACCTTCGCGTATTTCACAACTTCACTCCAAAGCTCTGTTCCGTTTGCGCTCCGTGCTGTCGAGGTGGAAATCACAGCTGATGTGAAGAGGTTTCTGACGGAGGCCGAAGAAATTCAATACCCATCAATACTGATCGAGGGGGGAAAGGTATGGATGAGAGGAAAAAATATCAAGTGGAAGTTCATGTGTCTCCTGACAAATTGGAGGCCGCCATTACACTGAAGACGGACGAGACAGTTCCGGAGAATCTGTCGATCACCGAAAACGACTTGTACGAGATATTGACCCAAAAGGGAATCACATATGGCATTCGGCAAGACGTAGTTCGTGACATATGTGCACAACCATTGAAATATGCAAATGCACGCATCCCGGTTGCATTTGGCGTCCCCCCGGTAGATGGAATTGATGGGAGAATTGAATATCCCTGGCTTGATTCGGTCAGGAAGGAAAGCGGCCCCAAGGAATTGGAGGATGGACGCGTTGACTACTACGATGTAACCACTATTCCCAACGTGGTCAAAGGACAGCTGATCGCACGCAAACACCCGGCCACGGCGGGGACGCCGGGCAAAGCCGTTACCGGAGAGCCCATCGCTCCCAAAGCGGGCAAGGAAGCCATTCTGAAACCTGGAAAGAACGTCGTTCTCAATCAGGAAAGAACCATGATGTATGCGGCGATCGACGGCCAGGTTTCCTTTACAGACAAGGACAAGGTAAATGTGTTTCCTTTGTTTGAGGTAAACGGGGACGTCGATTTCGGCGTCGGCAATATCGATTTTGTGGGATCGGTGGTCATTCGCGGGAACGTCTTGTCCGGATTCCGCGTCAAAGCTTCCGGCGACATCCGCGTAACGGGAAGCGTGGAAGGGGCCGAACTGGAAGCGGGCGGTTCCATTGAAATCAAGAACGGAATCGTCGCGCAGGGGAAAGGCTCCATCGTAGCCGGTCACAATGTCCACACCTCCTTTATACAGAATGCCAACGTGACAGCGGGAAATCAGGTGATCGTCACACAGAGCATCATGTTTTCCACGGTGCGCGCGGGCAAACACATCATCTGCAACGGTCCCAAGGGGATCATCATCGGCGGTCTGTTGCAAGCCGGCGAAAAGATCGTGGGACGGGTGTTCGGGAATACCAACTCAACGCCGACTCTGCTTGAAGTTGGCGTGAAACCTGAACTGCGTCAGGAACTGGTCAATATTCAGAAGGAATTGCAGCATATCTACGAAAATCTGCGGAAAACCGATCAGGGACTTGCGGTGATCAACCAGATCCTGCAGGTAAATAGGGATTTGCCGCCGGATAAGCGCGTGATGCAGGTGAAACTGACCAATACCCGGCTGGTGCTGGAGAAGGAAGCGAAAGACCTGGAAGCGAGAAAGAAGGAACTGGAGAAGGAGCTGGAGGGAGACGCTCCCGCTGCAATTGAGGTTTACCACACCATGTACCCCGGGATCAAAATGACATTTGGAAAGTACGTTCATTTTGTCAAGAACGAATACGGACGCACCAAATTTATTGTGATGAACGGCGAAATTACCAGCGTTGCGATGATCTGAACGGATGGGCGAAAGCCCTTCCAAACAGGGGGGATGGAACGCGATGAGTTTGAAGGCTCTCGAGTTGCAAGTGGCATTGCCGCGCATGACGGATGTGGGCAGAATTCAGGAGCAGGAACTGCAGCGTCCCATCCACGAACAAGTGGCTCAGCAGGAAGAACGCAAACAGTTGGATGAGCTTAACCGCCAACGGCCGATCGAAGTCGAACATCCGGAAAAAAACATGATTCGCGAACGGGAAAAGCGCGGCCAAAGTCATGATCGCGAAGAGGGATTGCGGACGGCGGCCGGGAAAGAGGAAGGATCGGAAAACAAGAAAGCAGATTCTGTCTCGATGCGTGATCCGTTCCGCGGCCGTTACATCGACATTTCCCTGTAGAACGGATGATCGCGGAACGGAAGAGCATTTTTTACAAGCCTGAAAATAAAGGTGGCTGACATGGATATCATCTACATTGTCGCAATTGCCATTGGATTGGGAATCATGCTGTTCTCCTTGTTTTTGAAAAAGGAGGCGGGTGATTCTTCTTTTGTGCAGCAAAGGCGGCTTGAACGGTTCCAGGCGGAGTTGGAAAAAGCACTGCAGCAAATCAACAAACAGGCGGCGGAAAGACAGGCGCTGATCGCCCGGGAAGCGGAAGAGACGCGCCTTTCGCTGATGGAGGAGATCGCTTCGCTGCGCAGAAGGCTAGAGGAGTTGGAAAACGCGGAAAATCGCGCCTCCCGCTCTTCCGGTACGGGCAGGGGCGGGCAGGAGAAAGAAGAGGAACCCGACTTGCTGGCGCTTCGCGAACGGTATCAGCGCGTTTTCGAACTGGCTGACGAGGGGTTGACGCCAGACGAGATCGCCAAGCGTCTGGGAGCCGGACGAGGGGAAATCGACCTCATCTTTTTGTTGGCGGCCAAGCGGGAAGGGAGCCGGAACCATGCGTAAACGGGAACTGTTGTTTGGTCTTGGGGCCGGCGTGATGGTGGCCGCAGCCGTTTTGGGACTCGTCAAAACCAGTGAAACGGCCCCAGCGGCAGCGGAGCTTTCCCCGGAGGAGATTCGCGCTGCCGCGGAAAAGATGGAAATGGTCGTGATGAGCAAGCAGGAATACGAGCAGATGACGCAGGAGCAGACTGTGGACAAGTTGTTGCAAAAGCAGCCTGCTTCGCCGCAAAAACCTGCGGAACCGACGGTGAAAAGCACAGAAACGCCCAGGACGGCAACGCCGCAAAAACCCGAAGTTTCCGCGCCTGCATCCGCCAACTCCGCAGCCGCACCTCAAACGCCTCCAGTTGCAACGCCGTCTGCCGCGCAGGCGGCACCCTCTGCGGCCCAACAACCGGCAACCGCACAGGCACAAACCCCTGCCGCGCAACAGCCTTCAGCAGAAGAAACGGCGGCACAACCGACTGCCATCCGCAAAAAGATTGCCATTCCCTACAAGTCTACAGCCGAGGGCGTGGCGCGCAGGCTGGTGGCGGAAGGCATCCTGCCGGAGAACAACAAGCTTGTCGAAGTGCTGCGTGCGCAGAACAAATTGAACCGAATCCGCGTCGGAACCTATGAGTTTACGGTTCCTACTTCCGAAGAGGAAATTGTTAGAATCATCACCACACCGCCTCAGTCTTGAAGCGGTGTTTTTTGGAGAAAAAAAGGAAATGGTTTGTTGCAAATGCAAGAGCCATGTGATATATTCATTAACGGTGTTGAATTCGCACGTCCACCAATTCCAGCAACGGTGCTGCCTCTGGCAGTCTTGCTCGGAAGATGCGGTGAGGCGGAGGTAAGCATCAAAAAACCATTTTTAAGGAGGTGTGAAATATGGCAGTTATTTCGATGAAACAGCTGCTCGAGGCTGGTGTGCATTTCGGTCACCAAACTCGCCGCTGGAATCCGAAAATGGCTCGCTATATCTTCACCGAACGCAATGGCATTTACATTATCGACCTGCAAAAAACCGTCAAGAAAGTGGAAGAAGCGTACAATTTCGTGCGTGAACTGGCGCAAAACGGCGGTAAAATGCTCTTCGTTGGCACCAAGAAACAAGCGCAGGAATCCGTAAAAGAAGAAGCGGAACGCACGGGTCACTACTACATCAACCAGCGCTGGCTGGGAGGTACGCTGACCAACTTCGCTACCATCAAAAAACGTACGGCTCGCCTGGCGGAACTGAAACGCATGGAAGAAGACGGTACGTTTGACGTGCTTCCGAAAAAGGAAGTCATCATTCTTCGCAAGGAAAAAGAACGCCTGGAAAAATTCCTCGGCGGTATTGCCAATATGGAGCAATTGCCGGATGCTTTGTTCGTCATCGATCCGCGCAAAGAACGCATTGCCGTAGCGGAAGCGCGCAAGCTGGGCATCCCGATCGTGGCGATCGTGGATACCAACTGCGATCCGGATGAGATCGACTACGTGATCCCCGGAAACGACGATGCGATCCGCGCAGTTAAACTGCTGACCTCCAAAATGGCTGACGCTCTGCTGGAAGGAAGCCAAGGAGGCTCAACAGAGGAAGAAGAAGCCACTACAACTGCGTAAGCAAGTGGAAAGAGGGTGGACTGAGGGTGTCAGAGCCCCCGTCCATCCTCTTTTTCGGCCTATGCCGCGATTCGGGCAAAATGCAACATTTTAAGGAGGTTTTACTGGATGGCAATTAGTGCACAAGCGGTAAAAGAACTGCGTGAACGGACAGGCGCAGGCATGATGGATTGCAAACGCGCGCTGGAAGAAACCGGGGGAGACATGGAAAAGGCAATCGACCTGTTGCGTGAACGCGGCATTGCAAAAGCGGCGAAAAAGTCCGGCCGCATTGCTGCAGAAGGTCTGACAGCCGTGGCTGTTTCCGGAAACGTAGCCGCCATTGTGGAAGTCAACTGTGAAACGGACTTCGTGGCGAAAAATCCTGAGTTCCAGGCTCTGGTTAACGACATCGCCCAACACGTGGTCAGCCAGCGCCCGTCTTCCTTGGAAGAAGCTCTGGAAAAACCGTTCAAGGGAGAAGGTGCTCCCCTGTCCCAGGTGATCAACGAAAAAATCGCCACGATTGGGGAAAACATCACCTTCCGCCGTTTCTTTGTCAGTGAAAAATCGGATTCCGGCATTTTTGGCACCTACCTGCACATGGGCGGAAAAATCGGCGTTCTGGTTACCCTGGAAGGCACTCAGAATGAAACGCTGGCAAAAGATCTGGGGATGCATGCGGCCGCGGCCAATCCGCGTTTTGCCACCCGCGAAGAAGTCTCCGAGGAAGAGCTCAACCGCGAGCGCGAGGTGCTGAAAAATCAGGCGCTGGCGGAAGGAAAGCCGGCCAACATCGTGGAGAAAATGGTGCAGGGCCGTCTTGGCAAGTTCTTCGAGGAGAACGTGTTTGTCGAGCAGCCGTTTGTGAAGGATCCGGACAAGAAAGTATCTGCCTTGCTGAAAGAGGCGGGAGCAACCCTGAAAGAGTTCGCTCGCTTCCAGGTAGGCGAAGGTATCGAGAAAAAGCAGGAAGATTTCGCTGCAGAAGTAATGGCGCAAGTGAATAAAAAGTAAGAACGGAATAGGGAACACGGTGTGTTCCCTATTTTCCAAAGCGGAAGTTTCACAGGGAGTGAAACGTCGCGATTAATCTAAAGAGAAAACGCGTTCGCGTGTGTCGGAAGGAATCCGGCCGTATCCAGAGAATGATTGATGAATGGAGGCTGTTTACCATGCCACTTCCTGCCTATAAACGGGTTGTGTTAAAGTTGAGTGGGGAAGCTTTAGCTGGAGATTTGGGTTATGGAATCGACCCGAAAGTGATTTTGTCCATTGCAACCCAGATAAAGGAAATCGTCGAGATGGGGGTTCAGGTGGCCGTAGTCGTCGGAGGCGGAAACATCTGGCGGGGATTGTCCGGCAGTTCCAAGGGGATGGATCGGGCAACCGCCGATTACATGGGAATGCTGGCTACCGTGATGAACGCCCTTGCTCTGCAGGATGGACTGGAGCAGCTGAATGTCCCTACTCGAGTGCAAACATCCATTGAAATGAGGCAGGTAGCAGAGCCGTACATACGCCGACGTGCCATTCGCCACTTGGAGAAAAAGCGAGTTGTCATTTTTGCTGCGGGGACGGGAAATCCGTATTTTTCCACGGATACAACAGCTGCGTTGCGCGCTGCGGAAATCGAGGCAGAAGTGATCCTGATGGCCAAAAACAAGGTGGATGGCGTGTATTCTGCAGATCCCAAGCAAAATCCGGACGCTGTGAAATACGATCGCCTCACTTTCATGGACTTGTTGAACAAAGGCCTCGGGGTCATGGATTCGACCGCTTCCAGTCTGTGCAGGGACAATGACATTCCGCTGATTGTCTTCAATATCTCCGAAGAAGGCAACATTCGCCGCGCCGTGATGGGTGAGAAAATCGGTACTTTTGTCAAGGAGGAGTCATAATGCCGCAAAACGTAATCAAGGATATGGAAGAACGCATGAGCAAAGCGATTTCGACATTGAAAAAGGACCTGGCAAGTCTGCGGGCCGGCCGCGCCAATCCGGCCATGTTGGATCGCATTTTGGTTGATTACTACGGCACCCCGACACCGATTAGCCAGTTGGCGACAATCAGCGTTCCTGAGCCGCGCATGCTGACCATCCAGCCTTGGGACAAATCGGTGCTGAAAGATATTGACCGCGCGATTCAGCAATCCGATTTGGGGATTTCGCCCTCAAATGACGGTTCTGTGATCCGCCTTGTCATTCCGCCGCTCACGGAAGAACGCCGGAAAGAGCTGGTCAAACTGGCCGCCAAGAGCGGGGAAGAGGCAAAAGTCGCGATCCGCAACATTCGCCGTGACGCCAACGACGAGATCAAAAAGCTTGAAAAGGCAGCCACTATTTCCGAGGACGAGTCCCGTCGCCATCAGGAAACGGTGCAAAAAATCACGGACAAGTTTATTGCGGAAGTAGACAAAATCGTTAAAGAAAAAGAGAAGGATATAATGGAAGTGTAAGAAAGGAATCCCCCTCTGGTGAGGGGGATGTATGTCTATATCTCTCATTACGGGGGAAAACTTTATGTTGGAACATCTGGCGCGCAAGTGGGCACGCAAGGAAAAACAACAGGACTCTGCGGAAATGGACGTATCCGGCAAGATCCCTGTGCATGTTGCCGTGATCATGGACGGCAACGGGCGTTGGGCCAATCTGCGCAACCTGCCCAGGGTAGCGGGCCATCGTGCAGGAATGAAAACGGTAAAAGAGGTTGTCAAGGCGGCGGACGAAATTGGCATCCGCTACATGACCATGTACGCCTTTTCCACGGAAAACTGGAAGAGACCGCGCGAGGAAGTCGATTTTTTGATGAGACTTCCCCAGGAATTTTTGACGACTGAATTGGATGAATTGATTGAACGGAATGTGCGCGTGCGCATGCTCGGCAACCGGACCGGATTGCCTTCACACACGCTGGAGGCTCTGCTGATCGCGGAAGAGCGCACGCGCGAAAACACGGGCTTGCAGTTGAATTTTGCGCTGAATTACGGCGGCAGGGCCGAGATGGTCCGGGCTTTTACGGCAATGGCCGAACAGGTCCGCGCGGGTGTTCTTGATCCCAAGGATTTGGATGAAACGGTCATCTCCCGTTACCTGTATACAAGTGGAATTCCGGATCCGGATTTGCTGATCCGCACCAGCGGAGAAATCCGGCTGAGCAATTTTATGCTTTGGCAATTGGCTTACACGGAGTTATGGTTCACGGATGTGCTTTGGCCTGATTTCACCCGTGAACACTTTTTTCAAGCCATTGCGGAATATCAAGGCCGAGCTCGCCGCTACGGGGCGGTATAGCCAAGAGGTGGAATCGTTGAAGCAGCGAATCGTAACAGGCTTGATCGGTGGGGCCGGTTTCCTTCTCCTGATATGGCTGGGAGGGATCTGGTACTCCCTTCTCATTGTATTGCTCGCCGTCATCGGGCTTTATGAGTTTATGCGAATGGCGGGCCTGCCTGGGTTTGGATTGCCCGGAGTGCTCGGGTACGTGTTGATGGGCAGCATTTTATGGCCGTCCCTCGCATTTTCCTCCTTGTGGAGAGGCGAGGTGCCGGATTTGCTTTTGCCCGTCTTTCTTCTTCTCTTGTCGTATTCCGTTTGGAGGAAGAACCAGTTTCATGTTGAACACATCGCTCTTACGATTGTGGGAGCGTTATACATAGGGTATGGATTTACCTATATGGCTGCAACGCGCGGCCAACCGGACGGACTTGTCCTCACGCTCCTGACCATTCTGGGCATCTGGGCGACGGATTCGGGTGCCTATTTTATTGGCAAGGCGTGGGGACGCAAGAAACTGTTGCCCGCCATCAGCCCGAACAAGACCGTGGAAGGCTCCGTCGGAGGATTGGCGTTGGCGATTGTCGTGGTTTTGGGGCTGAACGCCTGGTTCGGCAACCTGCCTCTGCCGCAGGCGCTGGCGCTTGCGCTGGTGACCGGCATCGCGGGCCAGCTGGGAGATTTGATCGAATCGGCGCTGAAGCGTCATTTCGGGATCAAGGATTCCGGCAGGTTGATTCCAGGACACGGAGGGGTGCTGGATCGTTTTGACAGCGTGATGCTGGTTTTTCCTGTTCTGCATCTGTTGGGTATTGTCTGAGACCTGGCGCATATAGAAGGAGATATAGAAGGTGGATTCAAAAGTGAAACGAATAGCGCTTTTGGGGTCAACAGGTTCCATTGGCACCCGCACGTTGGATGTCGTCAGTCAGCATCCGGAGGAGTTTGAAGTGGTTGCCCTGGCAGCCGGAACCAACGTCGAACTGTTGGCTGAGCAGATCAAAACCTACAGGCCCCAGCTGGTGTCCGTGGGGACGGAGCAGGCGGCTGCAGACCTGCGTGAACATCTGCGCGGCGAGCCTCTTCCGGAAATTGTCCTGGGAGAGAAAGGGTTGGAACTGGTAGCCTGTCATCCGGATGCAAATTTCGTGATGACAGCAGTGGTGGGCAGCGTTGGCGTCGCCCCTACCCTGGCCGCTGTCCAGGCGGGCAAAACCATCGGGCTTGCCAACAAGGAGACGCTGGTCTGCGCCGGTTCTGTCGTCATGAAAGCGGCACGGGAAAAAGGAGTTCCCATCATTCCCGTGGACAGTGAGCACTCGGCCCTGTTCCAATGTTTGCAGGGAGAACGCAGGGAAGACGTGGCAAGGGTGATCCTGACCGCTTCCGGCGGATCGTTTCGCCATCTGAAGCGTGAAGAACTGACAGAGGTTACCATTGAGCAGGCGTTGAACCATCCCAATTGGAGCATGGGTTCGAAAATTACCATTGATTCGGCGACGATGATGAACAAGGGCTTTGAAGTGATCGAAGCCCATTGGCTGTTTGATCTGCCCTATGAGCAGATTGAAACGGTCCTGCATTATGAAAGCATCATCCATTCCATGGTAGAATACAAGGACAGCGCGATTATGGCCCAGCTGGGAACGCCTGACATGCGCGTCCCCATTCAGTACGCGCTCAGTTATCCAAACCGGATGCCGCTTTCCACAGAACGTCTCGATTTGGCAAAACTGGGCACTTTGCACTTTGCTGCCATGGATTTTGCACGATATCCTCTGCTACAATTGGCATATGAATGCGGTAAAGCAGGGGGAACATATGCAGCGGTATTGAATGCCGCCAATGAAGTTGCGGTTGCACATTTCCTCAATGGCACCATCCGTTTTTTGAAGATCGAAGAAATCGTCAAAAAGACGTGTGATGCCCATGTCAGCGTCTCCAATCCGAACCTGGAAGAGATTTTTGCTGCTGACAGGTGGGCGCGCGCACATGCTTTGTCGTGTATTGAAGCAGGGTAAGACTGCATCATACGAATGAAAGGTGGCTGTTCCTTTGCCATTGCCCAATCTCAATTCCCTAGACTCAATCCTCGCTTTTGTCATCATATTTGGTGCGCTCGTTTTTTTTCATGAAATGGGGCACTTTCTGCTGGCCAAGCGGGCGGGAATCCTTTGCCGCGAATTCGCCCTGGGCATGGGGCCCAAAATCTTCCGCTTCAAATATGGAGAGACGGAATATACCCTGCGTCTCTTGCCGATTGGCGGGATGGTCAGGATGGCAGGCGAAGATCCGGAAATGGATCTGCTGAAGACCGGCATGCTTGTGGGGGTGAAGCGGGACGCGGTCGGCAAGGTGACCCATATCCTGCTGGACGGCGTTCCTGCCGATTCCACTGGGGTGCTGGCGGGAAAGGTGGTCGATTACGACCTGGAGAAGGCGTTGACGCTCATCCTGGACATCGAAGGGGAAGAACGGAAATTTTCCGTTCATCCGCAAGCCCAGTTGGTAATGGGCGGACGCGAAACGCAGATTGCCCCGTTGAACCGCCAGTTTCACGGCAAACGCGTGGGGCAGCGGTTCTGGACCATCTTTGCCGGCCCGGCGGCCAATTTCCTGCTCGCCTTTGTGCTGTTTGTCGTGATTGGATTGGTCTACGGCGTGCCCAACGACGCCCCGCAAATCGGCGAAGTGATGCCAGGCGGACCTGCGGCGCAGGCTGGGCTGGTGCAGGGGGACAGAGTGCTTTCAGTAGAAGGAAAGCCGGTTTCCTCCTGGAAGGAAATCGTGCAGATCGTCAGCCAATCGCCGGATCGGGACCTGAGGTTCGAGATCGAGCGCAACGGAGAGCGTTCGTTCGTTTCCGTGCACGTTGCCCGTGATGAAAACAATGTCGGGAAGATCATGGTGACGCAATCGCTTACGTATGCGCCGACGGAAGCGCTGGGATTCGGGATCGAGTCCACGTACAAGTTCACGGTGATGATCTTGCAAAGCCTCGGCATGTTGCTGATGGGAGACGTCGGATTGAAGGATTTGAGCGGCCCGGTGGGGATCTTCCAGATGACCGGCCAGTTCGCGCAGCAGGGCCTCACCGTGTTGATGCAGTGGACGGCTGTGCTCAGCATCAACCTGGGGCTGTTCAACCTCTTGCCGCTTCCGGCGCTGGATGGCGGCAGACTTGCCTTTTTGGCAATTGAGGCCCTGCGCGGCAAACCGGTTGATCCGCAAAAGGAAGGAATGATCCACTTCCTGGGGTTTGCCTTCCTGATGCTGTTGATTTTGGTTGTCACGTGGAATGACCTGCAACGCTTGCTTGCATAGACGCGTAATAAGGGAACAGGCACGAGAGATGAGAAAGGATGGTGCAACATGTACAAGCGCGAGGAGACGAAACCGGTATTCGTTGGGGGAGTGCAGATCGGGGGACAGAAGAGCGTGGTCATCCAATCGATGACGACTGCCGACACGCGCGACGTGGAAGGCACGCTGGCCCAGATCTGGAGGCTGTACGAAGCCGGTTGCCAGATTGTGCGGCTGGCAGTCATCAACGAGGACGCGGCACGCGCCATCAAAAAGATCAAGGAGCGTTCGCCGCTTCCGCTCGTCGCGGACATTCATTTTGACTACAAACTGGCGTTGATCGCATTGGAAAGCGGCATTGACAAAATCCGCATCAACCCGGGAAACATCGGTTCCAAGGAGAAGACGAAAGCGGTGGTGGAAGCTTGCCGCGAACGGAACGTGCCGATCCGGATCGGCGTCAACTCCGGTTCCGTGGAGAAACGTCTGTTGGAAAAGTACGGCTACCCTTCTCCGGAAGCAATCGTAGAAAGCGCGATGGATCACGTGAACATCCTGGAAGACCTGAACTACGACAACATCGTCATTTCCCTGAAATCGTCCGATGTGCCGACAATGATCAAAACCTACTCGCTGATGGCGGAAAAACGCAACTACCCGCTGCACGTCGGCGTGACGGAAGCGGGCACGCCATTTTCCGGCGGCATCAAGTCAGCCGTCGGGATCGGCACCGTGCTGTCGATGGGGATTGGCGATACGATCCGCGTGTCGCTGACTGCCGACCCGGTGGAAGAGATCAAGGTGGCCAAGCAAATCCTGCGCAGTCTGGACATCGTCAACAACGACCCTGTCGTGATTTCCTGTCCTTCCTGCGGCCGTTGCGCCATTGATCTGATCGGCCTGGCGACAAAGGTGGAGGATGCCGTTTCCAACTTGAAGGTGCCGCTGAAGGTAGCCGTGATGGGATGCGCCGTAAACGGACCGGGTGAAGCGCGCGAAGCCGACGTGGGCGTCGCCGGCGGAAACGGGGAAGGACTGATTTTCCGCGAAGGGAAAATCGTGCGGAAAGTGAAAGAAGACGAACTGTTTGAAGAGTTGATGAAAGAAATCAACGAAATGGTAAAAGAGAAAAAAGCTGCCCATGTATAGCTGACGGCAGGAAGCAGGAACAGGACTGATTTTGTCGAATTTTACGGGGTACTCCCCTTTGGAATGCGGGGGTATCCTTTTCTTGTTTCAGGGAAGGTGGAGAATACCGTGGATCGTTTGCAGGAGCAAAAACAGCGATTCTCCTTGCTGTTGAAACAGATGGAGATTCCCGCGGAATGGGTGGAACGATTTTTTTCCGACGGACAGATAGATAAATTGGAGATTTTCAAACAAAACAAAAAGTGGGTGTTTCACTTTACCCTTCCTGCGCTTTTGCCGGGAGAAGTATTCCAGTCCTTCATGCATCGGCTTAGGCAAACCTTTGCTCATTTGGCTGTGGTGGATGCCTGTTTTCGTTACCGCCAGGCGCCGTCACTGCAGCAGGCCGTGAAGGATTACTGGGAAATCCTGCTTGCGCGGGCGGAAGAAACGCTCAATTCTCTTGCCGCTACCTTGCGGGGAGTGGACAAGAAGGTGGAGAACGGCGAAGTAAAAGTGTCCGTTCCCACCGATATGATTCTGGAGATGGCGAAGCGCAAGCATGCGGCTCAGGAACTGCAGTCGCTCTTTCAAAAATTCACCGGATGCTCGCCCCGTTTTTCCTTCCATGTGGAAGAAAACGAGGAAACGTACAAGGCATTTGCCAGCCAGCGGGAAGAGGAAGAACGGGCCTTGATGGAAGAGGTCATGAACAGCGTTCAGCTGGAGAAAGAGGGCAAAAACGGCGGAGAAGCCGAAGCCGTAACCACGCTGATGATCGGTTACGAAATCAAGGACGAGCCCGTGCCGATCCGCGAAATCCAGGAGGAGGAGCGGCGCATCTGCATTCAGGGCACCGTTTTCAACGTAGAGCTGAAGGAACTGAAAAGCGGACGCCACTTGCTCACCTTTTACATCACCGACTACACCGATTCGTTGACGGTGAAGATGTTTTCCCGCGACAAGGAAGACGTCAAGATGCTGGAAGCGCTCAAGGACGGCATGTGGGTAAAGGTGCGGGGAAGCGTGCAGCATGATACGTTCATGCGCGAACTGGTGATGAACGCAAACGATCTGAACCAGATCGAGCAGGTGTCGCGCAAGGATACCGCGCCGCAAAAGCGGGTCGAACTTCACTGTCACACGCCGATGAGCGCGTTGGACGGGGTCGCCTCCGTCAAGTCCCTGATTTCCACAGCGGCCAAATGGGGACACAGCGCCATCGCCATTACCGACCACGGCGTTGTTCAGGCGTTTCCGGAAGCGTACAGTGTCGCCAAAAAGCACAACATCAAATGCATACTCGGAATGGAAGCCTACGTGGTGGAAGACGGGGTTGACATTGTTTACGGTCTGACGGAAGCGAACAATCGGGCCATTGATGAAAATACGGAATACGTGGTGTTCGACACGGAAACCACGGGTCTGAATCCCGCCGAGCACACCATTATTGAAATTGCCGCCGTAAAGATGAAAGGTTCGGAAATTGTGGACAAGTGGAGCCAATTGATCGATCCGCAGATGGAAATTGGCGCGAAAACGACGGAGATTACCGGGATCACCAACGAGATGCTGCGCGGACAGGAAACCCTGGATGTGGTGCTGCGCAAATTCAAGGATTTTACCAAGGATGCCGTGTTGGTTGCGCACAACGCCGAGTTCGACAGGGCGTTTATCAATGCCTGCGCCAAGCGGATCGGCCTGGAGCCATGGGACAATCCGTTCCTTGACACCTTGCCCTTGGCGCGCATGCTGTACAAGGGTTTGCGCAACTACAAGCTGGGCACGCTGGCCAAGAAGTTCAATGTCGAGCTCATCCAGGCACACCGCGCGCTGGATGACACCGTCGCACTGGCGCACGTCTTCCAGCACATTCTCAAGGATGTCCGGGAGGCGTCGATCAAAACGCTGGCGGAACTGAATGAAAAAAGCAATGAAGAAGCGGATTACAAGAGCGGCCGTCCATTCCATGCGACCATTCTCGTCAGGAACAAAACAGGCTTGAAAAACCTGTACAAGCTGGTGAGCCGTTCCCACGTGGAAACCTTTTACCGCTGGCCGCGCATTCTCCGCAGCCAGCTGGTCAAGCACCGGGAAGGGCTTCTGTACGGAACGGCCTGCAAGGAAGGCGAACTGATGCAGAGCATTTTGCGCGGGAAGAGCTGGGATGACCTGGTGCAAATTGCTTCCTTTTACGACTTCCTGGAAATTCAGCCGATTTCCCACTACCAGCCGCTTTTGCGCAACGAAGAGATTCCTTCGCTGGAGGCGGTCAAAGAGTACCATCAGCTGATCGTCCGGTTGGGCGAGGAGTTGGGCAAGCCGGTGGTGGCAACTGGGGATGTTCACTTTCTCAATCCCCAGGACGACATTTTCCGGGATGTCTTCCTGTTCTCCAAGGGCGACCCGACGACGGGCAACCAGCCGCCGCTCTATCTGCATACCACCGATGAAATGCTGAAGGAGTTCTCCTACCTGGGGGAAGAGACTGCGCATGAGGTGGTGGTGACCAACACCAACAAGATCGCGGAGATGATCGAGGACGTAAGCCCGATCCCGGACAGGCTGTACACGCCCATCATCGAGGGCGCGGACGACGAGCTGCGGGAAATGTGTTATGCCAGGGCGAAGGAGCTGTACGGCGATCCGCTGCCCGAACTGGTGGAAAAACGCCTGGAAAAAGAGTTGAACAGCATTATCACTCACGGCTTTGCGGTCATTTACCTGATTTCGCAAAGATTGGTGAAAAAATCCCTGATGGATGGCTACCTGGTCGGTTCGCGGGGATCCGTCGGTTCTTCCTTCGTCGCCACGATGGCGGAGATCACCGAGGTCAATCCGCTGCCGCCGCACTACCGTTGCCCGTCATGCAAGCACAGCGAGTTTATTACGGACGGTTCCATCGCCTCAGGGTTCGACTTGCCGGACAAGGATTGCCCGGTCTGCGGCACCCGCTTGGCCAAGGACGGACAGGACATTCCGTTTGAAACATTCCTTGGCTTCAAGGGAGACAAGGTGCCGGATATCGACCTGAACTTTTCCGGCGAATACCAGCCGCGCGCCCACAAGTACACGCAGGAGCTGTTTGGCGTCGACAATGTTTACCGCGCCGGAACGATTGGAACGGTCGCGGAAAAAACCGCTTACGGCTACGTGCGCAAGTATGCGGAGGAACGGGGCTTGCATCTGCGCAACGCGGAAATCGCCCGGCTGGTAAACGGCTGCACCGGCGTCAAGCGCACCACCGGCCAGCACCCCGGCGGGATTATCGTTGTACCCAGCTACATGGAAATTGAAGACTTTTGCCCGATCCAGTACCCGGCGGACGACAGCGAATCCGAGTGGAGAACCACGCACTTCGACTTCCACTCGATTCACGACAACCTGCTGAAACTGGACATTCTCGGCCACGACGATCCGACGGTCATCCGCATGCTGCAGGATTTGACGGGCATCGATCCGAAAACGATCCCGCTTGACGACAAAAAGACCATGTCCCTGTTCAGTTCGACGGAAGCCCTTGGCGTGACGCCGGAGCAGATCCGGACCAACCTGGGAACACTTGGAATCCCTGAGTTCGGGACCAAGTTCGTGCGGCAGATGCTGGAGGATACCAAGCCGACGACGTTCGCCGAACTGGTGCAGATCTCCGGTCTTTCGCACGGAACCGACGTCTGGCTGAACAACGCACAGGATTTGATCCGCAACGGAATCTGCAAGCTGTCAGAGGTGATCGGGTGCCGCGACGACATCATGGTCTATTTGATTTACAAGGGGTTGGAACCTTCGCGTGCGTTCAAGATCATGGAGTCGGTGCGGAAGGGAAAAGGGGTTTCCGAAGAGGACCAGGAAGAAATGCGCAAAAACAACGTTCCGGAATGGTACATTGAGTCCTGCCAAAAAATCAAGTACATGTTTCCGAAAGCCCACGCCACGGCTTACGTGATGATGGCGGTGCGCATCGCCTACTTCAAGGTGCACTATCCGCTTGAGTTTTACGCCACCTACTTTACGGTGCGCGCGGATGACTTTGACATTCCGCTGATGGTGAAAGGTTCGACGGCAATTCGGCAGCGCATCGAGGAAATCGAAGAGAAAGGCCTGGATGCCTCTCCGAAGGAAAAGGCGCTGCTCACCGTGCTGGAGATGGCGCTGGAAATGACAGAGCGCGGTTTTCGCTTCGCCAATGTCGATTTGTACAAATCCGACGCCACCCGCTTCCTCATCGAGGGCGACACCCTGATTGCCCCGTTCAACTCGTTGCCGGGTCTGGGGGATAACGCGGCGATCAGCATTGTCAAGGCGCGGGAAGAAGGGGAGTTTTTGTCCAAGGAGGATCTCCTGACGCGGGCGCGCATTTCCAAAACCATTCTCGATTACCTGGAGGAGCAGGGGGCTTTGAAAGGATTGCCGGAATCGAATCAGCTCTCGCTGTTTTAACGGTGGGCCGGCCAGGGAAGGACTCTCCAGCCAAAGGTTGTCAGCGAATGACTGTTATGCTATAATCATTTTGGAAATACTGGTTTTATACGCATGGCTGATGGAGAGTGGGGAAACCCACTCTTTCTTTCTGGCTAAACCTAATGCAGCAATTGATTAAGGAGGTACTTGCTTGAGCAAGGTTACGGAGATTGTCAGCGAACTGGTCACGCCCATTCTTGCGGAAATGGGGTTGGAACTGGTGGACATCGAGTACAAGAAAGAAGGAAGCAACTGGTTTTTGCGCGTGTTCATCGACAACGAAACCGGCAACATCGACATCGATGAGTGCGGCCTTGTGAGTGAGAAATTAAGCCAGAAACTTGATGAAGTGGACCCCATTCCCAATGCGTACTTCCTGGAAGTCTCCTCGCCGGGGGCAGAGCGCCCCTTGCGAAACGAAAAAGATTTCCGCAAGGCGATTGGCCGTCACGTGCATATCACGACCAGGGAGCCGATTGACGGTGTCAGCGTGATCGAAGGCGAACTGGTCTCCGTGGAAAACGGTCAGCTGACAGTGAAGGAAGCAAAGAAGACGTACGTGATTTCCCTGGAGCAAATTGACACTGCCCGCATGGCAATTGTCTTTTAAGCGTCCGGGTTGGTGAGTGCAAAGGAGGAGGCAGCGAAAGTCATGAACGCCGATTTTATCGAGGCATTAGAGGCCATTGAGAGAGAGAAAGGCATTTCCAAGGACATTTTGATCGAGGCCATCGAGGCGGCTTTGATCTCAGGCTACAAACGAAACTTCAATTCCGCGCAAAACGTGCGCGTGGACGTGAACCGCGTCACCGGAGTGGTGCGGGTCTTTGCAAGGAAGACCGTCGTGGAGGAAGTGGTGGACCCGCGTCTGGAAATTTCCCTGGAGGCCGCGCAGGAAATTGATCCCAATTACCGGCTGGATGACATCGTGGAAATTGAGGTGACCCCCCGCGACTTTGGCCGCATTGCCGCGCAAACGGCGAAACAGGTGGTTACCCAGCGCATTCGCGAAGCGGAACGCGGATTGATTTACAGCGAGTTTATCGAGCGCGAGGAAGATATCATCACAGGCGTTGTGCAGCGGATGGATGCGCGCAACTACTACATTGACCTCGGCAAGACAGAGGCGGTTATGCCGCTTTCGGAAAAAATGCCAAACGAGGAATTTAAGCCGCAGGATCGGATCAAAGCGTATATTATCAAGGTGGAAAAAACCACCAAAGGGCCGCAAATCATCGTTTCCCGCACGCATCCGGGGCTGCTCAAGCGGTTGTTTGAACTGGAAGTTCCGGAAATTTACGATGGCGTGGTGGAAATCAAGTCGGTCGCGCGCGAGGCCGGAGACCGCTCCAAAATTGCGGTGCATTCCATCAACCCCGAGGTGGATCCCGTGGGAGCCTGCGTCGGACCAAAAGGGATGCGCGTGCAAACGATCGTCAACGAACTGAAGGGAGAGAAGATCGACATTGTCCGCTGGTCCGAAGACCCGGCGGAATACGTCGCGAATGCGCTTAGCCCGGCCAAGGTGATTCACGTGGACGTGAACGCGGCGGAAAAGGTAACCCGCGTCATCGTGCCGGACTACCAGCTTTCCCTCGCGATCGGAAAAAGGGGGCAAAACGCGCGCCTCGCCGCCAAACTGACCGGCTGGAAAATCGATATCAAGAGCGAATCGCAAGCGGAACAAGAAGGCATCGTTTATCCGAAAGAATCAGAAGTTGATGAAGGAGCGGACAACGAATAGCCATGAAACAAAAAAAGGTTCCTATGCGTAAATGCATTGTGTGCCAGGGAATGTTTCCCAAAAAGGAATTGATTCGCGTGGTTCGCACGCCCAATGAAGAAATTCTGATCGATCTGACCGGCAAGGCCGCAGGTCGCGGCACCTATGTATGCCGGCAGGAAAGCTGCCTGAGACCGGATGCGTTCGCATCGGGAAAATGGAAAAAAGTGCTGGAACGGGCTTTGAATATTTCCATTTCACAGGAAAAGTACGACGCTTTTCGCCAACAGTGGATGGAGATGATGGGCGGATGACGCCCAAGGCGGCGCAATTGCTCGGATTGGCAATGCGGGCGGGAAAAGTTTTGTCCGGCGAGGAAATGGTGCTGCAGGCTGTTCGTAGCGGTAAGGCCCGACTGGTGTTGCTCGCGTCTGATGCATCGGAGAATACCGCCAAAAAAGTAAAAGACAAGTGTTCCTATTACGGTGTTTCCTGTATTACCACGGGTGACCGGTATCAACTGGGTCACGCGATCGGGAAGGTTGGGCGAGTAACCGTGGCGGTAACAGATGGGAAGTTGGCGGAAAGCATTCAGCGTCAGCTCACCTAATTGAGGAAAGGGTGAAGTACATTTGAAGACACGTGTGTATGAATATGCCAAACAACACAATATGAGCAGCAAGGAAATCCTCAATTTGCTCAAGCGATTGAATATAGATGTGACAAACCATATGAGCATCCTGGAAGAGGATACGATCAAAAAGATCGAGGACCATTTGGAAAAACTGCGTTCAGGGGCGAAAGCGGAAAATCGCGCCAAAGCTGCAAATGCCAACACGCGGCCAGCAGAAGAGGCTGAACCGCGAAATGCCGATGCGAAAGCACAGCAATCCCGGCAGCGCCCGGCTGAACGCGAGCAGAGCGGAAACCGGCAGGCCGGCAACCGCGCAAGCGCAAGCAACGGAGCAAACCGTTCCGACTCTCGGCATGACGGAAAAAATCAGGCTAAGAATCAGGAGAGAAAAGCAGGCAATATGAGTCAAGCAGCAAAACAAAACGAACGCAAGACACAGGGGAAAGGCCAGCAACGGCCGCAAAACCAATCTCGTCCGCAGAGCCAGCAGCGTCCGCAAAAGGAACAGCTTCTGGCGGAAGAGGATCACGTGGATCTGGTTGATGGGGATGATTTTGAAGATCGCGTAAAACTGCCTTCCAACCTGGGACTGGAGAAACGGGAAAAGATCAAAAAGGCGCCGCCGAACCGGAAGTCCTATGAGGAGAGCAAGAAAAACCAACCGTTCAAGGGCAGCAACCGCAATCAGAAAAACAGCGCCCGCAACTCCCGCGGGAATCAGCCGCAGCGTCCGGTGCTGGATCCGCCGGCGAAAATCACCTTTACGGAGACGCTTACGGTTAACGAACTGGCTGTCAAGCTGCGCCGCGAACCGGCGGAAATCATCAAGAAGCTGTTTAATCTGGGCATCATGGCCACGATCAACCAATACCTGGATCGCGATGCCATTGAGTTGATCTGTGCCGAGTACAATGTGGAAGTGGAAGAGAAGGTCGTCATCGACGAAACCAATTTCGAGACACTGGAAGAAGTGGATGATCCGGATACCCTGGTGGAAAGACCGCCGGTTGTGACCATCATGGGCCACGTTGACCACGGGAAAACCACTCTGCTTGACGCAATCCGCTCCACTAATGTGGTGGCGGGAGAAGCGGGCGGCATTACCCAGCACATTGGCGCCTACCAGGTGGAAATCAAAGGGAAGAAGATTACCTTCCTGGACACGCCGGGGCACGAAGCCTTCACCACCATGCGGGCGCGCGGTGCACAAATCACCGACATCACCATTCTGGTGGTGGCTGCCGATGACGGCGTAAAGCCGCAAACGGTGGAAGCCATCAACCATGCCAAGGCCGCCGGTGTGCCGATCATCGTGGCGGTCAACAAGATCGACAAACCGGAAGCCAACGTCGAACGGATCAAGCAGGAGCTGACCGAATACGAACTGGTTGCCGAGGAGTGGGGCGGCGACACCATTTTCTGCCCGATCTCCGCCAAACAGCGCATCGGAATTGAGGAATTGCTTGAATACATCCTGCTGGTGGCGGAAGTTCAGGAGTTGAAGGCAAATCCGAACAAACGGGCGCGCGGTACGGTCGTCGAGGCGGAATTGGACAAGGGACGCGGTCCGGTTGCCACCGTTCTGGTACAGCACGGCACGCTGCGTGTGGGCGATCCCATCGTCGTCGGTTCCACGTACGGGCGCGTCCGCGCAATGGTGAACGACAGGGGACGCCGTTTGAAAGAGGCCGGCCCTTCCACGCCTGTGGAAATTACCGGTTTGAACGACGTGCCGCAGGCTGGCGACCCGTTCATGGTCTTCGAAGACGAGAAAAAGGCCCGTTCCATCGGGGAAGCGCGCGCAGCCAAGCAGCGCGAATCGGAGCGGCGCAGCACTTCCCGCATTTCGCTGGATGATTTGTTCCAGCAGATTCAGGAAGGCGATGTCAAGGAACTGCATCTGATCGTCAAGGCGGATGTGCAGGGATCCGTCGAAGCGTTGCGCGGTGCTTTGGAAAGAATCGACGTGAACGGAACGCGCGTGAAAATCATTCACGCGGGTGTAGGGGCGATAACCGAGTCCGATGTGACGCTGGCCAATGCTTCCAATGCGATCATCATCGGCTTCAACGTGCGTCCTGAACCGAATGCCCGCAACATGGCAGAGCAGGAGAAGATCGATATCCGCCTGCACCGCGTCATCTACGATGTCATTGAAGAGATCGAGCAAGCGCTCAAAGGCATGCTGGATCCCGTCTACAAGGAGAGCGTCATCGGTCAGGCGGAAATCCGCGAGGTGTTCAAGGTCTCCAAGGTGGGGAACATTGCCGGCTGCTACGTGACCGAGGGCAAGGTGACCCGCGACGCCGGTGCCCGGGTGATTCGCGATGGCATCGTGATTTACGAAGGGAAGCTGGAAACGCTGAAGCGCTTCAAGGACGACGTGAAGGAGGTTGCCGCCGGTTACGAGTGCGGTTTGACGCTGGATAACTTCCAGGACATCAAGGTGGGCGACCTGATCGAAGCCTTCGTCATGGTAGAAGTGAAGCAGTAATATGGTCGCGAGCGTGCGAATTGAACTGTTTCTTCCAGCATGCCAAAATCTGAAGGAAAAGCGGGCCATCGTCAAAAGCTTGATCGGAAAGCTGCGGAGCAGATGGAATGTTTCCGCAGCGGAGGTGGCTTATCAGGAGCAATGGCAGCGAACCATTCTGGGGATCGCTGCCGTTGCCAATGAGATCTCCTACCTGCAACAGGTGATTCAGGCTGCCGTGCAGTGCGTGGAAAACCATCCCGGCGTGGAGTTGATCCATGCCGAGTCGGCATACTACGAATGAGGCAGCTGGTGGAGGTGAACAGGGTTTGAACAAGACAAGAATGAGCCGCGTTGGGGAAGAGATCAAAAAGGAACTGAGCATTCTTTTTCAGCGCGGGTTGAAGGATCCGCGCATTGGCTTTGTCACCGTGACGGGCGTGGAGGTAACCAGCGATTTGCAGCTGGCGAAGGTGTACATCAGCATCTTTGGCGGCGAGGAAGAGCGCAAGGCAACGCTGGAGGGCCTGCAAAAGGCAAAAGGGTATTTGCGCACGGAGATCGGCAAGCGCGTCAAACTGCGCCACGTCCCCGATTTCGTCTTCAAGCTGGACGAATCGATTGACTACGGAAGCAGAATTGAATCGATCCTGCGGGAAATCTCTCCCACAAAGGGGAATAACACTGATGATCAATCGTGAATCTCTTCAGGAAGCGGCACGGTTCTTGCGGGAACACGACCGCTTCCTGGTTCTTTCACACGTCAATCCCGACGGCGACGCCACGGGTTCCGCGCTTGCCACAGCCATGATGCTGGAGGCGTTGGGCAAGGAGTACATAGTGGCAAACGAAGGAGAAACGCCGAAGAAGTTTTCCTTTCTGCCCCGTTTTCACCTTTTGCGCAACCTCAGTCAGCAGCCGCTGAATGAGACGTTTTCGGCTGTCATTGCCGTCGATTGCGCGGACCGTTCGCGGATGGGCAACGTGGAGGCGCTGTTTGCTCCCGGGGCCGCCCTGCTCAATATCGACCACCATCCGACCAACGACCGGTTCGGGTCGGTTAACCTGATTGATCCCGAGGCGGCGGCGACGGCGGAAGTTCTGTTTGAACTTGCCCAGGCGGCGGGAATCTCCTTCCACGAAGAGTTGGCATTGTGCATCTACACCGGGCTGTTGACGGACACCGGCGGTTTTCGCTATGCCAATACCTCGCCGCGCGTGATGGAGATTGCGGCAAAACTGTTGACATACGGCGTGAAGCCGAGCGAGGTGGCGGAGCGGTGCCTGGAGGAGATCACCTATTCCCATGTCAAAATTCTTCGCCGTGCGCTGCAAACCTTAACCTTGTCCCATCAAGGAAAAATTGCCGCCATCTCCGTCAGGCAAAAGGATTTCGCCGAGACGGGGGCGGATCGTGAGGATGTCAGCGGCCTGGTGAACTACTGCCGCAATATTGAAGGGGTGGAAGTGGGCGTCTCGTTTGTTGAGGCTGA
>ERZ777010.791-NODE-791-length-27273-cov-4.972959_pt1 | contig 27273 bp, 27 predicted proteins | sample MGYA00374963_ERZ777010 | MGnify/ENA primary metagenome ERZ777010 (study PRJEB29309, sample SAMN06268256) | bioreactor metagenome | isolation source: Joint BioEnergy Institute, California, USA | place: USA:Joint BioEnergy Institute, California, USA | collected...
ATCGTGATCCGCGTCCGGGTGCGCGTGACGCCGACGCCAAGGGCACGCTCGCCAACACCGCCTCGGTGACGAGCCCGACCACCGACCCGGTCCCGTCGAACAACCAGGACTCGACGTCACGCAAGCTCAAGCGCCTCAAGCCCCGCCTCGCGCTCGCCAAGCGCGCGGGCGTAAAGGCGACGCGCCCGGGCGACGTCGTGCCCTACACGATCACGGTGCGAAACAAGGGCAAGGGCGCGGCGACCGGCGTGCGGGTCTGTGACGTCCTGCCCGACGGGCTCGTCGTCGTGCGCGCGCCCGGGGCCGCCAAGCGCAGCGCCAAGCGCGTGTGCTGGCGGCTGGGCAGGCTCGCCGCGGGCGCCAAGCGCACCTTGCGGATCACGGCGCGCGTCGCGATGAGCGCACGCCCCGGCGTGCTCCGCAACACCGCTGTCGCGCAGGGCAAGAACGCGCGCCGGGTGAGCGCCAGCTCCCCGGTCACGGTGCGCCCGGGCCCGGCCGGGCCGTGCCCCGTGGCCGCGCGCTGCTAGTCGGCGCTCGCCGCTCCCCTCGTTCGACCGGATCGCTCGCGGGCGCCGACGCGGCGCCCGCGAGCCCGGCGAACACCAGCCCGCAGAACCACGGGATGTAGAGGTAGAACCAGTGGTCGACCGCGAGCTGGAGAGCGATCAGCACCGCCGCGGCGAGCGACGCCGCCTGGGCGAGGGTCCGCCGCGCGGGCACGAACGCGAGCGCGAGCGCGAGCAGGGCGCCCGCGGCCAGCACCAGGCGCTGCGGCCAGTCCGGCCAGTCGAGCTGGCCCCACACGCTGAACGGGCTCTCCCGGTCCAGCTGGTTCTCGACCGTGCGCTCCCAGAACGTCGCCAGCCCGGGCTCGCTCGCCGGGACCAGCAGCAGCGCGAGCGTGACCGCCGCGAACGCGAGCGCCGCGAGCGCGGGGCCGGCGTACACGCGCACGCCCTCCGGTGAGCGCAGCCGCTCGCGCAGCCCCCGCCCGCCCGTGACGAAGAGTGGCGCGAGGGCGAGCGGCGCGAACTTGACCATGCCCGCGCAGGCGAGCAGCGCGCCGCGCGCGGCCGGCCAGCTCCAGGCCACGAGGCCCCAGATGACGAGCGCGCCGACCAGCGCGTCGTTCGAGTTCGACTGCAGCGCGAACGCCGTGTAGGGGTAGGCGAGCCAGGCGAAGGCGAGCACGATTCCCGTGCGCATCCCGGCGCGCCGATCCCCGCGGCGCAGGCGCAGCCCGAGCGCGAACAGGCCGACCACGGCCGCCAGGTCGAAGAAGATCGCGGCAGCGTGGGCCGCGGGCAGCGCGTCCCAGCCCCCGCCCCACGGCCAGATCTGCTCGAAGGGCACGTAGGCGAGGTAGTTCGCCGGGCCGTAGGTGTCGCCGCGGTGGTTCTCCCGCGGGAAGGCCCCCTCGCCCCAGACCGGCTCTCCCTCCACCAGCCGGTCGGCGCCGATCACGCCCGCGTAGCCGACGTCGATCACGCCGGAATCGACGACGTTGAGGGTGATGCGGAAGGCCACCAGCAGCAGGCAGAGCACGGCGAGCGCGACGGTGGGCACCCGGGGACGCATGCCCTCGCCGCCGCGGAACCCGACCCACAGCCCGCGCGCCAGCAGGTAGAGCAGCGGCGGGTAGGCGAGCGGCACGCTTACGCCGATCTGCGCGTCGTTGAAGAAGGCGTGGCTCGCGCCGAAGCCGAGCAGGGCGAGCAGGTCGAGGTGCGCCCAGCGCGCCGGCCGGCGCCAGTCGAAGAGCACGAAGAAGAACAGCGCCGCCAGCGGGATCCACACGTACGGCGCGTTCAGCGTGTGGCCGAACTGCCCCTCGTACCCGCGCGCCATCCCCCACGCCGCCTGCTCGCCCGTCCAGGTCTCGAGCACCTCGCCGGTGACCCCGTCGACGTGAACCTGGACGACCGCCGTCCCGTCCTCGAAGTAGGTCAGCTGCCAGCGCGCGGGCGACTTGGCCTCGACGCCGAGCGTGAGGCGCCCTTCGCCCACCGCCGCCCGCAGCACCTCCGGCAGGCCGTTCGCGATCCGGGCGGCGGCCCTGGCGGAGAGCTCGTAGCCCTCGGGCGTCTCGATCGCCTCCGGCTCGGGGAGGGCGACCTGCCCGCGCGCGCCGGGCGCCGCTGCGAGCGCGATCGCCAAGGCGAGGCCGAGAACCGCCAGGCATCTCGCCGCCGCGCGCATCGCCGGCCCATGATCGCAAGCGCATCGGCTCGAGACGGGGGCGGCCGGGCGGTCGGGCGGCCGGCGTCCGGGCCAACCCACGCGGGTTACTCAACCCTGGTACGTTGCCGCGCGCGGGCACCGGCGCGCCCGCAACGGGCAACAAGTGGGGTTAACGGGATGAAAGGGGTCTCCCTATGGCTGAACAGGGCTGCCTCTCGGCACGCCACGCCTGGCTTCTCCTTCTCTTCGGAGCGTTCGCGCTCTTCGCGGCGCTGATCCAGGCGGCACCCGCGTTCGCGGTGCCGGCCCTCGACAAGGAGTTCACGGCGACGCAGGCCTTCGTCGGCCAGCCCGTGGAGCTCAGGTTCACGATCACCAACGACGATGCGCCCGCCGACCTCGGCTGGTCGTTCACCGACGAGCTCGCCGACGGCCTCACCGTCGCGGATCACCCGGCCGAAAACGACTGCGCCAACGGCGGCGTCGTGATCAGCGGCGACCGCGAGTCCGTCACCGTGTCGGGCGATCTGCAGGACGGCCGGACGAGCTGCACCGCCAGCGTCTGGGTCGTCGCCGACGCGGAAGGACAGTTCACGAACGGGCCCGGCAACATCACCGCCAACGGAGTCAGCCCGGCCGGGTGGACCGAGTTCACCGCCGTGGCACCCGCCGCCGCCGCTCAGACGTGCACCGACGGCCAGCTGCGCGTCACCCAGCGGTGGTGGTTCTTCGGCGACCGCGCCGGCCTCGACTTCGGCGTTAACGGGCAGGCTCCCAGCGCGCTGCTCAACCCCAGCCCCATCAACACGCCGGAGGGCTCGACGGTCGTCACCACCACGACCGGCGAGCTGCTCTTCTGGTCGAACGCCGACAGCGTCTTCAACCGCAACCACGAGCCGATGCCCAACGGCACCGGGCTTCTGGGCCACTTCTCCGCCTCCCAGACCGTCGCGGCCTTCCCGGCGATCGACGACCCGGGCAGTACTTCGTGGTCACCACCAACGGGATCGGCCTGGGCGGAGGCGACCTCTACTACTCCGTGGTCGACATGTCGCTGGACGGCGGCCTCGGGCACGTGACCACCAAGAACGTGCCGCTCGGGGATCCGAACCTCAACCTGGCCTCCGAGGCGCTCACCGCGGTCCCGAACGCCGACGGCACCGGCTTCTGGGTGCTCACGTACACCAAGGGGACCGCCGAGCTGCTGGCCTTCCTGTTCGACAGCGACGGGCCCGCCGATCCCGACGGCGGCGGTCCGGCCGGGGAGGGCGACCCGGTCGTGAGCGTGCTGCCGTCCCCGAACGGGGACAACGGCTTCGGCACGTTCGCGCTGAGCCCCGACAACACGGAGCTCCTCGTCACCACGAACGCGCCCGTTTTCGATTCCGGCAAGGTGCGCCTGCTCGGCTTCGACGCCGCGAGCGGCACGGTCTGGCAGAAGGCGGAGTGGGCGATCCCGTTCGGGCGCGGCTACGCCGTCGACTTCTCGCCCGCGGGCAACTACGCCTACGCGACCTCGATCGAGGAGATGCCCCCGGAGCTGTCGCAGCGGGGGCGGCTCTACCGCTACGACATCGCAAGCAACGACACCGGCGCCGCGATCAAGGCGAGCGAGCAGATCCTGGGCCAGTTCACCAACGCGGGCTACGTGCGCCGCGGCCCGGACGGGCGCATGTACATGGCGGACCGCCTGTCCACCTCGATCGTCGTCGTGAACGATCCCGACGACCCGGCCAATCCCGGGCTCGGCACCGTCGCGCTCGCGCCCGGCTCGCAGAGCATCTGGGGCCTGCCGCAGACGATCACCGGCTGCCCGCCGGAGTCCGACCTCGCGATCCGCAAGGCCAGCCGGGGCCCGGTGCGCGCGGGCGCGGAGTTCACCTACGTCCTCGAGGTGACCAACAACGGGCCCGACGAGGCGCCGCTCGCGGTCGTGAGGGACAAGCTGCCCGGCAAGGTCACCTACCTCTCGAACGACGCCGGGTGCGATGCGTCCAGCCTCCCGCAGCTCACCTGCGAGCTCGGCCCGCTAGCGGTCGGCGCGAGCGAGCGGATCCGCGTCCGGGTACGGGTCGAGAAGGGCGCGCGCGGGAAGGTCCGCAACCGCGCGACCGTCACCGGGCCCAACGGCGACCCGAGCCCCGCCAACAACGAGGCGCGGCACGCGAAGCGCGTGCGGCAGCCCAAGCCCCGCCTCGCGCTCACCAAGCGCGCGGGTGCGAAGGTCACGCATCCCGGCGACGTGGTGCCGTACACGATCGCCGTGCGCAACAAGGGCACCGGCGCGGCCACGGGCGTGCGCGTCTGCGACGTGCTGCCGGAGGGGCTCGCCGTCGCGAGGGCGCCCGGCGCGGCCAAGCGCAGCGCCCGGCGCGTGTGCTGGCGGCTGGGCAGGCTCGCCGCGGGCGCCAAGCGCACCTTGCGGATCACGGCGCGCGTCGCGATGAGCGCACGCCCCGGCGTGCTCCGCAACACCGCCGTCGCGCAGGCCAGGAACGCGCGCCGGGCGAGCGATGCCTCGCCGGTCGCGGTGCGCCCCGGCCCGGCCGGGCCGTGCCCCGGGGCCGCTCGCTGCTAGCGGGCGGGCCCCGGGCGGGGCGCGCGGGTCGGGCCCGCCCGCGTGCCACTCGGCGCCGGCGGATTGGTAGAAACCCCGCGTGACGACGTCCCCATCAGGCGACGAGGCGCTTCGCGAGCTCGCCGCACGGAACCTTCGGAAGAAGCGCGACTTCAAGACGCACGCGTTCATCTACGTGCTCGTGAACGCCATGCTGATCGCGATCTGGGCGTTCTCGGGCGGCGGGCAGTTCTGGCCGATCTTCCCGATCCTGGGCTGGGGAATCGGCCTCGCGGCGAACGCGTGGGACGTCTACTTCCGCAGGGACATCACCGACGCCGACATCGAGCGCGAGGTCGAGCGGCTGCGCTCGGGGCGCTGAGGCTCAGGCCGCGCGCAGGTGCCGGCCGCGCACGACGCGCGAGCCGATCAGCTCGGTCCACTCCTCCTCGCTGAGGCGGTAGGGCTCGGTCTCGGCGAGCCAGCGACCAAGCACGTCCGCGAGCCCCTCGGGGTCCTCGAGGTTGGGGAAGTGGGCCGCGCGCGGCAGCGTCTCGAAGCGGGAGTTCGGGATCAGGCCGTGCGCGCGGCGGCCGTGCTCGAGCGGGATCGTGCGGTCGCGCTCGCCCCAGACGATCAGCGTCGGCACCGGCCCGAGCAGGTACAGGCGGTCGAGCGCCGAGACCTTCTGCCCGTGGCGGTCGATCACCGAGCGCAGGGTCTGCAGGAACGCCTCGCGGGCGCCGGCCGGCTGCAGGGGCCGCAGGGCGCGGGTCACGGCCCGCAGGTACACCGCCTTGCGCAGCCCCAGGCCCTGCAGCGTCGTCGCGAGCCCGTCGAGCGCGCCGAGCACGCCGGGGTGCGAGGCGAGGCGCACCGCGGCCGAGGCGCCCGGGAGCGCGGCGGCGCGCAGCATCGGGCTCACCTCCGGGCCGAGGCCGCCGCTCGAGACGAGCGCGAGGCGCTCGACCTTGTTCGGGAACTGCCAGAAGAACACCATCGCGATCCCGCCGCCGAGCGAGTGCCCGACGAAGGTCGCGGACTCGACCTCAAGGGCCGAGAGCAGGTCGCGGATCACGGCCGCGTGCGCGCCGAGCGCGTAGTCGCCGCGCGGCGTCGCCGAGTCGCCGTGGCCGATCAGGTCGGGGACGATGACCGTGTGCGTCTCGGCCAGGCGCAGCGCCACCTCGCGCCAGTGGCGGGAGGAGTTCACCATCCCGTGCACGATCACGAGCGGCGGGCCCGACCCGGCCGTGCGGTAGATCACCTCGTGGCCGTGCAGGTTGACGCTCCAGGCTTCGAACTCGTCGCTCCCCTTCGCCACGGCCGCCAACCTTAACTGCTGAGTAGCAATCGGCCACGAGACCTGCCTCTCTCGTCCCCGGCAAGCAGAAACCTCGATCACGGGCCGAGGGGCTGGCCCGTGATCGAGGTTTCGCGTCTCCCCTGAACGAGGGAAGCCGATCGCGCGGTCAGCGGGTGTGCTGGCGGCGCAGGCGCGTGGCGGCGTCGACCGTGACCGCGATCAGCAGCACGGCGCCGGTGATCATGAACTTGACGTCCGAGGCCAGGCCGAGCAGGTCCATGCCGTTGGAGATCGAGCCGATCACGATCGCGCCGAGCAGCGCCGACCACACGAAGCCGCGGCCGCCGAAGAGGCTCGTGCCGGCGATCACGGGGCCCGCGATCGCGAGCAGGAGCACGTCGCCCGAGCCGGACTGCTGGTTCACCGAGAGCAGCCGGGACGCGGCGAGGATCCCGCCCGCCGCGGCCAGCGTGGAGGCGAGCGCGAACACGCTCAGCTTGATGCGGTTCACGCGGATGCCCGCGCGGCGCGCCGCCTCCTCGTTGCCGCCCACGGCGAAGATGTGGCGCCCGTAGCGGGTGCGCTCCGTGATGTAGGTGAACACCAGCATGAGCGTGATCACGATCACGGCCGCGAGCGGCACGCCGCGGTCGGCGTTGAGGATCGCGACCGCCGCGATGATCGCCGCCGCGACCACCGCGATGCGCACGACGACCACGACCAGCGGCACCGCCTCGAGCCCCGCCTGGATGCGCTTCGTACGCGCCCGGATCGCGCTCGCCGCGTAGGCGGCGATCGCGGCCGCGCCGAGGACCCAGCCGACTGCCGGGTCGAAGAACGTCCCGGTGAGGTCGGTGATCGTGCTCGGCGGCAGGTTGATCGAGCCGGTGTCGCCGAGCACGGCGAGCTGGGCGCCCTGCCAGCCGAGCAGGCCGGCGAGGGTCACCACGAACGACGGGATCCCGAACGTCGTGACCATGAACCCGTTGAACAGGCCGATCGCCGTGCCCACCAGCAGGCCGATCACGATCGCGAGCTCCGGAGCGACCCCCTTCTGCACGCTCAGGACGGCCATCACCGACGCCGCGAGGCCGCTCACCGCGCCCACCGAGAGGTCGATCTCGCCGAGCAGCAGCACGAGCACGACCCCGATCGAGATGGTCGCGACCGCGGCGATCTGCAGCGTCAGGTTTGAGAGGTTGACCGCCGATAGGAAGCGGTCGTTGGCGATCTGGAAGATCGTCCAGATGACCGCGATACCGAGCAGCACGCGGACCGAGGCGAGCTCGCCCCGCGCAACGCGGCGCAGCGATGTGCCGATCGAGAAGCGCTCGCGGACGTCCTCGACCGTCGCGTCCTGTGTGGTCACAGTGCCTGTTCCTCCGTGGGTCGTTCCGCCGCCCCGAACTCGGCGCCGGTGATCGCCGCGACAACCTGCTCGCGGGTCGCGTCGCGCACGTCGAAGTTGCCGGCCACCCGCCCCAGCCGCAGGACGGTGATGCGGTCGGCCACCCGGAACACGTCGGCCAGGTTGTGCGAGACCACGATCACTCCGTGGCCGCGGTCGCGCAGCCGCTCGATCAGCTCCAGGATCTGCTGCGTCTGCACGACGCCGAGCGCGGCGGTCGGCTCGTCCAGGATCACGAGGTTGGGCTCACCGAGCAGCGAGCGCGCGATCGCCACCGCCTGGCGCTGCCCGCCGGAGAGGTTCTCGACGAGCGTGCGCACGCTGCGGAGCGTGGTCACGCCGAGCGAGCTGAGCAGCTCGCGCGCCTTGCGCTCCATCTCGGTCTCCTCGAGCACCGGCAGGGCACCTGCGGTGACCTCCTGCCCGAGGAAGAGGTTGGCGACTACGTCCAGGTTCTCGCAGAGCGCCAGGTCCTGGTAGACGGTCGCGATCCCCAGGCTGGTCGCCGCCTGAGGGGTCGTCAGGCTCACCGGCTGGCCCTTGTAATAGGCCTCGCCGGAGTCGGCGGGCTGCACCCCCGCGATCGCCTTGATCAGCGTGGACTTGCCCGCGCCGTTGTCGCCGACGAGCCCGACCACCTCGCCCTCGTGGACCTCGAAGTCCACGTCCTTGAGGGCCTGGACCGGACCGAAGCTCTTCGAGAACCCCTTGAGCGCGAGGAGGGGCTCGCGCTCAGCGACGACGTCGGCGCTCCTGTCCACCGTCGCCTCGCTCATCCGTTCACCCTCCTCGCGCCTTCCGGGGCCTGCATCGGGGGAGCTACTCGATCCCGGCGTCCTGGCACGCCTTCTGGTACCGCTGCGTGCAGATGTCCTCGGCGGTCCAGAAGCCGTCAGCGACGACCGTGTCGGCGACGTTGTCCTTGGTCACGGCGATCGTCTCGAGGAAGACGGTCGGGACCTTCTCCTGCCCGTTGTCCTCCTCGCCGTTGACGAGCCCCTCGGGCGGCTCCTCGCCGTTGGCGACCGCGACGGCGAGCTCGGCGGCCGCCTCGGCGAGCGCCTTGATCGGCTTGTAGACCGTCATGTACTGCTCGCCCGCGATGATCCGCTGGATCGCCGCCAGCTCGGCGTCCTGGCCGGTCACCGGGACCTGGGCCGGGTTCATGCCGGCGCCCTTCATCGCGGCGATCGCGCCGCCCGCCGTGCCGTCGTTCGCGGCGTAGACGCCCTTGATCCGGTCCTTGCCGACCGCGGTGATCGCCTGCTCCATCTGCCGCTGGGCGTTCTCCGGCAGCCAGTCCGGCGTGTCGTATTCCTTGGCGACCTCGACGCCTGCATCGCCCAGGGCCTCGTCAGAGCCCTGATCGAAGAGCTTGGCGTTGTTGTCCTTCGGGTCGCCGTTGATCTTGATGATCGGGCCCTCCGGGTTGCCGTCGTCGGCGAGCTTCTGGGCGAGCGCCTCGCCCTGCTGGCGACCCACCTCGACCGAGTCGAACGAGACGTAGTAGTCGAGGTCGCCGTTCAGGATCAGGCGGTCGTACGAGATCACCGGGATGTCGGCCTGCTTGGCGCGGTTCGCGAGCGCACCCGCCGAGGTCGAATCGACCGGGTCGAGGACGAGGACGTCAACGCCCTCGGTGATCGCGGCCTCGACCTGCTGCTGCTGGTTGGCGGGATCCTGATCCGCGTTCTGGTAGAGGATCTCGCAGTCCGGGCAGAGCTCCTCGACCTTCGCCTCGAACAGCGGCCGATCCTGAGACTCGTACCGGGTGGTCTGCGACTCAGGGAGCAAGAAGGCGATCTTGCCGCCGCCGCCTCCCTCTTCGCCGCCGCCCCCGTCGTCGCCGTCGTCATCGCCACACGCCGCGATGAACAGCGCGACGATGAGCGTCAGGGCCATCACCAGGGAGGCGCGGCCAAACCGTGGGTTACGCATCGGTGACTCCTCTCTCCTTTTGTCTGCGTCGTTCCCTTCCGGCCCTGTTGTCAAAGCCGGCTCTCCCCCGTTGCGGATGCAGTTGCGGTGGTTCTCGGTGAAGCTCGTTCATCAGGCCGCCCCCTCCGCGATCAGCGCCGGCGCCTGGAACCGCTCGGCCTCGTGCATGACGAGGGCGAGGGCGCCGAGCATCTCCGCGCGCTCGCCGAGGACCCCGGTGGCGATCGCCAGGTCCTTGACCGCGCTCGGGATGCCGTTGCGCAGCACGGCCTCGCGCATCGGCGCCAGCAGCAGATCGCCCGCCCCGCTCAGGTCCCCTCCGACGATCACGGCTTCGGGGTTGAGCAGGTTGCACAGGTTCGCGATCGCGAGCCCCAGCGCCTGCCCCGAGTCGGCGATCAGCCGCTGCGCGGCCGAGTCCCCGGCCTTCGCGAGGTCGAGCACGTCCCGCGCCGAGACCTCTTCGCGGCGGCTCTCGCTGAGCAGGTTCGCGATCGCCCGCGAGGACGCGATCGTCTCCAGGCAGCCGCGGTTGCCGCAGCGGCAGACCGGCCCGTCCGGGAGCAGGCGGGGGTGGCCGATCTCCCCGGCCGTGCCGCCCACGCCGTGCTGCAGGCGTCCGCCGGCGATGATCCCGCCGCCGATGCCCGTCGAGACCTTGATGTAGAAGACGTCGCTGCGGCCCTTGGCCGCGCCCCAGACGAGCTCGGCGAGGGCGCCCAGGTTCGCGTCGTTCTCGACCTCGACCGGCAGGCCGAGGCGCGCGCTCGCCTCAGCCGCGGCGTCCACGCCGACCCAACCCGGCAGGATCGAGGAGTCCTGCACCGTCCCGGTCGCCCGGTCGATCGGCGCCGGCAGGCCCATGACCACCCCGATCACCCGGTTGCGGTCGGCGCCGGCCTCGGCGAGCACCTGCTCGACGAACTCCGCCGCCAGGTCCAGGCCCTCCGTCGCCGAGTGGTCGACGTCGAGCTCGCTCCACTTCTCGGCCAGCACCGTGTGGGCGAGGTCGGAAACGGCGACCCGCAGGTGGCGGTGGCCGAAGTCGACGCCCAGCGCGAGGCCCGCGGAGGTGTCCAGCGAGACCATGACCGGAGGGCGGCCAGCGTGCGACTCGCCGTCCAGGTCCGCTGCGTCGCGCTCGACCGCGAGCCCGGCCTCGATCAAATCTCCGACGATCGTCGAAATCGTCGACCGCGAGAGCCCCGTCGCGCGCGCGAGCTCCGCCCGGCTCGCCATGCCCCGGGCCCGCAGCGCGTCGACCACGAGCTTGCGGTTCGCAGCGCGCAGCGAAGCGAGTGCACCGCTCCTCCTCTCCATGGCAGCAAACCAATCTCACACTCGCGACGATTTGTCAAGGCTTTGGCCTAATGCGGTGCTACTGCTGCCGGAATATGGGCGAAGTGTGGTGAAAAAGGCCCCCGGCCCGGCAGGTCGGGCGCCGGGCGTCAAGCGCACCGCCGGCAAGGGCGGCTGGGTATTGAACGTGAGGCGGCCGTAGTTCGGTCGTTCGGTCGCCGGTCGCCCGTTCCGCGGGACGGAAGCTGGTGGCTGGAAGCTGGCAGCTGGTCGCTGGCAGCTGGCAGCTAGCCGCCCTTTCGCGGCGTCGCGAACGTCCACAGCTTGTTGCCGATGAAATTCACCGGCATCGCGACGGCCACCGCGATCGCCTGGCTGGGCAGCTCGCCCAGCGGCGTCGAGCTCACGAGGACCTCCAAAACGGCGAGGTTCACGCCCAGGCCGAGGACGCTTACCGCGAGGAACTTCGCGCCCTGATGACCGGGGTGGCCGCCGGGGGCTTCGGCGCGGAACGTCCACTGGCGGTTCCACGTGAAGTTGTTGGTGACCGCGATCAAGAACGCACAGACAGCCGCGGGGATGTGGTGCATGTCGAGCGCCTGCGAGAACAGGGCGAAGCTGAGCAGGTTGACGACGTAGCCCGAGGCGCCAACCACGCCGAACTTGAACAGCTGGACCCAGTTGGCCGGCTTGCGCGCCCCGTGGCGCACGCGCCGCACGAGCGCCCAGGTGACCTCCGACCACCGGGTCCACGCGTCGCGCACGGGCGTCGCGCGCTGGTCCGCCGCGGGCTCGGTGGGCGGCTCGGCCGGGCGCCTCGCCGTCATCGCAGGGCCCCGGCGCGGTCGCTGGGGGAGGCGGTGACGCGCGGGGCCTCGTCCACGCCGAAGTGCGCCCGCACGAGCGCCGCCGCGTCGGTGAGCCGCCACTGCTCGCGGTCCGGCACCGCGCCGGGCTCCAGGCCCACGGTCACGAGCGGCACGAGCGAGTCCTCGCGCAGCAGCGACCCGTGGCTGCCGCCGCCCGCGTGCCAGGTCCCGCCCCAGTCCACGCACTCCCACCCCGCCTCGAGCGAGAGGACGATGTCGCCCGCGTGCGGCGCGGTGAGCGCTGCCCACAGGCGGCCGAGCCCGTCCGGGTAGCGCTCGCTGGAGACGCGCCCGCGCGCGCGCTCGAGCCCGAGCGCCGCGGGCTCGCCGTCGAGCTCCCAGACGCAGCCGCGCGGGTCCGCCGGCGCCTTGCCGCCCGCTCGCGCGGGCCGGAAGCGCAGCTCGCGCCCACCGCGGGCGACGACCGCGCGCACCTCGGGGTCGCGGTGCAGCGGAGAGCCGGAGCCCTCCCGCACGCAGGGCTCGCCGCCAGGGCGCTCGAGCCATGCGACCAGGTCGGTGCCGGGCAGCGCCGCGGCGCGCTCGCGGACGCGCTCGTGGACGGCCGCCCGGCGGGCCTCGTCGACGAGCACGTAGAGGTTCGCCGCGCGGGCGGTCGGCGAGACCGCGAGCTCGGCGAGCTCGGGCTGGTCGGAAGAGGGCTGAAGCACCCGCCACTCACGCCCGAGCTCGGCACCGAGGTCTATGGGCCGCGTCACGTCGGTCTGCGCGTGGTCGGCCATCAGGATCACGGCGTGCCGGTCCAGGAACCGGTCCATGCCGCCCCAGGCGCCGACCAGCTCGCCGAAGCAGCGGTCGGCGTGGGCGATCGAGGCGACCATCGCGCCGGGCCCGAAGCGGTGGGCGTGGTAGTCGTTGTCGGGGAGGCTGAAGAGCAGGAAGTCGTAGGAGCTCGGGTCGGCGGCGAGCTCGCGGCCGACGCAGGCGGAGAACTCGTCGCGAGTGCCCGGCCTGGCCAGGGTCGGCTTGCACGGCACGGGACGGCTGTTGAAGAGCTCGGCGTAGAAGAGCTCCTCCGGGCCGTAGACCGCGTGGCGGAAGCCGGCGGCGGCAGCGCCCTTCTTGAGCAGCCCGTCGAGGCCGAGCTCGTGGCGCGTGCGGCCGCGGTAGATGAGAAACGGCGTGCAGGCCGTCCGGTGGCCGGCGTCGGCGAGCGACTCGAAGACGGTGTCCACCTCGCGGGAGAGGTGGCCCATGTTCATGTTGTAGACGACGTCGTAGGTCGCCCGGAAGAGGCCGAACGCGCGCGTCGCCTCGAACGACGAGCCGTACTCGACGTAGCGCCTCTCGACCCGGTGGTACCAGTTCATGCCGCTGATCCAATGGCGGTCCGCCGCCACGCCCGTGACGATCTCGGCGCAGCAGACCGGCGTCACCGACGGGAACGCGGAGACGCAGTCACGGATCAGCTCGCCGCGGGCGAGCAGCTCGGCGAAGTGCGGGGCCTTGCCCTCGGCCACGGCGAGCTCGAGCTTGTCCGTGCGCAGCGAGTCGACCATGACCAGGCACAGCTTTCGGGGCGCCCGCACGGGCGCTACCTCAAGCTGCGCAGGCCGGCGTGCTTCTCGGACGCCCGGCGCCGGCGGCCGAAGTGCAGCCAGACCGTGCCGGCGAGGGCGAGCAGGGAGACGGGCGAGACCGGCAGGAGGGCGAGGCCGGTCAGCACGAGCGCGTAGAGCCCGAGGTAGAAGGCGACGCCGAAGCCGCTGCCCTCCCCCGCGCGCCGGCGCGCCGCGACCGCGATATCGCGCGCGACGACGTACGCCAGGAGCGCCACGGGCGCGCCCACGATCCAGCCGGGCCACGCGGGGTGGTCCTCCGGCGTGAGCGAGGCGCCGAACAGGAACGCGCCCAGGGCCATCGCAACCACGGCGAGCCCGTTGCCGATGTGGTCGGTCTGCGCCAGGGCGCCGAGCAGCGCTCCGGCGGCGAGGGCCAAACCGAGCCCCTGACAGCCTGCGAGGAAGAGATCCATGCGGGTCGCGAAGGCTAAATGATCGCTCACGCTAACCGCCCACGTTGGCGCCCTGCAAACGGGCGCCGGCGACGCCCGCAAGCGCCGCGATCGCCGCGCTCGCGAGCGCGGTCGTGCAGAGGGCAGCCGGCAGCGTCGAGAGCTCCGCGAGCCCGCCGATGATCGCGGGCCCGGCGAGCAGGCCCGCGTAGCCGGTCCCGGACACCACGGCGATCGCCGGCGCGGGCGCGGCGCCCGGGGCCGCGCCCGCGAGCAGCACGGCGAGCGGGAAGATCGAGGCGACCCCCAGCCCCACGACCACGAACCCCGCGATCGTGAGCGCGGGAGGCAGCGGCAGCACGACCGCGAGCGCGCCCGCGAGCGCGCAGGCCGCGCCCGCGCGGATCAGGCGGATCGGCCCGAGGCGCTCACGCAGCGGGTCGCCCGCCAGCCTGCCGAACCCCATCGCCGCCGAGAAGGCCGCGAGGCCCGCGGCGGCGACGCCCTGCGAGGCGTCGCGCCACTCCGCGAGCAGCACCGCGCTCCAGTCCGACGCCGAGCCCTCGACGAGGAGGGCGAAGAAGCCGATCGCCGCGAACGCGACCAGCACGCCCGTCGGCCGCGCGAACAGCCTGCCGCCGGCACGCGCGTCGACGTGAGCCGGCAGCATCCGCGCCGTCGCGGCGAGCCCCACCGCGACGGCCGTGGCGCCGACGACCGCCAGGTGCGCGCTGGGAGCGACGCCTAGGGCCGCCGCCACGCCCGCCACTCCCGCGCCCGCCATCGCCCCGAAGCTGAAGGCGGCGTGGAAGGAGCTGAAGATCGCGCGCTCGTGGCGGTGCTCGGCCTGCACCCCCTGAGCGTTCATCGCCACGTCGAGGAAGCCCGAGCCCAGGCCGAGCGCCGCGAAGGCCGCCATCAGCCAGCCGAGGCCCGGGGCGAGCGCCGGCGTCGCGAGGAGCCCTCCGTAGAGGCAGACGCCCACCGCGGCGACCGGGCGGCTCCCGAACCGCGCCGCGGCCGCTCCCGCGAGCGGCTGCGAGACGACGAGGCCCAGCGACGAGCACAGCAGGGCGAGGCCGAGCTCGCCCTCGCCGAGGCCGAGGTCCGCCTTGATTGCGGGCACGCGGGCCATGAGCGAGCCGAACAAGAACCCGTTCAGGGCGAAGGCGACGGTGACCGCGGCGCGCAGGTTGGGCACGGAGACCACCACCCTCCGCTACCCGGATCGCTTGCGCAGGCCGCGCCCGCGTGGGAGGCTCGCCGCACCATCGCGGAGATCGCCCCCGAGAACGTCGAGGCCTACGAGGCCTGGAACGGCCCCCTGTACGAGCGCTGGGTCAGGTTCCGCGAGGTGGTCGCGGGTGCGCTCGTCGCCCACGGCGAGGCGGCGCTCGCGCATTTCCCGCCCCCGGCGGGCGGCCGCGTGCTCGACATCGGCTGCGGGCTGGGCGAGACGACGCTGCGGCTCGCCGAGCTCGTCGGCCCGGAGGGGTCGGTGCTCGGCATCGACGTGGCCGAGCGGATGATCGGGCTGGCGCGCGCGGAGGCCGCGCACTTGGGGATCGCCAACGTCGAGTACGTCGACGGCGACGCCCAGACGCACCCGTTCGAGGGGCCGTTCGACTACGCGTTCGCCCGCTGCGGGACGATGTTCTTCGCCAACCCCGTGGCGGCGCTGCGCAACGTGCGGTCCGCGCTCGCGCCCGGGGCCCGCCTCAACATGGTCGTCTGGCGGCGCAAGCTCGACAACGACTGGCTGCACCGCGCCGAGGTGGTCGTGAAGCGGTTCGCCGACAAGCCCGAGGAGCACGACGAGCCGACCTGCGGCCCCGGCCCCTTCTCGATGGCGGACGCCGACACCGTCACGGACGTCATGCGCCTCGCCGGCTTCGAGGGCGTCTCGCTGCACCGCTGCGACGAGCCCATCCGGATCGGCAGCGACCTCGACGCGGCGGTCGACTACGTGATGTCGATCGGGCCCGCCGCCGAGGTCGTGCGGCTGTGGGGCGAGCGGATCGACGAGATGCGCCCGCGGATCGAGGCCGCCGTGCGCGAGGCCCTGGCCGAGTTCGAAGGTCCCGACGGCGTGGTCGCCGCGGCGTCGACGTGGTCGGTGAGCGGCACCGCGCCCGCGTGATCGACCGTCCTCGCCTCCGGGACTGGAAACCCCGATGACGAGCGCGCGGGCGGCGATCCCGGACGCGGAGAGTCGATCGCGCGAGTAGGACGTTCGTCGAGTAGGCTGGCGGCCCATCGCGGGCTGGGCTAATCTTCCGCGCCGCCAGGATGCGGGCTTGGATGCGGAGAGTAGGGAGCTCGGGGGTTGTCGCGGTCGCCGCGGCGCTCTGCCTTGCCGCGAGCGCTCAGGCCGACGTGCGCTTCGCGGCTCCCGACGGCTCCGCCTCCGGGCAGTGCACGGAAGCCGACCCCTGCGAGATCATCACCGCCGTCGAGGGGGCCGAGTCCGGCGACATCGTGCGCGTGCTGCCGGGCTACTACGACACCGACCCCGACACGATCACGATCCCGAGCGGGGTGATCGTCGAGGGCGGGATCGGCGAGGAGCGCCCGGTCGTCGACACGCCCGGGTTTGACGGCAGCGCGTCCTCCGGCGAGGCGCTCTACGACGTGATCGTCGTCCACGGCCACCAGGACGTCCCGGGCGTCAACCGGGTCGATCACGTCGAGCGCGTCGAGGTGCTCGGGATCGCCACGGCCTCGAACCTGCCCTGCGTGGTCGGCAACTCCGGCGTCATGCGCGACTCGATTTGCTTCTCGCTCGCCTGGGGCGCGACCGCGCTCCTCGTCGACCACGACTGCACCGACTCGGAGGGCGCGACGGCCGAGATCACCAACGTGACCGCCGTCGCCGTCCACCACGCCGAGGACAACACCTACGGCGTGCGCGTCCAGGCCTCGAGCGCGTGCGAGTCGCACGTCGTGCTCGAGAACGTGATCGCGCATGGGCACACCGTCGACATCGGCGTGCACAACAGCGGGCCCACCGGCCTTGAGCTCGAGGTCCCCAACACGCTCTACGAGAAGCCGATCCTCCTCTCGGGCGAGCTGTACGACGTCGACGACGCCGAGAGCGTCACCGGGCACGCCCTGTTCACCGACCTGGCCAACCTGGACCTGAGGCAGGCGCCAGGCTCGCCCTCGATCGACCAGGGGCGCGGCGACGGTGCCTACCGCCTCGACGTCTACGGCAACCCGCGCGTGCAGGGGGGCCGGATCGACATCGGCGCGCACGAGTTCGACGCGACGCCGACGGTCACGATCACCGGCCCGCGCGCCAAGCGCTTCGTCGTGGGCAAGCGCAAGCGCTTCAAGAAGGTGCGCGTCACCTTCACCGCGGACGAGCTCTCGGACTTCGAGTGCAAGCTGGACAAGCGGCCGTGGAGGCCGTGCGAGTCCGGCGCGCGGTTCAAGCTCAAGGCCAAGCGCCGCAAGGGCGCCCTGCACACGATCCGCGTGCGCGCGACGGACCTGACCGGGAACGTGAGCGCCCCGGCCGTCTGGCGGGGACGCGTCGTGCGCCGCTAGCCGGCGGCGTCGCGTACAGCGGGCGGTTCCGCCAAACTTGGCGCGTGACCGAGCGGCCCGAACACGAGCCCGCGCCCGCGCAGCGCCCGCAGACCCCAGCCCGGCAGCGGCGCGCGCACACCACCGCGCGCGACCTCGAGCGCTACGCGGGGCTGTTCGCCGACCGCACCAAGGTCATGCGCTCCTCGGCGATGCGGGACATGATGGAGATCACCGCCCGGCCGGAGGTGATCTCGCTCGCCGGCGGGCTGCCCGACACCTCCACCTTCCCCAGCGACTCGTTCGCCGCGCAGATGACGCGCATCGCCCAGGAGTCCGCGGCCCAGGCGCTCCAGTACGGGCCCACCGAGGGCTTCGCCCGCACGAAGGAGTGCATCCGCGAGGTCATGGGCGCCGAGGGCATGAACCCAGATCCCGACGACATCATCGTCACGACCGGCGGGCAGCAGGCACTCGACCTGATCACCAAGACCCTCGTCAACCCCGGCGACGTGGTGATCGCCGAGGGCCCCACCTACCCGGGCGTGCTCCCCACGCTCTACGCGTACGAGGCGCAGACGCTGCAGGTCGAGGTCGACGAGGACGGCATGCGCGTCGACCTGCTCGAGGAGCTCCTCGACCGCCTGCACGCGGAGGGGCGGCGGCCGAAGTTCATCTACACCGTGCCCTCCTTCCAGAACCCGGCAGGGGTCACCTTGTCGGACGAGCGGCGGCGGCGCCTGGTCGAGATCGCGCGCGAGCGCGAGCTGCTCGTCGTCGAGGACAACCCCTATGGACTCTTGCGCTACGAGGGCGAGCCGGAGGACACGCTCTACAAGCTCGACGGCGGCGACTTCGTCATCTACCTCGGCACGTTCTCGAAGATCCTCTCCCCCGGGATCCGCCTCGGCTGGCTGTGCGCGCCGCCGCCGGTGATGGAGAAGGTCGTGCTCGGCAAGCAGTCCTCGGACCTCTGCACGTCGACGCTCAGCCAGTACTTCGTGGACGAGTACTTCGCCGAGGGCCGGTGGATGGCTTACATCGAGTCGCTGCGCGGCGTCTACCGCTCCCGCCGCGACGTGATGCTGGACGCGCTCGAGCGGCACTTCCCCACCGAGGCGACGTGGTCGCGGCCCGAGGGCGGCCTGTTCCTCTGGGCCACGCTGCCGAGCTACATCGACACCACCGACCTGCTCGCCCGCGCGCTGCGCGACAACGTCGCGTTCGTGCCCGGCGCCGGCGCGTTCGTCGACGGGCGCGGGCAGAGCTCGATGCGGCTCAACTTCTCGGCTGCGAACGAGGACGAGATCCGCGAGGGCATCCGGCGGATCGGCCGAGTCATCGCCGAGCAGGTCGAGCTCTACGGCGCGCTCAACCGCGACGCCGAGCCCGCGCCGCGCGAGGAGAGCGGGCCGGGCGGCGAGGTCGTCCCCATGCGGCGCCGGCCCGGGTCGCGATGAAGGTCGCGGTGCTCAAAGGCGGGCGTTCGCTGGAGCGCCAGGTGTCGCTGCGCTCGGGCGCGCGCGTCGAGGACGCGCTCGAGTCGCTCGGGCACGAGGTCGTCACGGTCGACGCGGGTGACGATCTCGTCCGCCGGCTCAAGCACGCGCGGCCGGACGTCGCCTTCATCGCCCTGCACGGAGCCGACGGCGAGGACGGCACCGTCCAGGAGCTGCTCGAGATCATCGGCATCCCCTACACGGGCCCCGGCGTCGCGGCCTGCCGCCGGGCGATGGACAAGCCCGCCGCCAAGGAGATCATGCGCGCGGCCGGCGTGCCCACGCCCGAGTGGGTCTCGTTCAGCCAGACCGCCTTCAGCCAGCTCGGCGCCGCCGACGCCATGGAGGAGATCGAGGCGCTGCTCGGCTTCCCGCTCGTGGTGAAGCCAGCGCGCGGCGGCTCCTCGCTCGGCGTGCGGTTCGCTGCCAGCCGGGACGAGGTCCCGCGCGCGATCGTCTCCGCTCTCTCCTACGACGACCGGGTGATGCTGGAGCGCCACGTCCGCGGCCGCGAGCTCGCGGTGAGCGTGCTCGACGGCAACCCCCTGCCGATCGTCGAGGTGCGCCCTCGCGACGAGGACCTCTACTCCTACGACGCGCGCTACGAGATCGGCCGCACCGAGTTCATCTGCCCCGCCCAGCTCGAGCCCGACGTCGCGGCCGCCGTGCGCGACGCGGCCGTGGCCACCTGGCGCGCGATCGGCTGCGAGGGGTTCGCGCGCGTCGACCTCATCCTGGGCGACGACGGCCCGCAGGTGCTCGAGGTGAACGCCGTCCCGGGCCTCACCGACACCTCGCTCCTCCCGATGGCCGCCGAGGCGGGCGGCCTGCCCTTCGAGGAGCTCTGCGACCGGATCGTCGAGCTCGCGCTCAAGCGCTCACGTGCCGCGGCCTGAGCCGCCTACACACCCCTCTCGCCCACTCTCCGCCCGCCCGCCGACCGCGCAGGAACGTCGCGAGTAGCAACGCAGCTGCACGCTCGGCCGGGGTGGGCGCGGCGCCCTTCGGCTCAGCGCGCGATCCGCACCCGACGCAGCACGACGCGCCGCTGGTCGCCGGGCGCCTCGGCCGCGACGCGCACCCGGGCGCGCACCTTGCCGCCGCTGCGCAGCGCCTTGCGCGCGGCGCGGCGGGCCTCGGCGGGGATGCGCGGCACCAGGGCAGTGGGCGCTTCCGCGGCGAGCTCGCCGCGGTCGGCATCGAGCGCAAAGCGCAGGGCCTTCCTCCCCGGACGGCGCACCTCGATGCGGCCGAAGGCGCGGGCGCGGCACTCGACGTTGCGACAGGTGGCGGTGATGCGCAGCGCGCGCAGCGAGGACTGGGGGCGCTTGAGCGCGGTCACAAGGCGCAGGCGCGGCAGGTCTGCGACCTCGACCGTCTGGGTGTAAGTGACCCGGGACGGCCCGTTGCAGTGGGCGGTCTGGCCCGTGAAGGGCGACGGCAGGCCCTGCGCGAACAGCGCCGGCACGGGCTCGCAGCCCTCGCCGTCGTCGACGGTGAGCGTCGTCTCGTAGGTGCCGGGCTCGGTGTAGGTGTGCTTGAAGGTGCCGCCCGCCGGAACGGACCTGGTCGTGCCGTCGCCGAAGTCGAGGACGGCGGTTTGCACGCCGAGGTCGTCCGTGGGAGGGGACACGTCGAACTCAGCCGGGACGCCGGTACGCGCTTTCGCGGGGGCTGATAGCCCAGCCTCGGGCGGCTGGTTGGGCGTGATCGCAAGTCCTGCGTACCAATGGTTACTGCCGCTGCCGCCGATCTCGACGGTCTCTGCCACCCGTGGCGGATTAGAGGCCAGATCGAGGATGCTCACCGTGTTGTCCCCTGCGTTGCGGACGTAGGCGGCGCTCCCGTCCGGGGCAATGGAGACCCAGGTGGGCTCCCGACCGACGCCTACGCTGGCGATCACCGGATCGCCACCGGTGCCGATCCTGGTCGTGTCGATGACGGAGACGGTCTCGTCGCCTGCGTCAGCGGTGTACACGTAACGACCATCAGGGCTGACGGCAATCCCCTTGGGGCCTTCTCCCACGGGGACGGTGGCGATCAGAGGGCTCTGGCCCGAGCCGATGCTCTCGGGGTCAAGGACGGAGACGGCGCCGCCCGCCGTATCCGCGGCATACAGACGCGTCCCGTGAGGGCTCACCGCGATCGCGCTGGAGAGCGGGCCGACCTGGACCGTCCCGATCACTGGGTCTTGGCCCAGCTCGACCAGCGACGGGTCGATCACAGAGACAACCGCAGGTATGACGCTCATCGAGTAGACCCGCTTTCCGTCGGGGCTGACCGCGATCCCGTAGGGATTGCCGAGCGGGATCGGGATCGTGGCGACCACGGGATCGCCGCCCGCCTCCGCCAGCTCCGTATCGATGACGGAGACCGTGTCATCTCGGTAGTTGGTGACGTAGGCGCTGGAGCCGTCCGGGCTGAGCGCGATCCCGACGGGCCCGTCACCGACCGGGAAGGTCCGCACGGCGGGCCCGTTCGGCGTCGTGTCGATCAGCGAGACAGTGTCGTCGCTGTAGTTGGTGACCTAGGCGCGCTTGCCGTCGGGGCTGACGGCGACCGTCGCGGGATGGTGACCGACCGGGACCTCACCAACGACGGTCGAGCCTTCGATCGCGACGAGCTTGTCGCCCGTGGCATTGACCGCGTACACCGTGTGCCCCGTCTGCGCCGCCGCGGCGGAGGCGAACCAAAGCGAGCCGAAAGAAGAGAGCGCCGCAACGGCCGTCAGGACGCGAACGAATCGCTGCAAACCCCACCCCCAAGTGATCTCTCGCCTCTTTTCCGCCGGCGAAACCTACCACCAGGCGCCGAGGACGCCCAATGCGGAGGGCCCAGCGCTCGCAACGGGCCGCCCTTCAGCGCGCAACACGGACGCGCCGCAGCGCGACGCGCTGCTGACCGCCGAGGCCTTCGGCCCGCACGCGCAAGCCTCCCACGGCGGTTGCCCGCAAGGGGCGGAGGGGTTAGGCTCGCCCGCGTTCACGATCGCAGGGAGGCAAAGGCCGCTTGTCGCCGTCCAACGAGCCGCGCTGGGGTTTGATCGCGACCGTCGCCCTGATCGGGGGCCTCGGCGCCGCCGTCGTGGTGTTTTTCGCTCTGCCCGATCAGCGGTGGATCGCCGGGCTGATCGCCGCGATCGCGATCGTCGACGCTTTCGTGTTCGGGTCGATCCTCCCCAGCTCGCTGGGCAAGCGCTCCGCGCAGATGACGATCGAGCAGCTGAACGCGCAGGCCCAGGCCGCCGATCTCGCTGACGATGAGCCCGTTGATCTCACGGCTGCAGACGGCGCGGGCGATTCGGCCGACGCTGCGCCCTCCGAGCGGTAGGGGCTAGTCCACCAGCCGCCGCTCCACCGCCCAGCGGCTGAGCTCGTGGCGGTTGGAGAGCTGGAGCTTGCGCAGGACCGCGGAGACGTGCGCCTCGACGGTCTTCGCCGAGATCCCCAGCTCGAGCGCGATCTCCTTGTAGAGGTAGCCGCGGGCGATCAGCCGCAGCACCTCGCGCTCGCGCAGGGTTAGCTGGTCGAGCTCCGGGTCGGCCTCGGCCTCGGAGATCTTGCCCGCGAAGGCGTCCAGCACGAACCCCGCCAGGCGCGGGGAGAACACGGCGTCTCCGTCGCGCACGCGCCGGATGGCGTCGGCGAGCTCCTCGCCCGAGATCGTCTTCGTCACGTAGCCCCGCGCGCCGGCGCGGATCACCGCGATCACGTCCTCGGCGGCGTCCGAGACCGAGAGCGCGAGGAAGCGCTGCGCGGGCGCCGTCTCCGCGACCTGGCGGATCACCTCCACCCCGCCCCCTCCGGGCATGTGGACGTCGAGCAGCACGACGTCGGGCTTCGCCGCGGTGATCGTGCGTACCGCCTCCTCGACCGTCCCGGCCTCGCCGACGATCTCGACCAACCTCTCGAGCTCCGCGCGCACGCCCGCGCGGAAGAGCGCGTGGTCGTCCACGATCACGACGGACGGCTTGTCGCTCATTCTCCAACCTCCATCACAAGGCTTACCTCGGTGCCGCGCCCGGGGGACGAGCGCACCCGCGCGGAGCCGCCGAACCGCTCCATCCTGCCGATGATCGACTCCCGGACGCCACGCCGGTCAGGGGGGATGGCGTCCGGGTCGAACCCGGGCCCGCGGTCGCGAACGAAGACCTCCGCGCGCCCGTCAGCCAGCTCCGCGTAGACAGCGATCTCGCCCGCGCCCGGCGCGAACTTCGCGGCGTTCACCATCGCCTCGCGCGCCGCCGCAACCAGCGCCTCGGCCCGCTCGTTCATCGGCAGGTCGCCGACGGCGACCACCTCGACCGGCACGCGGTGCGCCTCCTCGACCTCGACCGCGGCCTCCTCGAGCGACCTCGCGAGGCTCGTGCTCGCTTCGCGCTGCTTCCCGAAGAGCCACTCGCGCAGCTCCCGCTCCTGGCGGCGCGCGAGCTGCGCGACCTCCCGGGGGTCGTCGGCGCGCTTCTGGACCAGGGTGAGGGTCTGGAGCACCGAGTCGTGCAGGTGCGCCGCGAGCTCCGCGCGCTCCTGCGAGCGGATCCGGCTGGCGCGCTCTTCGGCGAGGTTGCGGCCGAGCCGCCACAGAAACGGGGCGAGGATCAGCGCGAGCGCGACCGTGGCGACGACGATCGCGAGCACCACGTCGCTCGCCGCCCCGAGCGCGCCGTTCGCCCACAGGAACAGAAGCGCAGCGCCCATCACCATCGCGATCCCGAAGCCGCCCCGGTAGAGGTCGGCGAGGTTGCGCCGGCGCGGCGGCGTCGACGCGACCCCGCCCGCGGGGGCGGTGAGGGCCTCGCTGGCGGTGCGCTCCTGGGCCGCCTCCGGCTCGCCGAACGAGCGCATCTGCCGCCAAAGGAGCGCTGCGCCCGAGGCGGCCAGGATCACCGGCCAGATGATCGCGTCCGACCACCAGACGCCGAGCTCGCGCAGGACGAGCAGGCCGGAGAGCGTGAGGAAGCCGACCCCGGCAGCGACGCGCCAGTTCGAGACCGGGATGCTCGCCAGGGAGCGCTCGCCTCGACGGCCCTGCTTCGCGCCCGCACCCTCGCTCTCGTCGACCGGCATCGCGATCCACGCGAGCACGTAGGCGACGAGCGCCAAGCCGCCTGAGAAGAGGACGGCGACGACGAAGAGGACCCGGATCAGCGTCAGGTCCCAGCCGAACCGCCTCGCGACACCGGCGAGGACCCCGCCGAGCTCGCCTCGCTCGCGATCGCGAGTGAGGGTGGGCGGGGTCCGCGGGGCCTCGGTGTCAGCGCTCGCGGTCAGCGGGATCCTCCCCTTGGTCACACCGCGCGTCGCGGTCGCGGCCCAGGCCGCCGGCGATCAGGATCACCCCGATCATCGCCGCGTTGAGCGCCCCGACCAGGGTCGCGGTCAGCTCGATGGTGCCGGACTGGTCGAGGAGCAGGACCGTGCCCACCACGATCACGGCGATCCCGGCCGCGAGGGATTCGACGTCAACGCCTCTTCGCACCCGGTCTCTCCAGTTCGGAGCGTTGGTCCTCCGCGCGCTCGGGGGTGCACGCGTCCTCGAGGGCCACCCGCGCCTCCGATTCGTTCAGGCCGCGATGGCGCCACGGGCGCGGGTCGTCCACCGCGACGAAGTCGTCGTTGATGAGCCGGAACTGGCCGAGGTCCACCTCGCCGTGCAGCTCGAGGCGCGGCGTGACGTCGGCGCCGTCGTTGAGCTCGTGGCCCGCGTCGAAACCCGCGGCGTTGTCGCCCGCGGCGTCGATCGCGCCCATCTTCGCCTCGATGTCGGTCACGACGCACAGGTTCTCCGGCACGGCGACCGTCGCCTGCCCCATGCCCAAGTCGACGTCGAGCTCCACGACGTCGCCGGGCTGCCAGTCGATGCGACGGAGGTCGACCATCAGGTGGCCGATGCCGAGCTCGTAGCGGCCGTCGTCGGGGATGGCGTCGATCGACGCGGGCCGGTAGTGGCGCTCGCCGAAGCCGCTGCCGAAGCTGACGTCGGTGGCAGCGACGAAGCCGAGCGGCAGCGCGAGAGCGACGGCCGGCGCGATGAGCCAGCGCGCGCCGCCGTTGAAGGCAGCGACCACGAGCATCACGCCGATCGCGATCAGAATGGTGGCGACGACGACGCCCTGGCCCGTCGCTGCCGCCCAGAAGGCGATGGCGACGGCGATGCTGAGCCCGATGAAGACGGCGGTCCCGAAGATGATCGCGCCCAGCCAGCCGAGGTTGCTCCCCCGGCTCGCGCCGCGCACCACCAGGTACGCCCCTCCGAGCAGGAGCAGGAGAAGGAGTGGGCCGCCGAAGAACCAGCCTCCGCCGCGGTCGAACGGCCACGGGTCGAAGCCGACGAAGCCCCAAGAGAGGATGAACGCGCTCGCGGTCACGCCCGCTGCGATCGCCAGGGCGCGGGAGCGCTGGATCACCGGCGGCTCGACCTCGCCCGGGCGCTCGCCCTCCTCGGGCAGCACCAGGCCGAGGACGATGTAGACCACCACGCCCAGGCCGCCGAACATGATCGACAGGGCGAAGCCGATCCGGACGATGTTCGGGTCGATGTTGAAGTACTTGCCGATGCCGCCGGCCACGCCGGCGAGCATCCGGTCGCGGCTGCGCAGCAGGCGCTTCGGTCCGCCCCCGCCGCCTTCGCCGGGGGGCTCGAGCGGCTGCGTCTCGGCTGTCGTGTGTTCGTCGCTCATCGCGGGTTCCTCCTGGTTTCGAATCCGTCGATCCCAGGGTCCCGCGACCGCGCCGCGGCTTCCATTGGGGATGACCCTAGAGGACCCCGAAACGTGCCCGGGGCAGAACCGGGGACGGCGCTAGGGACGGCGCGGCGCGCGGCGTGTGCGCGGCTCGCTGCGAGCTCAGTCGCCGCCGCGCGCGAAGTCCTCGGGGGAGACCTGGTCGAGGAAGTCCTTGAACTTCTCGACGACCTCCTCCTGGTCCTCGACCTCGTGCTCGAACTCGATCGAGGACTCCTCGATCACCTCGTCGGCCGCGTAGATCGGCGCGTGGCAGCGGACCGCCAGCGCGATCGCGTCCGAGGGCCGGGAGTCGATCTCGATCTCCGTGCCGTTGACCGAGAGCGTGATCGACGCGTAGAAGGTGTTGTCGCGCAGCTCCGTGACCGCGACCCGCTCGCACTTCGCGTCGACGCTCTCGAGCACGTCGTTCAGCAGGTCGTGCGTCATCGGCCGCGGCGTCGAGGCGCCCTGGAGCTTCATCAGGATCGCCGCCGCCTCCGGATGCCCGATCCAGATCGGCAGGAAGCGGTTCCCGTCAGCGGTCTTGAGGAGGACGATCGGCTGCTTGCCGACCATGTCGAAGCTGACTCCGTAGATCTGCATCTGCTGCATGGTCAGAGGGCTCCCGCCGTCGGGTTCACGTTCCGTGAAGTATAAGTCCGCGCGACGGTCGGTCTAGTGGGGATGCGGCGGGGATTCGCGCGCTGCGGGAGCGCTTGGCGGGGTCGCGCGGCGAGACTGGCCGAGCGGGAAGTGGGCGATCCTGGACTCGAACCAGGGACCTCTTCCTTATCAGAGAAGCGCTCTAACCAACTGAGCTAATCGCCCTCTCGGACGCAGCATTGTAGAAGGGTTTGCGTCGCATGGTTAGCCTCCCCGCCGATGTCGCCGCGTAGGCCCGATATCCCCCGGCTGCGGCGGGCCGATCTGGCCGCCGATCCGATCGCGCAGTTCGAGGACTGGTGGGAGCTCGCCGTCGCCGAAGTCCCGCTGCCCGACGCGATGACGCTCGCCACGGTCGACGAGCACGGCGCCCCCGACGCGCGCATGGTCCTGCTCAAGGGCGTGGGCCCCGACGGCTTCCGCTTCTTCACGAACTACGAGTCCGCGAAGGCCGCCCAGCTCGACCGATCCGGTCGTGCCGCGCTCGTCATCTACTGGCGCGAGCTCGACCGCCAGGTCCGCGTGCGCGGCCGGGTCGAGCGGCTCAGCGCCGAGGACGCCGACGCCTACTTCGCGACCCGGCCGCGCGAGTCGCAGCTCGGCGCCTGGGTCTCGCCGCAGAGCAGGGTGATCCCCGAGGGCCTGCTGGAGGAGCGGCTGCGCGAGTTCGAGGAGCGCTTCGCCGGCCGCGAGGTCCCGCGCCCGCCGCACTGGGGTGGGTACCTGGTCCGGCACGAGGTGGTCGAGTTCTGGCAGGGCCGCCCCGGCCGCGTGCACGACCGCTTCCGCTACTCGCGCGACGGCGAGGGCTGGCGCATCGACAGGGTCGGGCCGTGAGCGGGCTGGGGCTCGACCGCGTCCTGGAGACCGTCGTCTACTGCGACGCGGCCGAGCGCGAGGCCACCGAGGCGTTCTACGCCGAGACGCTCGGGCTGCGGCGCGTGGCGAGCTGGCCGACCGGCTGCGCGTTCCGGCTCGGCCCCGGGGTGCTGCTTCTGTTCGAGCGCGAGGCGCTCGAGCGCAGCGACTCACCCGTATCGGCGCACGGCTCGCGCGGGCCGGGGCACGTGTGCTTCACCGCGGCGACCGACTACGAGGCGGCCCGCGAGGCGCTTGCCGGGGCCGGCGTCCGGATCGAGCACGAGCACGAGTGGCCAGGCGGGCGGCGCTCCTTCTACTTCCGCGACCCGGCCGGCAACATGCTCGAGCTGGCCGAGGGCGACATCTGGCCCGCCTGAGTGGGCCCGGCTAGCCGTCCGCGCGGCGCGAGCGCGCGAACTCGAGCAGCTCGTCGAGGCTCTCGAACTCGAGCTCGGCGCGCAG
>ERZ777010.804-NODE-804-length-26779-cov-5.913523_pt1 | contig 26779 bp, 25 predicted proteins | sample MGYA00374963_ERZ777010 | MGnify/ENA primary metagenome ERZ777010 (study PRJEB29309, sample SAMN06268256) | bioreactor metagenome | isolation source: Joint BioEnergy Institute, California, USA | place: USA:Joint BioEnergy Institute, California, USA | collected...
CCGCCTCGACGAGGTCGTGGTACGGCCCGAGCGGCGGCTGGCCCGGGTGGGGGCTGGCGTGACCTGGGACCGGATGCTGGCGGCGGCCACGCCGTACGGGCTGACCGGGCTCGCCGGGAGCTCGCCGGTGGTGGGCGTCACCGGCTACACGCTCAGCGGCGGGCTGTCCTGGTTCGGCCGCCGGTACGGCTGGGCCGCGGACGCGGTGACCGCGTTCGAGGTGGTGGACGCCGACGGCGAGCGGGCCCGGGTGACCGCCGGGTCCGATCCGGAGCTGTTCTGGGCGCTGCGCGGCGGCGGGGGCGACTTCGCGATCGTCACCGCGATCGAGTTCGAACTGTTCCCGGCCCCGGCCCTGTACGGCGGGGCGATGGCGTGGCCGCTCGCCCGGGCGGACGAGGTGGCCGCCGCCTACCTGGAGGTCACCGCGCAGGCGCCGCCGGCCCTGTCGGCGTGGCTCGGCCGGCTGAACCTGCCGGGCGTGCCGCCCATGGTCACGGTGAGCGTCGCCTTCCTCGGCGAGGCCGACGAGGCGCGGGACCTGCTCAAGCCGCTCGACGCGATCGGCGGCCCGCTCCAGGACACCAGAGGGCCGCTCACCCCGGCCGAGCTCGGCGCGATCACCGGCGACCCCGTCGACCCGATGCCGAGCGCGTCCGGGGGCGAGCTGCTCACCGGGCTCGACGAGGCCGCGCTGCGGGTGCTGCTGCACGAGCCGATCGACCCGCTCGGCGGCGTGCAGATCCGGCACCTCGGCGGCGCGCTCGCCGAGGAGCGGCCGGACGGGGGCGCGTGCGGCGCGCCGGCCGAGCCGTACCTGCTGTACACGTTCGGCGCGGTGACCGGGCCGGACACCGCCGCGGCGATACGGGAGCGGCAGCGGCGGATCGCCGGCGACCTGGGCGGGCTCGTCACCGGGCGCAGGCCGTACATCTGCCTCGGGGCGGGCGAGACCGTGGCGCACACCTTCCCCGCCGCCACCCTCGACCGGCTGCGGCGGATCAAGCGGGAGCGCGACCCGCACGGGGTGTTCCTGGCGAACCACCCGGTGGCGCACTGACCGGACGGCCCTTCCGGCGGCCGGGCCGTACCTCCGGGCCCGGGCGCCGGGCCGCGGGCGGCGCGGCCCCGGACTCGACCGCGCCACCTGACGTCCGGACATGGTCATTGTCAGTGTCGGTGTGCGGTGATACACAGGCCGCGTGGCCGAGATCATGTTGTTGCACTCCGCACTGGGATTGCGTCCGGGCGTGCACGCCGCCGCCGACATCCTCCGCGCGGCAGGGCACACCGTGGTGGTGCCCGACTACTACGACGGCGAGGTGTTCGACGAGGTCGAGGACGGGCTGCGCAAGCGCGACGCGCTCGGCGTCGAGGAGATCAGGCGGCGGGTGCGCCGGTTCGGCGAGTCCGTCGACCGTCCCGTGGTGTTCGCCGGGTTCTCCCTCGGGGCCGCCGCGGCCGGCACGCTCGCCGCGTCGCACCCGGCGGCCCGGGGCCTGATCCTCATGCACGGCGCGGTGGCGGACGACGCGCTGGCCGGCCCGTGGCCCGCCGGCGTGCCGGTCCAGGTGCACTACGGCGAGGGCGACCCGTGGGTGGAGTCCGCGACGGTCGCCGAGCTGGAGCGGCTCGTCACCGCCTCCGGCGCCGCGTTCGAGGTGCACACCTACCCGACCGACGCGCACCTGTTCGCCGATCCCGGCCTGCCCGACTACGACCCGTGCGCCGCCACCCTCATGTGGCAACGGGTAACGGAATTCCTTAAAAGAATTTCGGACTGAGATCACGATCGGAGAAAAGGCAATCACGTAACGCACACCCCAAAAACAGGGTATTGCCTTACTCGGGAACCTTACTTAAGCTCCACACTACCGGTGAAGTCGACATCGACAACGGAAGGGGCGATCCGTGAAGATCGAGATCAAGAAGGTCGAGGAGGTCGAGACGACCGGTAACAGCAACAGCTGCTGACCTGGGCATGGGGCCGCCGCGCCCTCCGGCGGCCCCACCGTCCACCCCCTGAGAGCCGACCGAGATGCGGGTTCAGGTCAATCCTGCCTTCCCATTCTTCCTCGACGATTTGTCGGGCCGGGCCAGGCTTGGCGACTTTCCCCCGACCGGGCAAATTCTGGAACCGGTCGAGCCGCCGTTGCGCGATTTACTGCGGCTGTGCGCGACGGGCCCGCGCGAGCGCGCGGAACTGTACGGGCGCGTCGCGGGCGCCTCCCCGGAGGAGATCGACGCGGCCGTGGATCGGCTGCTCGCCGCCCGGATCCTGGTGCGGGAGAGCGACACCGCGCGGCTCACCGCGGACGAGCGCCGCTCCCGCCAGGCGCTGTTCCTGTCGATGTTCCACCCGGCCGAGCGGGTCGAGGAGGCCCTGCGCGCGCTCGCCCGGCTCACCGTGGCGGTGCTCGGCGTCGGCGCGATCGGCGGCGCGGTCGCGGTGCAGCTCGCCACCGCCGGGGTGCGTACCCTGCGCCTCGTCGACGACGATCACGTCGAGCCGTCGAACCTGCACCGCCAGCACCTCTACACCACGGGCGACGTCGGCACCCCCAAGGTCACCGCCGCCGCCCGGCGGCTGCGCGAGCACGAGCCGGAGGCGGCGATCGACCCGGTGCCGCGCCGCCTGAGCTCGGCCGCCGACGTCGCCGAGGTGATCAAGGGCGCGGACCTCGTGGTGAACACGGTCGACACCCCGCAGCCGCACATCCGCCGCTGGGTCAACCGGGCCTGCGTGGAGGCGGGCGTGCCGTTCGTCACCGGCGGGTTCAACCAGCACATGGGCCTGGCCGGCCCGCTCGTCGTCCCCGGGGAGACCGCCTGCCTCGCCTGCCAGGAGCGTGAGCTCGCCGAACGGTACGGCAGGGCCACGCTGCCCACCCCGGAGAACGCCGGCCGGATCATCCCGGCGTTCGCCCCGCTGTGCGTGATCGTCTCCGGCATGCTCGCCGCGGAGATCATCCGGTGGGCGACGCGCACCGGCCCGCCCGCGATCCTCGGCCGCACGGTCTACCTCGACCTGCTCACCCTCACCACCACCGCCCGGGAGTTCACCCGCGCGGCCGACTGCGAGGTCTGCCGGTGACCCGACCCGACCTGTCCTTCCTCAGCGTCGTCCGGGACGGCCCCGACGACTACGTGATCGGCAACGGCGAGACGTTCGTCAACGTGCCCGCGATCGCCGCCGACGTGGTCGCCCTGCTCGACGGCACCCGCACCGTGGACGAGGTGCGCGCCGAGATCCACCGCACCCGCGGCGTCGACGTGGACGTGGCCGACTTCGTGGCCGGCCTCGACGCGGCCGGGCTGCTCCGCCCGCCGCAACGCCCGCCGAACCTGTGGGACCGCATCTCCCCCGCCACGGCCCGGCCGTTCTTCTCGACGGCCGCGAACGTGCTCATCGGCCTGGTCGCCTGCGGCGCGCTCGCCGCGGTGATCGCCCGGCCGGAGATCATCCCGTCGTACGACGAGATCGTCTGGGCGGACAGCCTCGCGTTCACCGTCTCCTTCGCCGTCGGCTCCTGGCTGCTCGTGTTCGTGCACGAGTTCAGCCACATCCTCGCCGCCCGCTCCCTCGGCGTGCGCGCCGAGCTGTCGCTCGGCACCCGGCTGCAGTTCCTCGTCGTGCAGACCCGGGTCACCGGCATCTGGCAGACGCCCCGCCGGTCCCGGTACCGGGTGCACCTCGCCGGGATGCGCACCGACTTCCTGCTGGTGTGCGCCTGCCTGTGCGCGCTCTACTTCACCGACAACGACGTCGTCCGGCTGGTGATGCTGATCTGCCTGTCGCAGATCGTCTGGCAGTTCCTCTTCTTCATGCGGACCGACGTCTACTTCGCGTACGCCAACCTCACCGGCAACAAGAACCTGATGGACGACGCGCAGACCTACCTGCGCGCCCGGCTCGCCCGGCGGCCCGCCCCGAAGGTCCCGGCGAGCGTGCGCCGGTACGCCTGGTTCCTCGTCGTCGGCCGCGTCCTCGGCCTCGGCTTCTTCGCGGGCTACACCGTGCCGCTCACCGTGGTCACCTGCGCCCGCGCCCTCGACGAGATCGCCGCCGCCCCGGGCGTGCCCGCGGGCCCGGTGGCGACCCTCGCCATCATCACCCTCGGCTGGGCCCTCTACCTCTACGTGTTCGTCAGCCGCCGCATCCGGTCCCGACGGGCCGCCCCCGCCCCGGCGGCCGCGGCGGGCTGAGCCGTACCGGGGCCGTGGTCAGGCCCGCCGGGCCGCGAGCCGGTGCTCGGCGAGCGCGGCCACGTCGACCTCGTCGAGGCTGGTGACGACGAGGTCGGCCCGGGCGGCGGCGAGCAGCGCGCGGTCCCCGGCCCGGGCGACGGCGAGCGCGGCCATGCCGCCGGCCTTCGCCGCCCGCACCCCGCTCACCGCGTCCTCGACCACGAAGCAGTGCTCCGGCGGCACGCCGAGCTCGGCGGCGGAGACGAGGAAGATCTCCGGGTCCGGCTTGCCGTGGGCGAGGTCGCGGCCGGACAGGTCGGCGGCGAACAGGTCGTACAGCGTCATGCCCGGCCGGACGAAGTCGTGGCCGAGCCGCTCCCGCTCGGCGAACGTGTCGACGCGGATGCGCTTGAGGAACCGGTCCGCGTTCTTCGACGAGGAGGCCACCGCCATCGGGATGCCCGCCGCGCGTACGGCGAGCACGAACCGGATCGCGTCGGGGAACGCGGTGAACTCGCCGGCCTCGATGAACCCGACGATGAGCCGCTGTTTGCGGTCCGCGTAGACCTTCGCCCGGCCGGCCGCGTCCGGCACCCGGAAGTGCTCCAGCGCGCCCAGCGCGCCGCTCATCCGCGGCCTGCCGGAGATCACCCGCTGGTACACCTCGGAGGTGAACGCCTCCGGCGACCAGGTGGTCCGGTCCCGGATGTCCGCCCACTCGCCCTCCATCAGCTCGCGCAGCGCCTGCCGCCAGGCGCGCTCGTGCGGCGAGTCGACGAGCACCCCGTCGACGTCGAAGATCGCTCCTTGGAACCCCGTGGTAGCCATTCGCCTTGCTCATCCCCTTCGTCGCGGACGGCTCGCGGGTACGGCGGGCGCGGGCGGCCGGTCCCCGGTCCGCTACCCTGGCCCGTCCGGTCCCAGGCCGCGCCGGCCCGCCGTACCTCTCCGGCACTCCTCAGGTCACCAGGCCGTTGCGGTAGGCGTAGACGACCGCCTGCACCCGGTCGCGCAGGTCGAGCTTGGTGAGGATGCGCGACACGTACGTCTTCACCGTCTCCTGGCTGATCACCAGGGTGTCCGCGATCTCGCTGTTCGACAGGCCCTCGGCGATGAGGCGCAGCACCTCCAGCTCGCGCGGGGTGAGCGGCGGCTCGGCCGCGGGCCGCTCGGCGGGCCGGATGCGGGAGGCGAACCTGCCGACGAGCCGCCGGGTCACCTCGGGCGCGAGCAGCGCGGCGCCCGACGCGACGGTGCGGATGCCGTGCAGCAGGTGCGCGGGCGGGGCGTCCTTGAGCAGGAAGCCGCTCGCGCCCGCGCGCAGCGCCTCGTACACGTACTCGTCGAGGTTGAACGTGGTCACCACGAGCACCTTGACCGGATCCGGCACGCCCGCCCCGGCGAGCCGCCGGGTCGCCTCGATGCCGTCGAGCCCCGGCATGCGCACATCCATGATCACCAGATCCGGGCGCAGCCGCCGGGCGAGCTCGACCGCGGTGCGGCCGTCCCCGCACTCGCCTGCCACCTCCATGTCGGGCTGCGCGTCGATGATCGTGGCGAACCCGGTGCGGATCAGCGGCTGGTCGTCGCAGACCAGCACGCGGATCGGCTCGGTCACGACGCGCCGCCCACGGGGATCCGGGCCCGTACGGCGAAGCCGCCGCCGGCCGCCGGCCCGGCGTCGAAGTCGCCGCCGAGCGCCTCGACCAGCTCCCGGAGCCCGGCGAGGCCGCGCCCGCCGCCACCCGGGGAGGCGCTCCGGGTACCGGAGCCGTCGTTGGTGACCTCCACGGTGATCTCCTTCTCGCCGTAGCGCACGCGGACCCCGGTGCGGCTGCCGTGCGCGTACTTCAGGGCGTTCGTCAGGGCCTCCTGCACGACCCTATAGGCCACGTGCTCGGCGCTTCCGGCGATTTCGGCGGGTTTGCCGTCCTCGACGAGCTCGACCGGCTGCCCGGCCCGGCGGGTCCGCTCGACGAGCGCGGACAGCTCGCCGAGGGACGGCGTCCGGCCGGGGGCGTCGTGGCCGGGGTTGAGCAGGTCGAGCAGCCGCCGCAGGTCGGCGACGGCCCGCCGCCCGGTGTCGGTGATCGCGTCGAGTGCCGCGTCGAGCCGGTCGGGCGAGGCGGTGAGGTACCGTGCCGCCTCGGCCTGCACCACCATCGCGGTCACGTGGTGGGTCACCACGTCGTGCAGCTCGCGGGCGATCCGGGTGCGCTCGGCGGCCCGGGTCGCCTCGGCGACGCGGCGGCGGCGTTCCGCCTCGGCGGCCCGGGTGGAGCGCAGCCACGCCCCGATCCCCCAGAACAGCGCCAGCGCCAGGTAGAACGTGACGAACTCGCTCGGCTCCTCGGCGCCCGGGTGGAGCCGGTCGAGCGCGACCACGAGCGGCACGTACGCCGCGGAGAGCGCCAGCACGGTGACGAGCCGGTGGCGTCCGAGGTGGGCGCCCGCGCTGAGCAGCGCGATCGGCAGCGCGGTGCCCGTCGGCGTGTGGTAGCCGAGCAGCTGGTCGGCGGCGAAGCCGATCACCACGAGGGCGAGGGAGATCGCGGGCCACCGGCGGCGTACGGCGAGCGGGGCGGCCTGCAGCACGATCACCGCGACGGCGAGCATGTCGTACGGCCGGGCCGGGGCCTCGATGATGCGCGTGCCGGCTCCCTGGAAGCCCGGGAGGAACGAGGTGGCGGCGAGCAGCAGCGCCAGCGGAGCGTCCCGGACCGTGACGTCGAGCCGCCGCCACCGGTCCGGGATCCGTCGGATGTCGATCACCGGGCGACCGTAACGCTCTCGGCGGCCGCGGCGCGGCCCTTGCGGGGGATCAGGTTCCCGCGCCGGTGGGCGAGCCACAGGAACGCGACCGTGAGCAGCAGGCCGGACAGCACCGCGAACGGGCTCGCCTCCGGGCCGAAGGCGCCGCCGGTGAGCAGGGCCGGGCCGGACGTCACGCCGTCCAGCAGCCCCTGGTTCGCGCCGGTGCCGGAGACCACGGTGCCGAAGATCCCGGCCGCGGCGTAGTTCCAGCCGAAGTGCACGCCGATCGGCACCCACAGGTTGCGCGTGGCCACGTACGCCGCGGCGAGCATGCCGCCGGCCTCGATCGCGATGGCGGTCGCGCCCCACAGGCTCGCGTCCGGGTTGGGCAGGTGCATCAGCCCGAAGGCGACCGCGGTCAGCCCCATCGCCCACCACGTGCCGAGGCGTTCCTCGACGATGCGGAAGAGCACGCCGCGGAAGGCCAGCTCCTCCCAGGTCGCGGCGGCGGCCATGAACCCGACGAGCGCCACCGCGCCCGCCACCGAGCCCATGCCGTCGACCCGGTAGTACCCGAGCGACGCAAGGCATAGGACGACCGTCCCGAACATCCCGGCGCCGACGAGCAGCCCGCGGGCGAGCGCCCCGGCGGCGCCCCTCGCCGCCACCTCCTCCGGCGCCCGCCGCTCCGTCCACCGCACCACGAGCGCGTACCCGAGAACCAGCACCACGGCGGTCCCGACCCCGGCGACCAGGGTGGCGGGCGCGCTCCCCTCCACCGCACCCGTGACCAGGCCACCGAGAAACGCGACCGCCACCACGGCCGCGAGCTGCACCACCAGTCGCATGACGACTCCTTGACAGGGGGATCCGGCTACGCCAAAGACGCTAGGGATCCACCGCCCGCGAGTCGTCACCACGCGGTGGACACTCGCCGGTAGCTCTCCCGGGGGACAAGGCGCTCAGGCGATGGTGGCCCTCCAGCGGCCACGCTGCAGGTGGATCGTCCCGTCCGGGGTGATGCGGACGCGCGCGCCGTACAACGGCAGCGATCCGTGCTCCAGCCAGTGGTCGCGCGCCCGGTCGAGCACGTCCCACAGACGGCGCGGGCCGCCCTGGTGCACGACACCGGGCTCTTTGCCGGTCTGCACGGCCCTCGCCCACGAGCCGTCCTCGTGCACCATCAGCAGGGTCCGGGTGTCGCCCTCCTCGTGGAAGTCGTAGCCGATGCCGGGCGCGAGGATCTCCACCATCGAGCGCAGCTCCCAGGCGTCCTCCTCGACGTCGATCACCGGGTACCGCGCCGTCCCGACCTGCTCTCCCTCGGCGGTACGCGCCGTCTCCAGCAGCGCGTCCAGCCCCGGCGGATGGTCGGCGCCGCTCCTGGTGCGCATGAACATCGCCCAGTCCCGCTCGACCTGTCCCACGGCGCCGCCGTCGTCGGTGGCGACGGCGGACACGATCAGCGACGTGCCGGTGATGGTCGTCACCAGCCGGCCGCCGGGGTTGAGCGCGGCGAGCCAGGAGGCGGGAATCGGCCGCACCGACACCATGGCCACGATCCGGTCGTACGTTCCCGGGAGCGGCCCGGTGGCGTCCACCGTCGCGACGTGCGGGTGCAGCCCGAGCTCGCCCAGCCGCCGGGCGGCGATCGCAGTGATGTAGTCGTCCACGTCCACGCTCGTCACCCGCTCGTCGCCGAGCAGATGACACAGCAGGGCCGTGCCGTACCCGGAGCCGGTCCCGACATCGAGCACGGTGTCCTTCTCGCCGATCCTGGCGTGCCGGTACATCTGCAGCACCAGGCTCGGCAGCGTGCCGGACGATGTGGGCCGCCCTCTCGGCTCGTCGCCGACCTTGGCGTGGTCGGCGTGGAACGTGCCGACCCTCGTCACCAGCGTCCGATCCCGGTAGGCCGACTTCAGCCACGCCTCCTCGTCGGCCGCCCCCTGCCGCAGCTCCCACCGACCACCCTCCCATGCCCACCATGCGGGCACGAGCAGGTGACGCGGGGTCTTCTCGGCAGGCTCCCGCCACCGCGAGCCCGGATGGGTGACCCGCTCGGCGAGCGCCTGTGCGAAGGGTCGCCAGCCCATGACGCCCAGTCTGCTCGCTGCTGACGTGCTCGTCCTCGTCACCGCAGGGGTATGGCGCGATCAGGTGTACTCGACCACCAGGTTGGGGCACGCGGACGCCGATGCTTGATCATCAAGAAGACCTCCGAATGTGGTTCTTGCCTCGCCTCCGACGAACCGCGTCGATGGTCAGTCGAAGTTACGCTGTCGTACCAGGTTCGCGATCGCGAGTATCTTGGGCCGGCCGACGGCCTTGAAGGAGAGGCCGTGGCGGAATATCTCTGGAATCCAGTACTGGTCTTCCTCTCGAAACACGACGCCGTTGGCCGCGAGAATATCGAGATCCTCGCTCGACAGCCCCACTGAATGCGGGCTGAAGGGAATGCGCTTTTTATCTGCTTCCAACGCGTCAAGACGCTTGAGAAGATCGCCGACCTGCGGGCTCTCCTCGCTGATGGCCTTGATCTTTTCCTTGCTGCACGTCACAAGCGCGTTCCGCATGGCCGTGGGGATGAGCAGCCTGTCCGTGTAGCGCGTGTCGGAGACTGACTTGGCCGCCGATTCGGCCAGGAACGTTACGATGTCACGTGCCTGAATCTGGCCGTTGAAGTCGGACAACGCCGCCAGGAACCACCTGTCAGATCGCGCTTCTCGCGAACGCGGCGATCCCATCTTCTCACCCCAAACCGGGATGAGCTCACGGCTCAGAACCTCGTCCACGGCCTGCACGATCGTCTCGGACGCCAACCCCGGAAGCGCGCCGGACTGCTGGGTCACCCAGAGCGCAAGCCGCAGGGCCTCCGCCGGATTCCATTTGAGCTCGTAGTCGCTGTACCTCGCAAGGAATTGGCTGTGGTTCTGCTTGATCGCGGCCTGCACGAGGTCACGCCGAATGAAAATGATAAGGCCGAGAGGGCGGCCGCGGAGGCTACGGAGCCTGCCGCCGGAGGTCCCTCCGCCATCGCCTCAACGGCCTCTTTTTGAGAGCGAAAACTTGCGCGCAGCTGTTTCCAGCCAACGTCCACCGCCACGGAAGGTGATGTAACGCTCGGACCCGTGTTCGGCACCGGTAATGCAAAAGCGGTCAGTGGCTGCGCTTGAGCATGCCGTCGGCGAGGGTGTCGGCGGCCTCGCGGAGGCGGCGGCCGACGGCGTCGAGGCGGAGGAGGAGTTCGCGTTCGCGCTGGGCCTCGAGGCTGACCGGGCCCGCGAGGGGGCCGGCGAGGAGGGTGGCGAGGCGGGACTGGTGGAGCTGGCGGAGCCGGGTGCAGGACTTGCGGGTGGCGAGGGCGGCGGTGGTGACCGAGGACGGGGACTCGATCATCAGGCGGGCGGCGCTCTCCAGCTTGTCGAGGCCGTCGATGAGGGCCTCCAACGGCTCGACGGCGAAGGTGAGGTCGCGTGGGCCGAACAGGTCGGTCTCGCGCACGTAGTCGCGCAGGTGGTCGAGGACGTCGTCGACCGAGCGGGAGAGGCGGTAGAGGTCCTCGCGGTCGATCGGGGTGACGAGCACCCGGCCGAGGGCACGGACCAGGTTCGCCCGGGCGGCGTCGCCCTCGTGCTCGACCTCCGCCATCTTGGCGCGGGCCTCGGTACGGTCGACCGCCCCGGCGGCGGTGGCGCGGGCGAGCTCGGCACCGGCGCGGGCGTGGGCGATCTGGGCGCAGACGAGGTCGACGATCCGGTGGCCGGACTTGCCGCGCAGGTCGGCCCAGGCCTGGGCGAGGCGGCGCAGGCCGGGGATCCGGCGGGCGGCGCTCATCGCACCCCCAGGAGGCGGAGGACGAGCCCGGCGAGGGTGGCGAGCAGCATCGCGGCGGGCAGGGGGATCACCCAGGCGAGCGCGATGTTCGCGACCTGCTGCCAGCGGATGCGGTGCAGGCCCTCGCGGGCGGCGACGCCGACCACGCCCGCGGCGATCGACTGGGTGATGCTCACCGGGCAGCCGATCGCGACGCTGCCGAGCACCGCGCCGGAGGCGGCCACCTCGGCGCAGACGATGTGCGGCGGGCGGGTGATGGCGAGGCCCCGGCCGAGCCGCGCGCCGACGCGGCCCAGCCCGGCGAGGGCGCCGGGGAAGAACAGGCAGGTCAGGGCGGCCATCCACACCGGCGGCACGTCGATGTCACCGACCGCGTCGAGGCCGCCCGTGGCCACGGCGAGCGCCACCCCGGCGACCGCGATCATCTTCTGGCCGTCGTTCGCGGCGTAGGCGACGCTCTGCAGGCCGTACGCGAGAAGGTGGGCGGCCCGGACGAGGCGGGGCATGCGGCGGGTGGCGGGTACCCGCGCGGCGATCACGCCGAGCAGGTACCCGAAGACCAGGCCGGCCACCGGCGCGGCGGCGCCCGCCGCGAGCACCGTGCCGACCCCGGACCAGGAGACCGGAAGGCCCGCGCCGAGGCCGGCGCCGGTGATGCCGCCGATGAGCGCGAGGGTGAGGCTGGTCGGCAGGCCGCGGTTGGTGAGCACCGCGACCACGATCAGCGCGGTGATCACCCCGGCGAGGAAGGTCGCCGCGCCGCCCGCCGTACCGAACGCGACGAGCCGCTCGGTGAAGGTGCGGGCCACGGAGATCCCCATCAGGTACGGCCCGGCGAACAGCACGGCCGTGAGCAGCGCGGCGATCAACCACCCCGGCACATCGGGGAAGCGCAGGCCCAGTCCGATCAGCGTGGCCCCGTCGTTCGCCCCCGTGATGAGCACGAAGGCCACGGCGGTCACCGTGAACGCCGGGACCCACACCATCATGTGGCGGGGACCATCGGGTCGCGGAATACGTGGGTCGTGCCCGCGGCCGATCCGCGCGCATGACGTCGGTACCGCCGGTTTTCGCTGGTGAATGTGGGATGCCAGACGCGGGAAACGACGTCATTGCGGACGGATGACCGGGTGCACATAGACCCTCCTTGTCCATCCTATTTTAGAGGAACAGAAGGTGAACAGTCAAGAGTATGTCTTGACATACTATGTACATATTCCGCTTATCCGACAAATCGCATTTGTGAATTTCTTAACGATTCCCGTCACAGGTTGCCGCGCCGCGCCTGTTCCCGCTCGAGCGCCTCGAACAGCGCCTGGAAGTTCCCCTTGCCGAAGCCGAGCGAGCCGTGCCGTTCGATGAGCTCGAAGAAGACCGTGGGCCGGTCCCCGATCGGCTTGGTGAAGATCTGCAGCAGGTATCCGTCCTCGTCACGGTCGACGAGGATGCGGCGCCGCTGCAGCTCCTCGATCGGCACCCGCACCTTGCCGATGCGCGCCCGCAGCTCGGGATCCTCGTAGTAGGCGTCCGGGGTGTCGAGAAACTCGATGCCCGCCGCGCGCAGCCGGTCCACCGTGCGCAGAATGTCGCTCGTGGCGAGCGCGAGATGCTGCACGCCTGGGCCCTGGTAGAAATCGAGATACTCGTCGACCTGGCTGCGCCGGCGCGCGACCGCCGGCTCGTTCAGCGGAATCTTCACGCGGTGGTTTCCGTTCGCCACCACCTTCGACATCAGCGCGGAATACTCGGTGGCGATGTCGTCGCCGATGAATTCGGCGAGATTGGTGAACCCCATCACCCGGTTGTAGAACGCCACCCACTCGTCCATCTTGCCGAGCTCGACGTTGCCCACCACGTGGTCGAGGGCCTCGAACAGCGGCTCCGGCCGCCGCGTGGGCACGGTGCGCGGCACGTACCCCGGCCGGTACGGCCCGCCGTACCGGGAGCGGTCGACGAGGCTGTGCCGGGTCTCGCCGAAGGTCGCGATCGCGGCCACGCGGAGCGTGCCGTACTCGTCGGTGAGGTCGTGCGGCTCCTCCAGCACGGTCGCGCCCTGCCTGCGGGCGTACTCGACGCACCGGTCGACGTCCGGCACCTCGAGCGCGATGTCGACCACGCCGTCGCCGTGCCGCCGGTGGTGGTCGAGCAGCGGGCTGTCCGGCGCGACCCCGCCCTTCACCACGAACCGGACCGCCCCGCTGACCAGCACGTACGCCACGTGGTCCCGGTTGCCGGTCTCCGGGCCCGAGTAGGCGACGAGCTCCATGCCGAAGACCGTGCGGTAGAAGTGCGCGGTCTGCGTGGCGTTCCCGACCACCCACTCGATCGCGTCCCACCCGGTCACCGGGAACGGGTCCGCCGACCCGTCGTGCGGCACCAGCCCCACCAGCCGCCGCAGCCGGTCGATGTCGAGCTCCGCGCGCCGCTCCTGGTCGGTCAGCGTGAGCGTGTGCTCCAGGCCCATGTCTCCTCCTCGCTGCGTGCCTACCCTCCCCCGATGCGGTCGTAGCCGCCATGGGACAGCACGGAATCGCCGCTGGACAACATGGGCAGCCGGACACTGGTCACCGTGCGCAACATGGTCAGCCGAAGCGGCTTGATGCTGGTCAGATTGCCCAGCCGTTGACCCGGTGGTGACACAGAGCGCGCAGTACGGCGAGGCCGCGGCGGCCGCCCCCATGGTCGTGGGCGGTTCTCGCCGCGGCCCGTGGCCGTACTCCAACGCGGGCTACTTGATGACGGCTCCGGCGTCGACGGGCAGGGTGACACCGGTGATGTACCGGGCCTCGTCGGAGGCGAGGAACAGCACCGCGTTGCTGATGTCGACCGGGTCCACCCACGGGGTCGGCAGCGCGTGCATCGCCTGGGACACCGGCGCGAAGTCCTCCCGGGTCGGGTTCTCCATGTCGGGCAGGAACAGCCGGTACGTCGGCTCGTTCATGATCATGGGCGTGTCGACCTGGGTCGGGTGGATGCTGTTCACCCGGATGTGGTACGGCGCGAGCTCCAGGGCGAGGCTCCGCATGAGGCCGACCACGCCGTGCTTCGCCGCGACGTAGTGCGCGACGTTCGGGTGGGCCTTGAGCCCGGCCACCGAGCTCGTGATGATGATCGACCCGCCGCCCGCCGCCTTGAGGTGCGGGATGGCGACCTTGGCGGTGAGCCACACCCCGGTGAGGTTGATGTCGATCACGTCGCGCCAGGTACGCACGCTCATCTCCTCGGTCGGGGCCATCGAGCTGATGCCGGCGTTCGCCACCACGATGTCGAGCCGGCCCAGCTCGGCCACGCCCCGGTCGACCGCATCCTTGAGCGCGTCGTGGTCGCGGACATCGGCCTCGACGGCCACGATCCGGCGGCCGAGCGCCTCGACCTCCTTGACGGTCTCGGCCAGATCCTCGGGCGTGGCCATGGGGTAGGGGACGGTGTCGACCTGGCGGCAGATGTCCACCGCGATGATGTCGGCGCCCTCCTCGGCGAGCCGTACCGCATGGCCACGGCCCTGGCCACGGGCGGCACCGGTGATGAAGGCGACCTTGCCGGCAACACGTCCCATCTCGCGCCTCCTTCGCTGCGGGGATTGCGGTCCCGTACGCGAATCAGTACTGACCACTACCGGCGTCCCGGTCAAGGTGTGCGCGGTGACGCCGGCGGGACTCGTCGGAGGCGAACGAGGACACCGACCTGGCCCGCCAGCCGGAGGCGGGCCAGGACACGCCGCGGAGCGGGTTCGCCCTCGGCCGGCGCCGCGGGCGACCCGCCCCGGAGGAACCGGTCAGCGGACGAGCTGGACGAGCATGCGCTGGAGCTGGCCGTCGTGGCCGGGATCGGTCCAGGTGACGACGTCGATGACCCGGCCGCGCCGCATCGCGTCGAGCTTGTACTCCTGGACGTCGTAGGAGATCGGGGCGTTGGTGACCGCGAGCACCGCGCTCACCTGCATGCCGTGCGCCCGCGACTCGGCCTTCTGCAGGTCCTGCGCGGTGAACTCGCCCTGGTCGATGTAGTGGATGGTGAGCAGGATGTACCGGCCGAAGATGCCGACGAGCAGGGCGTCGGTCTGGCCCTCGCCGAGCGAGGAGACGGTGACGTTGGTGCGTGCCAGGACCTGCGCGACGTCGAGCTCGTAGCTGGAGGCGAGCAGCGAGCCGGCGTTCTGCCGGTCCATCGAGCTGAGCAGGATCGCCCGCTGCTCCTCCGGCATGACCCGCAGCAGCTCGGAGGTGTGCTGCGGGGACACGCCCTCCATCACGGCCACCAGGCGCTTGGGCGGCAGCGACGACAGCAACGTCGCCGCGTACGACGGCGCCATCGCGTGCACCATGTCCTGGATCTTGGCGATCGACAGCCGCGACATGAGCTCGGCCTGGTCCTTCGGGCGGGCGGCGACGGCCACGTGGATGAGGTCCTCGAGCCGCATCGCCTGGAGCACCGGCTCGAATCGGTCGGGAGGCAAGGCGACGAGGACGCGGGCTGCCTCGTGACGCGGGGCGCTGAGGACGTTGTTGATGAGCTCGTCGATCGGCATCATCCAACCGGGCAGCATGCTCGCCTCCCGCCTAGTCGCACAGGCCGTCGGGTCCGTGATCTCTCTGTGAGAGATCGCACAGTCATCAAGGGTCAAAAGTCGGTTAGTGTGGTGAATGTTGACTCTAAGCCTCTTGGGGCAGGTTTGTCACCGCTCGCATACGCCCTTGACAATCTTTACTCGTAGGCGTCAGACGGCGCCTTTCCTGCGCTGAGCGCGGTGACGGCGAGGGCCGGGTCGGCGGTGAAGAAGCGGATCGAGGTGACCTCGGCCCGGGCCCCGAGCGGACGCACCACCGTGATCGGCTCGGCGAGCTTCAGCTCCACGTTGGTCCGGGAGGAGACGGCGACGGCGAGCCCGCCGTCCGCGACGGCCACCACCCGCGGCTCGTCGTGCCGGTGCGCGAGCCGTACCGAGGTGATGAGCGCGCGGGGCACGGACACGTCGAAGAAGACCCCGTAGCGGATCCGCAGGGTGTCCCCGGTCACCACGTGCGGGCGCACCGCGCAGGACGCACCGGCCGCGAGCAGCAGCCAGATCGTGTAGAGGTGCAGCACGATCGCCACCACCCGGATGGCCGTGGCCACGTCGAACGCGGCGAGCAGCACCTCGACCACCACCCCCTCGACGGCCATCGCGCCGATGAGGACGAGCAGCATCGGCCACTGCTCCCCCGCGTACGGCAGGGCGGTCGCGCCCGGCGGCACCCCGTCGCGGCGGCGCAGCAGCCACAGCGCGACGCTCGCCGTGCCCCTCATCTCGAACTCCAGGGCCCGGCGCGCCGGCTCGGGCACGAGGCGGCGCCACACCGCCGCCACGGCGGCCCGGCGGCCCGCCCCGGCCCGCCGTTCCTCCCGGAACAGGCGGTACGCGGTCGTCACCTCCACCACGATGACCGTGGCGACGGCCGGCTCGGCGGCGACGATCACCGGCGTGGGCGGCTCCACCCCGGTGAGCAGCAGCACCACGACGAGCACCTCGGCCGGGGGCACGAGGAGCGCCGGCAGGCGCGCGAGCCGTACCATCAGCGGCCCTCCTCCCGGCGCTCGGCGAGCCTGCGTACGGTGAGCCGGACCACCTCGGCCTGGGCCGGGGAGAGCTCGGCGGTGATCGCGTCCAGCCAGACGGCGGCGGCGTTCCCGGGGGCGCCGCCCGGGCCGTCGGCCTCCTCGGCGGCCCCGGCGAGCCCGGTCAGCTCGGCGGGGATGCTCGCGGCGAAGTCGGCGGCGAGCCCGGCCACCCGGGGGTCGCCGGGGTCGGCGTCGGCGAGCTCCTCCAGCCGCCGGTAGAGCTCGCGCCCGCGGGCGACCGCCTCGGGCGTGGTGAGCGGGCGCAGCAGGGTGAGCACGCGCTCGCGGGCCGCCGGGTCGGTCACCGTGTCGAGCAGGGTGAGCAGCCCGCGGTCGACGGCGGCGAGCCGGGACCCCTCGGCGGGCAGGTGGCGCAGCACCTCCGCCATGTCCGGCGAGATCGGCGCGTCGGGGTCGAGCTCCTCCTCGCGCAGCAGCGCGGCGAGCCGGGCCCGCCGGGCCGCGATCGCTCCTGCTGCCGGGCGAGGTCGGCGTCGAGCTCGGCGAGCACCTCGCGCAGCTCCCGGCCCTCGTCGTCGGCGAGCACGTCACGGATCTCGTCGAGGGAGAGGCCCAGCTCCGCGAGCCGCCGGATGCGGGCGAGGACGACCGCGTCCCGCAGCCGGTACTCGCGGTAGCCGTTCGCCCGGCGCGCGGGCTCGGGCAGCAGGCCCAGATGGTGGTAGTGGCGCACGGTACGGGTGGTCACCCCGACCAGTGCGGCGAGTTCGCCGATCCTCATGCGGGCAGTAAAAACGTTGACGTTGCGTCAAGGTCAACCGCGAAGCGGTTGACCATGAGACAGGGGCAACCGCGAAGCGGTTGACCATGAGACAGGGGCAATCCGCCAAGCGGTTCACCATGAGACAGGGGCAACCGCGAGGCGGGTGACGTGGGGCAGGGTCAACCGCCGTGCGACGGGCCGCCTCCGGCCCGCCGTACCGGGCGGGCGTCGAGGGCGGCGGCGAGGTCGGCGAGCCAGCGCTCGTGGTTCGCGCGCAGGCGTTCGGCGCTGTAGAGCAGCGGGAGCAGCGGGCCGGCGAGCGACTCGTTGATCGTCACCCGGGTGGCGTGCTCCCCCACCGGCTCGAGCACGTGCCGGTCCACCGCGCGGAACCACAGGAACGCGCCGGTCCAGGTGAGCTCGCGGCCCGGCCGCACCACGGCGAACCGGGACCGGATCGCCACGCCGTTCAGCCGCCACCGGAAGCGGGCGCCGGGGCGCACCCCGTCGAACGCGGTGACGCGCACGTTCGCCGCCCAGGTCGGCCAGCCGGGCACGTCGGTGAGCGTCTCCCACACCCGTTCGGCCGGATGCCCGACGATCCGGCTGGAGGAGGACACCAGCTGGGCGTCGCGGTCCACCCGCCCCCGGGCGGCGTAGTCACGGTAGAGGACCTCCGGCGGCGGGCCGGAGTAGAGGAGCCGGGACGGCATGAGGCCACCTCGCGAGATCAGTGCTCTCTTTTCAGAGCGACGATCTCACGAGGTGTCCTCGGATTGCAAGAGCAGTGCTCTCGATATGGACCACCGTTCTCGCGACGGTCAGGCGAAGCGGCGCAGGCGCAGGCTGTTACTCACCACGAACACGCTGGAGAACGCCATCGCGGCACCGGCGATCATCGGGGTGAGCAGCCCGGCCGCGGCGAGCGGCAGCGCGGCGACGTTGTAGGCGAACGCCCAGAACAGGTTGCCCTTGATGGTCGCGAGGGTACGGCGGGCCAGCCGGATCGCGTCCGCCGCCACCCGCAGGTCGCCGCGCACCAGCGTGAGGTCGGCGGCCTGGATCGCCGCGTCGGTGCCGGTGCCCATCGCCAGCCCCAGGTCGGCCTGGGCGAGCGCGGCGGCGTCGTTCACGCCGTCGCCGACCATCGCCACCACCCGGCCCTCGGACTGCAGCCGCTTCACCACGGCCACCTTGTCCGCGGGCAGCACCTCGGAGAACACCTCGGTGATGCCCATCTCCTGCGCGACCGCCTCGGCCACCGCCTTGTTGTCGCCGGTGAGCAGCACCGGGGTGAGGCCGAGCTCGCGCAGCCGCCGGATCGCCTCGGCCGAGGTCGGCTTGACCCGGTCGGCGAGCACGAGCACCGCGCGCGCCCTGCCGTCCCAGCCGACCGCCACCGCGGTACGGCCGGCCTCCCGGGCCTGCTCGAACGCGCGCTCCAGCTCCGGCGGGAGCGGCGCGGACGCCCGCTCGGCGAGCAGCGCGGGCCGGCCGACGAGCACGTCGTGGCCCTCGACCGTGCCCCGCACGCCGAGGCCCTCGACGTTGGCGAAGCCCTCCGGCACCGGCAGCGCGGCGCCGTCGGCCGCGTCGAGCGCGGCGCGGGCGATCGCCCTGCCGATCGGGTGCTCGGAGGCGTGCTCGAGCGCGCCCGCGAGCCGCAGCGCCTCATCGCGGTCCTCGCCCTCGGCGACGACCACGTCGACGACGGTCATCCGGCCCTCGGTGATCGTGCCGGTCTTGTCGAGCACCACGGTGTCGACGCGGCGGGTGGACTCCAGCACCTCCGGCCCGCGGATCAGGATGCCGAGCTGGGCGCCCCGGCCGGTGCCGACGAGCAGCGCGGTCGGGGTGGCGAGGCCGAGCGCGCACGGGCAGGCGATGATCAGCACGGCGACCGCCGCGGTGAACGCCGCCTCCGGGCCCGCCCCGCGGGCGAGCCAGAACCCGAGCGTCGCCACCGCGAGGGCGATCACCACGGGCACGAACACCGCCGAGATCCGGTCGGCGAGCCGCTGCACCTGGGCCTTGCCGGTCTGCGCCTCCTCCACCAGCCGGGCCATCTGGGCGAGCTGGGTGTCCGCGCCCACCCGGGTGGCGCGCACCACGAGCCGCCCGCCCGCGTTCACGGTCGCGCCGGTCACCGCGTCGCCGGGCCGTACCTCGACCGGGACCGACTCGCCGGTGAGCATGCTCGCGTCCACCGCCGAGGAGCCCTCGACCACCACGCCGTCCGTGGCGATCTTCTCGCCGGGCCGTACCGTGAACAGGTCGCCGACGGCGAGCCGCTCCACGGGGACCCGGACCTCGGCGCCGTCGCGGAGCACCGCGACGTCCTTCGCGCCGAGCTCCATGAGCGCGCGCAGCGCGGCCCCGGCGCGGCGCTTGGCGCGGTGCTCGAAGTAGCGGCCGGCGAGGATGAACGTGGTGACGCCCGCGGCGGCCTCGAGGTAGATGTTGCCGCTGCCGTGGCCCTGGACCACGGTGAACTCGAAGCCGTGGGTCATGCCCGGCATCCCGGCGGTGCCGAAGAACAGCGCCCACAGCGACCAGCCGAACGCGGCGAGCGTGCCGAGCGACACGAGCGTGTCCATCGTGGCGGTGCCGTGGCGCAGGTTCGTCCACGCGGCGCGGTGGAACGGCAGGCCGCCGTAGACCACGACCGGCGCGGCGAGGGTGAGCGACAGCCACTGCCAGTAGGTGAACTGCAGCGGCGGGATCATCGCCATCGCGACCACGGGCACCGACAGCACGATCGAGACGATCAGCCGGGTGCGCAGCGCCCGCAGCTCGGCGTCCTGCTCGGTGTCCTGCGCAGTGTCCCGATCGGCGGCGGGCCCGCCCTCCTCCGGCTCGGGCGGCGGCGGGGCGGGGAGGGCGGCGGTGTAGCCCGCCTTCTCCACCACGGCGACGAGGTCGGCCGGGTCGAGGCCGTCGGGGTAGGTGACCTTCGCCTTCTCGGTGGCGAAGTTCACGGTCGCGGTGACGCCGTCGAGCTTGTTGAGCTTGCGCTCGATGCGGGCGGCGCAGGACGCGCAGGTCATGCCGCCGATCGAGAGCTCGATCACGTTCCGGGCGGCGAACTCCACGCCGTCCGCCGTGCCCTCGTCCTTCGGTGTGCCCGCGGCCGTCTGCCGGTCGCCGGTGACGGAAGCCATCACTCCTCCTCTCCGGATGGACGGCCATGGCCGGTGCCGTCGTGCGTACCGGTCGCGTGGTCGCCGGTGGCCCGGTGCCGGGCCGGCGCCGGGTCCCCGGGCGTTGTGCCGGTTGTCATCGCACCTCCTCAAGGCCGCCTCCCGCGGCCCGCGGCCGCCGGTGCCCGCCGGCCCGCGGACACCGGTACGGCCTGCGGGGTCGCGGTCAGCCGGTCACCAGCTCGTATCCGGCCTCCTTGACGGCGGCCTCGATCCGGTCGGCGGCGATGGGGGCCTCGCTGTGCACGGTGAGCCGGCCGGTCTCCAGCTCGACCTCGACGCCGGTGACGCCGGGGACCTCGCCGACCTCCTCCTCGACCGAGCGCACGCAGTGGCCGCAGGTCATGCCCTTGACGGTGTAGGTGCTGGTGATCGCCATGACGGTCAACCTCCTATGTGTTCCGGGGCGGGACGGGGTTCGGTTCCCGCCCCGTCGTTCGCCGTGGTCCGGGCGTCCGGCCGGTCAGGAGCGGACCAGACGGGCGATGGCGGCGGACGCCTCTCTGATCTTCGCGTCGGCCTCGGCGCCGCCCTTGGCCGCGGCCTCGGCGACGCAGTGCGCCATGTGCCGTTCGAGCAGCTCGAGGGCGAACGCCTGCAGCGCCCGGCTCGCGGCCGACACCTGGGTGAGAACGTCGATGCAGTACGCGTCGTTCTCCACCATCCGCTGCAGGCCGCGGACCTGGCCCTCGATGCGCCGCAACCGCCTGAGGTGGTCTTCCTTCGCCTTCGTGTATCCAACCATCCGCCTGCTCCCCCGTTCCCGTCGCCCTCGGCACCACGCCTCCTCGCGGGAACCGGGCGAGGCGGGCCCCCGATACCGCCCCGCCCGGGCCGCGGTACCTTGGCCAGAACACCCTACCCCCCTAGGGTATTCCCCCGATCACCGCCCCGCCGCATGACCCTCCTCACATCCGGGCTCCGGGGGTTTCGCGGGCAGAAAACTTCACAAATAGTCACTAACCAGCTATGACAGCTACATATCCGACATCTTGTACTGCCCCGAACGACGTTCCTATACTCGAACATGTGAATGATCGTTCAAACGTCGTGGTCTCGCTCCCCACCGACTCCTGTGCCACCTCGGTCGTCGACGCCGACCGGGTGGCGGCGGTGCGCAGGGTGATGCCGTCGGACGAGGCGGTGCAGGAGCTGGCCCAGGTGTTCGGGCTGCTCGCCGACCCGGGCCGGCTGCGGCTGCTCACCGCGCTGCTCGAGGGTGGCGAGATGTGCGTGTGCGACCTCGCCGCGGCGACCGGCCAGAGCATGTCCGCCGCCTCCCACGCCCTGCGCCTGCTGCGCATGCACCGGGTGGTGAAGGTACGGCGGGCCGGACGCATGGCGTACTACCGGCTCGCCGACTCTCACGTGCGCATGCTCTTCGACCTCGCCATCACGCACATGCGCCACGGCGACGGGGATGCCGGGGGGCAGGGCGATGGGTGAGCGGTCCCCCCTGGCGCACCCGCGCCGGGACCAGGGGAACGGCCACGACCCCGCGCACGACCGCGGCTCCGGGCACGACCACCCGCATCCCGGGCACCGCCGCCGGTTCGGCCTCCGGCTCGGGCGCGGCCGCAGGCACGCGCACGGCCACGGACACGGGCACGGCCATGGTCATGGCCACGGGCACGGGCACGGCCACGCGATCGGCGCCGACGCCGACCGCCGCTACCTCACCGCCGCGCTGATCCTGATCGTCGGCTACATGGTGGTCGAGGTGGTCGTCGGCGTGATCGCCCGGTCGCTCGCGCTCATCACCGACGCCGGGCACATGCTCACCGACGCCGCCGCGATCGTCTTCGCCCTCGTCGCGATGCGGATCGCCGCCCGGCCCCCGCAGGGCGGCTTCACCTACGGGCTCAAGCGCGCCGAGATCATCTCGGCCCAGCTCAACGGCGCCACGCTGCTGCTGCTCGGCGGCTACTTCGTCTACGAGGGCGTCCGCCGCCTCGTCGAGCCGCCCGACGTGGACGCGCCGCTCGTGGTCGCCGCGGGCGCGGCCGGGATCGTGGTGAACGTCGCCGCCACGATGCTGCTCGCCCGGGCGAACCGCGCCAGCCTCAACGTCGAGGGCGCCTTCCAGCACATCCTCAACGACCTGTACGCGTTCATCGGCACCACCGCCGCCGGCGTGGTCATCTGGCTCACCGGGTGGACCCGGGCCGACGCGATCGCCGCGCTCGTCGTCGCCGCGCTCATGCTCAAGGCGGGCTGGGGCCTCGTCCGCGACGCCGCCCGGATCATCATGGAGGCCGCGCCCGCCGGGATGAACCCGGCCGAGATCGGCCGCCGCACCGCCGCGCTCGACCACGTGGTCGAGGTGCACGACCTGCACATCTGGGAGGTCACCTCGGGCTACCCCGCGCTGTCCGCGCACATCCTCGTGGAGCCCGGCGCGGACTGCCACGCCGTACGGCTCGCGGCCGAGCGCATGGTGCACGACGAGTACGGCATCGAGCACACCACCCTGCAGGTGGACCACGCCCCGGCGCGGCTGCTCACCATCGGGCGGATCGGCGATCCGGCGGAGGAACCGCACTGCGCCCGGCCGCACGGCCCCGTGCACACCCGGGGCGAGGACGCCCGACCGTAAACCTGACCGTGCAGCCGACCGAAAGGCGGCCGCCGCGGCCGTCAGGCCCGGCAGGCGGCCCGGCTCCGCCGGCACCGGCGCCGCCCCGCCTCCCGCATCGCCGGGCAGGGCCCCGGATCCGCGGAGTCTTGTCCCGGTGTCGGGATGTCGAAGCGTACGGCGTCGCGCTCCATGACCCGGCCGCACGCGGTGCAGCGCAGCACCGGCACGAGCACGGACCCGCAGCCGGTGTGCCGGATGGTCAGCTCGGTGCCGGGGGCGCCGGTGTACCAGCGCCGGGCCCAGTCGACGAGGAACGCGAACACCGGGAAGAACGACAGGCCCTTGTCGGTGAGCCGGTACTGCGGCCGCGCGCTCGCGGTCGGCACCCGGGCGAGCACGTCGGCCGCGACGAACCGCCGCAGCCGGTCGCTGAGCACCGAGGGGGCGATGCCCAGCTCGGCCTGGAAGTCGGCGAACCGCCGGATGCCGAGGAAGGCGGCGGCGAGCACCACCGTGCTCCACCGGTCGCCGAGGATCGCCATCGTCTCCGGCAGGTAGGACAGGGCGTCGTCGGGCAGCCGCTCGCGCACCGTCCTGCGGTGGTGGCGGGCGACCGCGACCTGGGCGAATGTCGCCTTCGCGCCGCGCTCGGTCGCGGTGTCGCGGGCGGTGACGAACGCGGTGCCGCAGGCCCCGCAGCCGAGCACCACGTCGGCCCGGGCCCCGCACACCCGGTGGATGAGGTCGGGCGGATCGGGATGGGGGACCCAGGTGCGCTCCCACGACCAGATCGCGACGAGCATCGGCCACAGCTCGGCGGCGCGCGGGGTGAGCCGGTACTCGTGGCGGGTGCCGCCGCTGGTGTACGCGACCTGCTCGAGCAGCCCTCCGGCCACCATCTCCTTGAGCCGGGCGGACAGCACCGACTCGGACATGCCCAGCTCGTCCCGCCAGTCGGCGAACCGCCGCACCTGCTTGGTGAGCCCGCGCTGCAGAATCAGCAGCGTCCACTGATCGCCGAGGGCGAGTAGCGCCTGGCCGATCGCGCTGGGGAGGGCCGCCCCCGTTCCCACTGCCTCACCTCCATCACCCGTGAGCGACAAATGGTGTGGGAAGTGACTAATAATGGTCAAACTCGTGCCGGATTTCAGCGTCCCACCAGGCACTTTCACGGCCGCGCCGCACACCGCGCCCGATCGCGCGGTGCGGTACGGCTCCGCGGCGCCACTGTTGATACGGCCCCGGCGCGATCGGCACGGACGGGGCGGGCGATAATCCGGGAGTGGCCCGTACCGGCCCGCGCCGCGCACCGCGGGGCACGCGGTGGCCTGCCGTACCGGCGCGCCGTGATCGGCCATGTGATCGGGTGGCCGGCGGGCCGGTCCGGACGCGCGCGGGTGGCGGCCCCGCGCCGCACCGGAACGCCGCGCGGCCGCGGTGGTGGACGAGTTTGATCATGGGGACCTCCCGGGATCCCCATCGTGATCTTACAATCCACTTCTTGACAAGAAGCTTTTCACGAACTTGTCCGGCAATGTTTGGAAAGCTCGCTAAAAGGTCCTAGAACATTCCTCTTAACGCAATGTCTGTAAACCGGCCGCAATCAGTGCTACTGTCTTGGGAGCGCTCCCACGCCTTCGTCGAGGAGAGTCCATGGCAGAACAGCCCACCCTCGCGCAGGTTGCGGCAGCGGCGGGGGTTTCGCCGGCAACGGCCTCCCGGGTCCTCACCGGCTCGGTACGGGTGAGCACATCGGCACGCCGGCAGGTCCACGAGGCCATCTCACGGCTCGGCTACGTGCGGCGCAGGGCGCCGCGTGGCTCCTCCCCCCGGCGCTCCGACCGCCTGGTCGCCGCCGTGGTCTGCGATCCCATCCATCGCGTGTTCGCCGAACCCTTCTACGCACGCCTACTCGCCGCCGTCGAGGACGCCCTGGGCAAGAACGGAATCGCGACGATGGTGATGAGCGCCGCCGCCACCACGGTGTCCACCGTGGCCACGCCGCTCATCTCCGGCGCGGTGAGCGGCGTCCTCCTCGTGGGTGCCCGGTCGGGCCACCCGCTCGCGGTCACCCTCGCCGCCTCCGGCGTCCCGGTGCGGTGCATCGGCCGGCCGCCGGACGGCCTCGAGATGCCCTTCATCGACGTCGACAACGCGGACGGAGCGCGCCAGGCGGCCGAGCACCTGCTGCTGCAGGGCCGCAGGCACATCACCATGATCGGCGGCTCGGCGAACCTGCCCGCCGCCCGCCAGCGCATCGACGGCTTCCGCACCCGGCTCAACGAGGCGGGCGTCCACGACGTGCCCGTGGCGTACGGGGACTTCACCCACGCCTCGGGCGTGCACGCCACCCGCTGGCTGCTGCAGCGCATGCCGAACCTCGACGCCATCTTCGCCGCCTCGGACACGATGGCGGCGGCGGCGATCAACGTGCTGCGGGAGACCGGCCGCAAGGTGCCCGACGACGTCGCCGTGATCGGCTTCGACGACGTGCCGCTCGCCCGGCACACCCGGCCCCCGCTCACCACCGTGCGTCAGCCGATCGAGGACCTCGCGGCGGTCGGCGTCCGCCTGCTGCTCTCCGGCATCTCCGGCTCCACCCCGGACCAGAACCCGATCCTCCCGGCGGAACTGGTGGTTCGTGAGTCGGCGTGATGCCGCGTCTCCGGGCGCCCATGGTCGGGACGGCCCCCGCGGCCCGGCCCCGGCGCCCCTGCCCGCCGGCCCTGGCGCGAGGGCCGGCGCGGTGCTTCCCCGGCCCGGGCGGAGCCGGCGGCGCGATCGGCCGTTTGCGCGACTCGGGCGGGAAATCATCGCCGGATCCCGTGTCGTCGGGTGAGTATCTAGTCGTGGAACCGGAGAGCGAACGCAGCCGCGGGCTGCGCGAGGGCGACCTGCTCATCCGCCGCTACCGGCTACTGGAACGGCTCGCCGAGGGCGGCATGTCGGTCATCTGGCGTGCCTTCGACGAGTCGATCCAGCGCACGGTCGCGATCAAGGTGCAGGACGGGCCGCTCGACGGCGAGCCGATCTGCCGTGAGCTCATTCGGCGTGAGGCGCGGACCGCGGCCCGGCTGTACCACCCCGACGTGATCGAGGTGTACGACTACGGCGAGACCGTCACGACCCAGGGGCGGATCGCCGCGTTCGTGGTGATGCGGCTGCTGGAGGGGCGGCCGCTCGCCGAGCGGCTGCAGGAGGGACCGCTGCCCTGGTGGGAGGCGGCCCGCCTCGCCGAACGGATCGCGCTCGTGCTCGCGCTCGCACACGAGCGCGGCATCGTGCACCGCGACGTCACGCCGGAGAACGTGCTGCTCACCCCCGAGGGGCCGAAGCTCATCGACTTCGGCATCGCGGCGATCATCGGCGAGGAGGGCGACGAGCGGCTCAACGACTACGGCACGCCGCCGTACGTCGCGCCGGAGCGGCTGCGCGGGGTGACCGCCGACCCGGCGATCGACGTGTACGCGCTCGGCGTGATGCTGTTCGAGATGTTCACCGGCGAGCTGCCCTACCCGGAGCGCACCTGGGAGGCGCTCGAGGTGGTGCGCCGGATCGGGCCGCCGCCCACGCCCGAGGTGCCGGGCCTGCCCCCGGAGCTGGCCCGGCTCTGCCGGAGCTGCCTCAGCCAGGACCCGGAGGACCGGCCGAGCGCCCAGCAGGCCGCCGAGATCCTCGCCCGTGCGGCGACCCGGCGGCGCAGGCGGCACATCCGGCCCGCCTGGGCGGCGATCTCCGGCCTCGCCGTGGTCGCGCTCGCGGCGGGCGTCGCGGTGCTGTCCGGGATCGGCGACCGGCAGGCCGGCAAGATCGCCGGGGTCGCGGACGGGTCCGTGGCCCGGCCGCCCGCGCGGGTGCCCCAGGCGGGCGGCGGCGCGCCCGGCGCGGAGATCGGAAGAG
>ERZ777010.808-NODE-808-length-26572-cov-150.354603_pt1 | contig 26572 bp, 23 predicted proteins | sample MGYA00374963_ERZ777010 | MGnify/ENA primary metagenome ERZ777010 (study PRJEB29309, sample SAMN06268256) | bioreactor metagenome | isolation source: Joint BioEnergy Institute, California, USA | place: USA:Joint BioEnergy Institute, California, USA | collected...
GCTTCTTCAGAAACGGTTTTGCCTTCCAGGTAGTCGTCAATTTCTTCATAGGTAACACCAAGTGCGACTTCATCCGGAAGCTGTGGACGATTTTCTTCCAAATCGGCTGTCGGCACTTTTTTATATAAACGTTCCGGACACCCAAGTTCTTTTAACAGCATCTTTCCTTGGCGTTTATTTAAACGATAAATCGGAACGAGATCCGCACCGCCGTCTCCGTATTTTGTAAAAAATCCTGTGACTGCTTCTGCCGCATGGTCGGTTCCCAGTACGACTGCATTTCTCATTGCTGCGATGCTGTATTGAACTTTCATCCGTTCACGAGCTTTTTGATTTCCTTTTTCAAAATCGGAAATTTCCACGCCGGCATCCTTTAATGCCTTTTCACTGGCATCTACTGCTTCTTTAATGTTCACCGTAACGACATCATCCGGCTGAATAAAGTTTAAAGCCACTTGGCAATCTTCTTCATCGAATTGTGTACCATATGGCAATCTGACCGCCGTAAACTGATAATCTTGTTTTCCTGTTTCTTCCCGAATTTCGTTAATCGCCATTTGAGCCAGCTTCCCGGTTAACGTGGAGTCTTGTCCACCCGAAATGCCTAGAACGAATCCTTTTATAAACGGATACTTCTTTAAATAAGCTTTTAAAAAGTCTACGCTTTTGCGAATTTCTTCTTTTGGATCAATCACCGGTTTTACTTTTAATTCCTCAATAATCCGTTTTTGTAAATCGGTCATCTTCTCCTTCTCCTTTCGTTTTGGTTGATAAACTAGATACAATTTTGTCCCGCACTTCTTGAATCTTTTTCATTTTATTATTCCAGCATTTTTCGCTTAAGTCCACCGGATATTCCTCCGGATTTAAAATTCGTTTATATTCATCCCATAAATAGTCTAAATTTTTTTGGGCAAAAGACTGGATTTCTGCCAGCGATGGCAATTCATATACTAGCTCGCCATTGATGAAAATATCTTTTTGCAATTCCACCGCTTCAAAGTTTGTCACGAATTTGCTGACATAGGTATGAACAGGGTGAAACATTTTAATTCTTTCTTCAGCCGCTGGATTCTCGTCATAAAGGGTGATATAGTCGCCTTCCGATTTTTGGTTGCTTTTATTGATGATTCGATATACTTTTTTCTTTCCCGGAGTGGTTACTTTCTCGGCATTGCTGGAAATTTTGACCGTATCGATCATTTCCCCTGCCTCATTCTCTATCGAAGCTAACTTATAGACTGCTCCAAGCGCCGGTTGATCGTACGCCGTAATCAAATTCGTTCCGACCCCCCAAGCGTCGATTTTGGCTCCTTGAGCTTTCAAATGCGTAATGGTGTATTCATCCAAATCATTCGAAGCAAAAATTTTCGCATCGTGAAATCCGGCTTCATCCAGCATTTCTCTCGCTTTTTTCGATAAATAGGTCAAATCGCCGCTATCTAAACGAATGCCAATAAAGTTGATGGAATCCCCCATTTCTTTAGCAACTCGAATCGCTGCCGGTACACCGGAACGAAGCGTGTCATATGTATCCACCAAAAAGACGCAATCTTTATGGGATTCGGCGTATTTGCGAAATGCCGTATACTCGTCTTGATAAGCTTGTACCATGGCATGAGCGTGCGTTCCGGCTGTCGGAATGCCAAACAGCTTTCCGGCTCTGACATTGCTGGTAGCCCCGCATCCACCGATAAAGGCCGCTCTAGTTCCCCAAATGGCCGCATCCATTTCTTGAGCCCGTCTTGTCCCGAATTCCATGACCAAGTCTTCCCCAACGGCATGCTTGATGCGGGCAGCTTTCGTGGCTATCAACGTTTGATAGTTGACTATATTTAACAAAGGCGTTTCAACCAGCTGCGCTTGAATCAAAGGCGCCTCTATTGTAACAATTGGTTCATTTTCAAAAACCACTTCTCCTTCTCTCATCGACCGTACATTTCCTGTAAAAGTTAAATTCGACAAGTATTGAAGAAAATCTTCATCATAGCCTTCTACTTCGCGCAAATAAGCGATATCGCTATCGCTGAACCGAAAATTCTTTAAAAATTCAACAATTCTTTCCAATCCCGCAAAGATTGCGTATCCGCTTCCAAACGGCATTTTCCGGAAATAAAGATCAAACACCGCCTTTCTCTCATGGACACCGTCTTCCCAGTACGTTTTAGCCATATTAATTTGATATAAATCTGTATGCAAAGCAAGACTGTCATCTTGATATTTTCTCATCGTCCAAACCCCGTTTCCGTCATGAAATTACCTTTGCTCCGAGTGCATGTTGAAAGTGCTTCAACGCCCAATCATGTCCTGCTTCGTTAAAACTTGCCGTTCCCTTTTCGTACACAGCCAGTTTAAACCCTTTATTATAAGCGTCAACGGCGGTATGAAGCACACAAATATCGGTACAAACACCGCATAAATGGAGTTCATCTATGCCTCGAGCCCGCAGCTGAATCTCTAAGTCTGTACCTGCAAACGCGCTGTACCTAGTTTTGTCCATATAATATACATTTTCCTTGTTTTTCATCCGCTCATACAGTTCCCCTAATTGCCCGAAAAGCCTCCTTCCCTCCGAACCGGCAATGTTGTGCGGCGGGTACAATTGGCTTTCGGGATGATACGGATCCTGTTCCTTATGGATATCCACTGCAAATACCACAAAATCGCCATTTTGAATAAACGTGTCCGTCAAAGAAGTAATGAAATTCTCAATCATTTGAGCGGGCTTTCCACACGTGAGAGCACCATGATCCGCCACAAAATCGACAGTGTAATCGATATTGATCAACGCTTTTTTCCCCATTGCCGAAGTCTCCTTTTTCCTTCAGTTTGCTTTGAGAGGCTCTGTGATATGTTGAACTTGAAAGCCGGAAAAGAACTTTATACGTGATCAAACTGCAAAACTCTTGATTCTCATTATATATCCAAGACACCTTTTTCAGCATCGTCAAAGTTTCATAATGTCTATCAAGTGCGCCAAAAACCCAAATATAAGACAAGTCTACCGATTTCGTTCACAGAGCGTTCAAAAATGGCTTTATTTGTATAATATCTATTTTTAGGATCATTATAAAGAAGAAACGAGAAAAAAAACAGCCATAAGGAGGTAAGAATCAAGATGTTGAATAAGAAAAAAGAACAGCAGCCGTCGCTTGCTCCCGGAATAGACGATGAAGAAGAATTGGATCAGCGGGCAACAGAAGAAGAAATAGAAAGGGGAGAATTTACCGAAGTCACGCATCTTTCCTACGATGAAGTGGATGAAAGCTAAAATGGGTTGACCGTTTCTCTCATTCTCAAAACAGAACCTTACAAATAAAAAGGAAAGGAAGAATAGACCTATGTTTACATTTTCCAAAAAAATCATGGCCATCATCTTCGTGTCCGTTGCGATGTTTGCTGCCTCAACCGTGCATGCAGAAACAAATCAAGGAAAAAGCAACGAAAAACCTGTCCAGCTGACCGAACAGCAAAAAGCCAAACTGAACAAACTTCACAAAGAACTATTGGAAAAAAGAAAAGAATTAATTCGCCAATATGTAGAATACGGAATCATTTCTAAAGAAAAAGGAGATGACATCATTTCCCATTTGGAAGAACATTACAAACACTTGCAGCAAAACGGCTTTTCCCCTCATTGGAATCACTCGGAAAAAGGCCACTGGCATCATAAACATCATCATGATGACAGCGAAGAAAACGATAACGAATCAAAACGCTGAAAGCTCTCTTTCAGCGTTTTGATTTTCTTTCATTGCAGCCTTGCTTCTTTTGAAAAGAACGAAGGCCATTTCTTCTAAAAGGATCCAACCTTCTTATAATAAAGAAGGGTTATTGTTAGACTTTCTTAGCTACTATATTTCCATCAAAAAAGCCGCTTTTATTTTTGTGGATTGATCCTATTCTATCGGCGTTATATCATATGGGGTACGTTCCTTTTGAGGCTTTCTCATTACAATCGCTATTAAATAGAAGAAAAATAAGGATGTGCTGATAGAATCAACATCGTCAAAAATCAGGTCGAAATATATTTTACAAAAATAATTTTGATCCACTTATTCGACAGTTAAAATGACGAATGAACAAAAATCATCCATTAACGTTCAGAACAACAACATACATCATGAATCAGTCCGTTTCGAGAGGCAGCAGCCTGCTGTCATTGTAAAACCGGCAAGGAGTCCCTCTCCCTCCTGTTTTACAGAGATGGAAAGGGACTCTCTCTATCATGTGATGATTAAGTTCTTTCACCAAACTTCATTTCTTCTTTTAATCTCCTCATCCCACTTGTTCGCTCTTCTCAAATAATGCCGGCAATTCTGCTTCATAGTTTTCGCCAATGATTCCATTTTCGGTAATAATCGCTGTAATCAGTTCGTGGGGGGTGACGTCAAAAGCCGGATTGTACACTTCCACCCCTTCAGGAGCAATGCGTTTGCCTGCGATATGGGTAACTTCTTCCGGATTCCGTTCTTCAATCGGAATATCTCTTCCCGTTTTGGTTTCTAAATCAATCGTGGATAATGGCGCCGCGACGTAAAATGGAATGCCGAACGATTGTGCCAGTAAAGCCAGTCCAAATGTTCCAATTTTATTAGCGGTATCTCCGTTAGCGGCAATTCGGTCCGCACCGACGATGACGGCTGAAATGTTTTTTGCGTAAATCGTCTGCGCCGCCATATTATCCGTGATAAGCGTAACATCCACACCGGCTTGCATGAGCTCCCACGTGGTGAGTCTTGCTCCTTGCAAAACCGGGCGCGTTTCTGAGGCAAATACTTGAAGATGAACTCCTTTTTCTTTGGCTAGATAAAACGGAGCAAGCGCCGTACCGTAGCGAGCCGTTGCAAGGGAACCGGCGTTGCAAATCGTTAAGATGCGGTCGCCGTCTTTAAAAAGCGACAGTGCATGCTCCCCGATGCGGCGGCATACGTCTTCATCCTCCACTTGGATGCGAATCGCTTCATGAACGAGCATCGTTTTCGCTTCATTGACAGAAATGGCGTCTTCAATGCTTGATGCAAGACGGTTCAGCGCCCAAAACAAGTTAACCGCCGTAGGCCGCGAGCTGGCTAAATAGTCGATGTCTTTGTGAAGCTGTTGTTTAAATTCAGCCATCGAACTTGCCTCGTAACGTTGAGCGGCAAGAGCAAGCCCGTAGGCAGCCGTCATGCCGATCGCAGGAGCTCCTCGAACTTTCAAGGTCGAAATGGCATCCCATACATCTTCAATTTCCTTTAATTCTAAATATTCAGTCTCCTCCGGCAGCTTTTGCTGATTTAAAATCGTAATATGCGTATCGTTCCATTCAACCGAACGCGGAATCATGAATCGTTCAGTCATAGCTGTCTTCCTTTCGTTTAGTTAGTCGGTGTCAATGATGCCTGTAGGAAAAGCGGACGAACTTCTTGAATGTCATTGAGCGAATGTCGCTGTAAAATAAGGCTGCGTCCAAGACGAAGGGCACGGCGTTTCGCACGAAGACGTTCCTCTTTGTCTTCGATACCGTCAAGGTCAGCGACATGTGCTAAACCGATGGTGCGGCGAATCACTTCGCATCCGGCAAATCCAATCGCATCGACAAATGTATGGTGCAAAACGTCCTGCAATAACTTCGATGTCTTGGCGTAAGGCTCGACATTGTGCTGCTCCCAAAGGTCGGAAAATACGCTTGCAAATACTTTCCAAGTGTTTTCGATATGGTCAAATAAAAACTCTTGGTCTTGTTGCGGACGGGACAGCGCATTCAGCAGCAAATTAGCGATAAATTGACCGAGATCAAAACCAAAAGGACCGTAAAAGGCGAATTCCGGATCAATCACTTTTGTCTCTTTATCGCTGCAAAAAATACTGCCGGTATGTAAATCGCCGTGAATCAGCGCATCCCCTTCTGTTAAAAACTTTCGCTTTAATTTTGCCACTTCAAGATGAAGCTCATCATCGTTCCAAAGCGCTTTTGCATCTTCGCGCAGCTCCTCTTCAAAATCGTTTGTATCATGATCAAAGAACGGATCGGTAAAGACAAGATCTTCCGTGATTTTGCATAGTTCTGGGTTGATAAAACTTTGAAGCAGCTGTTTTTTCTCTTGTTGATTCATCCCGAAGTCAGACGTATAAAATAACGTTTTGGCCACGTATTCACCGATATGCCGTGACAAAAGCGGATACGTTTTGCCTTCTATAAGCCCTTTTCGAGCAATTTGTAAATGAGATAAATCCTCCATGACGGTAATGGCAAGAGATTCGTCGGAATGGTACACTTCCGGAACGTATTCCGGAACGAAGCCGGCAAATGTACGCAACGCATTGCTTTCTATGGTCGCACGCTTTAACGTAAGAGGCCAGCTTTCACCGACGACTTTCGCATACGGCAGCGCTTGTTTGAAAATCACTCCTTTGCCTGTTTTTTGGTCAACGATACGGAAAACGAGATTTAAATTTCCATCGCCAATTTCCCGGCATACCAGCTGAGCTTCTTCTGAAAATAAGCGCAAGCGAACGGCAAGAGAAATTGCGTCTTTTTCTGTTAATGGTTCGTAAGCGGATGGATTTGAAACGGCCATGTAGGAACGCCTCCTTTGGAAAAAATAAAAAGCCTCTCTCGTCTATCGAAAGAGGCTTGAAGATTCTTCTTCTCACCTCTTATCTTTCAGAAAGAATGACTCTCTCTGTTGGACTTAGCACCGTGCCTTGCGGAAGATTCCTTCCGGCGCTTGCATGCGCCCTATCTCACGATAGTATTACGGTCGGTTGCTGGGCTTCATTGGGCCAATTCCCTCAGCCAACTCTTGATAAGAGTATTGATCAGCTATTATTCGAATTTTCGTTATTGCTTTAATTATTGGCGGATTCTCATTTGAGTGAAATCATACATCGAAGTTCGAGTGATTGTCAATCCTTTTTTAAAAAATTTTTTCGTTTGTTCTGTAATGTTCCGGACGACGGTCGCTAAAAATCGGGATTTGCTCACGTACTTCTTTGACTTTTTGCAAATCGATTTCGGCTATGAGGGAGCAAGGATCTTCTTTTGCTTCCGCAAGTATTTCCCCCCACGGATCGATGATAAGCGAATGTCCGGCGAACGTATTATTCGGGTCGCGGCCGGCGCGATTACAAGCGACAACATAACATTGATTTTCAATGGCACGCGCTTGAAGCAACGTACGCCAATGAGACAGACGCGGCAACGGCCATTCGGCAACGACAAACAACACTTCCGCCCCTTGCAAGGCATGTACGCGAATCCATTCCGGAAATCGAATGTCGTAGCAAATCACACCGGCACATAATGTATTTTCAAGTGTAAACAGTCCCGGTGCATCTCCGGATCGCAAATAAAGATGTTCATCCATCAGTTGGAAAAGATGCAGTTTGCTGTATTCACCTACGATGTCGCCGTTTCGATCAGCCACGTACATCGTATTCGTCGTTCCATCTTTTGTTTTTTTGGCGACGGAACCGGCGACAATGTGGATGCGATGACGACGCGCAAGCTCACTAATGAATGCTTTTGTGTCTTCGCCTTCCTTATCCGCAATTTCATCCAGTCGCGTTAAATCATAGCCCGTTGTCCATAATTCCGGAAGAACGATGATGTCAGGGTGTTGAGCGGCTATTTTTTCTACTTCGTTTTGAACAAGCTGTCGATTTTCCAGCGGAGCGCCAAAAGCAATATCCAGTTGAAGACAAGCCATTTTGAATGTCATAATCATTCACCTCAAAAAATTTTGACTTTACAATTTGATTTTTACGATATATGATGTTTGACTAGAATTTCAAGAAAATTTTGAGTAGGTGTAAACGATGAAACATTTCGCACAATCGGAACTGCTGCAGAAACTGCCAAAACAGTTTTTTGCGTCTCTTGTCGCCAAAGTGGAAAACGTGAAAGCCCAAGGACATGATGTCATTAACCTCGGTCAAGGGAATCCGGATCAGCCGACGCCATCCCATATTGTGGAGGCGATGCAAAAGGCAGTCGCCAATCCCCGTTATCATAAATATTCGCCGTTTCGCGGCTATTCGTTTTTTAAAGAAGCGGTCGCGGCCTTTTATGAACGTGAATATGGGGTGAAACTGGATCCGGAAAAAGAAGTGGCGGTTTTATTTGGAGGAAAAGCAGGACTTGTGGAAATTCCGACCTGTTTGCTGAATCCGGGTGATCTTGTTCTCGTTCCTGATCCGGGATATCCGGATTATTGGTCGGGTGTCGCTTTGGCACAAGCCGAAATGGCGATGATGCCGCTTCGCGCACAAAACCATTTTTTGCCGGATTACAACGAAGTCTCAAAGGATGTGGCAGAAAAAGCAAAAATAATGTTTTTAAACTATCCAAATAACCCTACCGGAGCGGCGGCATCGAAAGAATTTTTTATGGATACCGTTTCGTTTGCCGCAAAACACGATATTTGCGTCGTGCATGATTTCGCCTACGGGGCAATCGGATTTGACGGCAAAAAACCGGTCAGTTTCCTCCAAGCAGAAGGGGCTAAAGACGTCGGCATAGAAATATATACGTTCTCGAAAACCTTTAATATGGCTGGCTGGCGAGTGGGAGCGGCAGTTGGTAATGAAAGTGTCATCGCAGCGATTAACTTGCTTCAAGACCATTTATACGTCAGCTTGTTTGGTGCGATTCAAGAGGCAGCGGCTTGTGCGCTTCTTTCTTCACAAGAGAGCGTGAAAAAGCTTGTTTCGCTGTACGAGTCGAGACGGAATACATTTATTCGTGCTCTTTCGCAAATCGGTTGGGATGTAACGCCTCCTTCTGGCTCATTTTTTGCATGGCTGCCTGTACCGAACGGCTGGACATCAGAGCAATTTTCTGACTTTCTACTTGAAAAAGCGCATGTGGCGGTTGCTCCCGGAATCGGATTTGGGAAACACGGAGAAGGATATGTGCGCGTCGGTTTATTAACGAGAGAAGAACGGCTGGAAGAAGCTGTCCAACGTATTGCAAAGCTTGGTCTTTTCCATGTCGCAAAAAAATGATTGACACCGATAAAAATTCCTGTCATAATACAAATCAAATTTACCGATACTGAGAAAATTTTGAAAAGTCAATACATGATTCAAGCATTCTTATCAAGAGCAGGTGGAGGGACGAGCCCTATGAAGCCCGGCAACCGACTTAACAATCGTTAAGCACGGTGCTAATTCTTGCAGCGATATGCTGAGAGATAAGAAGAGTGTGAACCTCTAGCCTCTTCTTATGAAGAGGTTTTTTTATTGAACTTAGAAAGAGGGATGAACATGAGCCAAGTCATTGCCACCTATCTTATTCACGATGAGAAAGATTTGGAGAAAAAAGCAGAAGGAATTGCTCTTGGCCTCACGGTTGGTTCTTGGACCAATTTGCCGCAGCTGCAAAAAGAACAATTGCAAAAGCATAAAGGAGAAGTCGTGAGCGTCACACCGTTGGAAGAGGACGAGCGAGTCAACGAGTATCTGGGCAAACGTGTGAAGCGAGGACTTGTCCGCATTGCGTATCCTAGCCTCAATTTCAGCGCCGATTTACCGGCGATTTTAACAACCGTATTCGGCAAGCTGTCGCTCGATGGCGAAGTGAAACTGGTCGATCTTGCTTTTTCTGAAGAATTAAAAAAACAGTTTCCCGGTCCGCGCTTCGGAATAGACGGAATTCGCCAAAAAGTCGGCGCCGATCATCGCCCGCTTCTCATGAGCATTTTTAAAGGCGTCATCGGGCGTGATTTAGATTATTTGTCGGAACAGTTAAAACAACAAGCCCTCGGCGGAGTCGATCTCGTGAAAGACGACGAAATTTTGTTTGAAAACGACTTAACTCCGTTTGAAAAGCGAATCATCAACGGGAAAGCCGTGCTGAACGATGTATACGAAAAAACAGGAAAGAAAACGTTGTATGCGGTCAATTTAACGGGCAAAACATTCGAGTTAAAAGAAAAAGCAAAACGCGCAGCGGAAATCGGTGCCGATGTGATTCTTTTTAACGTGTTCGCTTATGGATTAGACGTATTGCAAGGCTTGCGCGAAGATGAAGACATTGCCATTCCGATTATGGCCCATCCAGCTGTCAGCGGTGCACTTACACCATCAGAGTTTTATGGCATCAAAAGCCCGCTCTTGCTTGGAAAATTGCTTCGATTAGCCGGAGCCGATTTTGCTCTTTTCCCATCGCCATATGGAAGCGTCGCCCTTGATCGAAGGGAAGCGCTCGGTATTGCCGACGAGTTGACGAAAGAAGATGAGCATTGGAAACGATCTTTCCCGGTTCCATCTGCGGGTATCCATCCAGGTCTAGTGCCGCTTTTAATTCGCGATTTTGGAATCAATAGCGTCATTAATGCCGGCGGCGGAATACACGGCCATCCGGATGGAGCTGAAGGCGGCGGAAAAGCATTCCGTGCAGCGATTGAGGCCGTGCTGGCAGGAAAAACTCTGGAAGAAGCTGCCAAAGACCATAAAGAGTTGAAAAAAGCTATTGATTTATGGGGCGCGCACGAGGTGGCAGTATGACAAAACCAATCATTTTTTGCGATTTCGACGGAACCATTACCACCCAAGATAATATCGCTGCGATTATGAAACAGTTTGCTCCTCCGGAATGGGAAATGCTAAAAGACGATATATTGGCGGAGCGGCTGACCGTTCAAGAAGGTGTCGGAAACATGTTTTCCCTCCTTTCTTCCGAATTGAAAGAAGAGATTACGGACTACGTTTTACAAACGGCCCGTATTCGCGACGGCTTTCGGGAATTTGTCGATTTTACAAGACAACACGACATTCCGCTCTATGTAGTGAGCGGCGGCATTGATTTTTTCGTCTATCCGATTCTGGAAGGACTTATCGAAAAAGAACGCATTTTTTGCAACGGTTCAGATTTTAGCAATGAAACCATTCAAATTGTTTGGCCTTATTCGTGTGATGAGCATTGCCAAAACGGTTGTGGCTGCTGCAAGCCATCGCTGCTGCGGAAGCACTCAAAACCGGATGGATTCCATATCGTCATAGGAGATTCCATTACGGATTTAGCAGTGGCAAAATTAGCGGACCATGTCATTGCTCGCGACTTTTTACTGAAAAAGTGCAAGAAACTAGGCATTTCCCATTCACCGTTCAACACGTTTTTTGATGTAGTGGAGGTGCTTGAGAAGCTGGAGGTGGGAGCATGAGTGAACTTGAGAAAAAATGGAAGGAACTTGCCGATGTGAAAGCGGAGTTGGCCGAGCGCGATTGGTTTTTTGCGACAAGCGGGAACTTATCGATTAAAGTTTCCGATGATCCTCTCCACTTTCTTGTTTCCGCGAGCGGAAAAGATAAACGAAAGCAAACCGATGAAGACTTCCTTCTCGTAGATGCGCTTGGCCATCCGGCTGAAGAAACCCATTTAAAACCTTCAGCGGAAACGCTTTTGCATGTGGAAATTTATAACAGAACCAATGCAGGCTGCGGCCTCCATGTCCATACCATCGATAATAATGTCATTTCTGAATTATACGGTGACATTGGAGAAGTGGAATTTAGCAATCAAGAAATTATAAAAGCGTTCGGACTTTGGGAAGAAGACGCTGTGATTCGCATTCCAATCATCAAAAATCACGCCCATATTCCAACGCTGGCGAAAGAATTCGCCCGGCATGTGCATGACGATGCAGGCGCCGTCCTCATTCGCAATCACGGCATTACCGTATGGGGACGCACCGCATTTGAAGCGAAAAAATATTTGGAAGCATATGAATTTTTATTCAGTTATCATATCAAATTAAGGTGCCTGACCCCACTTGCGCTTTAAAGTACAAAAGGGATAAGCAAAAATAAAGGAGGAAGAAAAATGGCAACGATTCGTTTACATGAAACAAATGAGAGAATTACAAAGGAAGAAGAAGTAATCCAATTTTTAGACGAGCAAGGCGTTATTTACGAAAAATGGGATATTACCAAACTCCCGGAACATTTGCGTGAGAAATATTTGCTTACGGAAGAAGAAAAAAATGAAATTTTAGAAACGTTTAAAGAGGAAATTGCGGATATTTCCGAACGTCGCGGCTATAAAGCGCAAGATGTCATTTCTTTATCTGAAAATACACCGAACTTGGATGAATTGCTCACTAATTTCAAGCGTGAACACCATCACACAGATGACGAAGTCCGCTTTATTGTCAGCGGCCACGGAATCTTTGTGATTCAAGGAAAAGACGGAAAGTTTTTTGACGTCGAGTTAGAGCCGAGCGATTTAATTTCCGTTCCCGAAAATACTCGCCACTATTTTACACTGCAAGAAGATCGTCGCGTTGTCGCCATACGCATTTTTGTCACAACTGAAGGCTGGGTGCCGATTTACGAAAAAGAAGAAACCAACGCCTAATATCCCCTCACCCCTCTTCTACTAAATAAGAAGAGGGGTGTTGTTATGAATTAACAGTGACAAAGCCCTCGACATTCCAGCAAAATGCTTTGCTTATATTTCAATCGAAATAGGAAAAAGCGACTAGCCATCTCACTTAGCAAAAGATATTTACTCTCCACTGCCTTCCCTTGTACTATCTATTTTTTACCAATACAACTCCCCCTTGCCATCATTAAAAAAAGCGATTCATCACATGCAAAAATCGCGAAATCAGATCATTAACTTGGTAAAAAAGGAACAAATGTTCGTAATAATCTATGAAAAAAAATAAACTCGTGATATAATAGAAACACAATAGCTACGGGAAAAGCTCAAGGGTGGTCGGCATTTTACCCCTATAAGAAAGGGGGTGATGCCGATGACGGTATTTCAAGCATTGATGTTTGCATTAACTTTTGCAAGTCTCATTGTTTCGATACTGTCATATCACCAAAGAAAATAATCCACCCTTGAGTTTACGAGACCGGGTGGATTATGGATTCTTTCTGCCTTGTCGATCCCCCTTGAAGGGAACCGGCTATTGTATAGTCGAAGGTGTTGCCGCACCTTCGTTTTTTATTATCATATGGAATTACTCAATACTATTATACATGATGAGCATAAGTGTTGTAAATTATATCTCTTCTGAATGCTGTTCGCTGCGGCACGACTCCTCTTTTCTCATGGACTTCTACTTTCACTGCCGCTACTACCACATTTCACTCCTATTTTTTATATAGCCGGTTTCAACCTCTTTTTCGTTTCCATTTGCCCTTCGCCATTTTTGACGTAAAAATAAACATTTTATTATAAAGCGCCAAACTTTATCGACTTTATCGACAATATTCGATGTGTTATGATTTTTTTGGGCAAATTTTACGAAAGTAAAAGACGCAAAGCCACGGGCCTAAAACAATCTATAGATTGTCATGGTAGCCGGGCTGCCAAGATTTATTCTTGATAAATCTTGTTCAAAACTGCATTCCTTTCTTAAAAATTTGCCTAAATTTTAGGAAAGGATTGGATTCAATTGAAAAAAACGTTTACAACTGTCCTTATTGCGGATGACTCTCAGTTTATGAGGAATCATTTAAAACATCTTTTGTCCAATGACAACTTCAAGGTTGTGGCTGAGGCTTCCAACGGTTGTGAAGCCATTACACTCTTTCAAAAAGTTCGTCCTGATGTTGTACTGCTTGACATCATCATGCCTCACAAAAATGGCTTAGACGCTTTGAATGAAATCAAAAAGCATAATCCGGAAGCCAAAGTTGTCATCTGCTCCTCCATGGGACAAAAAACTTTGATCATGGAAGCTATTAAGCTAGGTGCCACTGACTTTATTGTAAAACCTTTCTTTCATGAATTAATTCCCATTTTGAAGAAAATTACGTGTTAGATCGATTTTCATTTTTATAAATAAGAGAAAAATAGTAGATGGCTCAAAAAGAACTAAAAATTATCTTTGAGACGCTTTATACAAATGGAAGGTTTCAGCATTCTAATTCATTGTCAAATCGGCCCAGCATAATGTTAGATAAGAGTGGACTGAGGCGTCCCCTTGTGAGGTTCCTTGTTTTTTGGCGTTATCAGTCCATTTTCCATAATCCCCTTGTAGAAATAATAATATGGACAATTCTTCCACAACCTAATCTTTCAACAATGAAGTGCACTATTTAATCATGCTGTAATTTATCTAGTTTCAGAATTTTATCCAATGTTCACCTAGCCTTCTGTGAAATTCAATATTCCTCTCAATTCTATATTCCATAAAATTTTCATTATTCAAAAAAATAATAATAAAATTAAGAAGTTGAAGCCTTGCTGAGTATAAAAAGCATGTCGAATCATTATTAAAAATTAGTGTATTGCTCCTACCCCTTCTTCACATTTCATTAAATATGATCTGTCTGGAACTGTTTACTTGTCCTCAACGTTTAGAATTCTATTAGTTTTATTCTCTTATTGCATTTATATCGTTTCAATCCCTTATAGGTAAGATAACAACCGCAAAAATTGTTGATAATTCAATATTTTGATAATAACGGAAATTCTGTTGTTTTTATCTTAACTGAAACTGTCAACTTTATCAATTATCCTTTAATACTAGTATGTTGAATACTTTTTGCATTGTTGGATGAAAAATAAATTGTCGCCGATCCCCGGGGATTGTGCGTTATTGAGATCGACGATTAAGGATTCTTCATTCTTCGATAATTACTTACATCAAGTAGGGGGAAATCGAAGGACCCCTGTTTTTATCACACTGCTGTATACGTACCGTTTCGTATTGGAAAAACAGTTTTGATAGAATGTCTGTGTACATATATATTAGAGCACTTTTTCTTTTTTTCAGAATTCTACCTCAAAAACTAGCTTACACGTAGGTGTACAAGACATTTTTTGCATTCCTATGACTATTGTTAAAATTTCAAAAGTAATTTAACATTGCGTTTGGACTATTACTCACCTTTTCATTGCGATTTTCATCAAACAATTAACAATTTCTAGAATATCATTTTATTTTGACTAATTAATCTCGCTTACTTTTAAATCGCACATTATTTGAAACCTAAGCTTTTGTTTCAAACTCTCTAGGCAACGCTTCCTTAAGCACATTCAAAGATTTTTTCACACCTGTAAGCGGATCCATAGTCAAATCTTCTATTTCAAGAACGACTGATCCTTCATATCCAACCATTTTCACGACCGTAAAGAATTCCTTCCACCAACCAACATCGTGTCCATGTCCAAGTGCTACATAATTCCATGAACGAGCGGCAAAACTCTCCATTGGTTTCACATCAATTAGCCCGTGTACATTATTTACTCCTCTTTCAATCCGTACATCTTTTGCATGAATATGATATATGGCATTTCCTAACGCTCTTGCCGCCGCGATGGGATCACCGCCCATCCAAAATAAATGACTAGGGTCAAAATTCATTCCTATCATTTCGCCAACTTCATTTCTTAATTTAAAAAAAGTTTCTGGATTATAAACTAAGTTAAAACCAAGATTTTCGATTGCTACTTTTTTTACGCCATGCTCTTTCGCCACTTTTACAGTTTTCTCCCAATAAGGAAGGGCAACTTCATTCCATTGCCATTCTAGAGTTTTAAAGTGTTGAGGTAAAATAGGATGTGTAATCCAGTTAGGTGTCACATCATTTGGCCCTCCGCTTGGACAACCAGACATCATAACTACCGTTTCCACTTCTAGCAGCCCAGCAAGTTGAAATGTTTTTTCAACAACTCTCTTATGAGTTTCTCCTTCTTCTGTTGGTTCGAGTTGATTTCCTGAACAATTTAATGCTGTAATTTCCAATCCTCTGCTTCTAATAGAATCTAAAAATTTCTCACGTTTAGCAGAACTCTGAAGCAATCCATCTAAATCAACATGCGGAGCTTTAGACCAATTACCGCAACCTAACTCTAAAGCTTCGATTCCCAGTTCAACACATGTATCAAGCATTTCTTCAAACCGCATATATCCGAAAATATCGGTTACTAAACCAACCTTCATCAACTAAATTTCCTCCCCTCAATAATTAAATATTCACAACATAGTTGTCATTAATCGTAAAAATCTCATTAACAAAATCGCCACAAATATTATTGCAATAAAACATTCCTAATATTATTTAATTTCAGATTCATTACTCTGCTTCACAAAATCTTACCTACTCATATCCTATAACTGCTTTTCTCATGAAAAGAAGATTAAAAAACTTACAAACCATTTGCATCGTTTTTTGGATGCAAAACTCAAAAACATCTTTTTCAATTTTTATTCATATTCCATCAAATTTTTTACTTTTACTTCTACTCCAAATAATAACTAATATCGTAGCGACAACTCCTAATATTCCTGTAAAATAAAAACCTGCAGTTATGCCCATATTGGAATTCAAGATCCCTGCAAAAAACGGTCCGGCAAACATCCCTATTGCGTAAAACGCTTGATATACCCCCATAGCTGTTGCTCTTTTCTCTTGAGGAATCGCCTCTGTGGCCAATCCTAAAAAGATTGGAAAAAGGATTCCCAATGAAAATCCATTTAAAGCTTGGGCAAAGCAAAGCCATCCCTTTGTGTCAATAAAAGGAATTATCAATGTGAAAATTGACGTTACACCAAAGGCAAACCGCAATGTTTTCCACATTCCGAACATAGGGATCAAGTGGCTTCCACTAAAAAGAGTTGCAACAGCGTGGGGTATCATAAATGAAAATACGACACTGCTTATATCTCTAGTATTAAGACCAATTTTCAGTGCATAATCGGGGATAAACCCAAACATTGTTGCAAAAATAATGCTATGGGCTAAAATGGACAATAAAGAAGTTTTTAAAAGCTGCGGTTCACGGATAACAGAAATAAGATCTTTCAATTTTATCGGATCTCTTTGAACGCTTTCTTTGGGCTCGGAAATATAAAGAGAAAGAACTACTCCTAAAATACCAATTATTCCGCCAACCCAGAATGGTGCATGCCATCCCCATTCATCGGCAATATACCCGCTTATGCTCATCCCTAAAAATTGCGCCAACACCACAGCAAATGAAATGCTGCTCATTGCACGATGAATATCTCGATCCGCAAAATAACTGGAATACAATACGGTAAACGCCACCCAAGTTGCCGCTGCAAGCCCTGCTAGAGATCGAGATAATAGTAGCCACCCTAAGCTTTCAGTTAAAGCAAGCGCCAGGCAGCTAAACGTGCTAACAAACATTCCAAAAATTATGAATGGTTTTCTTAATTTTACCAAATCAGAAAAAATTCCTAGAGGAAGACGAAATAAAAACTGAACGAATCCATAACTGCTCATTACAATACCGGTATAAGTATATTCCCCGCCAAGCGAGTCAATATAAGGAGACAAAATCGGAATATAGATGAAATGCGAGAACCAAAAAATAAAGGAAATAAGCAAAAAATTGTATTTATTTAGTACAGTATTTATAGTTTGCAAACAATCACTCCCAGTCGTCAGCCGATGAAATGTAAAATCATCCAGCTACGCCTATCTAACCAAGTAAAAAGATGGCATTTCAAAAAGGGCGTCCACTCGTTTGGCAAGGACACCCTATTCTCTTTATACTTTATTGCTTGTTTTGAACTCTCTCATTTTTCTTTTAACAATTTCAATCATTGCCTCTTTAGCAGGTGCAATAATGACTTTGGGCTCGTATACAAGTTTATCATCAGCTAAAACTTTACGAATGGCACGCGTCCAAGCCTTAATGCATTCAGTATTAACATTTATTTTTGCATGACCGAGATCTATTGCTTTCTGAATTTGGTATACAGGTATTCCAGAGCCTCCATGAAGAACAAGTGGCACACCAGTCAATTCAGAAATTTCTCTCATTTGATCAAATCCTAATTTTGGTTCTCCACGGTAAGTACCATGTACTGAACCAAGGGCAGGCGCCAAAGCGTCGATCTGCGCTTCTTTCACAATTCTTAAACAATCGTTAGGATCGGCATACCGAATTCCGCCAACCAAGCCGTCTTCTATGCCTCCGATTGTTCCAACTTCTGCCTCGACAGATACTTGTCTGGAATGAGCATATTCAACAACTTGTTTCGTCATCGCTATATTCTCATCAATCGGATAATGGGAGCCGTCAATCATAACAGATGTAAATCCGGCATCAATTGCTTTTTTGCATCGCTCAACACTCATTCCATGATCCAAATGAAGCGCAACCGGAACCAAAATTTCCATTTCTTCTATAAGACCTTTCACCATTCCAACAATCGTCTTAAAACCGCCTAAATAATCGACAATCCTGTCAGAAGCCGCCAGTATGATAGGTGCGCGTTCTTCTTCTGCAGCCTGCAAAAAAGCCTGTGCCGATTCTAAATTATTAATATTGTATTGACCCACTGCATATTTTTCTTTCTTTGCTTTAAGCAGCATTTCTTTCATTGATACTAAAGTCAATTCACTCGCACCCCACCTCAGTAAAATACGTTCATTATTTAGACTGGTTGTAAGTCAAAATACTTGGATACGACTTTGACTGTTGTTTCTTTTGCGGTCTTAATGACTTCTTCAGCATCCAGCTTATAATATTCCTGACGAAACAGTTCAACTGAAACAACTTCTGAAAAGCCGATTTCCTTTAATGCCGATAAAATACCATCTAAATCAATAGAGCCGTGCCCCGGCCATACTCGATCTTCATCTCTCAAAAAGCCGATTGGAAAATCTTCCGTATCATTGATGTGTAAAATAAAGATTTTGGAACCGTCTGCTTTTTTTAGATCTTCCAACCGCGATCCCATTGCATGGAAGTGGAAACAATCCAGTACTAAACCAACATTGTCACGATTAACTGATTGGATGATTTCATAAGCTTGGCCAAATGTATTAACTGTTGCTTGCGGGTGCCCAATAAATTCAAGCGCAATTTTGATTCCACAAGGAGCTGCAATATCGGAAAGTTCTTTTAAAACATTTACACAGCTTGTTTTTATATCTTGTTTTAAGATCTTCTCTTCCGTAATAAGAGGCACCGCTACAACATATTTGACCCCTAATTTTCCAGCTAGCTCCATCAGCTCATTAAACTCTTGAATGATTTCCTTATATCCTTTTTGATCGCGATTATTAAAAAATACTAATGCATTAAATGCCAGAGGTTTAATATGATGAGTTTGAAAAAATTTCACGAGCTCATCAATTGAATGTTTTTTTAAGTACTCCGGCAATTTATCCATTGTACGGATTTCAATAAAGTCGTATCCATGTTTTTCGCAATATTCCAAATCTTTGTATAAATTTGAATTTTCTAGCGTCGTTGCTTGGTTGAAACATAGTTTCATTGTTTAGCCCCCCGCAATTTTCTTTCGAGATTTTATACGATCCCTAACCCTTCTTTCATTTTTTGCAGCATAAATCTACTAGATTCATCAGCTTTATCAATCCAAGCAAACACTGCATTCGTTGCTATGCCATCAAAATTCATTTCTTTTAATTTTTTGAATATAGTATCAAAATCCACTTCGCCCTCACCAATATTTAAGTGCTGATGAATAGTTACTTCTGCTCCCGGAGGATTGACAATGTAACGCAATCCTTCCGCCGCTTTATGGTTAAACGTATCTGCAAATAATACATGCTGCAGACGGTCTCCCGCATAATCAAACATGGAGGCAATATCACCTACACCATCGTCATAATAGAATGTATGTGCAGTGGAATATACCAGATTAATCCATGGGCGGTCAAGCGCGCGAATCATATCGACAGCTTCCTTATTCGTCTCAATAAAATCATATGGGTGTGCTTGAAGATTTAATTTTACCCCTTCTCTCTCGAAAATAGGGATTAACTCATCCATCGACTTGATGAATTTTTCTTCACAAACATCCGCTTGGTATTTCGAACCACTGAATTCACTGTTCATTAAATCAACATCTAACTCAACGGCAATTTCAATTGCTCTTTTCCAATTTCTAACAGCAGCTTCACGGCGGTCTTCATCAGGTCCAGCCCAATGGTACAGAGGCAATAAAGATGAAATTTTCACGCCTGCATCGTTCAGCCATTTTTTTAAATTTTTAATTTGCGATTTATCTACTTTTGGATATTTATAAAATGGGCAAAAATCTTCGCGCGGCGACAATTCAATATATTCATAACCTAATTCTGCCGTCTTATCGACCATTTCTTTTAACGATAAATTTCTGTACATCGTTGGATCTAGTGCAAGCTTCATATGAACTCCTCCTCATTCCAAGTTTTTTATTTTAATTGTGAAAATGAATATTTGTCATTTTAATGCAACATTTTCATAAAAGTGCGGCTTTTCAGCCAATTGAATGATTTCTTTTTCCCCTGTTTGCTGCGCTTTTAAACAAGCATCGGCTGTTACTGCCGCAATGTAGCCGTCCCAAGAAGTTGGGCCTTTTGGTTCTCCGTTTTTTTGAATCGAATCAATGAAGTCTTGCAATTCTTTATTATATGCATCAATAAAACGCTGTTTCCAATCCATTAAAATGTTAGTGCTTAGCTTAGCATTCTTTCGAGAGATGATGCTGGAAACTTCCGGAAGGCTCACAATTCCTTCTTCCCCAATTACCTCGCATCGAATGTCATAACCATACCGGCAATTGACAAACACTTCAACATTAATAATAATGCCACTCACGGTTTCCAAAATATAGATTTGCGGATCCTGCAAATGATTTAATGCATATTTTGTTTTCTTTGGAAAAATCGCCTGCACTGATTTATAGTCATCGTTAATCAGCCAGTGCAGAACATCAATTTCGTGAACTAATGTATCGGAAACCGCCATATCTGTACTATAATTTTCAGCTACTGTAGGATTTCTGTGTGCACAGCGAATCATTAAAGGATCACCAATATAATGGTTGTCAATTGCTTCTTTTAACTGAACATAACCGTAATCATATCGGCGCATAAAACCGACTTGGACTAACCGCTTTCCGTGTTTCATCTCAGCTTGAACAATTCTCATGCATCCTTCAGCTGTTGTGGCCAAAGGCTTTTCACAAAATACATACTTTCCTGCTTCAATAGCAGCTAATACACTCGGCTCATGTGCTGGCCCCCAGCTTGTAACAAGGACTGCATCAACATTATCATCAGCAATTAATGCTTTATCATCAGGGTAGATGACAGCATCAAGATTGAAATCTTCCACAACCCTCTTTGCTGCCTCTTTATTAAAATCTGTGACGGCGACAATTTTGCCCCCTGATAATGTGTTGGTAATTCTTCTAATATGATCGCTTCCAATTGCTCCCGTTCCTATCACACCAAATTTTAAAGTCATAGATAATCCTCCTCCTGATTTGTTACTACCATCATTTCATAACCGATTCATCCTTATTTAAATAATTTTGTTCTCCTTGATTGCCATGTAACCGGAATTTAAGTTCCAGTTCTTCAAGCGAAAGCCCTTTTGTTTCCGGCAAAAATTTATGAACAAAAGTGATTGCTGCGATTCCTAATGCCACGAATACGAAGAATGTCATCGACAATCCGACTTTATCGAGTAAAATCGGAAACGTCAGGCCAATGAAGAAGTTCACAATCCAGAGGAAAAATACTGCTACACCCATACCGAGACCGCGCAATTTGAGCGGAAATATTTCAGAAAGCATTAGCCATGTTACGGGTGAAACTGCTCCTTGCTGGAAGGTTAGAAACATGACTGTCAAAGTAAGAACTACATATGGAAGCGTTGCCGTACCTTCCAACAGTGTTGAAAAAATTCCGATTAACAGAAGCGCAGTAGTTGTTCCGGCTAAACCTGTCAAAAGCATTGGTCTGCGGCCGATTTTTCCTAGAAGCCAAATGCCGAGAAAAGTTGCCAAAACAGAAATGACACCGTTTGCAATACTTCCAATCAGCGCAGCTTCTGTTTGGAAACCGGAATTTTCAAGGATTTGTGTGCCATAATACATAATCGAGTTGACACCTGTAATCTGTTGGACAACAGCAATCCCGATGCCTAGAAAAACAATGCGGCGCACCCATGGAACAGCAAGATCTTTTAAAGATGCTTTTTCCATCTCTTTTTCCTCTGCAAAAGCTTTTTCTATTTCATGAAGTTCTGATTCAGCCCGGCTTCCTTCCCGTATTTTCTGAAGAACTTGGAAAGCATTTTCATTTTTTCCTTTTGAAACAAACCACCTTGGGCTTTCAGGCATTTTTAGCATGCCAAAGAAGAGAAAAACAGCCGGAAGCGCCGCAATGGCAAGCATGTATCGCCAAACATGGCTATTATCGCTCATTGTGTTGCCTAAAATTGCATTGAAAACAAACGCCAACAGCTGACCAGTAACAATCATCAGTTCATTCTGAGTAACCATCCGCCCCCGTCTCTCAACAGGCGACATTTCCGCTAAATATGTTGGAACCGTAACTGATGCACCACCAACTGCAAATCCTAGTATAAAACGAAATATTACCATTACCGTTACATTTGGAGCAAGCGTGCACCCGAGTGTCGCCACAAAAAATAACACGGCTAAATTCAAAATATTTTTGCGGCGGCCAATATAATCCGACAGCCTGCCCCCCAGCACTGCACCAAGTGCAGCACCGAAAAGCAGCGAACTTGTGACAAGACCTTCGGTAAAGGCGTTCAGGTCAAGCTGATCCTCTTCTGACATATATGGAAGAGCACCGTTAATAACGCCTGTATCATACCCGAATAGAAGGCCGCCAAATGTTGAGACAATGATAATGGTAGTCAAAAAAGATTTATAGTTTCTTTGTTTTCCCATTTCCATTCCCCTCTATGTCTCCCTTTTATTTTGAGAGTTGCTAATTAAATTTTCATTAATATACTTTCGTGCTATTAAAGCATATTCCAATGGATGGGCAACTGACGGGTCTTGTTCGGCCTCAATGATAATCCAACCTTTGTATTGATGATCCAACAACTTTTGATAAGGCTTGGTAAAATCAATGCATCCATCCCCTGGCACCGTAAACATTCCGCTTAAGAAGGAATTCATGAATGATTTTCCTTCTTTTTTGCATTCTTCCATCACCTGTTTTCTTACATCTTTAAAGTGAACGTGTTTAATGCGGTCAATATGTTTGTTTAAAAGCAGCATACAGTCTTCATCTGAAACATAGATGTGGCCAGTGTCATATAGCAAATGCACGTAGTTTGCATCCGTGTTTTCCATTAACCGGTCAATTTCCGAAAGGGTTTGGATCCCCGTTCCCATATGATGATGGTATACTAATTTCAAACCGTAATGCACAGCGATTTTTCCCAGTTCATTCATCCCTTCGCACAATTTGATCCATTCATCATCTGTAAAATGAGGCTTTTCTGAAAAAATATTTTTTTCACAACATTGAATGCTGTATGTCTGCTCAGAAACTACTGCCACATTGGCATGAACTTCATGCAAGTATTGGCAATGTTGATGGAAAGCCCGTTTGACTTCTTCAATGCCGTCGCGAATAATATAACTGCTAAACCAGCGTCCCGCTATTTTCAAGTTCCGCAGTTTCAATTCCTTGTTTAACACTTTCGGCTCAGGGAAAAAACCGCCGACTTCGGTTCCTTCAAAACCTGCAACGACAATATCGCTTAAAAGATGCTGCAATGTATTTTCAGCCCCGATTTCGGGTATATCATCATTGCGCCAGCCGATCGGCGAAATTCCCCATAAGATGTTTTGTTCTCCCATTATTTGTCTCCTTCTTTAATATTGTTTGGCTCTCTTTAATTTTTCTTGTTTTTCTTTAAATGCTTTTTGCACACTTTCTTTTTCCGAGACTTCAGCAACCCCTACATGCCACCAGCTTTCATAGCCATCTGTCATAGTTTTTGGAAGCACTTTCATTTCGATTAAAGTAGAGACATTTTGTTTCTTGGCATCTTCCAATGCCGCTTTCAAATCTTCGACTGTATTGGCGCGGTATGTTTTGGCTCCGTATCCTTCAGCTACTTTTGCATAATCGATGTTCATAATTTGATTGTCATGTGTTCTAAACTCACAGAAGTAGCTACCGCTTCCGTGCTCCATTTGTAAATTATTGATACAGCCAAATCCAGAGTTATCAAAAAGAAGAATATTAATTTTTTGATTATATTGAATCGCAGTAATCAGTTCTGAATGAAGCATTAAAAAACTTCCATCGCCTACCATTGAATAAACTTCTTTATCAGGGTGGGCTAATTTTATTCCTAATGCTCCTGACACTTCATACCCCATACATGAATAGCCGTATTCCACATGGTAAGTGTTAGGTTCTGTTGAATGCCATAAACGTTGAAGATCTCCAGGCAATGAACCTGCTGAACCGATAATAATACTGTCAGGATCAATCATTTCGTTAATTGTTAATAATGCAGTCGTTTGTGCAAATTCTGTATTTAACGCATCTGCGTATTCATTAAGTACTTCTTGTGAAAACTGGTGTTTAATCTCTGGTGTGAAGTTTTCACGATTAAACGTTACTTTACTTAAACGATCACGTTCTTTTAGCCATTCTTCCTTCAATTCAGTAATTGTATTGCCAAACTCGCTCTTATATCCTTCAAGCATAGGAGCTAATTGCTCTAATGTTGTTTTAGCATCTGCAACAACTTGGAAACCGTCCATTTTATATGCTTGTAAACGGCTAACATTAATGTTTAAGAATTTTGTTGAATCAAAGTTGAATGCGGTTTTTGATGAAGTCGTAAAATCTGTATAACGTGTACCAACACCGATAATTAAATCTGCCTCTCGTGCTGCTTTATTGGCAGCCAATGTTCCAGTAATCCCTATGCCGCCTAAATTATTTTTAAATGTCGACTCAACTGTAGATTTGCCGGCTTGGGTCTCTACAAGCGGGATATCATGTTTTTCTGATAGTTCGACTATAATGTCACGCGATTCTGAATATTTTGCCCCGCCGCCAACGATGATAAGCGGTTTTTTGCTTTTTTTAATCAATTCAGCTGCACCTATTAATTCACGTTCTGTCGGTAATTTGCGGTCAAGATAATGCACCCGTTTTTCAAAGAATTTCTCATCAAAATCAAATGCTTCCCCTTCTACATCTTGTGAAATGCAGATTGTCGCCGGGCCAGCTTTGGCCGGATCTGTCATTACTTCAAATGCTCTAATTAAACTTGACATCAACTGTTCTGGGCGTGTAATCCGATCCCAATATCTTGATACCGGCATGAGCGCATCATTGGTTGTAACCGCAATGCTATGTTCATGTTCCACTTGCTGCAAAACAGGATCAGGCTGGCGGGTAGCAAATGTATCTGCAGGAAGCAGAAGGACTGGAATATTGTTGGAAAGAGCTGTACCAGCTGCCGCGACCAAGTTGGCTGCCCCCGGTCCAACCGACGTTGTGACGGCGAAAATTTTTTGCCGAAGCATTTGTCTGCTGTAGGCAATGGCTGCATGCGCCATCCCTTGTTCATTTTTCCCTTGAATCACTTTTAAATGGCCAGGATCTTGCTCAAGTGCCTGGCCAATCCCCAAAACATTGCCATGCCCGAATACATTGAAGATTCCTTCAACAAAAGGAAATTCTTTACCGTCAACGTGAATATATTGTTGATTTAAAAATTTTATCAAAGCTTGAGCCGTCGTCAACCGGACAGTTCCCATCTTTTTCACCCCTGATTGTATTCATTTAAGATCTTACAGCAATTAATTGTTCAATTTCTTTTACTGTGGGCATCGCTTCTGAAGAACTATGTTTGCTAACAACAATAGCGGCTGATGCACTTCCGTATTTTAAAGCCGTCTCAATGTCCTTGCCTGTAATTAGCGCATATAAGAAGGCTGAAGCGTATGCATCGCCTGCACCGAAAGTTTTTAATACTTTTGTCGGATAAGCTTTTGCTTTAAATGTTTCACCCGATTTCGCATATGCAAAAGAACCTTGAACTCCATGCTTAATGACAATCAGATCCGGCGAATGCTGAAATAAATGGCGGACGGTCGTCTCGTTTTTGCCTTCTTTTGTTCCTTCCATGATATCGTATTCGTCACGGGTGCCGATCACAACGTCCGCTTTTTCAGCCACTAATGAATAATAAACAGATGTTTCATCAGCAGATTTCCAAGTGTACGGGCGATAATCCAATTCAAATATGACTTTTACATCATTTTTTTTCGCAAGTGAGACCGCTTTTAAAACAGCTTCTCTTGAAGGGCTTTGTGCTAGTGCTGTACCGGAAACAAGCAAAATTTTTGATTTTTTAATATAATCTTCATTCACCTCGGAAGGCTGCAAAAAGAGGTCTGCCACGTTTTCACGATACATTAGGATGCTGCAGTCTTCCGGGCTTTTAATCTCTGTAAATGTTAATCCTGTTTTATGTCCCTCTTTATCTACCACAATATTTGAGGTATCCACTCCGACACTGCGCATATATTGCTCAATAAAACGTCCATGCTGATCGTCCGAAACTTTACCGATAAAACCGACTTTTAAGCCTAGTTTGGAGCTACCAATCGCAATATTTGCCGGGGAACCCCCTACATATTTTGTGAACGTCATCGTTTCTTCCATCGGACGGTTGTATTCTGCTGCATTTAAATCAAGACACGCACGTCCAATGGCTATCACGTCCAATTCTTTTTCCGTGTTGAAATCATATTTCATCTTTGATAAACAGCTCCTTGTTTATTTAACGTTTCAATATCCATTCATGATCAGGGTCATTGTAAAATTTCCAAATCCG
>ERZ777010.822-NODE-822-length-26140-cov-270.261990_pt1 | contig 26140 bp, 23 predicted proteins | sample MGYA00374963_ERZ777010 | MGnify/ENA primary metagenome ERZ777010 (study PRJEB29309, sample SAMN06268256) | bioreactor metagenome | isolation source: Joint BioEnergy Institute, California, USA | place: USA:Joint BioEnergy Institute, California, USA | collected...
CAGTTTTTGAAATCATATAATTCTTTAACTGTAATCTCCATTTGAATCACTCTCTGAATTTTATTCTCTGGTATTGTTAGACAATAAGAAGCGTCGTGGTGAATTTAAACGCTTGATGTAAGTAGGATGCAAAGAACCTATTGTATAAACTGGTATTCTAGAGGAATTAGAAATCTGAAATTTTCTTATTTCCTCATCACCGATTGATGTAATAGCATCTGGTGTGAGAATATTTGCTTCTTTATCATATAAAGATAGAATTGGTTCTGTTACTTTTTTTAAATAGGCTTTTACTAGTTCCATTTTTTCTCTCCTTTATTTTTCTTTTAAAACATCACTATAATGATCAAATTCTATAAAACTACCCATTAGATAATGTTCTTTTTTCAATTGTTGAATATATTCTTTAGTCTTTATATACATAAAAAGTTCAATTCTTTTATCTAAATAAGCTTGGACTAATTCTATTTTCATTTTCACTGGTGCAAATGCATCTTCTCGTTTAGAAGTGGGAGACTTCTTTTGAAGGCAAGTTAAATAAGCTGAAACTAACTCCATTTTTATTCTCCCTTCATATCAATAATTGTAAATTGTATTTGATTTGAATAATCATTCCATTCTAAATGACCATAAAATGTATAAGATTGATGAGTATTTACCTGAGAGCCGTTTTTCCACATGATATAAGGTATGCATATTTCATCTAGCTGTAGATTTCCTTTGATCCTATCTAAATCATTGCCAATGTTTTTTTTATCTGCAATTGTTCCGTTAACTAGCCATGTGATTTTTGAAAAGCCTTGCCCAAAAGGTTCTAAGGAAAATAAGGACTGAATAAAATGATTTGTTAAATCAGATGCAGAAAGAATTTCATCCCATATTTTTCTTTTCACCCACTTATCTTTTGAATATTGTGACAATGTTTCATCTACTTTGGAGAAAAATTTTTCTGCTTCATCTGGATGTAATGATAATCCGGCAGCTGCATGATGTCCTCCCCAACTAAGGAGGTGTTGTTCGTACATTTGAATGATTTCAAATAAATTGACGTCTTCAATACTTCGTGCAGAGCCTTTCAATAAGCCATCTTTTGTTTTGGCTAATACAAATGTTGGACGATAGTAATGTTCCATAATTTGAGAAGCAGCTGTACCAACAACTCCTTCATGGAAATTTTCATCTCCTATTATAACAGATGTGTATTCATATTTACTATTTTCTATTTGTTTTATTCCTTCTTTTACGATATATTCTTGCAATTTTTTACGTTCGTTGTTGCAGTTTTCCATTACATCTAAAATTTTTTGTATTTGATTAGGATCTTGGCTTGTAAACATATGTACAAGACAGTCTGCATTTTTTATTCTTCCTACGGCATTAATTCTTGGGCCAATTTGATATCCTACAGTGTAAGACGTCACGTTTTTCCACTTTGCCCATTTTTGTTTGCTCATAATATCAAATGCTAATCTATGTTTCTCTTCTATTTTCTTTAGGCCATACTTTACATAAATGCGATTATCTCCTTTTAATTCCATTACATCACAAATCGTGCCTAATGCCACTAAATCAAGGAGATCTTCAGATACCCAAGCCGGTGCTTTCTTTCCTTTAACTTCCCACAGTCCTTTGCAAAATTGATAAGCGACGCCGGCACCACAAAGATAGGGGAAGGGATAATTACAAAACTTCGGATGAATAATAGCAATTGCATCTGTTGGTAATTTTTCTTTTGGTTCATGGTGATCTGTAATAATCACATCAATTTCTAACTCTTTTAATCTTTTAATCTGAGAAGAAGATGATATGCCGCAATCTACAGTAATAACTAAATCAGGATTCATTTGGATGAGACGATCTATATTCTGATCATTTAATCCATAACCTTCTGTAAAACGATCAGGAATGATGAAATCTAAATCAAATTGATAGTAAGGTTGCAGTTCTTGAAAAACGTTCATAATAATAGAGCAAGCACTTATTCCATCTGCATCATAATCTCCGAATATGATAATTTTTTCTTTACTTTTAAATGCTTTTTCAACACGATCAACTGCTATAAATATTTGCTTGCCAAATTCTAATGGAGATAGGGTATCTTTTAATTCGCCAAACAGGAATTTTTCTGCTTCATGTGCAGCATGAATTCCTCTTTTGACTAATATATTTAAAATTTTTGGGTGTATGTTCCGCTCACTTCCCCAACATAAAAGATCATGTTGTATTGGAAATGGTGAAGAGATACCCTCCCAAACAGTTTTTGGGGATGTATGTTCTTTATTCATTCACAACACTCCATTTTTTAAAAGCGAGACAGATTAAATTGTCTCGCTTTTATTATAGTTCATCAAAACCATTATCAACACTGTTTACTTTCGTGTATTGTCTTGATTTTTGTTCAAAGAAATCGGTTTTTCCTACATCTACTTCTTGATAAGCAATAATCCATTTTAGCGGATTCGTCCGATAGCCTTCGAAAGGTCTTTCAAATCCTAACTGATTACTGCGTACATTTGCATAAAACTTAATATAGCTTTCTAATTCTTTCATGGTTAATCCATCAAACTTATTGCCAACTACCTGTTTTCCCCATTCAATTTCAAGTTCTGCTGCTCGTTTAAATGTATCCGTCACAAATTTTGCAAGCTTTGGTGTATTTAATTCAGGGTATTGTTCCAGGACCGCTTTAAAGATTTTTACAAACAAGTCTACATGAATTTGTTCATCTCGATTAATGTAGTTAATCATGGTACTGGTGGCAACCATTTTTTGATTTCTGGCCAAATTATAAAAGAAAGCAAATCCGCTATAGAAAAATAATCCTTCCAAAATCACATCAAACACAATAGATTTAAGCATATTTTCAGGTGTTGGTTTTTCTACAAATTCGATATATCCATTTGTCACAAAATCATTTCGTTGTCTTAATTTCTCTTCTGTTTTCCAATAATCAAATACTTCATCCTGTTTACTTTTCGGAACTAAACTAGAAAGAATATATGAATAAGAATGATTATGAATTACTTCTTGTTGGGCTAATAAAATCATAAGAGCATTTAAAGAAGAATCGGTTAGATAATCAGCTACTTTTCCGGCATAATCAGTTTGAACAGAATCAAGTAGCGCTAGCAATCCAATAATTTTGAGAAAAGAATCTTGTTCATCTTCATTTAATGTTGGGAATTGTTTTTTATCATTAGCCATATTAATTTCAAAAGGTGTCCAAAAGTTTGCGAGCATCCGTTTATACTTTGGATATGCCCAAGAAAATGCTACATCATCCCAGTTTAAAATATTGGAGCTTTTCCCGTTGATGATAGCTGTACTTCTATTAGGCGCATTGACATCGATTAATTTACGTTTTTCTAAGATTGTCATGAGTTATATCTCCTTTCTTTTCTTTAACTCGCACATGATTCGCATTCTTCAATGATTTCTTGAGATGTGCTTCTTGTATAGTAAGTGGTTTTTAAGCCTGATTTCCAAGCGGTTAAATGAAGATCTAGCAATTCTTTTGCTTTAATCGTATTTTGAACATAAAAATTAAATGAAATAGCCTGATCAATATGTCTTTGTCTGGCAACGTTTTGTTTTATACTCCATTTTTGATCGATAAAATAAGCTGATTTATAATACCATGTTGTGTTTGAATTAAGATCTGGAGCCGTTACAGGAATGCGATAATCTTTTTTCTCCTCACTGTATTCTTTTCTAAAGATTGGATCAATACTTGCTGTGCTTCCGGCAATAATAGAAGTTGATGAATTTGGGGCAACAGCCATTAAATATCCGTTTCGAATACCATGTGCTTGTACATTAGATGCTAAAGATACCCAATCAAATTGTTTACTTAGATTCTGATTATGTTCATCAATATAGCCACGTTTTCTGAAATAATCTCCTGTTTCCCAATCAGAACCTTTAAATAGTGAATACGCACCTTTTTCTTTTGCCAACTCCATACTTGATTGTATGGTCAAGTATGCAATTTTTTCGTATAGTTTATCGGAAAACTCTACAGCTTCATCAGATTCCCATTGAATGCCTTTTAAAGCTAATAAGTGATGCCAACCAAATGTTCCTAGACCAATAGCACGATATCTCTTGTTGGTGTATACTGCTTGTTTAACTTCAATACGATTTTCGTTAATATCAATGACGTTATCTAACATCCGCACTTGAATAGGAATCAAACGTTCTAGCACATCATCTTGAACTGCTTTAGCTAATGAAATGGAACTAAGATTACATACAACAAAATCTCCTGGTATTTTGGTTGTAATGATTTTTCCATCTTCCGTTAAAATCTCTTCTTCCAAAACAGATGCTGATGTATTTTGAGCAATTTCAGTACATAGGTTACTGCAATAAATGATTCCTGTATGTTTATTAGGATTCATCCGATTTATTTCATCTCTATAGAACATAAATGGAGCACCATTTTCTAATTGTGAAATCATGATTCGTTTCATAATTTCAATAGCCGGCACTACATCCCAAAGCAGACCTTTCTCGCCAAATAAACCATTTTCTGCGGCTTCTACACATCGATAATATTTTTCTCTAAAACTTCCCTCACCAATTTGTTCATCATAGAAGTTCTCTAATTCAAAACCCATGATTTTTTTGATTGTATGTGGATCAAAGATATACCAATTTTCACGTGCTTCAACTTGCTCCATAAATAGGTCAGGAATGCATACACCTGTAAATAAATCATGGGTGCGCAGCCGTTCATCTCCGTTATTTAATTTTGCATCTAGGAAGGCGAAAATATCTTTATGCCAAACATCCAAATAAACGGCAATTGCTCCTTTTCTTTGTCCAAGCTGATCGACACTAACAGCTGTATTATTAATTTGTTTCATCCATGGAATGACACCGGAAGAATTTCCTTTGAACCCTTTAATATCTGAACCTAAACTTCTTATTTTTCCTAGATAAATCCCAATACCTCCGCCATTTTTACTTAAGACAGCTGTATCTGTATTGGAATCATATATGCTTCGCAGATCATCATCAATTGTATCAATAAAGCAGCTTGAAAGCTGACCATAAGATTTTCCAGCATTGGCCAATGTAGGTGTTGCGACAGTCATATAAAGATTGCTCATTGCCCAGTAAGCTTCTTTTACAAGATTAAGGCGTTTTTCTTTATCCTCATGAATCATTAATTGCATAGCGATAATCATAAAACGTTCTTGTGGCAGTTCATAAATATTCTTATTGTAGTCTTTTGTTAAATATCGATCTGCTAGTGTACGTAAACCAATGTAATTGAATAATAAATCATTGTGGCTGTTAATGCTTTTTTCAAGAATTTCAATTTCTTCTTTAGAATAGTTTTGAAGCAATTCTTCTGTATAAATCCCTTTATCCGTCAATATTTGAATAAGGTCATATAAGGATCCGTATTGTTCTTTTGGATCGTATCCACGATTCTTTGCAGCTTCTTCATACAATTGTCTGCGTAGAAAATCAGCAGCAACATAGGTCCAATCTGGATCATTTTGATTAATTCGCTCTAATGCGTTAAGTATAAATAAGTTAATAATTTGTTCATGGGTGTAATCTTTTTTTCCATCAAGAGAGTCTATGCACTTCTCAAAGTAGGATTTTCTATCCAAATGAGAGTATGGGGATAGTATTTCTTCTAGTAGATTTTTGTATATTTCTTTTGATTCCATATAAATTCCTCCCTTCATTTTTTGAAAGACCTTTCATTAAGCAATTTCTATTTTAAACGATATATTTTATTTATTCAACATTTTGATATGAAAAAGTATCCCCAACACAATATATTGGGGATATAGTTACAAAAGCATTAAGATTTGATAGATTTTTATCGAGTTTTAATCTCTATTGTTTCTAGTCTTGCAATTCTGTTTGCTAAGGCGACTAAATGTTCTGGAGTTCCCGGTTTTGGCTTTAAAACAGTTGATGGAGTTTGGTCGCCTTCATGTGCTTCAATAATTCGACAAACACCCTCGAATAAGTTAATCTGAATATCTTTTTTTGCTTTATCTAGATATACTCGTCCGGCAAAAGGATGTAGATTCTTCATATGATTCGGCATTTCGTTTATTGCAATATCTGATAATAATGTTCCTGCGAGGATTGTATCTCGAATCGTACCTTGAACTTCATCAGCTTTTAGCATTTCGTCAACCAAGAAAAATGTCTTTTTTGTATGTTGAACGACTTTTTCATCTTCATAAAATGATTTAGGGCTATCCACTAAAGCATTATGTACAAATGCTTTAAAATCTTCATTTTGAAACTGTTGAATTTCGTATTCAAATATCTCAACTGCTTTAGATGCAGTCATTAGTATCCTCTCCTTTGGTAATAGCATGTTTTATGGACTCGATACTGTAACTCCCAATCGTCATACCATTTTTCTCCCACTTTTGTACTGTTTTTTGTTGGCTGTTTAATGTCTTGACCACAATACATACAATAAACAGGTTTGTTTGTTTGTTCTGTGGTATGCTGCACAATAAATTGCTCAAAACTTATTCCCGAAAAAGCATTACGTTTTCTCCCCATGTTTAATCACCATCTTATAGCTTTATTCATTATCTAAATCGATCTTTTCACGACTGATCATATAAGCAAAGGTAAATTCATTGTGAATGTCCTTTTTGTAGCAGATTCCGTCTATTTCATGTAATTTACAATTCACGCAAGCAATATAAGTTGGATTATAGTTTCTGCATTTATAGTCAAACGGACACTCTAAAAAATTGGGGCAATTTGTATAATGTCTCGGCAAATTTAATTTATCTTCTTTGGAAAAATTGTCTCGTCTTTTAGCAGTGATGTTGACTGTTTTTAATCGATTTTTCAGGTATTCTTCTTTAAGCTTGATGCGCTCTTCGTTTGTCATTTTCTTCCACTCCTAGCAGCAAACAATCATTGAGACTAAGTGTAATAACATGACTTTCTTTTTTGATCGCTCCTTTTGAGTCTTCTTCAATGTGATCTAATTCTTCTAACTTTTTATTAATAAATTCAATTTGTTCATTTAGTTCCTCTAATTTTCTGAACGCACTTCTGAATTCATCATTCTTTTTTGTTAGTTCGACTTCATTAGAAATAACGGCTCCTTTATCATCTGTTGTATATGATGGTATTTGTTTAATCTCTTGTTCTAGTTTCATAACTTTCCCTGCTAGTTGATCATATTCTTTATTTATTTCTTTTAATTTATCTTGCATTTTTTCTTCTAGTTCTTTCAGTGTTAATGATATTCCAATTAGCATGATTATTTCCTCCTTATGTTATTTTTTAAAGTATGCAAAAAGATTATCTAGTTTTTTATATATATCCAGTTCCATTGGCAATATATTATATTTCAACTCTACATAACGATGGCTTGTCAAATGATTATAAGGAGCTGTAATTTCAACACCCGCATAACAAAAAGATAAATTTCCTTTTCCATCACCTTCAATGATGAATCTACTTTTTGGTTTAAAGCCATTATCGTAAAAATCAGTTACACTTAATTCTGATTCAAATAATCCGCTTATTTCTGTTTCACCATTTTTAAATACAATTCCGCTTTGTGTTAGTTGAAAATCTCCAACACCGTCCAAATGTATCCAAATAAGTGAATCGCTGTTTGGAACAATCATTTTACTTGGGGCTATATCCATTTCTAAATGAAACTCACACTGTTCTGGAATAGGCTCAGAAAAAATAAATTTAAAATCTTTTACATCAAACAATTGTTGTCCTTTATTATAAGATGCAGTCAAAGAACTAAATCCGTTGGGATACCCTTCTGTATCAAATGTTAAACTGCCAATTGTTTGTGTTATAACTGGCGGTTTATACGTGTCCTCTATTTGAGATAAATTGTTTCCTTTTAATAACAAATTGTATTGCGTTTCATCATTATATATATCTACCCCTATTGGATTTTTATTGGCTGTTCCAGAAATTAATCCTATTAATAACCGCTGAGTATTGTTTTTATTGTTAATAATCTCAAAAATCCATTTTTTCTCATTGGCATAACGTGTTCGTATTAAATCTAAATCATGTTTACTGACTTCTGATAATTTTAGTTGAAAGTTGCCGTTTTTTTCTTCACGCTTCACCCGAATATTATTTATCCACTCTTCTATATAACCAACAAGACTCATATCATAGTTGTTTCCGCTCAACTTGAAAGATTTGATCTGAATCCCAAAATTCAATTTGTGTTTTTTATCAGTATCAAAGTAATAGGAAATCAGCATAACGATATTACTCCTTTATTAGCTATTGATGATTTTAATAGTTAGTTGCGAATTATCCTTCCAATGATCCGTATGAACTCCCATGAGTGTTTCTGCATGACCGCCTTTATTAATTTCTAATGTGTGATCAGTTTCATTAAAAGAAGAATTTGGATCTGTTGCAAAATAATGAATATAAAATCCAGCACTGTTAAATTCAGATCGTGTTACTTCCGGTAAATGTTTTTGTGCTACTTGAATTGTATAATCTCTAGTCTGCAAAAATGCTTGAATAATGTTTTGAACTTTATCCCTAATTTCTTGATTCTTGGCCATTCTCTCTTCAATTATGAGATATTGTTCGCTTGTTTTATCAGGCAATTGATTTAATAAATCTTTTTGATCTATAATTAATTCCCTTAGCTTTACATCCATTTTTTGATAATCAACAATAGTTTCATCTATACGGAATTTTTGGATGATATGATCTTTTATATGATTCTTTAGATTTGTCATATCGATTGCCATGTGCGGTTCACTCCCTATGAAAATACTTGTTTAATCACTTTTTCTTTTTTCTGCCGTTTCTTTAATACGTTTGGATCAGTTGGCGGATATTTTCCGCTGCTGTTTTGAATATTTTGTCTGGCTCGTCTAATCACATCAACACCTGTTGCTCTGATAACATCTTCTAATGTTTCTACCTGATCAAACAGCTTCCAATAAAGAACACAAAGCAAGTTATCATTATTTCGTGCTTCTTCATAATGCTTTAAAACAAACTCCACTTTTTCTTTTTTATTCATAAGCAGCTCAGTATACTTTTGATTTTCGACAAAATCCTTCACATCATCTAAATTCATTTTGATCACCACCCTAACTTTGAAATAATTTTGAAGTGTATTGTTTACATACCTCTAATGGAGCCTCCATAAAGTAAGAGTATTCAGGAATTAACTCATAAAAACGGTACCCTTTAAATGACCCGAATTTGTTTTTACTGAAGCGACATTCAATTACCGGCATTTTTTCTTCACGTTCTTCATTTATCCAATAAATATCTGCTCCTTCTTCTTTTATGCCCACTTCGTTATATAGAAGACAAATTAAATTAGCTTCATATTCTAGTCGGTTGGTTTCTTTCAAGTCTTCACTAGTTGGTCTTCTTCCGTTCAATTTTCGTAAATGAGCAGTACACATAACGGTAATATCATAATTTTTGCACCAACTTTTCACTTGCTTAGAAATATATTCATTCAGTTCTTTTTCTTTTAGATTCTTGGATTCACTGGTTAAATCATAGAAACTGTCGATTCCAATTACAATATGATAATCTTCTGGTAATAACATTCTTAGTTCTTCGATTCGCTTTTCAATTTTTTCAATGCTATTACCCGTATCATCAGTTTCATCTCGCAAGCTGAAACGTCTTACATTTTTGTATAGATTCATTAATCCTTGATTTCGTTTTTGTATAATTTCTTGATCGTGTTCGTATCGTTTTGGATTTTTCGCTTCTGCAATTTTGATATGCTGATCATTTGCGATCCATCTTGGCAATATCTCTTTAGCACTGTCATCTAAGGAGTAATACTCACAAAAGACTTTTTCATTCTTCTCGGATATTTGCTTTAATATTTGCAGAAGAAAAGCAGATTTTCCTACGTTCGGTGATGCAGCGAATAAAAAGAGTCCTGACTGCACATCATATTCAATAGCTTCATCAAAAAGTGGAAAGCCAGTTGTAATTCCACCTTTTTTCCCACGCTCCCAAAAGTACTCATCAATTGATTGGATTTTATTTAACATAGATTCCTCTAATTTGTTTAGTGGACGATTGTAGAGAGCATAGGGATTAACAACTTTTATCTTTTTAGGATTTTCTGCATCATTCCCAAAAATTTGCTGTTCTTGTTTCATTTGTTGCTCAATTTCTTTCATGATGTCTTGAAGGTTCATATTACTCATTCCCCTACTTTTATTGTCTCAGTATCCTGGACTTCATTTAAAGTTTTATTAAATAAAGGACATTTCTCTTTATCGCACACATGACTCAAACGCTTAAATGATTCGCAGCCATATCGATACTGTTTGTTGTAAACAGAATGAACGATGGTCTGAACTTCTTTTTCTCTTAAAGGTGGTGTGCAATTTTCTTCTCCCCATTTAATCATTCGAGCTAATGCTTCTTCTCTACTAATTCCTTGCTGCATATAGAAACTGGTTAATGCAGTGGCACTATTGTTCCGCTCATCTATGGTTTCCCGAAAAATTTTTTTGTTCATTTCCTTGATGCATGGGGGAAGAACTTTTAAATTAAGGATCTTACCACGAAATTCTTTTTGCCTGCTAAGTTTTTCAGTCCATTCTGTTTTAAATTTGTCAAAAACTGATTTTGCTCTACCTGAAACAGAAGGCGGCTTTATTGGAACAAGTCGGGGAGATTGAGCCAGCCTTCTGATTTCAGCATATGATAGCTTATCAAACTCCTCATAAGTAATTGGAATCTTATACAGCCCGCTTTTTTTATGAATACTATTAATCATCCGAAACAAACGCTTGTCATCATATATTTGAGTATCAATTGTATTGTTTTTGCAATATCTTGCGATATCTAAAGACATTTCTTTGTAAATATGATGAAGTGCAGTATGAGGTTCTACTCCTAATATTTTGGCATCAATAATTAAATGGATTCCTTTTAGCCCAGAAAAATACAATTTCACCATGGACTTATCTATTTTGAGAATTATCTTTAAATATTTTAAGGCAGTTTTTACATCGCTTTTTAACTTTTCATAATCTTCTTCATCATGGATAGTCGTATCAAAATCTAAATAAAAATCTCCGTACTTTAAACTGTCGCTTCCATTAATGAGCCACCTGCCTTTTTCGTCTTGATACCATAGCGGATTTATATAATGCATAATGGTATGATATACACCTGTATTCTGATGATAATTGCGAAAGCTTTCAATCTGATCAGGCGTTAGATAAACCTTTCTCCTAAATCGATATTTAGGATCAATTGCATTTGTTTCATATCCGCATTCCACGAAAACAGCAGGCTGTTGATTCATTTATAATCTCCCCTTGGAAAAAGTGGAAAAACACGATCAATTTTCATTTTTCGATGCTCATTTTTTTTCAATTTGATCATTTCTCTAGCATCTTCAATGTGTTTTTCAATTTCAAATACATTTCGGCATGCCGGCATTTGATTTTCTTTACGCTTTCTTTGTGTAATATCAATCATATATAGCACTTCATCAAGATCGTAAACAGTTAGTAGATACTCAAACCTTCCAGTATCTTGTTTAATATTGTGCTCTGTAGGTTTCATTTTATTGCTGTTATACCAGTAGGTTAATAGATCTTTCATGGTGAATCGCTTTTTTATTTCAAGAAAGAAATCCGAATCTTTCCGAACAAAACACTGCTGTTCTTCATCATAATAAATCCTAGGAGGTTCAGATGTTATTCGCAGCGCATTATGATAATAAAATATATCTGGATTAATTAGATTATTTGGCGGTTGTTTGTTTGCCATAATCTCTTCGATATGATAAATGTTTGGCAATAGCTGAGGATACATCATAGCAAATTGATCCAGTTCATATTTAATTTCTTCTAGCTCCCAGCCTTGCTCCAAATACATTTCGATTGTTTCTAGTGTGCGCTGATACCGTTTTTCCATATTTGTGTTTTTCATAGAAATCATTGTAACAAAGTAGTGAGCAAGCCACTCTTTATCCATTGTACACACCTCATACAGTGATTGTCTCTAAGTAGTCATTAAACTCTTTTAAATTATCTGGTTTTAAATAATTCATATCTGCCTTCTCGTCTTTGAAAAAGTCTCGCAAGTAAACAATCATTTGATTGTCATCTGTAACATTTAAACGGATTTTATGATTAGCAAACCGCCGCAGTTCTTGATCTACTCCGTTTTTCTGCCATTCATTCAGTTGATTGGCAGTTTCTTGTTCCTTTGTCTCACCCTCTGTTTGTGATGCATCATTAGTGGATGAGTGATTCACTATATGTGATGAGTGATTCACATCTTCTGAAATATTTTCATTGATAACAGGAGCCCCGTATTGGGCTGGTTGCGCCTGAAAAGGCTGAATTTTCGCCTCACCTTGAATTTGTGCCTGATATGAAGAATATTCAGGAGCAAATTCTTGATCATCGGCATTGTTAAAAGGAAGATTTGAGTTAATTGATCCGTTTTGTACAGCTTGGCTTGCTTGCTGAGAAGCTTGCATAATTTGATTCCATTCTTGTTGATTTGACCCTTGTTGCTGTTGTTGTGGAAATGGATAAACTCCCTGATTAAATTGATTGAACTGGTTTTCTTGGTGAGGATAATTGTTTTGTTGATTTGTAAATGGTTGTTGCTGTTGATAAGGATAACCGCTGAATTGATAGTTTGGATTCTGTTGCATTTCTTGATAATACTTTTCTTCTTCTTCGCCATCAATTTTGACAGATGAATAAAGGTCCTCTCCTACTCCGAAGAGTGCTGCACATTTTGATAATGCGGAAGATGCAGCAGCTTGATAAGCAGAATCTTGATTATCCTTTCCCCCAACGGCTACCTTTTTACCGAACTGTTCACGATAACCTAATCCAGGAATGAAAATATATGCTTTAACGTGATAAACATATCCATCAAAATACCATTGTTGTGTATGCTTATTAAATGCATATACTTCTTCTTTCCATTGTTGTTTTATGCCGAAATCCCAATATGTAATACCATCAGTGGCCGAATCAATAATCTGTCGTACTGTATCCCAGTCTATGTACTTAGTTTGCTGCCCTCTTTTCCCCTCCTTAACTTTTAACCATTCATCTTTAACCTTTTTTAAACCTTCTTTGATTTTCTTGATGTCATCAAAAGATGTTGGCAAAAACTTTTCAATAATCACAACGTTTGACATGATGATTCAACCCTCCTAATAAAAATAAGATAGTAATATGAAAGGCGTTTCATATCACTATCTTAACACTAAGAATATGAATCTGCAATACCTTAATTTTTCTTAATTTTCTTACTAAAATCTCCATATAACTCTATTTATCTCGGTTTTTAGAAGTATCTAACTCTTCTTTTCTCTTTTGAGCACGTGCTTCTTTTGCTTGTATTTCAGAACTAACTAGATTGATAACAGTGTCAGGAATAATTTTACCCCAACCTGCTCTTACTGCATTAGCTGTTAAACTTTGCCACATATGATAAATAAGTCCAACTGTGATGCCGTAAAACAGTGCACCCTCTGTTTGAAAGACCATATCTAAATAGTTTCCTGCTGCCGGGAACAAAAAAATAAATAAAGTCCGTAAAATCCCGTTTATTCCATATTCAGATGAATAGGTCTTTTCTTTTGTTGCGGCAGCTATTGCTGTGATCCAATCCATAATTGTTAGTAGAATTAAGCAAGTGATCATAGTGGCTCTTCCTTCACCATACATTTTTTCAACGAAAGGTGCACTAATTCCTCCGATAAATCCGATGATTAGTGACCCTGTTTTAATAAAAGAAAGATCAAATATTTCCCATGAAAATCTATTCATTCTATCCTCCCCCTTTCTGTTAGACTTTTGTATAATGCACTCGAACTGCATGTAAACATGGATTTACTCCATTGTTTGGATTTGGGTCAAAAAACAGATTTGTTTTCACCCATAATTTTTTCGTTGTTTGATTATTCCATTCAGAATTAGATATGATGGTTAAGATTCCATTTGAATCTTCTTTCAAAATTTCGTATGTGTATATATTCCCTTCTAGCATGTGCTCCATTGCATCTGAATAACTGAATGCTGATCTATTGAGAAATTGATGTTCCACATATTCAATGTTATAAACACCTACATCCGACATATCAATAGGCGTTAAAACAAAGCTTCCTGATTGATCGAATATGGTTAAATATACTCCAATTTCTTGAGCTCCTAATACGAAAACATGCTGCCCTTCTATATTAAATGGATTATTTTGCCTTAATGTAATACGAATACGTTTGATCATTCTATTTGGAAAAAACCATTTTTTTCGACCTGAATATTCGCTTGCATTAATGACACTGATTTCATTTTGATAAAATCCGGGTATTTGTTTCCAGCCATTATTGTATTCTACTTCGATGTTTTGAATTTTGACTCCTCTTTCTGGATGAGGATGAATGGTGATGGTATTAACATTTAAATTGTTTACCATTTTCAAAGGCAATTCAATTTCAATAATGGCATCTTCATAATCTGGAGATTCGTTAATTGGATATACCACATGCCGCTTCCAGTATGTTTCATTATTACCATCAAAGGCATTATAAATATCATTTTCAATAACTGTTCCTTTTGTATTGGTTCGATAAATATTTACTTTTAATTCATCTGGAATGAGTGCCGTTCCATCTTCTCGAATCATATGTGTTTTTGGAATTTGATGCACAATCGGAAGTGTTGCGAATCGATGGTCTAAATCAATATGAGAACGAATAGATTTCACATCTTGATCTTGAACTGCATTTGGATATCTATTAGTCATCATATCAATATAGCCTGTTTTAAAAAATTGGCCATTGTACCACGAACTATCTCCAATGGAACCTAACTTCTTTTCAAGATTTGAGATTCTATTTTCAAGCATATTAATGTATTGATGCATTGAAATATTTTCTGCTAGTAGCACTTCATATGCTTCCTTTAAATCCTTTTCATTTAGATTGGATTGATGAAATAATTCTAGCAGGTCATAATATTTATCATCTTCATTTTTATTGTATAATGCAGATGATGTGGGGCCTCGAAATCTTGCTCCGCCTGGTTGACTAATAGGCATTTTCATATAATGTATATCCCCTTTCAAGTTCACTCAGTCTTTCATCTATTTTTTTTAAACGCCTTTTCATCAAATGAATACCTCGATGATAATCCTGAAGAATCAGCACTTCTCCTACAAATATGACATCTAACTGTTTTGGATTCTGTTTTATATTGAAAGGGTTAAAATGTAGAATATTTCGATCAACGAAAAATTCTTTTGAATCTATTTCAACTCCATCTAATTTTACCAAAATGCTGCTTAATTTGCTTATCGAGACATTGGGGATTAACGTGAATGTCGTCTGATTAGGTGAGATCAAAAAGGTTTTTTCTCCGCTAATCATATTTTTTTTGATTGGTAGTTCCGTTTCTCCATTAAACAGGGCATGAATGGTATCGTCTTTTAATTCTGTTAAACGATCAATGATCTTCCAGTTTTTTCGTATATCATACAGCTGCTCTTGATGGCCATTTAGATATTTTTCTGATTCTCTAGGTCCTCGATAGCGAGCATTTCGTTTTTGAAAATTTGGCAAATGATGAAATTCTGATGTTTTCTTTGTTAACTTAAGATCTGATTGCAAACTCATATATTTTACCTGCCTTTCAGAAAAATGCTGTAAATTTTGGGCGTTACATCAATCGTTTCTTCGTTCCTTTCTAATGTAGCTTTAAATACTACTTGAGTGGTTGAATCTAACTCTTCTAATGAAACAGAATCGTAATGCAATTGAAATAAACAGTTAACCGGTAAATAATTCAGCACGACTTGACGTTCATGGATACTAAAATAATCATGATTATTTGGTGGAACATTATGAAATAAATCATGAACGTCTGTATAAGTCATGGGATTTAATTCTGCCCTAATTTTTTCTTGTCGAATAAAATTAAATTTCCCAAGATAAGCTTGTGTTGGTAGTTCTTGATTCGAAACATCCGTCCTTTTTATGATATCGCCCCAATGATATAAGATTTGTATTTCATTCCATCCTTTTTCTAAAACAAGTGTTACTTCATCGTTATTTGGAATTAATCGCTTGTTATTTAAATAAACTGAGTATGTTCCTAATTTCTTTTTAATACCTGACGGCAAAGTCTGGACGACTGACAAACTCAAAGGAGCTTCTATTCTTTCACTGGTATATACACATGTTGTAAATCGATAAAAATTATGAGAGTTTGTACTCGCTGTTTTATCCATTTTTAATACATTGTTAATGGATTGATAACTTTCATGTATAAGCTGAGGATTGGTTAATTTGATCTGTTCCCATTCATTTTGGAGAGGAATGGTTCCTTTAAATGGGATATACGTACTTTCTCTCTTCCACTGATTGATTCCTCTAAAAAGCTGTGCCTTTTTAATAACTTCAAAATTTTCTTCTTCCACCTTTTCATTATTAAGAAATTCTGAAATGATACCTTCCCCGTTTTCTTTTAATAAGCGAAATACTTTCATTCCATTGATGACTTGACCTGTTGGCTCGCATAAATTGGTTTCAATTATTTTCGTCTGATTATAATTAAAATGTATCACTTTGCTATGTTTGGCGTTATTATCATCAGAAGAACTAATTGGATACCAAATTAGATCATCTAATGGCTTATTCTGATCGTACAAAGCAACCTCATAATGAATCGATGCATTGAACGGTATTTCATGTTTAATGCTCGCAGATAATTCTTGAATTTGATGATCAAAACTTATTGGATTTGTAATTAAAACACCTGTTGGCTGATATGTTTTATTTTTTATACTGATTTCTTTGGCTCCGAAATAAAATTGATACACGCCGGCGGAGTTATCGTCATGCTCTTGTTTTTCAAAAATAAATTTAACACCTTTTGCTTTGATTTTTTCGAAACTCCAAACTTCTGACTGAATAACCTTACGATAGTTATTAATTCCTGGAAGATGCGTAAAAGAAGTGCCATTTACGGTGTATTCAACTTTTATATAAACAGGTTTTCCATGATGAGCAATATAAGATATTTCATTAAACTCCTGTTCTTCTTCAAACAAAATAGTTAATTCTGCACGCATTCCCATACTTTTTTCGTTTCCTAATGAGCCAGGCGTTTTTGTTTTAACCACATGCCACCAAGCTGTATTTTGATTGTTATCAAATGCATTAGCTACAGTGTTTAGCGCTGATTCTTTTGCAGCTGGCATTAATGTATGGAACTTCACGTTTTCTGGATTAATCGGAATGATTTTAGCTTGGTTTAAATTTTCTTTTAATGTTACTTGATTATTTTGAATATCAACGAAAGCACTTGTTGAAGTTGTATCTATCTGCTCCATATTATTAAAACTAATCAATCGGCCTTGCATGTATTTTAAATCTGCTTGATTAGACAATAATAGAAGCTCATCTATTTCTTTTGATAATTGTTGTAGATCATGTAAAATCTTTTTTCTTTCGGTTTCATTTGCATTAAACCCTATCATAATTCGATTTGATTGATCAATGCTAGCTGTATATGCATCTGATAAATCTGTATAAATAGATTCTAGTTGTTGATTAAACTCAGATGAGTTTGATTTCTGTTTCCGAAAAACTTTAATCGGTGAAAAACTAGGGGCTCCAGGACGATGATCCCGAAGCCATTGATTAAAAAAATGTGTGATTGTTTGAAAGGTTGGATATTTTCCTTTATTCAGATACTTTTTGATAATCTCTTCAATGACACGATTTGTTTGTATATTTCGAATTCCCATTCCTTCCACCACCTTATGTTTCGAGTAAATCAGTTATATAATCATTGACTGGCACTTCACAAGCATTAGAGAACCAATCTTCATCAAAGCCAATCATGATATAATCTTCTACTTCTTTTAAACAAGGTGTGTTATCATAATTGCCGGCAATCACTTCTTCAAGCCAACTTTGATCTTTTTCTTCTGGTGATCCCAGTATTTTTTCGGTGTTTACAGCTCCATTGCTTTGATCACTAATGACAGAGCCCCATTTTGTTTGTTCATTTTTTTCGAAGTCATAATACCGTATTCCAATGGATGAAATAACAAACGGTATGTTTTGTTCTTGTTTTGATGTTAATCCAACAATGACTGAACTAAAATCTTTATTCCAACTAATTTTAACTGTTGTGCTTTCATTGTTTAATTCAAATGGAAGAAAAGACGGCCCTACTTCGATAGTATTGAGTTTTTGCTCTATTTCATCAAAATACTCAACAATGATTGTGTCTAGTTGATAGCATGTGTTAATCGGTTCTTCTTCTCCAGAAGAGCATTCCGCAACAGTAAATGCAAATGAATCTTCTCCCATAAAATCTCCTGAGAAAGCAAGCACTTGTACATTTACCATACTATCCACTTCTATCCCCAACTGGTGCAATTTCCAATATGGAATCACCCAATGAAAACTAAATTCTTCACTAAATGCTGTTATTTCATTTTCTACTGGATTAGTTTCCTGGCATGGATTATTTTCAGGTGGTTCTCCTAGATCATATGGATCTATTACCTGATCATTAATTAACAATGTCATTTCGGAAATGCCGCTTGGTGAAGAAATTGCTCCAGCTATAATTAAATCATGACATTTACAGAGTTCATTAATTTTGCTTGTAATGTTTACTTCAATGAATTCAGTTGTTTCATTACAAGAAATGATTTTGATGATTTTACTTTCTCTCACTTCAAATAGTCCATCCTGAGCAATAATAGTAATGCTTAGATTTGAACCCAATTCAAGTTCATCTTTTGGAATTGTAAATTCAAATAATTCGTTATTAGTTGTTCCTTCTAAAGCACTGTAATACACACCATTTACATAAAGTTCTATACTTTGAATGTTCCTTGTATTTGTGACAGTTCCTTTGATAATTAAATCATCAGAAATACACCATTCTTTATAGTTTTCTTCGAACTGAATTATAATATCATTTGTATTAGGCTCAGTATCAGTCTGATCACCTGGAGTTTCGCCAAAAGAAATATCATCTGTAGTGTGATCGCTATCTTGTATGATTTGTTTGCTTTGTTTTGTATCAAATTCATTGTTATGTGTCTCCACGTTAATCATATATCGTTGAAGTGTAGGTGTATGAAATGTATTTTGAATTTGATTATTTAATCCAGAAGAAAGAGCCATAATGTTTGCATCATCTTCTGGTCTCTCAATGACAATTTTCAGTCTTAGGCTGTATACCGGATATGGTGATTCAATATAACCATATCCGTTAATGTTGCTGTTTTGATTATCAGATTGATAAATCGTGTAAATTTTGGGCGGCATGTCCTCTTTGTTGACTTCATGTTCTAATGGCGTAATCGGATGCCATGTTGACCCATCATCAATCGAAAAATAATATTTAATCCAATCATATTTAATGATGGGATTATTCTGAAATAAACTTGGAATTGTTTCATTTACTGATAATGACACTTTTGTTAAAGGATTATTAAAATAAAAAGGTTTTGTAACAATTTCTCCTGATTGCTCATATTCACAAGATAATATTTCAATATCTCGGATTCCTATACAATAGCGCCATCCTTCAAAACGTTCAATTCCCATATCTATAGTTTTTAGATCAATACGGTTGGTGATATTGTCTATAATATCTTGTAAAATATATCCTTCACTTTCTGCTTCCTTCATTGGATAATACACTTCAACATCTGTATTTTTTATGTCAATTTTTGCTCCTAATTCTTCAATGTTAATCATTGGCCCTTCAATTCTTGGAGCATACTTTGGCTTATATTGTTTGGTAATGGTATCAAATACATATTCTTGTTGATTTTTTATATTCAATTTTTCTTCAAAATAAATATGTCCGATATCTGTATAATATTTGGTCGGCTGTTCAAAAAAGATTGAAATAACTTTTGCATAAATAGGATCAAACATAAATGTATATTTATCTTGCGGCTCTTTTCCATATACGATAGGGACAGGTTCATTTTCTCCATCTGAAATCAATATTGTTTTGACAATAGCCGGCTGAGCTCCATAGTTTGGCGGTGTATACATATTAATATTAATTTGGTTAATTAATTTAATTTCAGGCAGCACGACTTGCATGTGCAACTTCAGTATCCCATTTTCGGGATCTTCTGCAAAAGTTAATGTTTTATTATCGTATACATGATATTTCCACCCTAAATTTTTTGCAATTCGAATTTTTTCATGATCTCGCAAATTAACTCTTTCGTATTCAAACCATGTATTTGGATTGCCATCTAGTACAGCTCCATAATTCCCATGATTATTATCTCGTCCGACAAAGGAAAGATTATTTCCACTTGAAATCAAGGGGTCATGCAAAACGGTTACTTCATGATTATTGCCAGGAAATCCGTTTGAATCAGAACCAATAATAAATTGGTCATAATGACGATTTCCCGGTACAATCGTTACTTTTGCAAATTTTGCAACATTAACAGGCTCCCCTCTTGTTTTTAACCGCACACCATTGTTTGTGATTTCAAGTGGAGAGCTGCTAATTCGATCAAAATCAATTTTATCAGCATTTAAAAAGTCATCTCTTTCAAACTGAATAGTCTCTGATGAAAAGTTTGCATAAATTTCAAGGTCTTTCAGTTTATTGAAAACCGCATTGTATTCTTTTTCTAAAATATCGTGTTGCATGACATTATGATTAAAATCTGTATAAAGGGTTTTTCCTAAAATATCGATTTCTTGAAAAAGAAGCTCTAAATCTTTTTGAATATCACTCATCATTTCATTATAATCTTCACTCCATGCCGGCCCCATCTCTTGCACATAACGAGGAACAAAAAATGGCTTTCCTAAAGAGGTAAAAAAATCTTGAAATGAAGAAAAAACTTCTTGAACGAGTTTTGGTTCACTTTTAATTGTTCCATCATTAAATTTCTCCATTGCCTTGTCAAAATAATATTTGGCTTGAAGGTAAAGTAGTTTTGAATTATTTTTTATTTCTTCATTCATTGATTTCACCTTCTTGTTTTAATCTGCTATTTGATCGAATGAATGGATTTTTAATTGATAACTATAAATAGCCGGTGTAACAGCTTCGTATCCCGAATGATTACGTCTTAAAATGGCTTTCATGCGAATATGATTTTCTAAATAATAATAATCAACAACGATGTCTTTTAGTTCAAAATTGTTTTGAGGGTGCCCGAAAATAATTTTCTTTCCAATTTGAGCAAATGTGTACCCATTGTTTTCTTTTAATCGTTCGACTTCATAGCTATTGGTAGCATAATTTGTAATATTTTTAAATGTGACACCCTGTACTCTAACTATGATTGGATACAAAATATTTTCTTCTGTATATTTAGATGTATCTTCTTTGTATTGATTGTTTTCGTTGTCATAAGAAAAATATTGTTCTCTAAATAAATAAGGATAATGAGTTAATTCAATTGTATTATCTTGACTTACACTGTCAAAATATTCTCCATTTTGACCATTTTTATTTTGATATTGCTTAGGTGTTGCTTCTAATTGATTTGGAAAATTTACTACATATGCTGAATCATCAGGCTTATAATCTACAGTATAAATGCTGTATGCAGAAAAGTAATCACGCTTAATTCCGATTTTTCTGCCATCCAAACTAACCTCATACATATCTCTGGCAATTGGAATGCCATTTCTTCTAACGACAATCGTTTCGCTTGAGATTGCTTTAAATCTTAATGTAAATATGACGAAGTTTTCTTTAAACTCTTCTACTTTTTGCTGATCATTTCCGAGTAGCAATTCACCTTCTACATATTTTTTTTCAATAGGTAAAATCGAAATCCAATCGCTTGCTGATGGATTTTTCTTATTCGTGATGTAATATTCAATATCTGTAATTCTAGCTGTTTGTGAAACAGTCTGATTCGTTGTTTTTTCTAATTCATCATTGCCGATTACAATGTCATGATGTTTTTCATTTGTGCTCAAGCTAATCATTTTGGCATTTGATGAGACAGGCAAAGGTTTTGAAACATAAATAGAACTATTATGGTATTTCCGTCCGAAAATACTGATATTATATGCTCCATATACATAGGCTAATTTATTAACAGCTAACCAGTCTTTAGCCATTTCTGGTGATCGTTTATCATAAACCTTTTCTTTTTCTTTTTTGCTATTAATACTTCTAAGAGCAAGCAATAAAGGATTTTTATAATCTCCTATTTTGACAATTTCCATTGCTTTCTTTGCAGCATCAACCAATCCATCTTGCCTGAAAATCGTTGCCCATTCTTTTAATTTTTTTAAGTATACATTCCATCCTGTGATTTCATTTTTTCGATCAAATTCAGCTATCGTTTCTCCTGGTTTTACAAAGTCTTGAATTAATTGTTCATCAGAATTGATAGTATCCCATAATTCAGTATTATTTTTTTCATCTACATTCACTAAGAAGTTTTCTTTTGTATAGTTTTCTTGTCTTATTAAGATTCGCAATTTTGTTATTTCAACTGAAGGAAATTGAAATACCATACGATCTGTTGACTTTTGGCTGCGTTGATAGATATTTTCATGATTTGGGCTTACTAATACATACATCTTTCCGCTTTTATCGGATTTTTCATATCCATGAATTGCAACGATTTCTAATGGATAATTACAGTATGGATCAAAATAAATTTCAGATACAGTTGAAAGACCATTCAAAGTGATTTCAATTTCACAAATGGCTCCGCTTTTTGGATAGTCATGATAATCATGCGACCATAAATCATCAATATTTTGGATAATTGGTTCATCTACTAATATGGATTCTGCCCAAAAAGTATCAGAAGATCCATCAATTGCATTTTCAACTTTGTATTTATTGTTACTTGCTACCAGTCCAATACGGTTTACAATTTCAATCTTGGCCAACTTTTTCCCATAAGTTGTTTTTAATTGATCAACGCTTTCGATTCCCGCTAGTTGTATAGAATGACCATAATTTTCTGCATTGAATTCTGATTCTTTTTTTTGACCAAAACGATCATATCGATATAGTTCTAATACGGATTCGTCTGTTTCTGTATAAGTAGGGGACTTAAAGTTTTCAATAATTACATCGTCCATTTTATCTGAGTTCTGAATCATTAATTTATATTTTGTTACCTTTGCTTTCATTTGTTCGATTTTCTTTTTTAATTCATTCAATAAAGATCGGGATAATAGTTGATGATCTGCTAATAACCGTTCAATTTGATTGGATGCATCAAACAAAGTGTCCAAATCAAATGCAATAGCTTCCATGTTTTGATTATGCTTCTCTGAGCTCGTTTTTCCTACTTGCATTTGCGGCTCAAATGTTGGCTTCCCGTTTTGATTATTTAGAGTTTGCAATAGCCGCTCTAATTCTAACTCAAATTCTTTTTTAGATTTAATAATCCCTTCTTGTTGTTTTAATTGTAATAGTTCCAATAATTTTTTTCTTTGTGTGGCTGGCATTGTGATCAGAAAATCCTCTAAAAATTTGCTCATGCTTTCACCTGCTTTTTTAGTGTATGTATAGAAAGACAGCTTTTAGAAGCTGTCTTATTTTGGTATTACTCCACTTTTACCGTCGAACGGAACAAATTTTTTACTCTCTTCATCCCATTTCTCTAATATAAAATGACTTAAGTATGGATGATCGTTGTAAGAAAAACTAGCATAGGCTAACCCATTTTTCACTTCAACGTGTAATCCTTTGGGAGTAATACTTTCTTTAATAATATCTTGGTGGTTTCTCATAATTGAAAAATCAACAGTCCAATTTTGTCCTTTCATGGATCTAATGTCAGATAAGATCTCCCCTAATAAATTTTCAAACACCATTAACTTTTTAAACTGTTCATTATTTTTTTGTACAATGGTTTGTAAAAAAATGCGAAGAAAATCGGCCGGAATATCTTTAAACGCAGCTTCAACAGGAAAATAGATTTTTACAGGTGTAACAGGAATATCTGTTAATTCGATTTTACCTGATGAATCAATAGTACCTGATACAATTTCATTAAAACGATTGACGGCTGGCATTCCTTTTTCATCTAGCACTGTGACTTCTCCATCTACAAATTGAAATCCTTCAATCGGCTCTAATACGATGGAAGTATCAGTAACCATTATTGTGTCAGTCATATATGGGAAAATAATTTCTTTTTCACTTAAATGTACTCCATGCATGGCAGCTTCTTGTAATTGACGCAGACGATAGTCCAATTTAAGGCCATCTTCAATTACACTGTCTACTGAACTAACGGCATTATCTATTTCTTTATTAATTCGGGGATCATATCCTTTCCCGCCTTTTGCATTTTGAGCGATAATGTACATTTCGTTTTTTAGTTCTTGAATCAATGTATTTAATCGTTGCCCTCGGTTTGCCACAACATTAAAGGTAGCTGTTCCGATTTCCGATAATGCTTCATCTGCTTTTGCCAAAGATGTTAAAGCTAAATTTCTACTGCCCTGTATATCATCTATACTGGTGAGAATTCTATTCTTTTGCGCTATCCAGTCAGATATACTACTGTTTAATGATTCAACTCGTTCTTCAAGTTTATTGACAAAAGGAATTAGATCACGTGTTGAATAAACAGGCATCATCATCTCTCCTTTTTTATTTTATCATGAAAGACCTTTCAAAATCATTAAACCTATTAAATTTTATAGGTTTCTACTTCATTTTTATCTTCTATATGAATAATTGGATACAATAAGACATAATCAATGTCGATACTTCCTTTAGAATATTGATCTGCGTCATTAAATAAAATGTTGACTTTGTGTAATGGTTTCTGAATAGAGATAATTATTTTTTTAACTGTCCATATTTTTTGATTGATGAATCCGTCTTTTATAGTCTCTTTTGTGCCATCATCGTAATACAATTCAATGATTGCAACATTGCGAGGTGTTGCTTCTTCATCTAATTTGCATTTAATTTCTATTTGATAATGTTCACTTTTATCAAATCGATAACCTGGAATGGTAAGTCCATATTGAGACTGTAGCGGCAATCTTAAAATATAATTATCCCCTGTTCCCTCTTGATACAAAATTTGTGGATTCCCTTTGCTTAAAGACGGATTGTAAAAAGATAAATGTTCTCCATATAAAAATTCGGTATTTTCAAGTAGCCCTTTTTGATATACTTGATCGACATTTGGATCATAGTATTCAATAATCGGAAGCACACCATGCGCTTTATGTTTAGATATGGCTTGCTGAATTTCAGATTCATGGAATTGTTTTAATAGTGTATTTGGCAAACGAACAATGATTACGCCGTTTTCTTGATAAGGAGTTCCGTCATGATATCCAATATCCCAGTATTCTAAGCTTTTCTTATCTATTTGTTCAATAATTTTTCGTGAAATGGATTCTTTTAATCCTCCGCCTCTTGAACGAGTATCCAATATAATCATATCTTCGCTCATATTAGAGTTGGCTTGCACATATATTGTGCCAAGGCGAAGCATAGTCGGTTCATAATAATAATCATTTGGATTAAACCAGAATTCTTCATCTGTGTGATAAATTGCTTTATTTCTGATTGTAGAATAAATAGGATTTCCTTGATGATCTTTAATCAAGGTTGGTTTTAAATAAATGTGTATAGGTTTTACTAATAATTCTAAACTGTTTTTTTCAACTAATTCTGATGACAACAATTGTTTATCATGTTCAGAAGGAATATTTTCAAAGTTCCCACTTTGATTTACTGTGTATTTATGCCCAGGTGTTGGATTAAAATCTAAATGAAAATATCCTAATATTTCAGGATCTAACATTTTTATATTTTTGACAACAGGAGTGGTAATAAATCCATAAATATTGATAATGTCATCTTTTTTAGCCTTTCTTGAACTGATTAAGGTATCATCACTATAAAAGGCTTGAATAGCTTCAAATCCTTTTACATCGATCACATTAAATGAAAGGTCAAACAATGTATTTGTATTAATATCTGGGTTATTTGGAAACAGATCAGCTATTTTATAACTCCCCAACAAAACCTTATGTGTTTTTCTTTCAATAGAAGAATGAACCATACCCATTTTTGAATCAGTCACTTCATTGCTTAATGTGACTTCTTCAGATTGTGGAATAAATTCAAATAAAAGTTCT
>ERZ777010.830-NODE-830-length-25912-cov-95.212824_pt1 | contig 25912 bp, 19 predicted proteins | sample MGYA00374963_ERZ777010 | MGnify/ENA primary metagenome ERZ777010 (study PRJEB29309, sample SAMN06268256) | bioreactor metagenome | isolation source: Joint BioEnergy Institute, California, USA | place: USA:Joint BioEnergy Institute, California, USA | collected...
AAGTCGATGGCTGCCGCGGCCGCGCGCGCGATGTGCGTCGCCTGGCCGCCGCGTTCGGGCGACGCGAGCACCAGCGGTTCGGCGGGCCGCACGGCGCCGGTGCGGGACGGGGCCAGGTACGTCGGCAGCATGTCGTAGGCGGGCGCCAGCGGCAGCGGGCCGGCGTCGACAAGGTGGAAACCGAGGTTGCCGGGGTGCATGTCGCTGTTGCCGATCAGGCGCCCGAACCAGTGCAGCACGGCCATGTCCCGCGCCGTGTCCGGCGTGATCCAGCCGGACTGGAGCAGCTGTTCGCCGACCAGGCCCCAGTCGCGTTCGCCGCTGCCCAGGAACGCGGCATCAAGCGACTGCAGCGAGACGAAGCCGTGGCGGCCCAGGTGGCCGGGCGTGCGGTCGAAGCGGCGCACCTCCAGGCACAGGTGGCGCTCGGCCTCGACCAGCTCCGAAGCGGCGGCAGCCAGGCCATGGGCGGCCAGGCTCTGCAGGGCCAGGTGCTCGCACACCAGCAGGTCCGCCCAGCGCGTGGTGGCCTGCTGCCCGTCGCGCAGCGCGAACTTCACCAGCGCGGCGTAGCGTTCCCCGGCGTCGAGCACGGTGCTGGTGAACTTGGGCTGCTCCCCGCCGGGGGAGGATCCGACCTCCTCGCCCGCCAGGGCGTCCTCGGCCCAGGCCGAGTAGCGCTGCGGCCGTTCCCCGGCCGCGAGCGCATCGGAGGGCGAGTTGGCTTCCGCCAGCGCCAGCTGCAGGGCGGTGCTGCCCAGCAGCAGGTCACCGATGTGGGTGCCGCCGGTGCGGGTAATGGCCAGCAGTACGTCGCGCTGGCGCCAGCGGTTGAGGTCGGTCGGCATGCCCAGCGTAGGGCCCAGGCGATGGGCCAGGTTGCGGCCGAGGAAGCCCTGCGGGCGCAGGTCGTCCAGGAACCAGGGCAGGCCCGGGAAGTGGCCGGGCATGGCGTCGACCGGATGCAGCAGGTTGGGGCGCTCGCCGGCGGCGAGGAACTGGAAGCGTTCGCCCCGCAGCAGGTACACGCTGCCCAGTTCCTCCACCGTGCCGTCAGGTCGCATCCGCCACAGGGGCCAGGCGTTGCCGGCATCGCTGTCGGCGCGCGCTAGGTAACGGGTGGCGCGGGCGTTGCCGACCTGCAGGACGCGGTCGCCGGCCTCGCGCAGCAGGCGCAGCACCACCGGGCGGGTGACGCCCAGCTGCTGCACCAGGGTCGAGGCAGCCATCGGCTCGCCGGAAGCGAGCAGGGCCAGCAGGTCTTCCACGGTGGCGGAAGGGCGGCGCGCCATGGGCATCCGTTTCTTTACGATTCCGTTGACGATATCCGGGAGGCAATCCGGGCGCAATACCCTGAAGGATCAACGACTTGGGTCCTGCGCCCGGCGGATTTATTTACGATTTCCCCGGCGATCCCGGGAAAACATGAAGGCCCGCTCGCGCGGGCCCTCGTGGGGGGCTGCCGGAAGGGCACCGGGTCCGGCAGTTCGCCGGTCCCGCCTCAGCCCTGCTTGCCGTCCGCCGGGGCGGGGAACTCGAGGCTGACCGGCACCGCCAGCAGGTACTTGCTGCGGTACTGGCCGTTGAAGTTGTCCTCTTCCTTGACCACCACGCGGCTGGCCTTGTCGATCCAGAAGCGCTGGAAGGCGCCCCCGCCGGGGTTGCCGCTTTCGGTTTCCACCAGCCAGCAGTCGTAGCGGCGGCCGTCGGCACCGGCCAGGGTGCGCTCGCCGAGCACGGTGTAGTCCACGTCCAGCGGCGCGGGCATGCCCACGTCGAACAGGCGGATGCGCAGGGTGCCGTCCTTCTCGTAGGGCAGCAGCGGCAGCAGGGTCAGGTCGCTGTGCCAGTTCATCCACCAGCCGTCCTGCATGGCCTGGAAACCGGCCTCCAGGCGCTCGCGGGCGGTGTCCGGCCATTCGCCCTAGGCGATGCCCCTGCCTTCGGCGGGGACGACGCTGGAGGACATGCGCTTGCCGGAGCGCACCCAGGTGGATTTCTGCGACAGGGTGGCGGCATCGGAGGCAGCATGCACGGTGCGCGCGGTGTGCATGGTGCCGTCGGCATCCTCCCAGTGGTGGGTGATGACCCAGGCCGGCCTGCCGTCCACGGTCTCCTGCGCCACCTCGAAGCTGGACAGCACGGCGCGCCTGACGCCGGTGCCGGGCCCACCGTGCATGTACACCAGGTAGCTCAGCCGGGCCGGGCGCAGCTGCTCCAGGTGCAGGTCGGACGGGGTGACCCGGTACGGCTCCGCGGCGGTGGCCGGGGACAGGGCGGCGGACAGGGCCAGGGCGAGATACAGGATCGGTCGCGCTACGGTGGGACGCATACGGGAACGATGGTTGCGCTTGCCGGGGTGCGCGCATCCTGTCCCGGCGCGCGGCCGGGGTGGAGTGCCGGAGGGCGGTGTGACTCCCGTCAGAGGGCGGCGGCGAGGGCCGGGCGCGGTGCATGCCGTCGCCCGATCCCCCTTCCCGCCGGGAGGGAGGGCAGGAAGAAGGCCCGCTCGCGCGGGCCTTCCTTCCGGGTACCCCGAGGGCCGGGCGGCCTACTTCAGGCCGCGGAACTCCAGCAGCGGCTCCACGCTCGGGTCCTTGCCGCGGAACTCGCGGTAGGCCTGGGCCAGGTCGCGGGAGTGGCCGATGGAGAGGATCTTCTCGCGGAAGATCCGGCCGTTCTCCCGGGTCAGGCCGCCGTTCTCCTCGAACCACCTGTAGGCGTCGTGGTCCAGCACCTCGGCGCCGAAGTAGGCGTAGTAGCCGGCCGCGTAGCCGCCGCCCCAGACATGGGCGAAGTAGTTGGTGCGGTAGCGCGGGGGCACGGCGGGCAGGTCCACCTTGTACTTCGCCAGCGCCTGCTTCTCGAAGGCGTCCACGTCGTCCACCTTCGCGTCGGCCGGCAGCAGGTGCCAGGCCAGGTCGAGCAGCGCGGCGGACAGGTATTCGGTGGTGGCGTAGCCCTGGTTGAAGGTGCGCGCGCGCACGATCCTGTCCACCAGCTCCTGCGGCATGGGCTCGCCGGTCCGGTAGTGCCTGGCGTAGTTGGCGAACACCTGCGGGTGCAGCGCCCAGTGCTCGTTGAACTGCGAGGGGAACTCCACGAAGTCGCGCGGCACGTTGGTGCCGGAGATGCTCGGGTAGGTGGTCTTCGAGAACATCCCGTGCAGGGCGTGGCCGAACTCGTGGAACAGCGTGGTCACCTCGTCGAAGCTCAGCAGCGCAGGCTGGCCCGGCGCGGGTTTGGTGAAGTTCTCGACGTTGTAGATGACCGGGATGGTGCCGGCCAGGCCGTCCTGCTCGACGAAGTTGCCCATCCACGCGCCGCCGCGCTTGCTCGGGCGCTTGAACGGGTCGAGGTAGAACAGCGCAAGCTGCGAGCCGTCGGCGTCGTACACGTCGAACACGCGCACGTCCGGGTGGTACACCGGCAGGTCGGTGCGCTCCTTCAGGGTGATGCCGTAGAGCTGGTTGGCGGCGTAGAACACGCCGTCCCTGAGCACGCGGTCGAGCTCGAAGTACGGGCGGATCTGCGACTCGTCGAGGTCGTACTCGGCCTTGCGCACCTGCTCGGCGTAGAAGTCCCAGTCGGCGGCGCCGGCGGTGAAGCCGCCGCCCTGCGCGTCCACCACGGCCTGGATCCTGGCCAGCTCGGCGCGGGCGCGGGCGGTGGCGGCCGGGACGGTGTCGGTCAGCAGCTTCAGCGCCACCTCCGGCCTGCCGGCCATCTGGTCGGCGATGGCGTAGGCGGCGTAGTTCTCGAAGCCGAGCAGCCGGGCCTTGCGCGCGCGCAGCTGGGCCAGGCGCAGGACGGTGGCGCGGGTGTCGTTGTCGTCGCCGCGGGCGGCGCGGTTCATCGAGGCGGCGAGGATCTCCTCGCGCAGGCCGCGGTCCTTGAGCGAGGCCAGCACCGGCTGCTGGGTGGTGTTCTGCAGCTCCAGCAGCCAGCCCTCCTTGCCAGCGGCCTTGGCCGCCTCGGCGGCGGCGGCGAGGGTGCCCTCGTCCAGGCCTTCCAGGCGCGCCTTGTCGGTCACCAGCACGGCGCCGGCATTGGTGGCGGCCAGCAGCTTGGCGCCAAACGCGGTGGTCAGCGAGGACTCCTCGGCGTTGAGCTTGCGCAGCTCGGCCTTGTCGGCCTCCGACAGCAGTGCACCGGCGCGCACGAACTGGTTGTAGCGGTGCTCGACCAGGGTGCGCTGCTCCTCGGTCAGACCCAGCGAATCACGCTGCTCGTACACCGCCCTGACCCGCTCGAACAGCTTCGGGTCCAGGTAGATGGCGTCCATGTGCTCGGCCAGCTTCGGCGCCAGCGCCTCCTCGGCGGCCTGCAGGGTCGGGTTGGTGTGCGCCGAGGTCATGGCATCGAACACCAGCATGGCGCGCGACAGCAGCGCGCCGGCGCGCTCCATCGCCTCGATGGTGTTGGCGAAGGTGGGCGGCTCGGGGTTGTCGGCGATGGCGCGGATCTCGCCCAGGTGCTGGCGCATCCCCTCCTCGATCGCCGGCTGGTAGTCGGTGTCGCGGATGCGGTCGAACGGCGGGGCCTGGAACGGCAGCGGGCTGGCGCTCAGCAGGGGGTTCTGGCCCTGGGTGTCGGCGGCGGTGGAATCGGGCATGGCGGTGTCGGTGGCCGGACGTTCGCCGCAGGCGGTCAGGGCCAGGGCGATCGCCGAGGAAAGTAGCAGCTTGCGCAGCATGAGGGGCTCCGGAGGAAGAACGATGCGCCCCGCACTCCGGCGGGGCCATCGTCCAGCATCGCCCCCGGGCCGCGGGCGGCAGCAGTGCCGGAGGTACCGGATTGGCGCCAAACGGCGCCGTCAGGCGGCCAGCAGGCGGTTGACCCGCTGCACGAAGGCGGCCGGGTCGGCCAGCTGGGCACCGGCGGTGAGCTCGGCCTGCTCCAGCAGCAGCAGGGCCAGGTCGGTGGCCTGGACGTCGTCGGCGGTGGCCTCCAGGCGGCGGACCAGGGCGTGCTGCGGGTTGATCTCCAAGGTCGGGCGGCTCTCCGGCACAGGCTGGCCGGCCTCGCGCAGCAGGCGCACCAGGTGCGGGGCCATCGCGTACTCGTCCAGGGCCAGGCACGAGGGCGAGTCGGTCAGGCGCGCGGACACCCGCACCTCCTCCACGCGCTCGCCCAGCAGGCGCTTGAGCCGCTCCAGCAGCGGCCTGGCCGCCTCGGTGGCTTCCTCCTGCTTCTTCTTCTCGGCCTCGTCCAGCGGCAGCTCGCCCTTGGCGATGTGGCGCAGCGGCTTGCCGGCGTACTCGCGCAGGTGGCTGACCATCCACTCGTCGATGCGGTCGTACATCAGAAGCACTTCGATGCCCTTGGCGCGGAACGCCTCCAGCTGCGGGCTGCCGGCCGCGGCGGCGTGGCTCTCGGCGGTGACGTACCAGATGGCGTCCTGGCCGGGCGCCATGCGGCCGATGTAGTCGTCCAGCGACACGGTCTGCGCCGCGCCCTCGCCGCGGGTGGAGGCGAAGCGCAGCAGCCTGGCGATGCGCTCGCGGTTGGGCGGATCCTCGGCGATGCCCTCCTTGAGGGTGTTGCCGAAGGCCTTGAGGAAGGCGGCGAACTTCTCCGGCTCCTCCCGCGAGAGCTTCTCGATCAGGTCCAGCACGCGCTTGACGCAGGCGCCGCGGATGCGCTCCAGCTGGCGGTTCTGCTGCAGGATCTCGCGGCTGACGTTCAGCGGCAGGTCGTCCGAGTCCACCACGCCGCGCACGAAGCGCAGGTACTGCGGCAGCAGCTCCTGCGCCGCGTCCATGATGAAGACGCGCTTGATGTACAGCTTCAGGCCCTTGCGCTCGTCGCGCCCGCCCATCAGCAGGTCGAACGGCACCTGCGAGGGCAGGTACAGCAGCGTGGTGAAGTTCTGGTTGCCCTCCACGCGGTTGTGGGTCCAGGCCGCCGGGTCGTTGAAGTCCTGGCCCAGCGACTTGTAGAAGCTGCGGTACTCCTCGTCGCTGATCTCGTGCTTTGGCCGGGTCCACAGCGCCGAGGCGTCGTTGACCGTCTCCCATCCGGGTCCGGCCTCCCCACCCTCCTTGCCGGCGGTTTCCCCGGGCATGCGGATCGGGAAGGCGATGTGGTCGGAGTACTTGCGGATCAGGCTGCGCAGCTTCCAGCCGTCGAGGAACTCGTCCTCGCCCTCCTTCAGATGCAGGACCACGGTGGTGCCGCGCTCGGGCACGGTGGCCGGCTCCAGGGTGTACTCGCCGCGGCCGTCGCTCTCCCACTTCACGCCGGCCTCCGGCGCGCTGCCGGCGCGGCGGGTCAGCAGGGTGACGCGGTCGGCGACCACGAAGGCCGAATAGAAGCCCACGCCGAACTGGCCGATCAGGCGCGCGTCGGCCTTCTGCTCGCTGCCCAATGCTTCCAGGAAGCGGCGGGTGCCGGAGCTGGCGATCGAGCCGATGTTGGCCACCACCTCGTCGCGGTCCATGCCGATGCCGTTGTCGCGGACGGTGATGGTGCGCGCGGCCTTGTCCCAGCTGACCTCGATGTGCAGCTCGCCCTCGCCGCCCAGCAGCTCGGGCTTGCCGATGGCCTCGAAGCGCAGCTTGTCGCAGGCGTCGGAGGCGTTGGAGACCAGTTCGCGCAGGAAGATCTCCTTGTGCGAATACAGCGAGTGGGTCACCAGGTGCAGTACCTGGGCCACCTCGGCTTCGAACTTGCGGGTTTCGGTGGCGGTGGTCACGTGACGGGCTCCTTGCAAGGCCGGACCGGCCCGATATGCGAGCAGGACGTGCAATTTCAAGCGGTTGCGGCCTATGCTGGGGGGCATGGGCACCGCGATCGAATCCGTGCGCTTCCGGGCCCGCCTGCTGCGGCCGGCGCAGCCCAGGAACGCGACCTGGACCTTCCTCCTCCTGCCCCGCTCGGCCAGCGCCCGGCTCCCCAGCCGCGGCCAGGTGGCCGTGGAGGGGGCCCTGGCCGGCCACCCGTTCCAGGCCGTGCTGGAGCCGGACGGGGAGGGCGGGCACTGGCTCAAGGTGGAACGGAAGCTGCGCGAGGCTGCCGGCGTCCGGGCCGGGGACATGGTGGCGGTCATGCTGCGCCCGGCGGCGGAGGAGCCGGAGCCGCGGGTTCCGCCGGACCTGCGCCGTGCCCTGGCCCTGCACCCGCAGGCCCGGGTCACCTGGCAGGGGCTGACCCCGGCGGCGCGCCGCGACTGGATCCACTGGATCACCTCGGGCCGGAAGGCCGAGACCCGGCCCCGCCGCATCGCCGCCGCCTGCGACATGCTGGCCGCCGGCAAGCGCCGGGTCTGCTGTTTCGACCGTTCCGGCATGTACAGCAGGTCCCTGCGCGCCCCCACCCCGGCCCCCGACCCGTCCCCGTAGGAGCCGCGCCGGCGGCGAGCCGACCGGCCCGGCCGGCGCCGGCGCTCAACCGCCCGCATCCAGCCCCGGTGCGCGTGCGCGGCGACCCGGCGGTCTCCGGACTCGTCCGCGCACGCGAAGGTGTGGCGCCATCGGCGACGCCCACCGTGCCACGGCCATCGCTCAGGCGCCGCGCCGGTCCGCCGGCGCATCCGGCATCGGCGCTCCACCGCCCCGCACGACACAGGGGCACCGCCCAAAACGAACGGGCCGGGCGTCGCCGCCCGGCCCGCTGCGCGGAAAGACCGCCCCGCGGCTCAGTCTTCCTGCTTCTTCCGCTCGATCCAGCGGTCCACGCGCTGCTCCAGCAGGTCCAGCGGCATCGAGCCGCCGCCCAGCACGGTATCGTGGAAGCCGCGGATGTCGAAGCGCTCGCCCAGCTCGCGCTCGGCCTTCTGCCGCAGCTGCTGGATGCGGATCATGCCGATCTTGTACGCGGTGGCCTGGCCCGGGTTGACCAGGTAGCGGCGCACCTCCGAGCGGATCGCGTCCAGCGGGATGGAGCTGTTGGCGCGGAAGTAGTCCACCGCCTGCTCCTCGGTCCAGCCCTTGGCATGCAGGCCGGTGTCCACCACCAGGCGGATGGCGCGCCACATCTCGGTGGTCAGGCGGCCGTAGTCCGAGTACGGGTCCTGGTAGGTGCCCGGCATCTCCTTGGCCAGCCACTCCGAGTACAGGCCCCAGCCCTCGATGAAGGCGGTGCTGAAGTACTGGGTGCGGAAGGTCGGCACGCCGGTCAGCTCCTGGGCGATGGAGATCTGCATGTGGTGGCCCGGGATGCCCTCGTGGTAGGCCACCACCTCCAGCTCCGGCCTGGGCATGGCGTTCATGTCCGCCAGGTGCGCGTAGTAGATGCCCGGGCGCGAACCGTCCGGCGCGCCGGGGTAGTAGTGCTGGGCGGCACCGGGCTGCTCGCGGAACGGCTCCACGCGCTTGACCACCAGGTCGGCCTTGGGCAGCAGGCCGAAGTACTCCGGCAGGTGCTGCTTGATGTTGTCGATGACCCGGGTGGCCTCGTCGATGTAGGCCTGGCGGCCCTCGTCGGTGTTGGGGAACTTGAAGCGCGGATCGGTGGCGATGAACTTCCAGAACGCCTGCAGGTCGCCCTTGAAGCCCACCTTGTCCTTGAGCGCCTCCATCTCGCCGCGCAGGCGCGCCACCTCGGCCAGGCCCAGCTCGTGGATCTGGTCGGCGGTCATGTCCGTGGTGGTCATCTCGCGCAGCCGGTAGGCGTAGTACTCGGCGCCGTTGGGCTGGGTGCTGCCCACGCCGGACGGGTTCTCCAGCGCGTTGGGCATGTCCTCGTCGCACCAGGCGATCACCCGCTCGTAGGCCGGGCGCACGTGCTCCAGCAGGGCCTGGCGGGCCTGTTCCTTCAGCTCGTCGGCACGCTGGGCGCTGATCACGCCCTGCTCCGCCAGCGCGTCGGCCTTGGCCTTGGCGTCGGCCCACAGCGCGCTGTCGGCGCCATCGTCGAACGGCGCGCCGCTGATGACCTTGCGCGACTGGTCGCGCACGCCCTCGTAGGCGAACTTCGGCGGACGGATGCCCTGGCCGGCGGCGGCGCGGGCGCGCTGCAGCAGCTGGTCGAACATCACCGGCACCTTCTGCAGGCGCGAGACGTAGGCCAGGTAGTCCTTCTCGTCTTCCACCTTGTGGAAGTTGATCAGGAAGGTCGGCAGCGTGCTGTGCATGCCGTTCATCTGGTCGAACAGGTAGTCGTTGGCCAGGAACGGCATGCCGTCGCGTATGCTCTCGTACTGGCGCTTCCACAGCGCCCAGGAGACCTGCGCCTCCGGATCCAGCCTGTCGTAGTCGAAGCTGGACTCCATCTCGCGCACCGAGGCCTCCAGCCAGGCCAGCTGCCTGCGGATGGCCTCCTCGCTGACGTCGTCCAGCTGGTCGTTCAGGTCCTTGCGGCCGAGGAAGGACATCCGCAGCGGGCTGAACTGCAGGCTTTCCTCGTACTTCTGCTCGAACCAGGCGTTCAGGCGCTCGCTTTCGCTCTGGGCGGCCTGGGCGGTGGCGTCGGTGGCCGAAGTCTCGCCGGACTGGGGCGAGCAGGCCGCCAGGGCGAGGGCCAGGGCCAGGGTGCTGCAGACGAATGCGGTACGGCGCACGTTGCGTTCTCCGGAGTGACGGAAGCCCCCATTCTGTGGCGCGCGCGGCCCGGGGCCAAGGGGCGGGCGACCGGGCCGGCGCGGTACCATGGCCGTCCGTTCCCCCAGCCGCGCGCGCCATGAGCGACCGTATCCCCGATTCCCCCGTCACCCGGGCCCAGGCCGAGGAGGCCGTGCGCACCCTGCTGCGCTGGGCCGGCGAAGACCCCGGCCGCGAGGGCCTGCTCGACACCCCGCGGCGGGTGGTGGAGGCCTACGCCGACTGGTTCAGCGGCTACCGGGTCGACCCGCACGAGTACCTGTCCCGCACCTTCGAGGAGGTGGCCGGCTACGACGAGATGATCGTGCTGCGCGACATCGAGTACGAAAGCCACTGCGAGCACCACATGGCGCCGATCATCGGCCGTGTGCACGTGGGCTACCTGCCCAACGGCAAGGTGGTGGGCATCAGCAAGCTGGCCCGGGTGGTGGAGGCCTACGCCCGCCGCTTCCAGGTCCAGGAGAAGATGACCGCGCAGATCGCCCAGTGCATCCAGGACGTGCTCAACCCGCTGGGCGTGGGCGTGGTGGTCGAGGGCGTGCACGAGTGCATGACCACCCGCGGCATCCACAAGCGCGGGGTGAGCATGGTCACCTCGACCATGCTGGGCGCCTTCCGCGAGGACGCCCGCACCCGCGACGAGTTCCTGCGCTTCATCGAGGGCCGGCGCTGAGGCGCCGGCGGGAGGCTGCCATGCTCTGCCCGTGCGGCACCGGCCGCGAGTACGAAGACTGCTGCGGCCCCTGGCACGCCGGCGAGGCGGCGCCCGACCCGCTGGCCACCATGCGTTCGCGTTACAGCGCCTACGTGCTGGGCCTGCCGGACCACCTGCGCGCCACCTGGCATCCGTCCACCTGCCCGGCGCACCTGGACCTGGAAGACCCGGACGGCCGCCGCGTGGTCTGGCTGGGCCTGACCGTGAAATCGCACCGCGTCGCCGGCGACCGCGGCGAGGTGGAGTTCGTGGCCCGCTACCGGGTCGGCGGCGGCAGCGCGGTGCGCATGCACGAGCTGAGCCGCTTCGTCCGCGAGGGCGGGCGCTGGTACTACGTGGACGGCGACCTGTCCTGAGCCGGCAGGCGTGCCTCCCGGCGCCCGCCGGCCGGGTCGCGGGACCGGCGGCGTGGCGGGCGCGGGTATCATGCGCGCAACCTGCCGTCCGCACGCCCGCATGCACCCGATCCCGTCCCGGCTGACCGTCCTGCTGGCCTGCGCCCTGGCCGGTTGCGGTGGCGCCGGCGCGCGCGGGCCCGTGCCGGAGGCGGCGCATGCGCCTTCCCACGAGCCCGTTGCCACCATGCCCACGCCCACCGCGTTCTCCCTGCCGTCCGATTTCACCGCCTGGCAGCAGTCGCCCGTGGTCGCGCCCGAGGCATCCGTGCTGGCCGTGCCGGGGGTGGCCTTCGGCACCTTCCAGGGACTGGAGGCGGTGCTGGTGGAGACCGCGCACGCCAGCGCGGCGGTGGCGCTGTTCGGGGGCCAGGTGCTCTCGTACGTGCCTCGCGGCGGGCAGGACGTGTTCTGGCTCTCGCCGCTGCGTGCGGCCCTGCCCACGCCGGTCCGTGGCGGCATCCCGGTGTGCTGGCCGTACTTTGGCCGCCAGGGCCAGGGCGAGGGCGTGCCCTCGCACGGGTTCGTGCGCACCCTGCCGTGGCGGCTGGTCGAGGCGCGCGCCGAGGACGAGGGCGTGACCGTGGTGCTGGAACCGCCGGCGCTGCAGGGCCTGGACCTGCGCGTGCGCAGCGAGGTCCATGTCGGCCGGCAGCTGCGGCAGCGGCTGGTCACCACCAATACCGGCGGCGCGCCGGTGGTGTTCACCGAGGCGCTGCACAACTACTTCCGCGTGGCCGACGTGGAGGCCGTGCGCGTCGAGGGCCTGGACGGCCTCACCTACCTGGACAAGAACGACGGCTACCGCGCCTACACCCAGCAGGGCGACTGGATCCTGGCCGATCCGCGCGATCCGGGCCGCAGCGACCGCACCTATCCGGGCGCAGGCGGCCGCTACCGGCTGGTCGATCCGGGGCTGGGTCGGGCGATCGAGCTGCAGGTGCAGGGTGGGCGCAGCGCCGTGGTGTGGAACCCGGGCGAGGCCGCGGCCGCGCGCATGGCCGACGTGGGGCCGTACTGGCGCGGCTTCCTGTGCGTGGAGGCGGCCAACGCCGGCCCCGACGTGGTCGCGCTGGATCCCGGCCGGCAGCACGTGCTGGAACAGCGCATCACCGTCACCCCGCTGCCGTAACCGCGCGCCGGGCGACCCGGGCCGCCGTTCGCATCCGTCACCCACCCACATCCGGCGCTGGCGCTCGTGGCGTGCCGATGCCACGGTAGGCGCCGCGTCCGCGGCGACCCGGCCGGCGTGGCCGGCGCCGGCGTTCAACCGCCCCACATCCGGCGCGGCACGGGTGCATGCGCGGTGGCCGGGCGCATCCGTCGCGTCGCCGCCGACGCGGCTTCCGCAGAGCTGGCCGCGAGGGCCGGTGGCGCCCGCAGGCGGCCACGGCGTCGTCGGAAATGTGGCCCACGCCACACGGGCGGTGTGGGCGCGCCCATGCCATCGGGCCGGGGCGCGCTACACTGCGCCGCTTCCGGCGGCCGCATGGGACCTGTTCGTGGATCTGACGCTGCTACGGCCGGGCGCACGTCGCGCCGCCCTGGTGTTCATCTTCATCACCGTGCTGATCGACGTGCTGGCCTTCGGCGTCATCATCCCGGTGCTGCCACACCTGGTGGAGGAATTCACCGGCGGTGACGTGGCCGCCGCCGCGCGCTGGGTGGGCATCTTCGGCATGGTGTTCGCCGCCGTGCAGTTCGTGGCCACGCCGGTGCAGGGCGCGCTGTCGGACCGCTTCGGCCGGCGCCCGGTGATCCTGGTCTCCTGCCTGGGCCTGGGCCTGGACTTCGTGCTGATGGCGCTGGCCCGGTCGCTGGGCCTGCTGCTGGTGGCGCGCCTGGTCTCGGGTGTGGCCGCGGCCAGCTTCACCACCGCCAACGCCTACATCGCCGACGTCACCCCGCCGGAGCGGCGCGCGAAGAGCTACGGCATGATCGGCGCGGCCTTCGGCCTGGGCTTCGTGGTCGGCCCGCTGGTCGGCGGCTGGCTGGGCGCGATCGACCTGCGCCTGCCGTTCTGGTTCGCCGCCGGGCTGGCACTGCTGAACTTCCTCTACGGCCTGTTGGTGCTGCCGGAGTCGCTGCCGCCGGAGCGGCGCACGCGGCGCTTCGATCTGTCGCACGCCAACCCGCTGGGCGCGCTGGCGCTGCTGCGCAGCTATCCGCAGGTGGTGGGCCTGGCCGTGGTGGTGTTCCTGGCCAACCTGGCGCACTACGTCTATCCCAGCGTGTTCGTGCTGTTCGCCGACTACCGCTATGGCTGGGGTCCGCGCGAGGTCAGCTGGGTGCTGGCCGGCGTCGGAGTGATGGGCATCATCGTCAATGCGGTGCTGGTGGGCCGGGTGGTGCGCCGGCTGGGCGAGCGCCGCACCCTGCTGTTCGGCCTGGCCTGCGGCGTGCTGGGCTTCGCCATCTATGGCCTGGCCGGCACCGGCGCCCTGTTCCTGGCCGGCCTGCCGGTCAGCGCACTGTGGGCACTGGCCACGCCGTCCACCCAGTCGCTGATCACGCGGGCGGTGGGGCCGGAGGTGCAGGGCCGCATCCAGGGCGCGCTGATGAGCCTGGTCAGCCTGGCGGGCATCGCCGGGCCGCTGGTGTTCAGCCACGTGTTCGCGCTGTTCGTCGGCCAGGACGCGCCGGCGGAAGTGCCGGGCGCGCCCTGGTTCCTGGCTGCGCTGCTGCTCGGCGCCGGCTGGCTGGTGGCCTGGCGCCACGCGCGGCCGGCCGCGGCGGGCGGGGCCGCCGGACCGGCGTAGGCGTCAATCGTTCTCCACGCCCAGGATACGGCCGTCCTGCGGGTCCAGGCGGACCTCGACCTCGCGCCCGTCCGGGCGCTCGGCCTCGGCCTTCCACAGACCGTCGTCGTACTCGACGTCGTGGATCCTGGAATAGCCGGCCGCGGCCAGCCGGGCCTTGATGTCCTCGGCGCCCAGGCGCGATACCTGGCCCTCGGTATAGACCTTGCCGCTGGCCGGATCCACGCGCACGTCCACGCGCTTGCCGTCGGCGCTGGTGGCCTCGGCCTCCCACATGCCGTCCTCGAACTCGAGGTCGTCGACGCGGGTGAAGCCCTGTGCGGCCAGCAGCTCGCGCACTTCGGCCTGGGTCAGGGTGGCCACGGTGCCGGCGGTCTCCGCCTGGGCGCCGTTCTTGTGGGACTGGGCCGGCGCGGCAGGCGCCAGGGTGGTGGCGGCCAGGATGGCCATGGCCAGGCCGGCCTTCGCGGTGCTGCGCATGGGGAGTCCTTTTGTCGTGTATGGGCCTGCAAGGCTGGCGCGGCCGGCCTGAGCGCGGAGTGAAGCCGCGCCGGTGCGTTCAGCGTGGACGCGGCGGGCTCAGGCGGCCGGCAGTTCCAGGCGGGTGCGGCCCAGCGGCGCGCCGTCCGGGCCCCAGCGCCGTTCCTCGACGATGCCGCCGCCGGCGCGGTCGAGCGCGACCACGGTGCTGGCGCGGGTGCCGTACTCGCGTCCGCGGATGAAGGCCGGCGACAGCAGGCGTTCGCGTTCCAGGCCGATGCCGGTGTCCGGCAGGTACACGTCGGGCCAGGGCGTGTCGTCGGCCAGGGCCGCGAACAGCAGCCGGAACGAGGTGTCCTCCGGCGTGCCCTCCAGCCATTCGGCCAGGCTCACGCCCAGCGCCAGCGCCTTGGGCCAGGGCGCGTCCAGCTGTCCGTTGGACAGCACGTGCACGCCGTCGACCGGCCGGGCCAGCCGCTGCGGATGGTTGGAAAGCCAGCAGCAGGCCTGTGCGTCGAACAGCAGCAGGTTGAACGGGCGGAACGCGGCCGCCTGCGGCGCCAGCGCCTGCGCGTAGGCCTCCGCGCCCTCGCCGCCGCGCAGGTAGTCGCTGGCCAGCAGGCCGCGCGAGCGCCCGTCCTGCGGCGCGCGCGGGTCCCGCACGTTGGTCACCAGCGCGCAGCGGCCGCGCACGTCCACGCCCAGCCAGGTGCCGCCGCCCTCCAGGTCGCGGCCGGCGTACACCCCCGGGGCGTCCTCCCAGGCCGCCAGCGCCGCGCTCGGGCGGGCATGGAACTCGTCGCGGTTGCCGGCCAGCACCAGCCGCCAGCGCGGATGGGTGTTCCAGGCGAAGGCGACCACGCACATGGCGGTCAGCAGCGCCTCAGCGCGGCGCGGCGCCGCACCGCCGCCATCCAGCGCGCGGCCATGGCCGGCGAGGTGATGCACACGGCCGCGTCGGTCACCGTGGTCACCGCGCGCTCCAGCAGCTGGATGTCGGCCTCGTGCTGGCGCGCCACGTGCGGGTCCTCGAAGAACACCACCCGCTGGCACTGCCGTTGCAGCACCAGGTCGGCGATCTGTGCGTCGCCGCCCATCGGGCCGCTCTGGAAGCGGTCCACCCACGGCCGGTCCTGCGGCCAGCCGCGGCTCCAGGCCATCTCGTTGAGGCGCTGGCCGGTGGTGCCGGTGCCCACGCGCCGGGCGAAGCGTGAGAGCACGTCGAAGTGCTCGGCGGCGAAGGCCAGCATCTGCGGCTTCATCGCATCGTGCGCGATCAGCGCCAGGGTCTGCGACTCGAACGCGTGGAAGCGGTCGGCCGCCGGGTCGGGGTCCAGGCCGGCGTGGATGCGTTCGTTCTCGATCCAGTCGCAGGCGCTGGCCACAGTGGAGATGAAGGGCTTGCCATGGATCACGCACTGGCGCTTGAGCGCCACCGCCTCGGGGAATACCGAGGACGGATCCACCGGGTCGATCAGGTAGATGGCCCCGTCCAGGGTGCGGTCCTCACCGGGCATGCCCACCACCTCGGCCACCAGCCGCATCAGTCCGCCGTCGCGGCCGTACGGGTAGCGCTTCAGGCCGGGATGCCCGGCCAGCAGACCGGCGCGCACGATGGCGTCGTGGGTGCGGCCGACCGCGTGCAGCTCCAGCCCCAGCTCGCGGATCGCCGGCTCGCAGGCGCGCAGCCAGCGGAACAGGCCGGCGTCGCGGGTGGCGTGGTGCAGGCGGTTGGCGGCAAGTCCCAGGCGCATGTGACGGTCCGTGTGTGGCGGGTCCGCCAGTGTAGGAAAACGTCGCCGCGTGCGGCGATGCCGGCCGCCACGGGGCGGCCGGCGGGTCTCAGGCCGCCACCGCCGCCGTCTGCCCGGCCAGGGCCTGGGCGATGCTGGCGGCCGCGTCGCGGCCTTCGGCCACCGCGGTGACCACCAGGTCGGCGCCGCGCACCGCGTCGCCACCGGCGAACACGCGCGGGTTGGCGGTCTGGTACGGCAGCCGCCCGGGGCCGCCGGTGACGATGCGGCCGTTGGCCGTGCCCTCGATGCCGGCCTGGCGCATCCACTCCGGCACGCTGGGCGAGAAGCCGAAGGCGATGATCACCACGTCGCAGCCGATCACCGACTCGCTGCCCTCGATCGGCACGGGTGCGCGGCGGCCGCGTGCGTCCGGCTCGCCCGGCCTCGTCTCCACCATGCGCACGCCGGTGACGCGGTTGTGCTCGTCGGTCTCGATGGCCAGCGGCTGGCGGTTGAACAGGAAGCGCACGCCCTCCTCGCGGGCGTTGGCCACCTCGCGTGCCGAACCGGGCATGGAGGCCTCGTCGCGGCGGTAGGCACAGGTGACCCGGCCCGCGCCCAGGCGGATGGCGCTGCGCACGCAGTCCATGCCGGTGTCGCCGCCGCCCAGCACCAGCACGCGCCGGCCGCCCAGATCGGGCAGCCGGATGCGGTCCTCCCAGCCGGCGATCGGCCGGCTCTGCGCGGTGGCCGGGTCGGTGCCGGTGACGATGCGCCCGTTCTGCACCAGGAACGGCAGCGCCGGCAGCACGCCCTCGGCGTCCTGGCCGGGCAGGCCGCCGTCGGTGTAGCGGTAGGCGCCCGTGCCCAGGAATACGGCGTCGTACTCGTCCAGCAGCTGCTCCAGGGTGACGTCGCGGCCCACCTCCACGCCCAGGCGGAACTGGATGCCCATGCCCTCCAGCACCTGGCGGCGGCGCGCGATCACCGCCTTGTCGAGCTTGAAGGTGGGGATGCCGAACTGCAGCAGGCCGCCGATCTGCTCGTAGCGGTCGTAGACCACGGCCTGGATGCCGGCGCGGGCCAGGCGGTCGGCGCAGGCGATGCCGGCCGGACCGGCGCCGACCACGGCCACGCGGCAGCCGGTGGGCTGCACGTCGGACAGGTCCGGGCGCCAGCCCTGGTCCAGGGCGGTGTCCACGATGTACTTCTCCACCGCGCCGATGGTCACTGCGCCGAAGCCGTCGTCGAGCGTGCAGCTGCCCTCGCACAGACGGTCCTGCGGGCAGACGCGGCCGCACACCTCCGGCAGCGGGTTGGTGCTGTGGCACAGCTCGGCCGCCTCGAGGATGCGGTTCTCCTGCACCAGCTGCAGCCACTGCGGGATGGCGTTGTGCACCGGGCACTTCCAGCTGCAGTAGGGATTGCCGCAGTCCAGGCAGCGGCCGGCCTGGTGGCGCGCCTCGGCGGCACCGAACCTGCCGTACAGCTCGCCCCAGTCGCCGGCGGTGCGCAGTTCCACCGGGATGCGGCGCGGCATCTCCCGCGGCAGGTCGAGGAACTGGAAGACGTTCGCGCGGCTCATGCGGCCCTCCGCAGGGTGTCGGCCAGGGACTCCAGGCTGGCGGCCTTGGGTTTCACCAGCCAGAACTTGCCGATGTAGTCGCGGAACTCGTCCAGGATCTGCTGCGCCCAGATGCTGCCGGTCAGCTCGCGGTGGCGCTGGATCAGGCGGTGCAGGTGCTGGCGGTGGTTCTCGAAGCCTTCCGGGCTGATGCGGTGGATGTCGATCAGCTCGTGGTTGAAGCGGTCCACGAAGTCGCGGTCCAGGTCCAGCACGTAGGCCAGGCCGCCGGTGAAGCCGGCACCGAAGTTCAGGCCGACCTTGCCCAGCACCAGCACCACGCCGCCGGTCATGTACTCGCAGCAGTGGTCGCCGGCGCCCTCCACCACCGCCAGCGCGCCGGAGTTGCGCACGGCGAAGCGCTCGCCGGCGCGGCCGGCGGCGAACAGCTCGCCGCCGGTGGCCCCGTACAGGCAGGTGTTGCCGATGATCGGGGTGTTGCGCGCCTCGAAGCGCGCCCCGCGTGGCGGGCGGATCACCAGGCGGCCGCCGGCCATGCCCTTGCCGACGTAGTCGTTGGCCTCGCCTTCCAGCTCCAGGTGCAGGCCACCGGCGTTGAACGCGCCGAAGCTCTGCCCGGCGGTGCCGCGGAAATGCAGGGTGATCGGCGCGTCGGCCATGCCCTGGTTGCCGTGGGCGCGGGCGATGGCGCCGGACAGGCGCGCGCCGATGCTGCGGTCGGTGTTGTGGATCAGGTAGCGGTGCTCGCCGCCCTTCCTGTCGCGGATGGCATCGGCCAGCTGCAGGTCCAGCTGGGTGGCCAGGCTGTCGGGCGATTCGTACAGGCGCTGGGCGGCGCAGTGGCCGTCCTGCCGCGGGGCGCCGGCCAGCAGGCGCGACAGGTCCAGGCGCACGTGCTCGCGCGGGGCCGCGTCGATCTGCTCCAGCAGGTCGGTGCGGCCGACGATCTCGTCCAGCGAGCGCGCGCCCAGGTAGGCCAGCCACTGCCGCACCTCCTCGGCCAGCAGGCGGAAGAAGTTCTCCACCCGCTCCGGCAGGCCGGTGAAGTGCGCGCTGCGCAGGCGTTCGTCCTGGGTGGCCACGCCGGTGGCGCAGTTGTTGAGGTGGCAGATGCGCAGGTACTTGCAGCCCAGCACGATCATCGGCGCGGTGCCGAAGCCGAAGCTGTCGGCGCCCAGCAGCGCCGCCTTGACCACGTCCAGGCCGGTCTTCAGGCCGCCGTCGGTCTGCAGGATGGTGCGCTCGCGCAGGTCGTTGGCCACCAGCGCCTGGTGGGTCTCGGCCACGCCCAGCTCCCACGGCACGCCGGCGTAGCGGATCGAGCTGATCGGGCTGGCGCCGGTGCCGCCGTCGTGGCCGGACACGGTGATCAGGTCGGCGCCGGCCTTGACCACACCGGCGGCGATGGTGCCCACGCCGGCATGGCTGACCAGCTTGACCGAGACCAGCGCCCGCGGGTTGACCTGCTTGAGGTCGTAGATCAGCTGGGCCAGGTCCTCGATGGAGTAGATGTCGTGGTGCGGCGGCGGGCTGATCAGGCCGATGCCCGGGCGTGCGTAGCGCAGGCGGGCGATCAGCTCGTTGACCTTGTGGCCCGGCAGCTGGCCGCCCTCGCCCGGCTTGGCGCCCTGGGCGATCTTGATCTGCAGCACCTCCGCGTTGACCAGGTACTCGGGGGTGACGCCGAAGCGGCCGGAGGCCACCTGCTTGATCTTGGAGCGCTTCCCGGTGCCGTAGCGGGCCGGGTCCTCGCCGCCCTCGCCGGAGTTGGAGCGCCCGCCCAGGCGGTTCATGGCGATGGCCAGGGCCTCGTGCGCCTCGGGCGAGAGCGCGCCCAGGGAAATGGCGGCGGTGTCGAAGCGGCGCAGCAGGTCCGAGGCCGGCGCCACTTCCTCCAGCGGCACCGGGGCTCCGGCCGGCTTGAGCGCCAGCAGGTCGCGCAGCGCCGAGGGCGGGCGCGAGTGCACCGCCTCGGTGTAGGCCTTCCAGTCGGCCGGGTCGCCGGTGCGGGTGGCCTTCTGCAGGCTCATCACCACGTCCGGGTTGAACATGTGGTACTCGCCGCCGTGCACGTACTTGATCAGGCCGCCGATCTCCGGCCGGGCGCGGTCGTTCCACGCCGCCTCGGCCAGCGCGCGGGCGTCGGCGTCCAGGCGGGCGAAGCCGGCCCCGCCCACCCGCGAGGGCGTGCCGGCGAAGCACAGCTCCACCACCTCGCGGTCCAGGCCGACGATCTCGAACAGCTGCGCACCGCGGTAGCTGGCGATGGTGCTGATGCCCATCTTCGAGATGATCTTGGACAGGCCCTTGTAGATGCCCTTGCGGTAGCTGCGGCCGATCTCGGCCACCTCGCCACCCTTCTTCAGCTGCAGGATGCCGCGCCGGCCCAGGTCGAACAGGGTCTGGTAGGCCAGGTACGGATAGACCGCGGTGGCGCCGTAGCCGAGCAGGCAGGCGAAGTGGTGCGGATCGCGCGCGGTGCCGGTTTCGATGATCAGGTTGACGTCGCAGCGCAGGCCCTTGGCGCACAGGTGGTGGTGGACCGCGCCGGTGGCCAGCAGGGCGTGCACCATCGGCCGGCCGCGCACCGGATAGCGGTCGGTCAGCAGCAGCATGACCTTGCCGTCGCGCGCGGCCTGCTCGGCCTCGCGGCAGATGCGCTCGATGCCGGCCTTCAGGCCCTCCTCCGGCGCGTAGGACAGGTCGATCTGCGCGTGCTGGCGGTCGTAGGGGGCCATGCGCAGGATCTGCCGCAGCTTGCGCTGCGACAGCACCGGCGAGTTGAGGATGATGTGGTTCACCGTCTCCGGCCCGGCATGGAAGATGTTGGTCTCCTTGCCGAGCTGGGTGGACAGCGACATCACGCAGCTCTCGCGCAGCGGGTCGATCGGCGGGTTGGTGACCTGGGCGAAAGCCTGGCGGAAGTAGTCGAACAGCGGTCGCGCCCGGCGGCTGAGCACCGCCAGCGGGGTGTCGTCGCCCATCGAGCCGGTCGGTTCCTGCTCGGTCTCGGCCATCGGCCGCAGCACCTGCTCCACCTCCTCGACGCTGAGCTGGAACAGCTTGTGGTAGCTGCGCAGGGTCTTCTCGTCGAACGGCTCCTCGGCCAGCGACGGGTCGATCAGCTCGGTCTGCAGGTAGGTCACACCCTGGTGCAGCCACTGCTTGTACGGGGCGCGGCCGCGGTTGATGCGGTCGATGGCCTCGCTGTCCAGCAGGTCGCCGCGCTTGAGGTCGATGGCGATCATCTCGCCCGGGCCCAGCTTGCCCTTGCGCACCACCCGCTCGGTCGGCACCTCCCAGACGCCGGCCTCGGAGGCGACGATGAAGTGGCGGTCAGAGGTCAGCAGCCAGCGCGAGGGACGCAGGCCGTTGCGGTCCAGGGTGCAGGCGGCGTAGCGCCCGTCCATCGAGACGATGCCGGCCGGGCCGTCCCACGGCTCGGTGTTGAGCGCGTAGAACTCGTAGAACGCGGCCAGGTCGGCGTCCTTGAACTCCAGCGACTGGGTCGCCGGCGGCACCAGGATGCGCAGGGCCTGGATCAGCTCCATGCCGCCGGCCACCAGCAGCTCGAGCATGTTGTCCAGGCTCTGCGAGTCCGAGCCGTGCATGGACACCAGCGGGTCGAACTCGGCGATGTCGAAGCGCGGGGTCTTCCACACCTTGCCGCGCGCCTGCGCCCAGCGCCGGTTGCCTTCGATGGTGTTGATCTCGCCGTTGTGGGCGAGCATGCGGAACGGGTGCGCCAGTGGCCAGCGCGGCAGGGTGTTGGTGGAAAAGCGCTGGTGGAAGACCACGGCGCTGGAGGCCAACTCGGCGCGCATCAGGTCCGGGTAGAAGCGCGCCAGCTTGTCCGGCAGCACCATGCCCTTGTAGCCGATGGCATGTGGCGAGAGGGTCACCACGTAGAAGTCGGACACCTCGCGCAGGCGCTGCTCGGCGCGCCGGCGCGCCACGAACAGGGCCACGAAGAAGGCCTCCTCGTCCTGGCCGGCGCCGGCCTGGACGAACAGCTGCTGGATCAGCGGCAGGGTGTCGCGCGCCAGCTGCCCGCACACCTGCGGATCGGTGGGCACCTCGCGCCAGCCGCGCACGTCCACGCCGACGCGGTGCAGCTCGGCCTCCAGCACGTCGCGGCAGTGCGCGGCCTGGCCTTCGTCATGCGGCAGGAACACCAGCCCGGCGGCCAGGCGCGCGTCCGCATCCAGGGCGATGCCGGCCTCCCGCGCGAGCGCGCGCAGGAACGCGGTGGGTTTGCGGATCAGCAGGCCGCAGCCGTCGCCGGTGAGGCCGTCGGCGGCCACGCCGCCGCGGTGGGTCATCCGCGAGAGCGCGGCAATGGCGGTGTCCACCAGCGCGCGCGAGGGCTGGTCGTCCAGCTGCGCGATCATGCCGAAGCCGCATGCGTCGCGTTCGGTACGAGGGTCGTGGAGCCCGGCCGGCTCCCGATGCCCGTGGCGGTCGCGAAGGGCCATCTGTACCTCGAACAGCAGCAGGTTTTCCGGAGGTTTTTCCGGAAAACGGTGAGGGCGGCACCGCGCACAGTTTCCGTGGAAACTGACGCGACCGAAATGTCGCCGGAATTCCGACTAAAACACAGTTGTTGCGGTGCCGCAAGCCGCCCCGGCCATCCTCCTGAACACCCCAACACCACGCGTTTTTCCGTGCAGGCGCCGCGTCAGCGCCGGCCCCGCCGGCGCATCCGCGCGGGTGTTCAACCGCCGCCATCGCACACGCTCCGGTGAATGCATCCACCGCGTCGCCGCTGGCGCGCTCGTGCAGGAGCAGCCGCGTCCGCCGTCCATACGGAAAACGCCGGCGCGGTGGCCGGCGTTTCCGGATCCGTTTGCAAGCGCGCTCAACCGCAGCGCAGGGCGACGATGGTGTTGGACTCGTCCACTTCCACGTTCAGGCGTGCCCCGTCGAACTCCAGGGTGACCGCCTGGCCCGGGCGCAGCACGCGCACGCGTTCGGCATGGGCATCCTCGCGGGCCTGTTCGACGGTGGCCTCGTCGGCGGGCTGGCCGACCAGCCCCTGCACCGGGCTGGCATCGCACACCGGTGCCGGCGGCGTGCCCTCGGCGGGCTGCATGGCGGCCTCGGCGGCCTGGCGCGCGGCGACCTCGGCCTGCTCCTGTTCGGCCTCGTCCAGCTTCTGCATGTCCTCCTGGCTGCAGGCGGACAGGGCCAGGGTGGTGGTCGCGGCAAGGAGCAGGCAGAGACTCGTACGCATGGGGCCTCCCGGTCGAGAAGTGTCGAAGCTTGCCGCAGTCCGCATTCGCGATGCGTTAACCGGCGTTGGCGGCATTGACGCGGACACGGCGCGGGCGGGCGGACACTGCGGGCCTCCCCGCCGCGCCGGAGCCCGCCTTGCCTGCCACCACCGCCATCCGGCCGTCCGCCGAAGACACCTGCGGCCGCGGCCTGGTCCACGTCACCGACGCCATGCCCGGCCTACGCCGCCGGCGCTGCGGGCGGGGCTTCGCGTACCACTATGACGACGGCCGCGCGGTGCGCGAGGCGGCCACCCTGGCGCGCATCCGCGCCCTGGCCATCCCGCCGGCCTGGCGCGACGTGTGGATCTGTGCGGATCCCTGCGGCCACGTGCAGGCCACCGGCCGCGACGCGCGCGGGCGCAAGCAGTACCGCTACCACCCGGAGTGGGCGCGCCGCCGCGGCGCGGGCAAGTTCGCGCGCATCGTCGCCTTCGGCCGCGCACTGCCGGCGCTGCGCCGGCGGTTGCGGCGCGACCTGGCCCTGCCCGGCCATCCCTGCGACAAGGTGCTGGCCATCGTGGTGGCGGTGATGGACGAGACCCTGCTGCGCATCGGCAACGACAGCTACCGCCGCGAGAACGGCTCCTACGGCCTGACCACGTTGCGCAACCGCCACGTGGCCTTCCTGGCCGGCGGGCGGGCGCACATCGCCTTCCGCGGCAAGGCCGGGCAGGTGCAGGAGGCGGTGATCGACGACCGGCGCCTGGTCCGGCTGGTGCGTCGCTGCCGCGAGCTGCCGGGCCAGGCCCTGTTCCAGTACCGCGACGACGAAGGCGCACTGGTGCCGGTGCAGTCGGCGCAGGTCAACGGCTACCTGCGGCAGGCGATGGGCGAGGATTTCACCGCCAAGGACTTCCGCACCTGGGGCGGCACCCTGGCGGCCATGCGCGGCCTGGCCGCGCTTGCCCCGGCGCCGGACTGCGGGCGCGAACGCGCGGGCCGGCAGGCCCAGGTGGTGAAGGCGGTGGCCGAGGCCCTGGGCAACACGCCGGCGGTGTGCCGCAGCGCGTACATCGACCCGTGCGTGTTCGAGGGTTGGGTCGACGGGAGCCTGCAGTGTGCCTGCGCCGGTTGCCGTGGGCAGCGGCAGTGGGAGCGGGCGGCCCTGGCCTTCCTGCGCCGCGCCCACGGCGGCCGCGGCCGGGTGGCGCGTGGCCCGGCGCCCGCGGGCCGGCCGCCGCGGCGCGGGCGGCGCATGCAGGCGCGGGCCGGGGTCAGCCGCAGCGCATCCCGGTGATGGCGTGGTTGGCGCCGGTCTCGACGATCAGCTCCTCCCCGCCGGAGGCGGTGGCCGGGATCTCCGGGCGGGTGGCGCTGGCCGGCCGTTCCGCGACGCTGCGCACCACCCGCACCCGCAGGCTGTCGCTGTCGATGCGGGCGCGCTCCAGGGTGGGCGCGGCCGCGGCCAGGCCGACCGCGCCGCGCACCCTGTCCAGGTGGCACTGGCCCGAGACCACGCCGTCCACGGGTTCGACGCGGGCGATGCCGGGGCCGGTGGCGCAGGCGGCGAGGGCCAGGGCGGCCAGGGCGGGCAGTGCGGGCAGGAAGCGACGGTCCATGGTGTTTCTCCTTGGCGGCCGTCCCAGCTTGGCCGGGGGAACGTGGGGAGTGCATGAAAAGGGCGATGCCGGATGGGGGCCGCTGAACGGCGGATGTGCCGTGCGGCGGCGGCAGGGCCGGCTTGTGCAGGATCAAGGCGCGTGGCCTGCCACAGGTCCACTCTGCCGTGATCGGGCGGAACGCGGGCGGGCCCGCCCCGGACCGCCCGGGCGCCGATGCGGAGCGAAGCGGATGAAGCGGATTCTTTGGACGTTCTGGATGTTCCTGCTGGCCCTGTGCGTGCTGTGGCTGCTGGCCGACACGCTGTGGCCGGAGCCGCCGGGCTACTTCGCCTTCCGCACCGTCTGGGTGCAGTTCAGCGGCGTGCTGGCCATCGGCGTGATGTCGCTGGCGATGGTGCTGGCGACCCGGCCCATGTGGCTGGAGCCGCGCCTGGGCGGGCTGGACAAGCTGTACCGCCTGCACAAGTGGCTGGGCATTACCGCGCTGGTGACCGCGACGGTGCACTGGCTGTGGGCCAGGGGCACCAAGTGGGCGGTGGGCTGGGGCTGGCTGGAACGGCCGGTGCGCAAGCCGCGCGGGGTGGCGGAGGACATGGGCCTGGTCGAGTCCACCCTGCGCGGCTGGCGCGGGCTGGCCGAGGACCTGGGCGAGTGGGCCTTCTACGTGGCCGCGGTGCTGCTGGTGCTGGCCCTGGTCAAGCGTTTCCCGTACCGCTGGTTCGCCAGGACCCACCGCTGGATCGCGGTGGTCTACCTGGTGCTGGCCTTCCATGCCCTGGTGCTGGTGAAGTTCGAGTACTGGGCCCGGCCGGTGGGGTGGGCGCTGGCGCTGCTGCTGGCCAGCGGCAGCGTGGCGGCGGTGTGGGTGCTGCTGGGCCGGACCGGCGCCAGCCGCACCGCGCACGGCGTGATCGAGTCCCTGCAGCACTATCCGGGGATGAACGCGCTGGAGACCACCCTGCGCATGGACGCGGACTGGCGCGGCCACCGTCCCGGGCAGTTCGCCTTCGCCATGTCCGATCCGGAGGAGGGGCCGCATCCCTACACCCTGGCCTCGGCCTGGGACCCACAGGACCGGCGCATCACCTTCATCACCAAGGCCCTGGGCGACCACACCCGGCGCCTGCCCGAGCGCCTGCGCGTGGGCATGCGGGTCGAGGTCGAGGGGCCGTACGGCTGCTTCACCTTCGACGACGCCTGCCCGCGCCAGATCTGGATCGGCGCGGGCATCGGCATCACCCCGTTCATCGCGCGCCTGCAGTACCTGGCCAGGCACCGCGACCGCGACCCGCGTCCGATCGACCTGTTCCATCCGGCCAGCGTCGCCGATGCGCAGGGCATCGCCCGGCTGCGCGCCGATGCCGCGGCGGCCGGGGTCACCCTGCACCTGTTCACCGGCCCCGAGGGTGGGCGCCTGACCGGGGACCTGCTGCGCACCCTGGTGCCGGACTGGAAGCGGGCCAGCGTCTGGTTCTGCGGCCCGGCCCCCTTCGGCCGCGTGCTGCGCCGCGACCTGGTGGCGCAGGGCCTGGCGCCGGCGGCGTTCCACCAGGAGCTGTTCGAGATGCGCTGAGCGGCCGCGGACGCGACGGCGCCGGACCGGCGGGCCCGGCACCGCGGCCGGAAGACGGATGGCGCGCCTGGAGGGATTCGAACCCCCGACCAACGGCTTCGGAAGCCGCTACTCTATCCGGCTGAGCTACAGGCGCCTGGGCATGGATTGTAACGGAATACGGCCATCGGGGGCACGGGGGTGTTTCCTTGCCAACGATGCCGCCCTGGGGGCACACGTCATCCAGGAGTACTGCGTCGGCCCTGAAGAACCCCTCATAGCCAGCAGCCATGCGGCCTGTGGCGCCGAG
>ERZ777010.851-NODE-851-length-25334-cov-11.852249_pt1 | contig 25334 bp, 23 predicted proteins | sample MGYA00374963_ERZ777010 | MGnify/ENA primary metagenome ERZ777010 (study PRJEB29309, sample SAMN06268256) | bioreactor metagenome | isolation source: Joint BioEnergy Institute, California, USA | place: USA:Joint BioEnergy Institute, California, USA | collected...
CGCCACCTCCGACAGCTCACCCAACCGACGCGGCGTCACCTGGTCCATCGCCATCACACCCATCGCCGGCGGCGATCCGGGGCCGGCCAACGAACCGCCGGCGGCGTCGCTGACGGTCGCCTGCACTGGGTTGGAGTGTGTGTTCGATGGGTCGGGGTCGTCGGATCCTGATGGGTCGATCGTGTCCTACGAGTGGGACTTCGGTGATGGCAACGCCGACACCGGCGAGTCGGTGACCCATGTCTACGACGAGCCGGGTGACTACACGGTCACCCTGACCGTCACCGACGACGACGGCGCCACCGACACCGCCACCGAGAACGTGACCGTCTCGGCACCCGAGAACCAGGCTCCCTCGGCGTCGTTCACTGTCGGTTGCACTGGGTTGGAGTGTGTGTTCGATGGGTCGGGGTCGTCGGATCCTGATGGGTCGATCGTGTCCTACGAGTGGGACTTCGGTGATGGCAACGCCGACACCGGCGAGTCGGTGACCCATGTCTACGACGAGCCGGGTGACTACACGGTCACCCTGACCGTCACCGACGACGACGGCGACACGGGCACCGCCACCCAAGAGGTGAAGGTGTTCGATCCCAACGAGGTGGTCAACGTCGAGTTCGGTGCGGTCGCCGCCACCAACGTCAACAGCACGGCCCCGACGGTGACCGTCCCGGCGTCGGTCGAGGAAGGTGACGTGATGGTCCTGGTGGCCACGGTCAACTCGGTCAACCCGACCGTGACCGGCCCGGCGGGGTGGACGCTGCTCGATTCGGAATCGAACGGCACCGCCACCGTCCAGACCTTCGCCTGGACCAAGACGGCCACCGCCTCAGACGCCGGCTCGACGGTCAGGGTCACGCTGAGCTCGATCGCCAAGACGGCCATGCAACTGGTGACCTACAAGAACGCGGCTGGTGTGGGCGACTTCGCCGTCACCATCGACACCACGTCCAACAACGTGCGCACCACGCCCGTGGTCGACATCGACAAAGCCGGGTCGATCCTGGTGTCGTACTGGGCCGACAAGAGCTCAGACAGCGTCGATGGTTGGCAGCTGCCCGCCGAGGTGACGGAACGGTCCAGCACCGTCGGCAGCGGCTCCGGCCGTGTCGCTGCCGCCATCGGTGACACCGGGCCCCTCGCCCCCGGCCAGGCCGGCGGCTACACCGCCACCTCCGACAGCTCACCCAACCGACGCGGCGTCACCTGGTCCATCGCCATCGAGCCGAGACAATGACCGAACGGTCACCGGCTCCCAGACGACGCCTGCTCGGCGTAGTTGCGGCGTTGGCCCTGATCGCGGTGGCGTGGGCCGTGGCTGCGGGCGCCGGAGGAGACGATGAGAGCTCGACCACGACCGAGGGTGCGGCCCCGATCGCCGCACCCTCGGCGACGGCAACCCCGGAGACCACCCAGCCGACAGCGGCGTCGGCCGTCCAAGGGGATGTCACGTCGACGACTCGGGCACCGGAAGCCGAGACGACCACGACGACCGCTCCCCCGGACCCGGACCCCATCGTTTCCGTCCCCGATCCCTCGATCCCGGACGCGGACGAGGAGACGACGTGCCGGGCGATCGTCGAGAAACTCGAGGCATACAGGGACATCGCCGCGGGTGAATCGATGGAGAACCTCCCGGTGCTCGCCCTCAACCTGGAGGAGCTCGAACACGACATCGACTTCTACGGTCAGGCGCAGGACTGGGCCGACTACATCCTCGAGCGCCTCGTTCTCGTCCGACGTGACTGGGTCACTGCTCATTCCGCCGCCGAGAGCGGGGACCAGGCGGAAGCTCAGGCCCGCTACGAAGCTGCGATGGAGAATCTCGACGCTGCGATCGCAGTCGACTGCCCGAGCGCTTGACACGACCTAGGTGACGCCGCCCGTCGCTGGGCCTCCGGGCCCAGGGGCGGCCGCCCTTTCTCGGTTGAAGCCGGAAAGGTCGCCGGTATCTTGACCTGGGGCACGGGGCACCCCATTGGGCAGGGAGGCTTGATGGAGCACGAGATCACGCAGAACGAGGAGCAGGCGACCCTGGACGTCCTGTTGGTCGGGTCGTCCGGCGGGCACCTCGCACAGCTCGTCGCGCTCGAGCCGTGGTGGCGGAAACACCGGAGGACGTGGGTCACCTTCGACACGGCCGATGCGGTTTCGATCCTCGAAGGTGAGGAGGTCATCTGGGCCTATCACCCGACCACACGCAACCTCCCCAATCTCATCCGCAACCTCGGCCTGGCGATCCGTTTCTTCCGGACGCATCACCCGGACATCGTCGTGTCGACCGGGGCGGCGGTGGCCTTCCCGTTCTTCCTGCTCGCCAAGCTCCTGCGCATCCCGACGTGTTATGTCGAGGTGTACGACCGCATCGACACCCCGACGCTGACCGGACGCTTGTGTCATCCGATCACGGACCTGTTCTTGGTCCAATGGGAAGAACAGCTCTCGCTCTATCCGAGGGCCGTCCTCGTCGGGAGGCTGCTGTGACCGCTGAACTCGGGCAGGCCCCCGACGGCCCGACGCCGTTCGTCTTCGCCACCGTCGGGACAGACCATCATCCGTTCTCTCGCCTCGTCGAGGCAGTCGACGCCTGGGCAGCCAGAACCGGCCTTCCCGTGTTCATCCAATCCGGCACCTCCGATCCCCCGAAACACTGCCGGCACTCCTCCCTGGTGCCGTACGCCGAGATGCAGACGATGCTCTCTTCTGCCATGGGAGTCGTGAGCCATGGCGGTCCGGCGACGATCGTCCAGATCCGCGCCGCCGGGAAGCTCCCGATCGTCATGCCTCGCGACCCGGCGCTGGGAGAGCACGTCGACGACCATCAGATCCGCTTCGCTCGCCGTCTCGCCGAGAGAGGAGAGATCGTGCTCGCCGAGACGGCAGCAGACCTCGAAGCGGCGCTCGAGGATCTCGTGGCCACCCCACAACGCTTTCGCCTGCAGCGAGAGTCGAGCGGGACCCCCGAGGCCGTGGAGCAGTTCGAACGGCTCGTCCACTCGGTCGTACGCGGCCGAAGAGCCCAGAGCTCGATCCACAGAGCACGAAGATGACCATCACCCCGGCGAGGAGCGAGGCAGTCGGGACGGTGGTCAGGCGCCGTCCTCTGCTTCCGACTGCCTGGCCGCTGCTGTTGGCGCTCTACGGGTACCCCCTGCTGTGGGTCTTGGGCCTGTCGAGCTTCATATGGTCGATTCTCGTCCTGCCGGTCGGGATCCACCTGCTGCGGCGTCCGACGGTCAAGGCCCCGCCGGGAACCGGGATATGGATCGTGTTCCTGGCGTGGGTCGCCCTGTCGGCCGTCCAGGTGGACTCCGGATCGACGGCCGCAGTCTTCGTCTACCGGGCCAGCACCTACCTGGCTGCCGGGGTCTTGTACGTGTACGTCTACAACCTCTGGCTGACCCGGGAGGAGGAGCGCCAACTGTTGCGCGCCGTCGCCATGTTCTGGGGCTTTCTGATCGTGGGGGGATTCGCCGCTTTGGTGATTCCCCAGGTCGAGTTCCCGAGCGCCCTCGAGATCGTCCTGCCGCGATCGATCGCCAACCAGGAGTACGTGCAACAGCTCATCCATCCCACAATGGCCCAGCTCCAGACCTTCCTCGGGTACCCGGTGCCCCGACCGGCAGCGCCGTTCACCTTCACCAACACATGGGGATCCAACGTGGGCCTGCTCGCTCCGGTCTTCTTCTACACGCTCCGAACCCTCGAGGGGTGGCGGAGGCGTTTGGGGATCCTGGTCGCCGGCGCTTCGTTGGTTCCGATCGTCTACTCGCTGAATCGGGGGCTGTGGCTGGGGTTGGCCATCGTCGTCGTCTACGCGGCAGTTCGCTACGCCATCGCAGGCCGCGTCCGCCCACTGATCGTCACGGTCGCCGCCGGCCTCGTGGCGGTCCTGGCGATCGCCTTGACCCCGCTCGGCGACCTGGCCGAGGAACGAGCGGAGACAGGCCACAGCGACTCGGCTCGCATGCAGCTCGTGGAAGGAGCGCTGGATGCCATCGCCGACTCGCCGCTGATCGGCCACGGCGGAACCGTGCGCATCCCCGAACGCGAGAGCCGGGCACCGGCGGGAACTCACGGACAGCTGTGGATGATCGCCGTGTCGCACGGGGTTCCGGCTGCCGTCATGTTCCTGGCCTTCATCGGATCGGCGTTCATTCACACCTGGCGAGGGGGCCCGAGCTCGCTCACGTTCTGGTGCAACGCGATGCTGGTGGTCCTCGCGTCGCAGCTCTTCATCTACACGATCCTCCCCTCGCAGCTGCCCATCATGATGATGGTCCTGGGCCTGGCGGCTCGTGAGGAAGACGTGCCGATGCCCACCCTGGCGGTGCGCACATGATCGGGCGCGTCCCTCCTCATGGCACCGCCGCCGACGTGGAGCGGAGCCCGTCCGAAGACGAGGTCACGCGCCGGGAGCTGGCGCGAATCGCCCGCGGCGGGACGCTGAACATGGTCGGTGCTGTCGTGTCGGCGGTCATGGGCTTCCTGCACGTGGTGATCGTCACTCGCTTCTTCAGGGCGGACGACGCCGGGTCGCTGTTCTCTGCGACATCTGCGTTCACGATCCTGACGACGGTCGGGATGCTGGGTACAGAGACCGGGCTCGCCCGCTTCATGCTGCCCCTGAAGGTGCAAGGGCGGCTGGGCGACCAGGCGCGCCTTCGGCGGATCGCCCTCCGTCCGGTCATGGTGTTCAGCTTCGCCGCGGCGGCCGTCGGCCTTCTCGGGGCCGAGGAGATCAGCCGGCTCCTCGGGGTCGAGGGGCCTCACGCCGCGACGGTCGTTCGAATGATCGCGCTGGCGGTGCCGGCGGCGACGCTCTCCCGGTTCATGCTGGGCCAGACGCGAGCCATCGGGCGTATGCGGCCCACGGTCGTGATCGACAAGATCTTCAGGTCGGCGGCGCAGCCTGCCGGGGCGCTTCTGGTGGGCCTCATGGGAGGCGGAGTGGTCGCCCTGACCAACTCGTGGACGATCCCTTTCTTCGTCGCCCTGCTCCTGGCGATCCCCACCGTCCCCAAAGCGGAGGTCGGACACGACGAGCAGGCATCGGGATCCGACATGAGGACGCTCCGAAGGGAGTTCTGGAGCTTCACGTGGCCCCGGAGCCTCGCCAGCGTCTCCCAGATCGCCATCCAACGGTTCGACATCATCGTTATCGCCGCCACCCTCGGGGCAGCCGAAGCGGCCATCTACACCGCAGCTACCCGCTTCGTCGTAGTCGGCCAGTTCGGCGTTCAGGCGATCCAGCAGGTCCTCCAGCCTCGGATGTCGGCGATGCTGGCCAAGAACCAACTCGGTCCGCTGGAGCGGGTGTTCCAGACGTCCACCGCGTGGAACGTGGCGGTGGCGTGGCCGCTCTATGTCACCGTGGCCTGTGCCGCAGGCGTGTACCTGCGACTGTTCGGCCAGGGCTACACCTCGTCGGAGGCGGTCGCGGTGGTGGTGACGATGTCGGTGGCGATGATGCTCGCCGTGGCGGCGGGGCCTCTGGACACCCTGCTGTTGATGGCAGGGCACAGCAAGGCGAGCACGATCAACGCCCTGGTCGCCCTCGCCGTGAATGTCGCGCTGTGCCTGACACTGATTCCATCGATGGGAATCCCGGGCGCTGGAGTCGCTTGGGCAGCTGCCGTCGTGGTCCGAAACGTGCTGACTTACGTGCAGGTGCGCAAGGCGCTCGGCATCACGCCTTTCAGCTCGAGCGTGGGAATCGCCGTGGCTCTGCCGGTCTTGGCATTCGCCGTGCCCCAGCTCGTGTCGTCAGTCGTGTTCGGCCCCACTGTCGGCGCCTTCGCCGCGGCTTTCGGAATCGGAGTGGTGTTGTACGCCGCCGGGTTGTGGGCGGCCCGTGATCGCCTCGCCCTGGCCAGCCTCCAGGCTCTTCTCCCGAGGCGCTTCGTCGAGGCAAAGGGATGACCAGCATTCTCTTCGAGAGTTGGCGGGGCGCCTACGCCGACAACCCGCGGGCCATCTCGGAGTTCCTACAGCGACGGCACCCCGAGCTCACCCAGTATTGGGTCATCGACGATCCGGCTTCCCTCCCGCCCGGTGTGCGGCCGGTCAAGAGGCACAGCCCGAGGTACTTCGCCCTGCTGTTGACGGTTGACATCCTCATCGCCAACGACATCATCACCAAGCATCTGATCAAAGGACCGCGGACTCGCTATCTCCAGACGTGGCATGGCACGCCTCTGAAGACGCTGGCGAACGACGAGCCCCGAATTCGTTCGGGCGACATCTCCGCCCATCACAAGAGAGTCATGCGCGACGTGCCGAAATGGGATGCCCTCCTGTCCCCCAGCTCCGAGATCTCACAGATCTTTCGGAGGGCGTTCGCCTACGAGGGTCCCATCCTCGAAACCGGCTCACCGAGGAACGACGTCCTCCTCTCGCCGGATGCCCCGGCCATCCGGTCGACGGCTCGCAAGAGGCTCGGCCTCGACGAGGACACGGTGGCGGTGCTCTACGCCCCCACATGGAGGGACTACCGGCCGGCTTCCGGAAGAGGATTCGAAGACCCCGGAGGGCTCGACCTCGATGTGTTCCTGTCGGCCACACCCGACCACGTGAATCTGTTGCTCAAGATGCATCCGAACGTTGTCACGAGGCTCGATGGTCGAACGGAGCGTGTCACAGACGTGAGTCACATCCGCGAGACCTCCGAGCTCATCCTGGCAGCGGATGTCCTGGTCTCCGACTACTCCTCGGTGGTCTTCGACTTCGCCGTCACTCGCAAGCCGATCCTCTTGTTCCCCTACGATCTCGACGCCTACCGCCGGGCCAGAGGCTTCTACTTCGACTACCACGAGTGGGCGCCGGGGCCCGTGGTCACGACCACCGACGAGCTCTCCGCCGAGGTGACCAGGGCTCTCGAGATCGACCTCGGCAGGACGGCCCGCTACGAGGAGTTCCTGGATCGATTCTGTCCGATGGAAGACGGGAAAGCCACGCAGCGTGTCTACGAGCAGTTCCTCGCTCCGCTGCTGGGGTGATTCAGTCCTCGATGTCGAGCGCCTTCTCCCAGGCCCCGAGCGTTACCAACGCACGATCGAGGATCGCTTCCCCGCCCGCTTCCTCGGAAGCGGCGAGATACCTCAACGCCACCGACATCAGGTACGCCGCTCCAGCCGCATGCCCGTTCGAGCCGACGTGGCTTCCGGCCGAGGCTCGTATGACCCCTTCGAGCAGGCGGTCCACCTCGAAACCGTGCTGCCAGGCGTAGGTCTGCGCCACGAAGTGGACGGCGTCGAGGCCCGCCGGGACTCCCACCTCGAACCGCTCCCAGTCCCAGATCTGCAGGATTCCGTGCGATCTGGCGATGTTCCACGGGGTCAGGTCGCCGTGCCAGGCACCTGAGCGAACGATGGTGTCGCCGTGTCTACGTTCCGTCTTGCGGAGGCAACGCTCCACTCTCTTTCTCACGTCGTCCGAGCGGAGCGCGGCCGCCAGTTCCTCGGCACGGCGCCAGAAGGGGAGCTCCCGAAGAGGCGACTCCCTGGAGCCGATCGCCTCCGACAGCTCCCTGATCGCCTCATAGGGCACGTTCCAGCGACTGTTCCGCCCTTGCCACGCCGGCGTGCGGAGGGCGGTCATGACGAGGACCGGCATGCCGTTCCAGGTGTCGAAGCGAACCACCTGCGGATGGACAAAGGTCCGGAACGTGTGCGACGACACGATCTCGAGGTTCCTCGCCTCACCCGAGACGTGACGCGACGAGACCTCCGTGTGGCCGACCTTTGCGAAGCCGAGCGGACGCCCGTCGGAGTCGAATACCGCTAGGACGGGCTTTCGGTTCGCCCGCACCTTCCCGATGCCGAGCGCGACCATCACCTCTTGCCCAAACGCCTCGGAGAGGAACTCGTCGATGCCGCCCGCCGACGACCGCAGCGACACCCTGTCGACCACCGGTAGCCGGGCCAGTGCGCCCGCACCGAATGCTGCGACCGCTCGCGCCAGAGAAGCCGCCGGGGTCAGAGCCGCGCTGTGCCGACGCACTGCATTCCGGGCAGCCCGGGGAGAGGCCGGCACCAGGAGCCGGGGACGGCGCCGATTGGGCAGGACGAGCCAGGACTTGCCAGGACCCGCTCCTTCGGTGACGCGGGCTCCGGGCCACAGGATCGCCATCACCTCGACCAGGTCGTCGAGGCTCGAGCCCGCCGCTGGGGCTGCGCGCTCGTTCATCGTCTCGCTCCCGGCGTTGGGAAGCGGCATCCCATTCAGATGCCTCGCCCGCGTCTGTGTGCCATCCGCATCAGCGTCTCCGCCGACACGAGCCCGGAGGCGACGGCCGGAGCGAGATAGGCCCGCCGCTCGGCCGGCGACGCCCGGAAGGCCTGCCAGGCGTCGCGCATGGCTTCACGTCTATTTCCCAGGGCGGCGTTGGCGAACGCCCGCCGCCCCAGGAGACGGGCGAGGGCGCGTTTGTCCTCGTGGAAGACCCGGTGCTTGCGGAGCCCGTAGTCGATCGCCTCGATGATCGTCTGCCACTTCTGGGCGAACATCGACTGGCCCCATGTGACCCGGACCAGGGGCTCTTCGACGACCTTCACCGGCCCGTATTGGAGAGCGCGGATCATCCAATCGAAGTCCTCGCCGTAGCTCCCGGGGAGCTCCTCGTCGACCAATCCGATGCCTTCGACGGCATCGCGTCGGAAGACCACCGACGAAGGGTGCGCCGCCATGATGCGGCTACGCACGAGGTTTTCGAGCGTGAACTCGGCCTGACGCGGGACCCGGACGTTCTCGTGATCGCCGTATTCGATGACGATGCCTGTCACCGACACCGGGAAGCCGTCCATCGCCGGCACCTGCCGCTCCAGCTTGTTCGGCTCCCAGCGGTCGTCGTCGTCACAGAACGCCACGAGCTCGCCGCGAGCCGCCAGGACCCCCGTGTTGCGCGCACCCGCCAGACCCGGAGTCCGAGTGTTGGACATCACGCGCACGGACCTGCGTTCCGCCTCCATGGCGAAGGACTCCTCGACCGGGGACTGGTCGAACACGACGACGCATTCGATCTCGCCCGGGTAGGTCTGGCCGATGATCGCGTCGACCGCCCGGCGCAGCAGTTCGAGCCGGTCGCGCGTCGCCACCACGGCCGTGACCGCAGGCCACTGGCGTTCCTGTGTTTCCTTCGATGTCATCTCATCCATGTCGACCACTTGTGGTCATCCTCCCTTCGAGTCGCCGACGCGCAAGAGGGGCGTCGTGCCGCCACCGCGCCGGTCATTGCTTCCGGGAGGCGGAGTCCTTCATCCGTCCCAGCCTGATCGCCCGTCGGAGGTTCACTGCGTTCGCCAGCCAATAGAACGCCGCCATGGCCCCCACACCCCAGGAGACGATCAGGTCGTCGGCGGTGAACATGGGCAGCAGCCCGAGAGCGAGGACCTCCATCTCGAGCGCCCACGGCACGGGCGTCATGTTCTTCCGGCGGCTGAACCGCACCCACGCCCGCAGGACGGGGATGTTCGGCTCCCAGGAGCCGTCGTAGCCTCCCCCGCCCAACCCCAGGCCGGCCGCCAGCTGCTTCCGGTACTGGAGCAGCCAGTTGTAGAAGAGAGCGCCGGTCAGCAGGGCCAGGATCACCTCCAGCGGAAGCGCCCCCTGGCGGAACAGGTACCAGGAGAGGGCGGCGAGGTTCAGCCCGATCGTCCCGACGTCGGCGGCGAGGTCGAACATCGCTCCCGTCGCACTGGACGATCCCTGCAGCCGGGAGACCTTGCCGTCCAGGCAATCGGCGTAGAAGCGGAGGAGGAACAGGATCCCGCCCAGCCGAAGGAGGCCGGCCGCGTAGGTCGCCGCCGAGGCGACTCCGATCAGAGCGGCGACGGCGGTGATCCGGTTCGGTGTGACCCACGAGCGGCGGGCTAGCCATCTCGCAACGGGAATAGCGAGAGGGTCGACGACCAGGCGCGCCCAAATGGCGTCGCCGGGCTTGACGACCGAGCCTTCCTGGGGTGTCGCAGTCACCTGCTTGGAGCCTACCGATGCTCGGTTTCCGGTCTGTGGGTCGAACGTCCCGATCGGTCATTTGGGTCTGGCGCCGCACCACCCAGCCTGTACGATGACGCTCTGGGGCTGCGCCCATTCGGCGGCTAGGAAGCATGACTACTGACCGGCATTCCAACGCACTGCTGCTTTCGGACTACGTGCGCGTGATCGTGCGTCGTCGGGCGATGCTCGCCGTGGGAGTGCTGTTGGGCGGGATCCTGGCGTGGCTGTTCACCAACCTGACGGGTCCTGAGTACGAATCCAAGGCCTCGGTGCTGGTCAAGCCGGTGGGCATGGCCGCTCTCAATCCCTCGGCTCGGCCCGACCAACTCGTGAACCTTCCCACGGAGCGTCAGCTGATCCGGTCGACAGCCACGGTGAACCTGGCGGCCGAGAAGATGGGATCGCCCGACGCCTCACCGTCGTCGATGCTGAGTCATCTGACCATCACGATCCCGGAGGGCACCCAGATCCTCGAGATCTCGTTCAGCGCAAAGGATCCCGAGACCGCCCAGGCCGGGGCGCAAGCGTTCGCCGACGCATACCTCGAGCAGCGCCGAGCCCAGGCGGAGGTGGAGGTGCAGGAGAGAGCCGAGCACCTGGCGAGCGAGATCGAGAACGTCAGCCGCGAACTCGACGAGGCCAACGCACGCTTCGTCGCTTCCGAGGAAGGCTCGCTCGAGCGCACCCTGGCTCAGGCGGACATCGAGCTCCTCACGAGCCGGCTCAGGGACCTCCACGCCGACCTGGCGGATCTCGAGCTCGTTTCGGTGGACCCCGGCAGCGTCATCGCGCCCGCCACCCTTCCCACCAAGCCGAGCTCGCAACCGCCCTGGCTGCTGACGGTCGTGGGGGCCTTCGCCGGCGGGATCCTGGCTTTGCCTCTGGCCTTCACACGCGACCGGCTGGACCGCAGGATCTGGGACGAGAGCGACATCGAAACCCTGCCGGTAGGCCCGGTCCTGGGTTCGGTGCCTGCGCGCCCCGGGCCGTTGGCGGGATCCGAAGATCGGCGCACCGTCACCGACGCGTACCGAAAGGCCTGCCAGAACATCGTCTCGGCGCTGGCGTTGTCGGGCGGTCGCAAGCTCGGCGTGACCAGCACCGACCACGACGTCTCGGAGACGACCGCCGGCCTGGCGTCGGCGATGGCTTCTCTGAAGTACTCGGTGCTCCTCATGGGCACCTACTACACGGAGCATCTGCGCGAGGCGCTACCGGTCCGGCCGGCGGCGCACCTGCAGACGATCCTCGACGAGGAACTGCCCTTGTCTTCCGGCGTCCAGACCGTTCGCGGACTCTCCGATCTCCGCGTCGTCAGCGGAACGCTGCCGCCGAACGCGCGAGCCAACTGGAAGACGTTCACCGAGATGGTGGAGCCGCTTCCCGACGAGACGGATTTCTTCGTGTTCCACGCTCCCCCGATCACCGAATCGGTCGACGCCCTTCAGGCGAGCGCGCTGATGGACGCTGTCGTGCTGGTGGCCTTCCGCGGCCGTACCACCCGCGACACCCTCGACCGAGCCGCCAGCCAACTCGAAGCGGCGGGAACCAAGGTCCTCGGCGTGGTGATCGCCAAGGCCGGCCGGATGCGGCGGCCCGGCCGAATTTCTCGAGCCCACAAGCGGAGCAAGACCGCAGCGGCGTGAGCCTCTAGGCCCAAAACGAACACATCCCCGTTGAGATCGGGCCACGTCGGTGTAACCTCCCGTTTGGGCAAATGAATGGGGCGCCCCTGTCGGGCAACAGGGGCACACGAGTGGGAGGCATGCATGACATCTGCAGAGGCGCCACGCGCCTTCGGCGTGGATGCGCTGCGCGATGAGATCGCCAGCACCACGCCCACCGTCGACACCGTCGTCGACCTCACCGGCGACGACGTCGTCATCGACATCACTTCGGCGGTTCGGCCGGCAGAGCCCGACCTCTACGTCGTCCCCCGGAACAAGGGCCTCCTTGCGGCGACGCCGTTCCAGCTGGCCGTCAAGCGAGCGATCGACATCATCGGGGCGACGATCGCCCTGGTTCTGCTCTCGCCGGTCTTCCTCGTCGTCGCCATCGCAGTGAAGCTCTCCTCTCCCGGCCCGGTGCTGTTCAAGCAGACCCGGATCGGCAAGTACGGCGAGCCGTTCACGTTCCTCAAGTTCCGCTCGATGCGGGTTGGCGCCGACAACGAGAAGCGCAACCTCATCGACTTGAACGAGGTCGACGGGCCCGTCTTCAAGATCAGAGAAGACCCCCGCATCACCTCCGTCGGCCGCTTCCTGCGCAAGACCAGCCTCGACGAGCTGCCGCAGCTTCTGCACGTGCTGAGCGGGAGGATGAGCCTGGTGGGGGTGCGCCCGCCGGTTCCCGAGGAGGTCGCCGAGTACAGCGCGTACGAGCGTCAGCGTCTCCTCATCAAGCCGGGCCTCACCTGCATCTGGCAGGTGAGCGGCCGGTCGGACCTCGACTTCAGGACGTGGATGCGCATGGACCTCGAGTACATCGAGAACTGGTCCCTGGCGCTCGACCTGAAGCTGATCCTGAAGACCTTCTCCGCCGTGCTGAGCGGGCGCGGCGCCTACTGACCGGTCACAAGAGCCCTTCGAGCACCTGAGCGAGGGCGAAGGGGTCGTGGGCGGGCCAGTCGGCGGTCGGGTCGGCGACGTCGGCGCGGACGACATCCCACGAGCCGACCAGCGAGTCCTCGAAGTCGATCCTCTTGTGCCCCTCGGGCACGGCGAGAGGGCCGTCGTGGACCACGATCGTTCCGGGCCCGTCGACGCCGCCGAGCCGGGCGAGCGCCTCGACGTGGCCGGGGCCGTCGAGGTCCCAGGTCTCGCCGTCCTGGGTGATGAGGTTGCACACGAAGACCCTCCGGGCCGATGAGGCCATCACCACTTCGGCGAGGTCGGGGACGAGGAGGGTGGCGATCACCGACGTGAAGAGCGACCCGGGGCCGATGACGATCTGGTCAGCCGACGCTATCGCCTCCAGCGCCCGGAGGTTGGCGGCGGCGTCGGGCGGGTCGAGGCTCAGCTGCTCGATCTTGCCCCTGGTCTTGGTGATCTTGCTCTGACCGACGACGGGGACGCCGTCGATCACCGCCCGCAGGCCGACCGGCTGGTTCGTCGCCGGGACCACCTCCCCCACCGCCCCCAGCATCCGCCCTGCCGCCTGCACCGCCGCTTCGAAGTCGCCGAACAGGTCGGTGAGGGCGACGAGCATCAGGTTGCCGAGGGAGTGGTTGGCGACGTCGCCGGAGGCGAACCGGTATGCGAACAACTCGGAGACCAGGGTCGGCTCCGGCGTGAGGGCGAGGAGGCAGCGACGGATGTCGCCGGGAGCCGGGATCTTCATCCCTTCGATCAGCCGCCCCGACGAGCCGCCGTCGTCGGCGACGGAGACGATCGCGGTGACCTTACCGGCGTAGAGCTGGACCGCCTCCAAGGCGGCGGCGAGGCCGTGGCCGCCGCCGATCGCCACCACCGACGGCCCGTCGGGGGCCAACAACAGCGGGTCGACCGCGGTCGCGGTCTCCACCTCGGGCGGGGCAGCGGTCCCGATGAGGCCGCCGTGGCCTTCGGTCATCTGTCCACGTCCCGGTGGCGGACGGCGGCCCGGACTCCTCTCTTCTCGAGACGCCGGCCGATCTCCTCGGCGATCGCCACCGAGCGGTGGTGGCCGCCGGTGCATCCGATGGCGATCGACACGTACGACTTCCCCTCCGCTTCGAACCGGGGCAGGAGGAAGGCGACGAGGTCTTCCACCCGGTCCACGAACTCGGCGGCGTCGGGATTGGAGAGGACATAGTCGGAGACCTCGGGGTCGGTGCCACGCAGCGGCTTCAGCTCCGGCACCCAGTGGGGGTTGGGCAGGAACCTGACATCGAAGACGAGGTCGGCGTCGCGGGGGGTGCCGTGCTTGAAGCCGAACGAGCGGACCGACACCCGCAGCGGGCGCTGCGTCTCCTCGGGGGAGAACTCGTTGACGATGCGGTCGCGCAGCTGGTGCACGTTGAGGTCGGAGGTGTCGATGACGACGTCGGCGGCCTCGCGCAGCGGGTCGAGCATCTTCCGCTCGGCTGCGATCGCCTCGTCGATGGTGGGCGCGGCCAGCGGGTGGGGCCGGCGGTTCTCCTCGTAGCGGCGGATGATCACGTTGTCGTCGGCGTCGAGGAACAAGACGACGGTCTTGATGCCCTGCTGGTCGAGCTCCTGGACGACCTCCTGCAGCCGCTCGACGGCGTCCCCACCCCGCGAGTCGACCACCACCGCCAGGCGCACCTTCCTCTCTGCCAGGCCGTGGAAATCGGCCACCTGGCTGAGCAGCTCGGGCGGCAGGTTGTCGATGACGTGGTAGCCGTTGTCTTCGAGGACGTCGGCCGCCGACGACTTCCCGGCGCCCGACATCCCCGTCACCACCAGGACATGGGGGTGGCTGTTTCCGGCGTTCTCAGCGGAATGGGGCATGTCCCGTCACAGGCTACCCGCACCGCTCCCCTTGCCAGGGACCTGCCGGAGACGCCGAGCCTTCAGTGCAGGGCGGCGTAGAGGTCCTCGGCGACCTTGGGGCCCACCACCTCGGCCAGGTCCTCCTTGGCCGCCTGGCGCATCTGCTTCAGCGACCCGAACCGCTTGATCAGCGCCTTCTTTCGGGTCGGGCCGATACCCGGGATCTCGTCGAGGATCGAGTCGACCATCGACTTCGAACGCAGGTTGCGGTGGTAGGAGACGGCGAAGCGGTGGGCCTCGTCGCGCACCCTCTGCAGCAGGAACAGCGCCTCGGCGTCGCGGGGGATGACGATCGGGTCGGGCTCGTCGGGGAGGTACACCTCCTCCATCTTCTTCGCCAGCCCGATCACCGGGATGTCGAGACCCAGCTCGTCGAGCACCTTCACCGCCCGGCCCAGCTGGCCGGCGCCGCCGTCGATGACGATCAACGACGGCGGGTAGGCGAACTTGGAATGCTCGGTGAGGCCCTTCTTCCGCTCGGCGAGGTAGTTGCGGAACCGCCGGCGGATGGTCTCTTCCATCGAGGCGAAGTCGTCCTGGCCTTGGACGGTGCGGATCTTGAACCGGCGGTACTCGGATCGCCGCGGCACCCCGTCCTCCAGCACGACCATCGAAGCGACGGTGTTGGTCCCCTGCAGGGTCGACACGTCGTACGCCTCGATCCGCAGCGGAGGCTCCGGCAGGTCCAGCACCTCCTGGAGGCTGCGGAGGGCCTTGGCGCGGGCGTTGTGGTCCTGGTGCCGCTTCAGCCGGTGACGGGCGAACGCCTCCTGGGCGTTGACGCCGGTGGTCTCCATGAGCCGCCGTTTCGCTCCCCGCTGCGGCACTCGCAGCTCCACCGTCCCTCCCCGCCTCTCGGACAGCCACGCTTCGATGACGTCGCTTCCGGCGGGAAGGACCGGCACCAGCACGAGCCGAGGCGGCCTCTCGTCGCCGTAGAGCTCGCGGATGATCCCTCCCAGCAGCTCCTCGTCGGTCAGGTCCTCCACCCGGTCGACGACCGTGCCCAGGCGGCCGACCACCCTCCCCCGGCGCACGGTGAGTACCTGGAAGGCGGTCTCCAGCTCGTCGCCGTAGAAGTTGATCAGGTCGAAATCCTCGGGTTTGTCGGTCACGACCTCCTGGCGCTCCAGTGCCCTGCGGATGTCGGCGAGCCGGTCGCGGTAGCGGGCGGCCTGCTCGAACTCGAGCCGCTCCGACGCCTCCAGCATGTCGCCTTCTAGCTGGCGGATGATGTCTTCGTTGTCGCCCCTCAAGAAGGCGGCGAGCCCGTCGACCATCGCCGCGTAGTCGTCGGGGTCGACCGCCCCGATGCAGGGCCCGGAGCACTTCTCGATGTGGTACAGCAGACACGGCCGTCCCTGGGCCTGCTGGCGCCTGAACAGGCCGTCCGAGCAAGTGCGGATCGGGAACGTCCGCAACAGGAGGTCGAGGGTTTTCCTGATCGCGTAGGCGTGGGCGAAGGGGCCGAAGTACTCGGTGCCCCTCTTCTTCTTGCCCCGCATGACCCGGGCCCGGGGCCATTCGTCGGAGCGGGTGATCGCCAGGTACGGATAGGACTTGTCGTCGACGAGGCGGACGTTGAACCGGGGGCGGTGCCGCTGGAGCAGCGAGTACTCCAGCATTAGAGCCTCGACCTCGTTGTCGGTGATGATCCACTCGACGGTGTCGGCGGCGTCGACCATCGCCTGGGTGCGCGGCGGAAGGCCCCGGGCGAAATACGAGGACACCCGGGAGCGCAGCGACTTCGCCTTCCCGACGTAGATGACCTTGCCGTGGCGGTCACGGAACATGTAGGCGCCGGGAGCGTCGGGGATCTCGGAGGGACGGGGACGTTCCCGCATACCCCACCAGGGTAAAGGGAGCCGGGAATCGTCACGCACGGGTCGGCGCCACCCGGCGAGGGGCTAACCTGACGATCGAGTGGACGACTCCCGTTCGCCCGTACCTCCTCAGCCCCCTCTCCCTCCAAGACTGGACGGGACAGGCGACGCCATCCCCACCCGCCTCCAGACCGGGCTGCGAGTGGGGTTGGTCCTGGTTCTCCTCTACGCGTTCCTGGCCGGGGTCAAGGCCTTGGAGACGGGGATCAGCGCGTTCGGCGACGAGTTCGCCGCCTCCCTGTTCGACAACGTCACCCACCCGTTCGCCGGGCTGATGGCGGGTTTGTTCGCCACGGTCCTGGTGCAGTCGTCGTCTGTCACCACCGCCACCATCGTCGGACTGGTCGGATCGGGCGCCCTGCCTCTGGAGGCGGCCGTGCCGATGGTGATGGGCGCCAACGTGGGCACCACCATCACCAACACGCTCGTGTCGATGGGCCACATCCGCCAGGGCCCCGAGTTCCGGCGAGCGTTCGCGGGTTCCACCGTCCACGACTTCTTCAATCTCCTCACGATCGTCGTGGCACTCCCGCTCGAGCTGGCCACCGGGTTCCTCAGCCGCACCGCCGTCTTCCTGACGGATCTCCTCCGAGGGAGCGAAGGGGTATCCGGCGTGGCCGTGGAGAGCCCCATCTCGGCGGCGGTGGGCGCCCCCATCGGATTGTTGGAAAGCGCGCTGGCCGACGCGGGCCGGGGCTGGCGGGGCGGGATCCTCCTCGCCGTCGGGCTCCTGCTGATCTTCACCGCCCTCACTCTGATCACGAAGACGATGCGGGTGCTCATGGCCGGGGGCATCGAGCGGTCGGTCAACCGCATCCTCGACAAGGGAGCCGGGATCGGAGCGATGGCGGTGGGGATGGTGGTGACCGTCCTCGTCCAGAGCTCCTCGATCACCACGTCGATCCTGGTCCCGATGCTCGCCGCCGGGATCATCACGATCCAGAACGCCTACCCGGTCACCCTGGGGGCCAACGTCGGCACCACCATCACCGCCCTCCTCGCCTCGTTGGCTGCCGCCTCCCCCCTCGGGCTGACCATCGCTTTGGTCCACACCCTGTTCAACACCTTCGGCCTTCTCCTCTTCTACCCGATACCCTTCATGCGCCGGATCCCGATCCGCCTCGCCCAGGGCCTGGCGTCGCTGACGCAGCGGAACAAGGCCTGGGCGCTCGTCTACGTGGGCGGGACGTTCGTGGTGCTGCCCCTGGTTGGGCTGTTCCTTTTGGCATGATGGAGGCCTCACATGGTGTTTGAGCTTTTCCGAGGCGTGGGCGAGAGCCAGGTCGACCTGATCGAAAAGGAGATCGGGACGATGCTGGCGACGTCGTCGGAGACGTTCCGCATGGCCCTCGACGCGCTCACCCGCCGCACCGACCCCGCTTCGATCGGCAAGACCCTCCGCAAGCGGGACCGGTCGATCAACAAGGTGGAGCGGATGATCCGCCGCCGTCTCATCGTCCACGCCGGAGTCCGCGGCGCCCTCGCCGACGCCCCCGCCCTGTTCGTGTACATGTCGATCGCCAAGGACATCGAACGGGTCGGCGACCTCGCCAAGGACATGTGGGACCTGGCCTATGCCGGCGCCGACATGTCCCGCGGCGAGCTGAAGGAGATCGCCGACGGGGTCGGAGAGAAGGTGCTCAGGCTGATCGACGACACCGCCCGGGTGTTCGGGGAGCGGGACGCCGAGGCGGCGATCGAGATCCTCAACGCCTCCGACATGGACGTCGACTACTACGAGGCCCAGATGCTGGCCCAGATGCAGGCCGACAACGCCGCCGACGCCGTGGCCCTGGCGCTCTTCTACCGCTACGCCACCCGCATCACCGCCCACCTGATGAACGTGCTGACGGCCGTGGTGATGCCGTTCGAGCGGCTCGACTACTGGGACGAGGACAAGGTCGACCGCGACGCCGCCCCCCAGGAATAGGTTGGACGACCCCCCTTGACGCCCCGCTCCGGCCGGTAGGATGTCCGTCATCGAGTGGGGCGAATGGGAGGTATCCACTTGTTCAAGGTCGTCTACACGTCCGGCGTGTTCGACATGTTCCACGCGAACCATCTGCGCATGATCAACTATGCGCGTGGTCTCGGCGAGATCCTGATCGTGGGAGTGTCGACCGACGAATTGGTCTGCTCGTACAAGGAACCGCCGATCATCCCCTTCGAGGAACGCCGCTCCATCATCGAGGCGCTCAAGGCGCCAGATGTGGTGATCCCCCAGCACAGCCTGGACCACACGGCGATCGTGAAGAAGCTTCACATCGAGGCGTTCGTCGTGGGCGACGACTGGGAAGGCAAATACGACTACCTCGAGGATCTCGGGGTCAGGGTCTTCTACTTCCCCTACGGCGCCGGGGTCAGTTCCAGCGGCCTCAAGCAGACGATCGCCGACAAGTACCGGGATCGCCCGATCGTGAAGCCAGACCCGAACCGGCCTGTCCTCGGAGAAGCCGCAGCCCGCTGATGGGCCGCCATGCGCTGGTGGTCGGCGGGACCCGGGGAATCGGGGCGGCTGTCTCGCGGGCTCTGGCCGCCAGTGGCCGGGATCTTGTCGTCACCTTCGCCTCGGACGAGGAGTCGGCCACCAGGATCGGCGAGGACATCCGCCGATCCTCCGGCCGGACCGTCCACACCCTGAGAGCGGACGTCGCCGACCTCGCCTCGGTCGGCCTCATCGAGGAGTTCCTCGCCAAGGACGACATCTCTCTCGACGCGGTCGTGATAGTGGCCGGTGTCACCTCCCGGCAGGCCTTCGGCTCGATCCAAACCGACGACTGGAACGCCGTCCTCACGGCGAACGTCACCTTTCCGGTGATGCTCTTGCAGGCCATCGCCGACCGCATCCAGGCCGGCGGGGCCGTCGTGCTCACCGGTTCGTCGATGGGGATCCATCCCCATTCCGTGTCGCTCGCCTACGGCGTCACGAAGGCGGCGGTCCACGCTCTGGCCGGCAACCTGGTGAAGGTGTTCGCCCCCCGAGGAATCCGGGTCAACGCCATCGCGCCCGGGTTCGTCGAGACCGACTGGCACGCCACCAAGACTGAAGAGCACCGGCGTTCGATCGAGGGAAAGATCGCCCTCGGCCGCTTCGCCGACCCCGACGAGATCGCCGCCGCCTATCTGATGGCGGTCGACAATCCCTACCTCAACGGCGCCGTGATCCCGATCGACGGCGGCTACAGCTACCGGTGAGCCCTCTCCTCCGGCTCTCCTCGTAAGCTTCGCCCACCCGTACGAACAGGAGAGCGCGTGTCGTTCCACGTGATCGCTACCTACACCGCCGAGCAAGGCAAGGCCGACGAGATGGCAGAGCACCTCAGGGCGATGACCGAGGCGTCGCTGCAGGAACCTGGCTGCATCGGATATCGGGTCGTGCGTTCCGGCGACGACCCTCACGTGTTCGTGATCATCGAGGAGTACACGGACGAAGAGGCGTTCGAGGCGCACAAGAACACACCGCATTTCGAAGAGCACGGCCGCAACGGCGCTTGGACGGTGCTAGCCGACCGACGAGTGGTGACGGGACACGAGCTCTAGGGACGGATCGCCCGTCTGGGCTTCCGCTCAACCGCCCCGAACCGTCGCCGCCGCTCCCGCCACGTCTTCCAGACGTTCCATCAACGCGTCCGCCAGCCGGCGGGAGAACGTCTGCGTCAGATGGTGACTGTCCCGGTACTTGATCACTCCCTCGGAGGTGACCACCTGGCAGGGGTCGGTCTCGCACACGGCGTCGGTCATGTCCACCACCTCGACCGAGGCCGGCGCCGCCTCCAGTTCGGCGCCGACGAACGCCTCGTCCAGGTGGATCCGCCCATCCAACGAGAACGAGCACCGGCCGGGAGTCGACGGATCCTCCGAGAGGCATTCGGGGATCGAGCGGTGCGCCCACGGCGTGTCACGCAGGAGGACCACGACGCCGGCCGTGTCCTCGTAAGCCTCGAACGTCCGGGCCGCACCCTCCTTCCACAGCTCGGCGGCGCGGGCCGGCTCGACCGATTCCCCGTCGGGCCCGATCATCATCTCGGTGTAGCGGTAGGAGTCGGCGACCACTACGACGTCGGCGCCGCCGAGCGACGCGACCGCCTCATGCACCCTCTCCCGCCACTCGTAGCACTCCCGGTACTCCCGCTCGAGACGGTCATTGCGCAGCGGCACGTCGATCGGTGTGCAGGAGGACTTGGTCCAGGCCAGCACCCGCCAGCCGCGGCTTCTGGCGCCGGCATCGAGAGCCGGCAGCCAGTGCTGGGCGTGGCTGTCGCCCACCAGCACCACGGTCGGGTCTCCCTCCGGGTCCCCGTAGAGGCAATCTGGGGAAACGTCCACTTCGGGGAACCGGGAGTGGCAGTCGGGAGCCTGCATGGTGACCTCGTCTGCCGCCGCTTCCTCCGGAGTCATCGCCACCGTCGAAGACGCCTCTCCCGCCGATGCGCCCTCGGCCGCGGCGACCGCCGTCTCCGGCCTGGTCGCGTCCAGGGTCACGCCGACGAAGACGGGGAGCGTGGTCAGGCACGCCGCCATGGCCAGCGCCCGGGCAGGTCGGCGGGCCAGACCCTGCGAGTGGCGGATCGGCTGCTCCACCAGGTGATGGGACGCCGCCGCGGCGCCGAACGACACGGCGACCGCACCGAGGACGAGGGTCGGGTTCGGTTCGTACCCGAGGCGGCGGGCCGCCAAGGCGGCCAATCCGACCGCCGGCCAGTGCCACAGGTACCAGGCGTACGAGAGCCGGCCGATGTAGGTCATCGGGGAGGCGCCTAGGAGTCTGCGTATCAGTCCTCGCTGGCTGTGGCCGGCGACGATGACGGCTGCACAGCCGAGGACCGGGAGCAAGGCGGTGTAGCCGGGGAACACGGTGGTGTCGTCGTAGACGAGCGCGGCGGCGACGATCATCCCCAGACCGGCGGCGGCGAGCGCCTCGGCTGGGCCGCGCCGCAGGATGGGCATCCGCTGCCCGGCGATGGCCAGTCCGGCCCCCACCCCGAGCTCCCAGATGCGGGTGTGGGTGAAGTAGTAGGCGTCGGGGCTGTGATACGACGCGATCACCGACACCGCCAGCGACACAGCCGACACTCCCCCGATGGCGAAGCCGAGAACGGGCCTGGCGCCCCAGCCTCTCTTTCTGGCCACCGCCACCGCACCGACGACGAGCAGGGGCCAAACCGCGTAGAACTGCTCCTCCACCGACAGGGACCAGAAGTGCAGGAACAGGCTCTCTGTGACTTCGCTGTCCGAGTAGGCGACGCTCTGGCCGGCGAACCGCCAGTTGGCGAAGTACAGCGAAGACGCGATGGCGTCGCGGATCAGCTCGGAGCGACGGAGCGGAACGGCGAGGGCGTATCCGGCGACGAGAGTGCAGAGAATCGTCAGGAAGGCGAGCGGCAGGAGCCGGCGGGCCCGGCGGGCGTAGAAGTCGCGCAGGGAGATGCGTGAGGTGCGTTCCTGCTCGGCGATCAGCAGGCTCGTGATCAGGAACCCCGAGATGACGAAGAAGACATCGACGCCGACGTAGCCTCCGGCCAGGGCGTCGAAGCCGGCATGGAACCCGACGACCAACAGGATCGAGACGGCCCGCAGGCCGTCGATGTCGGGCCGGTACCCGAGCCGGACGGAGGCTCCCCCAGTCATCGCCGCCGCCCGAACCTAGCCGATCGCGGCGAGCCGATGCCAGGAGCGGCCGGGCTCACGTGGCCAGTCGCCACCGGGCGCCCAGCAGCCGGGGGATGTGCTCCTGTCCCCGCAAGGCGGGGGTGCGGGCGATCTGGGCTGCGGTCACTCCCTCCTCCACCAGCTCCTCGAGCGCCCATCCGGCGGCGGCCGCAGAGTTCAGCAGCCGGGACATGGTCCGGTGGTGGAAGCGGATGGTGGCGCCGCCCGCCGGCTCGTCGCTCCAGCCGGTGGAGAAATACTCCCCCGGCCGCCACAGGATCTCGCCCGTCGAGTCCTGGATCGGGGTCGAGCCGGGGGCGGTCCAGACGGGATGGTTGATGACGATCGCCAGCACTCCCCCGGGGCGGGTCACCCGGGCCGCCTCGGCGAACACGTGCTCCTCGTCGCGGATGTGCTCCAGCACCAGCACGAGCACCACCCCGTCGACGGCGTCGTCGCCCATGAAGTCGAACGGGGGCACGTCGGCGAGGTGGACCTTCCCGTACCGGGAGGCCAGCTCCACCAGTTCGGGGGACACGTCGACGCCCACCGCCTCGGCTCCCCGCTCGGCGATGGACTTCATCACCCGCCCTTCCCCGCAGCCGACGTCGAGGTACGTCTTGGCGGGTTGGGGGTCGAGGAGCCGCAGCGCCAGCGGAAGGACCTCTTCTTCGTAGGCGGGGTCGGAGGCGAGCTCGTCGAGCCACCACCCGGCGAGAGACGACCACTCCATCGTCAGAGGCCGAGGACTTGCTTGAACCAGGGCAGGGTGAGCTCGAGGCCTTCCCGCAGCGAGTAGCGGGGCTTCCAGCCCAACAGCCGTTCGGCTTTGGTGGTGTCGGGGCGCCTGACGGTCGGGTCGTCGACGGGCCGGGGATGGAACTCGATGCCGGGGTGGTTGCCGACCACGTCCTGGATCGTCTCCGCCAGCTCCAGCATCGTCACCTCCTCGGGGTTGCCGATGTTCACCGGGCTGGTGACGTCGGAGAGGACCAGGCGGAGGATCCCCTCGATGAGGTCGTCGACGTAACAGAGGGAGCGGGTCTGGGAGCCGTCGCCGTGGACCGGCAGCGGACGGTTCTCCAGGGCCGCCTTGAAGAACGCCGGGACCGCCCGGCCGTCGTCGGGGCGCATCCTCGGCCCGAACGTGTTGAAGATGCGGACGATCCGCACGTCTATGCCGTGCTCGCGGTGGTAGGCGAGGGTGAGCGCCTCGGCGAATCGCTTCGCCTCGTCGTAGACGCCGCGGGGCCCGATCGGGTTGACGTTGCCCCAGTAGGTCTCCGGCTGCGGGTTGACCTGCGGGTCGCCGTACACCTCCGACGTGGAGGCGAGGAGGAACACCGCCCCTTTGGCCCTCGCCAGGCCCAGGCCCTTGTGGGTGCCGAAGGCCCCCACCTTGAGGGTGTGGATGGGCCAGCGGAGGTAATCGACCGGCGACGCCGGCGAGGCGAAGTTGAGGACGTAGTGGACTTCGCCTTTGACGTGCAGGTAGTCGGTGACGTCGTAGTCGATGAGGCGGAACCGGCCGTGCTCGAGCAGGTGGTCGACGTTGTCGGCCTTTCCGGTGATCAGGTTGTCGATGGCGGTGACCTTGGCCCCTGCTTCGACCAGGGCGGTGCAGATGTGGGAACCGAGGAAGCCGGCGCCTCCCAGCACCACCACGTGCTTGTCGGCGAAGGCCTCCCGGTTGCTCAAGTCCTCCATGGGTCCTCCGAGACGTTCAGGAAAGGGTAGGGGCGGCGGCGTTCATGGCTTGCGGCCCACCGCCACGAGCGACAGGCCGGGGCCCGACATCTGGGCGTCGATGCGGGACAGGACAGGGGTGGCGAGGTCGGCCAACCGGGCTTCGAACGCCGAGATCGAGCTGCGGTCCTTCCCTCCCAACAGGCCCCAGATGCGCCGGCCCATCCGGTTGAACGGCTTCAACTCGACCACCTCCAGGCCGGCGCCTTCGATCAGCTTGCGCAGGTCCGTCTCCGAGAACCGCCGGCGGTGGCCGGCGGCGCGGTCGAGGTCGGAGAACAGCTCCGCCCCGGCGGGGACGTGGACCAACAGGTGCCCTCCCGACTCCAGCACCGAGGCGTGGTTGTCCACCACTGCCTGGGGGTCGGAGGCCCGTTGCAGGGTGGTGAAGTCGACGACGGTGTCGAACCCGTCGCCGGTGGCCTCGGCGAAACGGGCATCCTCGGGGTCGGCGTGCTCGACCCGGAGGTTCTCGAGATGGCCGAAGCGGCGGCGCAGGCCCTCGACGTAGATCGGCTGGGAGTCGACCGCCACCAGTTCGGGGGTCGCCAGCAGTTGGGCGGTGAAATGGCCGGGCCCGGCGCCGACCTCGAGCACCTTGTCGCCGATGTACCCGGCGAACTGGGACAGCAGCCACTTGCGGTAGCGGGGGGCGCGGCCTAGGGCGTGGCGGGTGCGGTGGTCGGCTTCTTCGGTGAATTTGGTGTCGAGGAAGCGGAACTTGAAGATCAGCCACAGCGCCTGCACGCCGTCCTTCCAGCCGATGTTCTTTCCTTCGGCGTAGGTGCGGCCGTGGTAGCTGATCGGGACCTCGTAGATCCGTGCGCCCCATTGGGCGAGGCGGGCGGTGATCTCCGGCTCGATGCCGAAGCGGTCGGACGTCAGCCGGAGGTTCTTGAGGATGTCGGCCCGCACCGCCTTGTAGCAGGTCTCCATGTCGGTGAGGTTCAGGTCGGTGGCCATGTTGGACAGGGCGGTGAGGACCTTGTTGCCCAGCGAATGCCAGAAGTAGAGGACCCGCCGTTCCTCCGACGTGGCGAACCGGGACCCGTAGACGGCGTCGGCTTTGCCTTCGAGGATCGGCTTGAGGATGCGGGGGTACTCGTGGGGGTCGTATTCCAGGTCGGCGTCCTGGATGATCCCGATGTCGCCGGTCATGTGCTCGATGGCGGTGCGGATCGCCTTGCCCTTACCCATGTTGTGGGGCTGGACGATCACCCGGATGCGGGGATCGGATGCGGCCAGCTCCTGGAGGATCGCCACCGAGTCGTCCTTGGAGCCGTCGTCGACCGCCACGATCTCGATGTCGAGGTCGATCGGAGAGGAGAGCACCCGTCCCACGATCGTGCGCAGGGTGCGCGACTCGTTGTAGACGGGCATGAGGACGGAGAGCTTGGGCATGACAGCGTGAGCCTAAGCGCGCCGCACCGAATGAACGCGCTCCCTCAGCGCAGCATCTCCCGGAGGAACTTTCCGGTGTACGACTCTCCCACCTCGGCCACCTCCTCGGGGGTGCCCTGGGCGACGATGCGCCCTCCCCCGCTTCCGCCCTCGGGGCCGAGGTCGA
>ERZ777010.859-NODE-859-length-25168-cov-7.838052_pt1 | contig 25168 bp, 23 predicted proteins | sample MGYA00374963_ERZ777010 | MGnify/ENA primary metagenome ERZ777010 (study PRJEB29309, sample SAMN06268256) | bioreactor metagenome | isolation source: Joint BioEnergy Institute, California, USA | place: USA:Joint BioEnergy Institute, California, USA | collected...
GAATTCCTGCTTTTGGAAACATTTTTGAAGTTTGAAAACCGTTCAGCAGCCCCTACTTCGACGAAGAGGAGCAAAAGTGGAAAAACCTCGGCGGAACGGTTGAGGGAGAGTGGATCACGACAAAAACGGACCACTTTACGAAGTTTGCCGCAATCGCGCTTGACGCGGACAAAGCAGGAGAGACAGCCGAGACGCCGCAAGCGTCCGAACCGGCATTTGGCGACATAGCGGGCCACTGGGGCGAGACTTATATCCTTAAAGCGGCGGAAGAGCATCTGGTAAACGGCTATCCGGACGGCACGTTCCGGCCGAATCAGGCGGTGACCCGCGCCGAATTTCTCGTCATGCTGGTGAACGCTCTCGGGTTGGAAAACACGGGCGGGACGCTGAACTTTACCGATGAGGACCGGATTGGAGCATGGGCCAAAGAGGCGGCTGCCGTTGCGGCACAGCTGGGAATCGTCAATGGATACCCGGACGGCAGCTTCCGCCCGGATGCGCCGATTACCCGCGCGGAAATGGCCGTGACGGTTGCAAAAGCGCTAGGAATTGGCAAAGATAAAGCGCAGACCGCTTCCTTTACTGACGCTGACATTCCGGCGTGGGCAAAAGCTGATGTTTACGCCTTAAAAGAGCAAGGCCTCGTCCAAGGCGACGAAGGCAACAGCTTCGCACCGCAGAAAACCGCTACAAGGGCCGAAGCCGCAGTGCTGTTGTTAAAGGTAAAAGAAAATCGAAGATAAGACTCAATAATCGAACAACGGCTGCTGGCAAAGCCAACACCCTGACTTTGCCAGCAGCCCTTTTTTGTGCGCTTTAAAAGCAAACTTTCATATGGACGCAAATCGACGCAAAATCTTCCCGGCGTATCCACTAATTTGGCAAGCTCTGTTTTTTCACCTTAAAAAGTTTACATAATATATATTATCGGACTCAAGGGAATAAAGAGCCGCAAATGGACGAACCAGCCCCTTTCGCACGCTGGGTTGCCTGAATATGCCGATAAAACGCGCAGATCAAAGCATGGATCCCAAACCAACAGGCAAACGCCGGATGAGCCGGATGATCTGCATGTTTCGTGCAACATTCAATTCCTTGCGCACAGGATATTTGCGCCGTAAGGAATCATGCAAGCAATCGGATGAACGGTCAAAGGCTGATTTTAAATCAAGCATGCCAATTCTCTTAAAGCCTTACAGAACCCAACCTCAAACAGTCCAACATTGGCCGCTTTGCCCAATAAAACGGTGCATTTTCAACATATATAAACTTTTTAAAAAATAGTTTACATCGCCCCTATTTTTATATATACTAAAATTGAGGGAATTTTAACTAAAATGATCGGAGGTCCACTCGGATGATGAAACAAACCAATACGAAAAGTACCAAAATGACGGTCAAAAAAAGAAGAACCTATCAGGATACGCTGAACAACCTCGCGCAATACCTGGAACAAGCCAAGAAAAAGTAAGACGGCGGGAGTGCCAACGGACGGCACTCTGCTTCGTCGTGTCCAGGACTTTTCCCGCGCTCTCTCTTCCCCCTTTGCCGTATGGCACTTCCCCTATTTTTCAGTCTGAAATTCTCCCGCGCACGCGAATGACTTTCCCAGTATTCTCCTGACCTTCTTCCAAGAGTCTCTTTTGTTTTACAGCGCCGCTTCCAGGGCAATTTCAACCATATCGCGAAAACTCGTCTGCCTTTCCTCCGCTGTCGTCTCTTCTCCGCTAAAAATGTGATCGCTGACGGTCAGCACCGACAGGGCGTTTCGTTTAAACTTGGCTGCCAGCGTGTACAGTGCCGAAGATTCCATTTCCACGGCGAGCACCTGGTAGCTGGCGAGCTTCTTGTACAAATCAAGGCTATCCTGGTAAAAGGTGTCCGTGGTAAATATGCCGCCGACTTTTACCGGTACGTTTCGGGCCGTTGCCGCCTGGTAGGCTTTCCACAGCAAATCGAAGCTGGCCGTCGGGGCAAAATCAATGTGCTGAAACACCAGACGGTTTGCGTTTGAATCGGATGAGGCGCTCATGGCCAGGATGATGTCCCGCACCTTGAGGTCTTCCTGGATTGCTCCGCAAGTGCCGACACGGATCAGGTTTTGCACGTCGTAAAACCGGATCAGTTCATTCACGTAAATGGACAGCGAGGGAACGCCCATTCCCGTCCCTTGCACCGATATGCGTTTTCCCTTGTACGTGCCGGTGTAGCCGAGCATGCCTCGCACCTGGTTGTAACAGATCGCCCCTTCCAGAAACGTTTCCGCTATGTATTTGGCGCGCAGCGGATCGCCGGGCAGCAGGATGGTATCCGCGATTTCTCCCGGTTTGGCTCCAATGTGCACACTCATCTGTCTTTCACTCCTTTTTCTTCGTCTCTTTCTTATGGTACTGGAAAAAAACGGGCAATCAAATCCCTGCCTGAAAAAATTCCCGTTAAACAAAAAAACGCCGCCGCTGCACGGACGGCAGTTCAACAATTCCCATCGGCATGGGTTGCCACGTAATGCAAAGCCTCCAGATAATCGCCAAGACGCACCTCTGCTTCCCGCCATGCCCTTGCTGCCCTGGCTCTGCCCGTTTTTTTGGCACCGGGGCGTAATTTGCGGGATGGGCTTTCCTTGCCGATCTGCTCGACTTTGAGTCCGCTTTTGACAGCCATGGCATACGCCAGCGGCGGGACCATCAGATGCTCTGCGCCGATCCTGCCCAGCGACTCACGCCGGATGGCAAGGGGAAGATCCGTCAGAGCGCTGCCCCGGAACTTCGCCAGCATCCCGTTCAGGCAGACTTCCGCCAACCGCAGCGCATCGCTTCGGCCGATGCCCGCTTGACGGAGCGTTCTTTCGGCCCTGCCCGCGGCGATGTCCGCTCCGCGGTAACAGGCTTGCACCAGGGAAAACAGCTTCGCGGCGGGAACCACCTCTTGCGTGCCGAGAAGCAAAAGCACATCGCCGGTCGCTTCTCTCGCCCCGATCGCCCGCCACACGTCCATTCCCAGCGGAAACGGATAGACGAAGATCGTCATGCTTTGCGAGGCGTGGGAAAACACCGTTTCCAAGGTACGCTCGTCACTGCCGTGGGCAACCAGCAGCAGCTCCTTGGGACGAAGCTTTTCCACGTGACGCAACACGCGCTTCACCCTCTCCGCTCCTTGCCCGATTTCCAGGATGACGCTTAGCCGGTTTTCGTTTTCCCTGCGGAGCAAGCGCACATTCCACGCCATTCTGCGCGCTTTGGCGGGAGTGCGTCCGTTTCGCTTGTCACTTCTCACCCCAACCTCCCCCTCGCCTGAGCTTTCAGACGTCTTTGAACGTGTGATAGACAGCTCGAAAATGATCCCGTCCCGGAACCAGCAGCAGGGACCTGCAGCGATCTCCGTCTCCAAAGCCGCCCCGCACTCCTTTCTCCTGAAGCAGCAACACAATGGCTTTTGCCTGGTCCCGCCAGACAAGATCTGCCGTGAAACGCCCGGCAGTTTCCTTTTTCTCACTCAAACCGGCCAGGCGGATCCTCTGCCGCTGAAGGGGCGCGGTTTTGCGCACCCTTACTGTTCCGAACGAACAGTCCTGAATTAACGCGCGCACATGCACCTCAGGCGGGGAAAAGGCGGCAAAATCCAAAGCTTCAAACACCGGGCGGTTGATCGCAAAGGGGAACTCGCACAAGGATCCGCTTCCCAACTGCTTTTTTCCTGCCAGATGATTGAGCAGTTGAACAACCGAACCATGAAGGGAGGTTCTGCGCTTGACATGTTTGGACAGGACGATTTCACGTCCCTTGACAAGCGGGAAAATGTACCGCTGCAGCCGTTTGGCCGGAATACAGGCGCGGTCGTCCAGAAACAGCAGGATATTTTCCGCGGCCTGCGCAGCTCCGAGTGTCATCTTTTCCCCAATGCTGCAATGCGGGTCGGCAAGCACCACGGTTCCGCCCTGCCGGCGTGCCGCAGCATGGATGCGCGAATCGTCAGGAGAGCAAACGACAATGACGTCTTTGCGGCATGCCATCCGCTGCGCTTCCTTCAGCTGGCCTTCCAGACGGCGGGAAGCACGGCGGGCCACCATGATGACGGAAACACCTGTACGCCGCAAAGACGGCTGCTTCATCGCTCATTCCCCCTTCCGGCCGGCATTGTCACCCTTTTCCTTACACTACGCGAAACAGGGACAAATGGACACGGCGGCTGTAGCGGAAAAAGCGCCTTTCTCTTCGCGGGATTTACATTTCCCGCCGGCGAACCCTTTTTTGACGCCGCAAACGGAAAACGAGGCAGGCGATCAAAAACAGATTGAACGTCAGCCAGACAAGCAGCAACGCGTAACGAACCGTCACGGTATCGTATGCCCGTTCGGCTTGTCCGTCCGGCGTCGCGGCGGAATCCGCGGCTGCCTTTACCTCTGCGGGCGGATTCAGACGTTCCAACGGATACGAAATCGTCAGCGGCCCCGCAACCACGGTAAGCTGTCCATTTGCTGTCACGGTGATGTACGGGTTGGTCCCGATCGGCACCGTGGCGTACAAGTCTTCCTTGACGGCAAAACGGGAGGCTGTCTCCCCTTCTCGGGTTGCGGGCCGGGTAAACGTCTCGCCGGCGCTGGCGACCTGTTTTGTCTCAAAATGGGCAAAGCCGTAATCCAGCATGGCCGTTACATCTTTGTAGGCCATGGCGCTGGATGGGGCTTTCATCGTGACGGCGATCAGTTCCGTCTCCCCTCGCTTGGCAGAGCCAACCAGGGTGTGCATCGCCTGGTCGGTAAAGCCGTTCTTGATTCCCGTCGCCCCTTCGTAATTGCGGATCAGCTTGTTGTGGTTGACCAGCTCCGATTTCCATTCTAATCCGTCCCACGGCAAGCGGTTGGTGCCGACGATTTCCCGAAAGGTGGGGTTTTTCATCGCATATTGGGAAATTTTGGCCATGTCGTATGCCGTCGTGTAATGGTTGGGATCATGCAGCCCGTGCGCGTTGGTAAAATTCGTATCCTGCACGCCGATTTTTTCCCTGACAAACCGCGTCAGTTCCGCGGCGAACTGTTCCGTCGTGCCGCTCAAATGTTCCGCGATGGCCGTGGCGGCATCGTTGCCGGAGTGCATCAGCAAGCCATACTCCAGCTTTCGGAGCGTCACCTGTTCCCCTTCGGCCAGATAGACGCGGGTGCCTTCTTCATAACGTGCCTTTTTGGAGACCGTTACGATATCATCGGGATTGCCGTTCTCGATGGCGTAAATACCCGTGGCGATTTTGGTAATGCTTGCCGGATACAGGCGGGCGTGCGGATTTTTTTCAAACAGGACTTGTCCTGTTGCAGCGTCAATTAAAATGGCCGACTCCCCGTGAATGGACAGGGATTGGCCGGTCGAAGTCCCTTTGGCCAGAGCCGCAGGTGCTCCCAGGCTCCAGCAAAGGGCCATCAGAAAAAAAAGGCGTATGAGCAGCGATCTCATGGTGTTCGGTATCCTTTCTATCATATACAAGATATACAAGTCGATTTGGGTTGGCTCTCGCTACCCTAAACGTTTGCCAAGCAGATCATGGATCATTCTCAGTTTCGGGTTGTCGTGAAACGCCTCTTCAAAGTCACTTACATATTTTTGATACAGGGCAGCAGCTGCATCCAGGTCTTGTTTCACATACAGGGAGAAAATTTCTTCCAAGCGGTCTTCCAGACTGGCGTTTACCTCCACCGGCGCCAGGATTTCCTGGCGGAGGTTGTTCATCAGCACGTCCAGCTGATGGGTAATCGCCGCCGCTTCACTCAATTGCTTCAGCACGTCCTGGGGGATGTTGCCTGCGTACTTGTACCGCAGCTCATGCTCGTTGGTTGCCCAAAAATTCATGCCAAGCGTGCGAATCTGAATCTCGCAAAAAAGCACTTTTTTCTCACTGCCGTAGTAGACGGTGTAGGAGACGATCATGTGAATGCTGCGGTACCCGGATTCCTTGGGCTCCGCGATGTAGTCCTTGATGTCATGCACAACGATATCCTCTCGCTCCTGCAGCAGTTGCTGCACCTCGCGCACGTCGTCGATAAAACGGCAGACGACGCGAAGGCCGGCGATATCGTTGATTTCCCTGGCGACAGCCTGTTGCCAGGAATCGTCGCGGAAATCAATCCCCTTTTCCTTTGCCTTCTTCAGCAGGCTGTCCACTTTTTTCACCCTGCCCACCACAAACTCAATGGGAGAGTAGCGTCCGCTTTTCAGAAAGCCGTACTTGATTCCCTTCAATTTCAACTTCAGCTCGTCGACCGCCTGCTCATAAGGGGCCAAGAACTGAACCATCTCATTCAGTACCTTTTTCGGCACATGTGCGGTTTGCATTTGCAAAACACCTCCTGTTACTTCCAGAGGAAGGGCGAGGCTTCAAAAAAAGGCTGAGGATTGACATACGTGTTGCCGACCAGCATGCCGAAATGCAAATGGGGACCTGTTGAAAAACCGGTGCTTCCCATCAGCCCGATCGTCTGTCCCCGTTTTACCTCTTCGCCGGTCTGTACGAGAATTTCGGACAAGTGGGCGTAAATTGAGAAAAGGTTCAAACCATGGTCGATGATAATGGTGTTTCCCGTCAAATAGAGGGAATCGGCCAGAACCACCTTGCCGTTGTTGGCTGCCAACACCTTGGTTCCGGTTTTGTTGGCGATGTCAATCGCCCTGTGCCGGTTGGCAGGCACGCCGTTGATGACGCGCTGATAGCCGTACGGCGTCGTCAACCTGCCCGCCGCCGGCTGCAGAAAAGCTTCGCGAAAATACGGCGTTGGTGATGAGACCGAGCGTGCCTTGTCAATCTTTCTCTGGTCTGCGTCAATTCTCGCCTGGTCTTGCCTCATGCTGTTCAACTGGTCACTCACCGTAAGCACATCAACGGCAAATTTCTTTTCCTGTATCGTCAACGAAGCGCGCAATCGCGAATCGCTGGACTCAATCGAGTAATTCCCCGGTTTGGCCTCAAACGGAATCGGGATAAACCGGACATACTCGCCCTGGTAAGGCAAAAGCCGGTATGTCTGTTGAAACAGGGTGACTGCATTCGCCCGATTGCTGCGCACCAGGATGGCATCGCCCGGGTATGTGACGGACGGAACGACGTCCAGCCGGCTTTGCCGCGCCTCCAACTGATGTTGTACGGCTGTCAGCACGGTTCGGTTCCAATCTTCGTTTCCCCCGCCGAGGGCGATCATGGCGAACAGCATGAAATTGACCACGGAATGCAGCATAAAAAGACTCCCTCCCATTTTCCAGTATACCAAAAGGAGCGGTCTAGGGAAAAACAAAAAGAAGGCTGCCATGAGCCTTCCCAGTCAAATAAGCCATTTTTCCTCTTTCAAACGAATCTGCTGCCTTTGACGGCTTCACAGTTTTTTGATATTGTCCGCAAACATGTCCATGATCGACTGCACCCCGGACAGCATTTCGCTCGCACGCTTCGTCTTCTGCGAGAGCGACTTGAAGTCAATCAGCTGCCGTTTTCTCGCGCTCCAATGCCTGTACAATTCTTCCACTGCCCCCGGATTGCTGCGCACGGTGCTGACGCGTTCGCTGTCTTCCTGCAGCCAGGCTTCAAATTCGGGATGCTCGCGCAAGAAACGTTTGGCTTCCTTGCGATTCACAGACGGACACCTCCCTTTGCCGATGCGGCGGTATGGTGATGGATTCCCTACACCATATGACTAGTCCGCCAATGTGCTTGTGTGTTTATACCTTTTCGCAGCAAAAGGGCGCACATACCTGTTCTTTCCGTTGCAGACCTGGGCGCATCAGACGGGTCCGCAAGCCAGCCGAACGCGCGCATTCCGCGTTATCCTCTCTTCTTGAACCAGCCGCTTGGCTCCACGTTCAGATTGATGTTGATCTGCTTGATTTCCAGGTATTCTTCAAAGCCGTAGGTACCCAACTCGCGGCCGATGCCGCTTTGTTTGTACCCGCCCCAGGGCGCTTCGTTGTAGGTGGGATGGTAGGTGTTGATCCAGGTGATCCCCGCGCGCAACTTGCGAATCACCCGATGCGCCTTTGCCACGTCGGAGGTGAATACCGCACCGGCCAGCCCGTAGCGGGTGCCGTTGGCCAATTCAATCGCCTCTTCCTCCGTGCGAAACGTCTGGATCACCAGGACCGGACCGAACACTTCCTCCTGCACGATCCTCATCTCGGGTGTCACCTTGGCAAAAATGGTCGGTTCGACGAAAAAGCCCTTGTCCAGGCCGTTTTCCGTCAAGCGGCGGCCGCCGCACAAGAGTTCCGCCCCTTCCTTCTTCGCTTCTTCGATGTAGGAAAGCACGCGGTTCATATGCTCTTCCGTAATCAGCGGACCCATTTCCGTCTCCTCGTCCGTGCCCGGGCCGACCTGGATCTGCTGCGCCCGCTTGACCAGTTCGGGGACAAAGCGGTCGTAGAGGCTTTCCTCCAACAGCAGGCGGGAACCCGCCGAACAGACCTCGCCCTGGTTGGCGAAGATCGCGTACAAGGCATAGTCGACGGCTGTTTCAAAATCTGCGTCGGCAAACACGATGTTGGGAGACTTTCCGCCCAATTCCAGCCCGACCTTCTTGACCGTCTCGGCAGCCGCCTTCATGATGCGGATGCCGGTATCCGTTCCGCCGGTAAAGGCGACCATGTCCACCAGCGGGTTTTCCGCCAGTTCAGCGCCAACCGTCTCCCCTTCTCCCAGCACCAGGTTGACCACACCCGGCGGAAATCCGACTTCGTCGATGATTTCAAACAGGCGGATCAGCGAAAGGGGCGTTTGTTCCGCCGGCTTGATGACCAGCGTGCAGCCGGCTGCTATGGCCGGCGCAATTTTTTGCGTGGCCATCACCAACGGATAGTTCCACGGGATGATCTGACTGACGACGCCGATCGGTTCCCGCACCACCATCGCCTGCATGTTGTCGGGCACGTCGTAGGTTACCCCGTGCGGCTTGGTGCAAAGCCCGGCGTAGTAGCGGAACTGGTTGACCGCATCGGACACGTCGTACCGCGATTCACGCAGCGGCTTTCCGTTGTTCAGCGTGTCGAGGCAGGCGAATTCCTCCTGCCGCGATTCCAGAATATCGGCAATCTTCAGGAGAAGCTCGGCCCGGTCCCGCGCCTTGCTCTCCTGCCAGCCGTCCTTGTCGAAAGCCCTCCGCGCCGCCTGGATGGCCCGTTTCGCATCTTCGCGGGTTCCCTCGGTGACGATTCCGATCACCTGTCCGTTGGCCGGGTTAATCACCTTGCGCGTCTGGTTTCCCGAACCGAGCACCCATTTTCCGTCAATGTACATTGGCTGAACCTTGTCCAAACTCGTCAGATAGGATTCTGCATGCACACCTTTTCACCCCGCTATGAATGGATATCTGAAAATTCTCTATTCTTTTATTTTACTTTATTTTACTTCAAGAGAGGCCAGCTTCCCATTTTACAAAGTGACAAATGTGCAACTTTCATTTTCATACATCTTGTAAAAAGGAAAACAACCCCGCAAGAAGCGCTTTGTCCGGCTCCTTCCGGGGCTGTTTCCAAACGGTTGTTTGTGAGAGCATCCTTCCCCGCCAGTGGATAGCAGGCAGTCAGTTGGACAACAGCGGTTTTACCTGATCAATCACATGCTGCAGGTTTTCTGCATCTGCGCCGTAGACGAGCTTCATCTGTTCGCTTTTTGTCTGCAGGGCGTACAACTCCAGATCCGCCTGGCACTTTTTCAGGGTTGCCAGCGTCAATTTCATCACCTGCGGTTGAGGCAGCTGGATCTGGTCGTCATACAGGTCGAGGTAGAGCTGCCCGTTCTTGTCCACCTGGCCGAGAAACACGTCTTCCAGCGTAACCCCTGCCTTTTCCAATTCGGCCTGAAGCCAGTTCCGGTTCAACCCCAATGCAGACAGGGGCTCGTCCATGATTTCTCCGTCCATGATGACCGCCTGCGGTTCCTTTTCGGGAGAGACGTTCAGGCCCAAATGCTGGGGCGTGACCGGTTGGTGCTCGGCCTTCAACAGCACATTGATGTCCCCGTTCGTCTCCATCAACGCAAACTCGACATCCGCCACCCGGAATACGTTTTTCCTGCGGAGCTGCTCCATCAAATCTTCAACCGTCAACCGTTCCTTCTTCAGGTTGTCTTCAAGAATCTTTCCTTCCTTGATGAGAACGGTGGAGTTGCCTTCCACCAGATTGCGAAATCGTTTGCTCTTGAGCGAAATCCACTCCATCGCAACCGGAAACGCGGCAAAGATCGTCAAGGCGATCACGCTGTGGTAAATGGGACCGTCCACCTCGGTTGCCATGAAGGCGGCAATGGAACCAATGGAGATTCCGACGATGTACTCGATGTAGGTCAGTTGCCGGATCTGCCTTTTTCCAATGATTTTTGTCAGTATAAACAAATACAAAATGGCGCCAAAAGAACGAAGCGTGATATTGACCCAATCAGGCATCTCGTCAACCCTCCCGTCTCGAAAGAGGCCAGGAAGAGAGCATCCTCTCTCTCCCTGTTCCCCACTCTGCAAGCTTAAAACCCTTTGTATTGCGGCTCTTCTTTTTCCAATTCGGTTACACGCTGCTGCAAATTGTCGACGATTGCCTGCGTTTGTTGTGCCGCCTGGGTAAACATTTGCTTGGCTTGCTGGTTTTGTGTGTTTAACGCAAATGTCTCCAGGTTTGCCTGTGCGCTTTTCAGGCTTGCCAGCGTCTGTTTGACTTGAGATGCCACCGTCATGCCTCTTCACCTCCTGCATGGTTTAGAATTTGATAAAGGCTGACATTTTATTCGCCAAAAACAAAAAGAAGGGGCCTGTTCCGGCCCCTCCTTGCACATCCAGTTATGAAGTTTTTCGCTGCACACAGGATGCGAAGCGTCAAATGGTGACGTTGTGTTAACGGCCCAGTTGTTGCTCGGCAAAACTTACCAGACGCTTGGTAATTTCGCCGCCGACAGAGCCGTTTTGACGGGAAGTGCTGTCCGGACCGAGGGTTACGCCAAATTCGGCCGCAATCTCATACTTCAGTTGGTCGAGAGCTTGGTTCGCCTGAGGAACGAGCAGGTTGTTGCTGCTGCCACCGTTGTTTGCCATCTTGGATTCCTCCCAACGAGTAAATTTTTCCGCCTCCGCCGCTGTTGCCCACTGGCGTTGGCGGTGCCCAAGAGATGAGACGCCCAGTTCATCTCTTGTGGTACTAGCTTGGCTTGCCGAAACGTTCTCCATGCAAGTTGCCGCAATGCAATATCTGACAGAAGCCGACTGCCCGATGTGCTATAATGAAGCGTATGCTTGTATTATGCGAAACATGGAGAGGAGTAAGATTGGTGAGTCAAACCGGCAGGATTCTGCTCATCGACGGGATGAGCTTTTTGTTTCGCGCCTTTTACGCTTCGGCCTGGGCAGGCGGTTACCGGCAGACTTCCAGCGGCGTCTACACCAATGCCGTCTACGGCTTTACGAAAATGATGCTGGACTACGCCGACCTGGTTCGGCCCACGCACCTGGCCGTAGGCTGGGATGTCACCTCCCGGGAATCGCTGGTGCGCTGCCAATGGTATGAGGGCTACAAGGCCAACCGCCAGCCGCCGCCCGACGAGCTGATCCCGCAATTTGACCTGGTGAAGGAAGTGACAGAAGCGTTTTCCGTTCCCAATCTGGGCTGCCCCGGATACGAGGGCGACGATATTCTGGGGACGGTCAGCACGCAATTGGCCGAACAGGGGCATGAGGTCGTGATCGCTACAGGAGACTACGACAGTCTGCAACTGGTTTCAGAGCAAATCAGCGTGAAAATTTTAAAAAACGGCGGCAAGCATGAGCACTACACCCCGCAAAGCCTGCTTGCCTCGCGGGGAATCTCGCCGGAACAAGTCGTGGACGTAAAGGCGCTGATGGGCGATCCGTCCGACTGCATCCCCGGCTGTCCCGGGATTGGGGAAAAGACGGCCACGCGGCTGATTGCCGAACACAGCGACCTGGACAATCTGTACCGCAATCTCGGCGCCTGCACGCCCAAAGTGCGAAGCAGGCTGGAAGAGCATCGCGATCAGGTTTATTTGAGCCGAAAGCTGGCGACGATCATCCGCGACGTCCCGATCGGTTTGGATCTGGAAAGCGCGAAATGGGAATACGATGTGAATCTGGTCAAACAGAAAATGGAGCAACTGGAATTTGGCCGAAGCCTGCTCAAACGGATCGGCTAAGGCAAACACTTAAAAAACACGGCCCCCTGTTTGCCGACAACCGTGCAGACGGGAGGACCGTGTTTTTTTTTACAGATCCGAACCGCGAAAACGCGGCCGCCTTTTTGGACAACTTCAGGAAAGATTGTGTCACTGAAACACGTCAAGCAGCAAGCCGGCGGTTCCCTCTTCATCCGCTTCCCATGTCGTCGCGAAACGGACCCGGTGGGAGACCCCCAGCAGATTGTACCGTTGCACCAGGTGCTGTCTCGCGGAACCGATAATCAGGCTGTGCAGGCGGACCTGCTTCCTTTGGCCCGCTTCTTCCAACTGTTTTTGCACGTAGGGCGAGATCATGCCGATACCGTCGGTCACCATGACAAAATCGGCGGCTTGAAATGTTTTGTCGGAGTCAAGCAACTCCAGTCCCCGCTTGATGGGGGCGTCAAAATGCGTGCCGCCGCCAAAGGCGAGTTGCGCCAGGCTGTAGAACGCCGGCCAATCCGGCTTGCGATGCCAAAGAATTCTCTCGCGAAGCTCTCCCTTCGCCCCGAACAACAGCAGGACGAAGTCCCGCCGCATCAACATGGAGAGGGCCGCAAAGGTCATCACGAAAACTTGTGCCAGACGCAGCTTTCCGCCGCGCATGGAATGAGAAGTATCCAGCATGCAGATGACCGGGCCTTTTGGCGGTTCTTCCTTCCAGCCGGAAGTGTCGTAGGTCATCAGCTTCTGATCCATCCATTTGAGGTAGAAATAGTTTTCGTAATCAGGGTCGGCCAACAGCGCCGCTTCGCTTGGGAGCATCCGGGCGATGTCGTTTGACTGGCGCAGGGCGTAGTATTCTTCCGGCAGCCGCCGGTTGCGCACTTCTTTTCGCTTCATCCGAAACGTGCGGACGTTGCGCCCCACTTCCTGAAGAAACTGGATCAATTCCGGATGGCGCGCCAGTTTCTCCACCCATTTCAGGTATTCTTCAAAACTTTGCCGGCGCAGTCTGCCCAAATCATGTCCCCATTGACGGTTGGCAAATTGCTGGCTGGCCGCAAACAACTCATGGACGAGAAAACTGTCCATCTCCTCCTGCGAAAGCGTGGCCTTGAGCGAGCGGGCCAGCCATTGGCCCAGCTCCTGCTCGAAGGCGTTGATGGCTTCACGCTCCTGCCGGTTCAGCCGCTCCCACTGCTTTTCCCGCTGTGCCAGTTCCTCTTCCAGCTTTTTTACCTTCTGCAAAAGTTTTCCCCGCTTGGTAAACTGGGTGCGCATCTCTTCCCTGGTTTGTTCGATCCGTGCGCGCAAGGACTCGATTTCCGCCTTCACCAAAGGCTTGTTGTCGCGCGCCTCCTGCTTCTCTTCCACCGTGCGTTTGCCCTGCTGCAGGGTGTAGCCGACCAGTTGCAGACGGGCGAGCTGCTTTTCCGTAAGCAGCTCCGACACCCGCGCCTGCTCGCTTCCTTCCTGTCCCTGTTTTTCCGTAAGACCTGCCACGAGCGGCGTGATTTGCTGATCTTTTTCTCGCTGCCTTACCTCTTCCGCGAAGCTTTCCGTCAACCACAGAATGGATTTGATGGCCGTCTTGAAGGCAGCGCTCTCCCGTCCCTGCGTTCGCGGGCGAATCATTTGCGCAAACGGCTGCTTCATCAGGGAGCGGACGAGCCACTTGTGAAAGGGCGGCGTATCCCGGGTCATGTCCATCTCGGGCTTTTCCAGATAAAAGACCAGGAAAAAATCCTCCAGCAGCTCTTCCGTAAACCACGAAGCATGGGACCGGGCCTGCAACACCCACTCCTGCGCGGTCCGCGACGAGGCGAGATAAGCGGCGAACAGGTAACGGTCCACCTGGCTGGCGCGGATTCCCATCCCTTCTCCCCCTATCTCGTGTAGTCGTATTCCGTGCCGGAAATCTCCTGGTCAAACAGCGTCCGGTAGGTCTGCTGCAACTGCTTTAGAATGCGCTCCCCTTCCACCCGCAGGTAAGCGTATTTGACCGCGTATTTCTCCACGTTGCAGATCAACATGTTTTTTTCGCGCAGGAAACTGTGCAAATCCTCTTCCCGCTTGTGCCATTCCAGCAGGCGGTTGCGCAGGTCGCGCGCCGTATGGGCAATCTCTTCCCGGGCTTCCTCCAGCAAACGAAGGCTTCGCTCCATCGCTTCCCTGCCGATCTTCGCCCCCACATCCTTTTTAAACTGGAAGGCGTGCAATTCGCTTTCCTTTTCCTTCCACTTCTCCGCGATCTGGGAAAACTGGCGGATCGGCAGCTCATCCTCCATCTCCGCCTTGAGCATCTCGGTAAACTGCTGTTCGTACAACTCGCGCATGAGCGGCAAATCTTCCGGAACCTCCCACAGCATGTGCGGGGTAAAGACGGTGTCCCAGATCGTCACTTCCTCCCGTCCATGCAGGGCGGCCGAGGTTTTCCAGACGTTGGCGATTTTGTGCAGTCTCCGATCGGACAGGCGGTACTCCTTTTCCTCCAGGCTCTCTTTCAGTCGGAAAAGGAAATACACCATGGGACCCGGAATGCTGACCCGGGATGCCGCCTCCTGCACATCGCGCACGTCGTACAAGGAAAACACGGCAGGCAACGGCTCTTTCGGCAGGTTCAGCATTTTTTCATAACTGGAGGCAAGTTTTAAGTACTCCACTTCATAGCGCAGCAAAAAGCGGTCGTACAGCGCATGCAGCTGCTCATCCTCTTCGGGAATTTCGTTGGAAGCCGCGATCAGGAACTGAAGCGGCACCTGTTCTTTTTCACTTCCATTGAAAAATACGCGCTCGTTCAAGATGGACAGCAGTGCGTTCAAGATCGCGCTGTTCGCTTTGAAAATTTCGTCGAGAAAGACAAACTGGGCGGACGGCAAATATCCGGCCGTTTTCCGAATAAAGCGGTCCTGTTTGAGCTGCTGCAGGGAGACGGGGCCGAAGATTTCATCCGGCGTCGTAAAGCGCGTCAGCAAGTATTCAAACCAGTGCTCGGATCCAAACAATTGCGAGACGGCGCGGGCCATCTGGGACTTCGCCGTGCCGGGCGGGCCGATCAACAGCACGTTCTCGCCGCTCATGATGCCAAGCATCAGCAGGCGGATCAGTTCGCTCCGCTCCAAGAAGCGGCGTTCCAGCAGTTCAATCGCTTGCTCCATTTTGCGTTGAATGGTTTTCAGTTGGTTGCTTGTCGTCATTTGGCATGGCGGTTCAACACATCATTTGCTGTGTCAATCTTCGCCGTTTTCCTCCTCAAAGAAAGTTTGCCAAAAACGGCACTACTTCTATAGTGGCATATCGAGCGTGGAAATGCCAGTTTTCTCGCACACGGACGAATGGACTTGTTTCGCTCAAGCGCACCTTTGGGCGGGTCGGCGCATATCCTAAAGCACCTGTAGCCCTACAGAAAACACGCGCAAGGGAGGCAAGACGGATGGGCTTTGAACTGGCCTGGCTGCATGGCGTATACATTCTGTTTGTGCTTGCCATTATCCTCATGATGGTTCTGCGGCGGGACACCAGCCTGGTCAGTATCGTGGGGATCGCTGCACTTGGATTTACCGCAACAGGCTCGCTCATCTCCGCAATAAGCGGGATCTTTGGCAGTTTTGTCTACGCTATCTCCGAACTGTTGCCCACCATACTGGTCATTTGCATTATCGTGGCGATGAGCCGTGTGCTCACCGATACGGGCATCAACGAAACGATGATCCGCCCGATGACCTTTCTGGTTCGCAACGCCAATCTCGCCTTCTGGGTGATTGGCCTGGTGATGTTGATCATCTCCTGGTTCTTCTGGCCGTCTCCCGGAGTGGCCCTGGTCGGTGCGGTGATGTTGCCGGTGGCACTTCGTGCCGGATTGCCGGCCATCGGGGTCGCCGTGGCGATGAACCTGTTCGGCCATGGCATCGCCTTGTCGGGGGACTATATCATCCAGGGAGCGCCCACGCTGACATCCAAGGCGGCCGGCATCCCCGTCGAAGATGTGATTTATGCCAGTGTGCCGCTGGTGATTGTGATGGGCGTGGTGACGACGGTTGTCGCCTTCTGGTATTTGAAAAAAGACATGAAAAACGGAATTCTAGCCCCGCCGCAAAATGCGGAAGATTCCCGTATTGCGGTGAAGGCAAGCCTGCCGGACGCCACTCGGAAATTCTTCGCCGTCCTCGTCCCGCTCCTGTTCGCCCTGGATGTGGCGGCCATGTTCGCTTTTGAACTGCTCGGCGGAGAGGCAACGGCGCTCGTCGGCGGCACGGCGGCCGTTATCCTCATCTTGACGACGATGCTGGCCTACCGGAAAAACGGACTGGAACAAGTCACGTCCCATCTGATCGAAGGATTTCAATTCGGATTCAAGGTGTTTGGTCCCGTCATCCCGATTGCCGCCTTTTTCTACATGGGAGACAGCGGATTTGTTTCCGTGTTTGGCGAAGTGCTGCCGGAAGGTTCCAACGGGATTGTCAACGACCTGGGCGTCGCATTGGCCCATACGATTCCGATCAGCAAGGAAATCGCCGCTCTGACCCTGACGGCTGTCGGTGTGATAACCGGCCTGGACGGTTCCGGTTTCTCCGGCATCACGCTCGCCGGATCGCTGGCACAGTTGATGGCCGCCGCGCTGGGAAACGGCATTGCCACCCTGACCGCACTGGGACAAATTGCCGCAATCTGGGTTGGCGGCGGAACGCTCGTGCCCTGGGCGCTCATTCCGGCCGCTGCGATCTGCGGTGTAGACCCCTTTGAACTGGCCAGAAGAAACCTGTATCCCGTGGTGATCGGACTCCTGGTTACGACCATTTTCGCCATGTTCCTGCTCTGATTGTTCCAAACCTGCAAAGCTAAAAGACGGATGCGCGTCTGTTCACATCCGTCTCTTTTTCTTTTGATATTAACCAGTCCTCGATATCCACATTCTATCAAATTTTTACATGATAAATATAATGTCCAGGACCCAACGGCAGATCAAGCAGGAACCAAACCGCAAACAATACAATCCAACATAACGCAAAAAGCAAGGTGTACGGCAGCAGCATCGAGATCAGTGTGCCCATTTGCAGATTGTTCTGATATTTTTTGGCGAACATAAGCAAGATCCCAAAGTAGGCCAACATCGGCGTGATTGGATTCGTGATGGAATCCCCGATCCGATAGGCGGCCTGAGTCAAAGCCGGGCTGTAGTCAAGCAGCAAAAACATGGGGACAAAAACGGGTGCTAGGATTGCCCACTTCGCCGTTGCACTGGCGATGAGCAAGTTGATGATCGCAGTAAAAAGAATAAAGATTATCAACAATGGCAAACCCGTTAAACCGATGTTTTTCAGGAAGTTTGCCCCCTCGATGGCAATGATGGGTCCGAGATTGCTCCAGTTAAAATAGGCAATCATCTGGGATGCGACAAACGCCAGGACGATGTAGTAGCCCATGCCCGACATCGTTTTCGTCAAGTGCTCCGCGACATCGCGGTCTGAGCGGATTACTCCCGCACCGATGCCATAGGCCAGCGATGGAATCCCGAACAAAAAGAGAAGGATCGGCACCAGCGACTTCATAAAGGGCGAAACCAGCAAGGAGTCGGTTTCCGGATCGCGCAGCAACGATCCGCTCGGCAGGGTCAAAATGAGCAAGATGATCAAGCAAACGAGGAAAGTGAAGCCTGCCCAGCGAAGGCCTCGACTCTCCTCAGCTTTCACCTGGATGTTTTCCTCCTGCTGCGGGCCTTCCATTATATAAGTACCCAACCTGGGCTCGACAATTTTATTGGTGATCCAGACAGTCAGCGGAACGAGCATGATTGTGGAAGCAATAATAAAGTAGTAGTTCATGGCCGGATTGGACTGGTAGTTTGGTTCCAGCATCTGTGCGCCTGTTTGGGTAAAGCTGGCCAATGTCACATCCAATACGGCGATGACGAGGTTGGCACTGAACCCGCCCGCTACAGCGGCGTATGCTGCTGCCATCCCGGCAAGCGGGTGACGCCCCATCATGACAAAAACCATAGCAGCGATGGGCGGCATGATGATAAAAGCAGCATCTGCCGCCGAGTGTCCCACAAGGCTAACCAGTACGATGATCGGCAGGATCAGGGAGCGGGGTGAGACAAGAACGATTTTCTTCATCGCAGCCCCAATCAGACCCGTCGTTTCGGCCAAGCCAACCCCCAACATGACAGACAGAACCATCCCCAGCGGAGGGAATGAGGTAAAGTTTGTCACCATTTCCGTAAAAATGCGTACAATTCCATCCTTACTCAGCAGATTGACGGCGACAATCTTTTCGTTGGTTGTCGGATTCACCGTAGACCAGCCAAGAAAGGAAGCAATACTGGACGCGACCAGAATCACCGCAATAATGATCAGAAAGAGCGTTATCACATCCGGCAATTTATTGCCCAACGTCTCGATACGGTCCAAAAACCTGGCAAAAAACCCTTTTTTGCTTATTTCCGGTTGTGGTGAAATCGGTACCCCCATCATTACCCCGCCTTTCCCTTGATTCAAGATAAAGCGTGTCTCCCGGTTTTTTCGAGGTAGTTGTATATGGTGTACTTGGAGACATCAAGCAAATCCGCCACATGCTGCACTGCACCCTTGATCAAAAACAGGCCCATCTCATCCAGCATGCCAATAAAGGCAATTTTCTCATCCTTTTGCATGAAAGGAATTGGTTTTCCAATTTTGTTGATGCATTCCTCGATAATCTGATCCATCAGTTCGGAAATGGACGGCGCAAATCGTTCCTCCGTCTTTTCGCTTTGCTCTTTTTCAATTCGGGTCAAGTTCGTCAACACCGATTCAGCCATGACAAGATTTGTGATATCGAGATTGATGCAAAGACAGCCGATGATTTTCTTCTGCTCGTCTTTAATGAACAACGTGCTGGATTTGATTACCTTGTCTTTGATCCCTTCATGCCGGTAATTGAGGATATAATCGTTGCCCTGCTCTCCCTGCCGCAGCAGCTTGAGCCCCAGATTGGTCAACGGTCCGCCCGGCTTTCTGCCGCTGACATGGCCGTTGAAAATGGCCACGATTGAGTTTTCCGGATTTGTCATATCATGCAAGGCAACTTCGCAATGTTCCCCAAATGTTCGGGCCAGGCCTTCCGCAACCGGAATGTAACTGGCCAGAATCGGATGCAAATCTTTCATTCCACGACCTCATTTCCCATTGATGCCATCTTTTGATAGAAAAACTTTCCCACTCTTCATGCATTTCAGGAGCTTTATCGGCGATCGACCAAAAGACGACCGTCTCGGAACACTTTACGCACCCGTTTCAAACTGCGCAAATCCATGAGGGGATCTCCTTCCACCAAAAGCAGGTCGGCCTTCTTCCCCCTCTCCAGCGATCCGATCAGATCGGCAGCGTTCAGGCATTCGGCCGCTCCCAGCGTAGCTGCATATATCGCATCCGCCGTACTCATCCCTTCCTCATGCATCAGTTGCAATTCATCAGCGAGATATCCCGGGTGGTTGAACGGTGTTCCGGCATCGGTCCCTGCCGCGATTTTAACACCATGTCTCAACGCCTTGCGAAAACTTTCCCGATGCGTTTGCACAAACTGCTCCGCTTTCCTGATAAAATCTTCCGGTACACCGGAATCGGGCGGCTGACGCAACAGCAGTGTAGCTGCGATCAAAGTGGGAACCAAATAAGTCCCGCGCTCCAGCATCATCTGTATCGCTTCATCGTCAAGTTCGGAACCGTGCTCAATCGTCGAAACCCCTGCGCGGATGGCATTTTTAATCCCTGCCAGGCCAATTGCGTGTGCTGCCGTCGTCTTTTGCACACGGGCTGCCTCTTCACAGGCACAGCGCATTTCTGCTTCGGTCAACTGAGCTGCTCCCGGTTCTGTTCCTCTCGTCAAAACGCCGCCGGTCGCCATCAGTTTCAGCAAATCCGCCCCTGCCTTCAGTTGCGTACGAGCCGCCTTTCGCACCTCATCAACGCCATCCGCCTCGCTCGCCATCGGGTGGCAGTGTCCCCCCGTCATGACGATCGGCTGTCCGGAGGCGTAAACTCGCGGTCCTTCAATCATCCCGCTTTCCACTGCCCGGCGATAGGAAATGTCCACATTGTAACGCGTGCCTACATTGCGCACTGTGGTGATGCCAAATTCCAGGAACCTCTTTCCCTGTTGCACGGCGCGAAAGGCCGTATCTGCCGGGGAATCGGTCGCGATTTTCTGAAACGGATCAGGTGAGGCGTCCATTCCCAGATGCACGTGACAGTCGATCAATCCTGGCAAAAGCGTAAATCCTGTACCATCGATTTCCCAATCGGCCCGATCCTCACAGTCGTCACCCTGCAAACTGGAGTAAATGATTCCGCCTTCATCAAAGACGAGCGTACCGTTTTCCAACGCGCACCGTTTGGCGACGTCGATCATCCGGACATTGAAAATTTTCGTTTTCATCCAGATCCCCCACCGTTTTCGCAGGATTTTTACAAGTAATTGTCAATCAGTTCAGAGAGCAGTTTAATATTTACATTGCCGCCGGAAACAAGCGCTGCAACCTTTTTCCCCTGAATCGCCGTTCTTCCATGAATCATCGCCGCCAACGCTGCAGCTCCGGACGGTTCAACCACCAATTTTGCCCTTTCCAGCAAGCTGAGCACGGTCTTGATGATCTCCTCTTCCGACACCAGGACCATTTCATCCACGTATTTTTGCGTGTGGGCGAAGGTCAGCTCACCCGGTTTTTTCGCCATCAGTCCATCGGCAATCGTCTCTACCTTTTCCACTTCGAACGGGTAACCTTTGCGCAGCGATTCGTACATCGCCTTGGCCCCTTCGGTATTTACTCCAATGACGCGAACGGATGGCTTCGTTTCTTTCAATGCGGCGGCAACCCCCGAAATCAGTCCTCCTCCGCTGACCGGGATGACGACAGTATCCACATCGGGCAGTTCCTCGAGAATTTCCAGCCCGATCGTTCCCTGCCCGGCGATGACGAGGGGATCTTCAAACGGATGAATGATGACAAGGCCTTCTTTTTCGTGAAGCTCCATCGCTTTTTCGTACATGGTGATCGATGTGCTTCCGCCGTCCACGACTTTGGCGCCGTATTGCAGAATCGCGTTCTTTTTGCTTGGAACGGGGTTCGTCGGCATCAATTTTTTTGAGAGAATAAAATTTTTTAGAAAAAAGGAGCGATAGCTTCGCATGACGACGGAACTGTTCCTTGAAGACAGCTATATGAGAGGCTGCGATGCACAGATCTTAGAGCTTGAGAATGATCAGGTCATCCTGGATCAGACGGTCTTTTATCCGACCGGCGGAGGACAGGAACATGATACGGGAACACTTTGGCAAAACGGCCGGGCCTACAAGGTGACACGTGTGAAAAGAGAAGCGGGCCGGATTCTGCACATTGTGGAACATGCGGAAGGGTTGGAACCGGGGCCGGTTCAACTGGAAATCGATTGGGACAGAAGATACGGCCTGATGCGCCACCACTCCCTGCTGCACGTTCTCGCAGCCGTGGTTCATCGCCACTACGGCGCTCTCTGCACAGGCAACCAGATTTATCCGGATCGGGCGCGAATCGATTTTACGAATCTAAACGATCTAACGGAAGAAGAGCTATCCCGGATTGTCGAGGAAACCAATCAGGAAATCGCCAAAAATCATCCGATCTCCTCGCGCTGGATCACGCGGGAAGAAGCGGATCAATCCCCCTCGATCATCAAAACCGTAGTAAATCTGCTGCCCCCTACTGTCACCTCCGTCCGGCTGGTAGCGATCGGAGAGATTGACGAGCAGGCCTGCGGCGGCACCCATGTCAAGCAAACGAGCGAGATCGGCCGGCTCGTCGTCCAGAAGGTGAAAAGCAAGGGCAGCGACAGCAAGCGCATGGAAGTGGTCGCTCTGCCAGTGGAGAGTTGAAATTCCGTTGCTTCCTTTGCATGCTGGGATGAGAGCAGATAAACAGCAAAAACGGGAAGCGTCCAGATCGCGGACGCTTCCCGTAATCGTTTCCCCGTCTTTGGAAAAGGCCTTCCTTTGTCAAACTCTCCCCTCTTGCAGCGCCCGCTGAAATTCGGCAAGATCGGTCAGCGGCGCCTGGCAGGCGAAATTTTCGCAGACATAGGCGGTCACTCGGCCGTTTTGCATCCGTTTGTCCGCCGCTGCGGGGGCGAGCGCCGCAAGCGCCTGTTCCGGATCGTGAAGCACCAGGAAGGAAAACGGCTGGTAGCCGGTGCGGGCGGCCTGCAAAAACGCAGCCGCCTGCGGATCATCCGCCCTCCCCGCGATGACAATCTGCCGCGTGGGCAGCGTGAGCAGTTGCACCGCCATCAAGGAGAAGCTGCAGGCTGGCGGATACGCTGCAATCGTTCCGGCAAAGGCGGTCAGCAATCTTTCCGCCTTTTCCAAAAGCTCCGGCCGCCCGGTCAACTGGTACATGCGCAGGAAGTTGCAGGCGGCCACGCCATTGCCGGAGGGCGTGGCGCCGTCGTAGATTTCCTTCGGCCTGGCGAACAACCGTTCCGCGTCACTGCCGTAGAAGAAAAGTCCTCCATCCTGGTCATCCCAGAAGAGGCTGAGCAGATCATCGGTCAAAGAGAGCGCCTTTTGCAGATAATCCAAATCCTGGGTGGCCTCGTACAGCTCCAGAAGGCCCCAGGTCAAAAACGCGTAGTCGTCGACATAACCAAGGTAAGCGGCTTCGCCGTCACGGTAGCGGGCCAACAGCCTGCCGTTCGCATCGCGAAGCTTCGCCCAAAGAAAGGAAACCGCCTGTTCAGCCCTGGCCCGATAGCGTTCGTCCGCCAAAACCCGGTATCCTTTGGCCAGCGCGGCGATCATCAGGCCGTTCCAGGAGGTGAGAATCTTGTCGTCTTTTCCGGGATGAACCCGTTTTTCCCTGCGGGCAAACAACTGTTCGCGCGACTTCTCGATCTCTTCGGGCAGATGGACAGGAATCCTGGCGTGAATCAGGTTGGGAATGCTGCGTCCCTCAAAGTTACCGGAGGGCGTGATGCCGTACATCCGGCAATACGCATTGCCCCGCTCCTCCCCGAGCACGTCAAGCACCTCCGCCGGCGTCCAGAGGTAAAACTTCCCCTCTTCCCCTTCCGAATCCGCGTCCTCCGCAGAGTAGAAGCCGCCCTCCCGATCGGTCATATCGCGCAGGACATAGGTGAAAATCTCCTTCGCCACGCGGGCGTACAACGCGTTTCCCGTCGCCTCGTACCCTTCCAGATAGGTGTAGGCAAGCAGGGCGTTGTCGTACAGCATTTTTTCAAAATGAGGCACCAGCCATTCCCGGTCGACCGAGTAGCGGGCGAAGCCGAACCCCACATGGTCGTAAATGCCCCCCTGGTACATGCTGTCCAGCGTTTTGGTCACCATGGCCAGTGTCTGCGGCTCTTGCGTCACTTTCCATTGGCGCAGCAAAAACAACAGGTTGTGCGGCGAGGGGAATTTGGGCGCGTCGCCAAAACCGCCGTAGACGGGATCAAAGCGGGCGGCATACTGTTTGACCGCTTTCGCCAGCGTTTCCTTTCCGATCGTGCCCGGCGCGGTGCGGGACATGTGCGGCACCAGCGTGTCGCGAACATGATCGGCGTGCTTTTCAATCTCCGCGCGATCCTCCTCCCATACCTGCGCCAGCCGCGCAAGGATCTCCATCAACCCGGGCCTTCCCCACTTGGAGCGTTTGGGGAAGTAGGTGCCGGCAAAAAACGGCTTTCGTTCCGGCGTCATGACGATGGTCAGCGGCCAGCCTCCCTGACCGGTCATCGCCTGGCAAACGGTCATGTAAATGTGGTCGATGTCGGGCCGCTCTTCGCGGTCCACTTTAATGGCGATGAATTTTTCATTGAGCAGTGACGCGACTTCCGCGTCTTCAAAGGATTCGCGCTCCATGACGTGGCACCAGTGGCAGGTGGAATAGCCGATGCTGAGAAAGATGGGCTTGTCTTCCCTCCTTGCCTTTTCAAATGCCTCGTCCGTCCAGGGAAACCAGTCGATTGGATTGTGCGCGTGCTGAAGCAGATAAGGAGACTTCTCGTTTATCAAGCGGTTCGGCTTGCGCCCCTCTTTCGATGACATGCAGTGACCTCCAGTTCAAATTACTCTACGGTAATATTCCCCCATTAGAACGGAAGAACATTTATGCCCAAATCGAAATTTTTTCTTCCTAATAATTAAAAAAATCAAAAAATCATCCCCAAAACAGATCTCTGTTTCTGCGCCAACTTAGTGTAGGGTTTGCTTCCTTTACAGGAAAATTTACTACTGCCGGATCATTTTGCCGCTGACCTCCTACCCTGTAGATAGCCATACTCATGTCTTCGTAAGTATGCTCGATTGTTCCGGTATCCAGATTGTATATATACTGAATGTATACCTTCAACCCTCGATTATAAATGCTGTAGTCAGTCCCTTGAGCAGTGATTGTCACAGTTTCGCCGACATTGTACTGAGTCTTATCTGTCTTAATGTATCCGTCAGGTCTCTCGGTAGTTTTGAAGTTAAGGACCATGACGTAATCGCCCTGTTCTCCGGACTTAGTAGATCGGAAGTAGAAGTCTCCTCCACCTCCTCCAGACATTTCGGCTACCTGAGATAGGTTGTAAACATCGTATGTCTCCTTACCTCCACCCGAGATATAACCTCTCTGCAACCCATTATTTGTAGCTATAAAGTTGGGGTTCCCGTTAAATAAGTACGCCCATTCACGGGCTTCATCAAGGGTTACTAGTGGATAACCGTTGTCTGCCGACTTTGTTGCTAGGGAGTAGTTGGCTACTTTCCCAGAACCGTTAGTAACTCCTGAGTAATTAACGTCAGCTATTGTGAGAAACATGTCTTCTTCAGCAAATCCTAAACCGTCAAGAATATAAGGTGGACTTCCTACAACTTTTTTATCTCTGTCTAAATATCCATATGCTCTCCCCTTTGTATCTGGAGACTGAGAAGAAGCCTTCGCTTCATTGTATACCCCCGAAAATGTAGGGAATGTAATGGATACTAACAAAAAACATTTCAATGTCAAGATCAAAAGAAAGTTCCTCAAAAAAATCAAGCGAAAATTCCCCAG
>ERZ777010.863-NODE-863-length-25031-cov-8.694507_pt1 | contig 25031 bp, 31 predicted proteins | sample MGYA00374963_ERZ777010 | MGnify/ENA primary metagenome ERZ777010 (study PRJEB29309, sample SAMN06268256) | bioreactor metagenome | isolation source: Joint BioEnergy Institute, California, USA | place: USA:Joint BioEnergy Institute, California, USA | collected...
GTGGGTCATTTTCTTTCCGGCGAACCTGGGTCAATTATATCCCGGCGGTGACAAGTGTTGGTATTTTCCTTGGTAGCAATATCCGCTTGTTTGCTGTTAGGTACATCTTCGTCTACCGCTCGAAGAATCATACCAAAGTTAGGGCTGATCCCGTTTACCCATTCTTGAACCAATGTTTTTATATCGAAAGAAACAAAGCCAGCACCGTCTGGCGTTGTTGTGCTTGCGTAAACTGTGCTATCAAACTGCGGCTGATTGCTCCAATTGACTGCCGTTTCGGAAAAAGATGCTAGTAATTTGTGAATGTTGATTGTTTTTGTAACACCTGTACTGGTTTTATAAAGATTCAAAGTCGCTGAGTTGATTATGACGTCATTAGGGATCAACCCCAGGTCGAATTGCAATAATGACCGTGATGTTCCGCTTGCAGATTCCCCGATACTCATTGTAGCGTTTGCGCCATAGTTTGAGCTGGCTTGACCCTCGTACACATAAGTATCTTGGATTTTCACATTTGACACACTTAACGTGATCTGAGGCATATTCCTCCCCCTTCCTCGCTAAAATGGCCGTTATCTGAAGTTGCTAATAGAGATATGGACAGCCTCCTCGTGCAAAAATAATACCTCACCGAAAAACGATGAGGTCATTTAGTATGCATTTTTTCTTTAACTAACGATCTCGTTAGCACAAAAATTTTGATGTTCACGATTCAATTCCATTAATATTGTTTGGTCGAAACCAAAAGATAAAAGCTAATATCACTTCAACTATAGGCACCAATATTGCTAATTTAATCCAGTTTTCCGCTCCAAACAAATAAAATGACATTGGGAAGACCGTTAAAGCACTAAAAAACATTAGCCATCCAGATTTTTTATTAATGCCAAGGACTAAACAAAGAAGAGAAATAAAAACAAGTGTCCACATGATTAGTCCAATCCAATGAAAGTTATCCAAAGTGATTATTTCATTTCCTATTTGCATTTATCATCACCTCTTTTTTTATTTTACCATAAAAGTTCCATATGTCTTTTGAAGAGAACTTAACTTACAATTGGCCGTTATCTGCAGGTACATGATATTGAATCAAGATAGTAATCGCTCCCTTCCCAAAAATAATAAGCCTCACCAATACGATGAGGTTAAACAAAGAGTATTTAATGTTACAAGACCTATTATCCCTGCAAAATCCTTATGAATTGAAGAATAATAGGTACACCTTTTTGAGGAAGATCTCCCGATTTAATTTTAAGAAATCCTCTTTTTACTTTATAGATATTCGGAGGTTGCAAAACACCGTTTATATACAAGTTTATCAATGAATACTTTTTTGGATCGGGGATTCCTTTTGAACAGTAATCCTTTATTCCATCACTATCAGTGAATATTCGTTTATCACCATTTGAAACGGTATAAAAATTATACATCTCAGTTTTCAAGATTTTTTTTCTTTTCCTCTGACATCTCCTTTTACATGCTATATACTTCCTTTTGTATTTTCTCATCAGTTTTAGAGCAATTTTTTTGCTTATACAGTTAGACATTTTATCACCGCCTTACATTCTCTAATTACATTCGAGCAAAAAGCCTTCACACTTCCCCTATTAGTTTTAAAAAAAAGGCTATCAGAAAATCCAGATAGCCTACTTGAAAGATATTTTTTGATTAGGTTGTAACGGTTGTGACAGAAGTTGACGATGGTGCATAATTTACTACTTCTAATACAACAGGTGTAGTTGCTTCAATGGGTTCCGACCCAACTGGAACTTCAATTTCAAGTGATCCAGCTACACCAGGAGTGTAGGTAAGAAGATCATTCATTACTAATACACCGTTTACGAATACATTGATATAACTGTTGTCTGTTGCCAAGGTCGGCAACGAAGTAGCTGCAGCTCCTGAATCATCCTCAAAATCACCTACAGCAATCGTTAATGTGTTACCCGGGGTTACCTGTGATGCTACCTCGTGAAAAAACCTTGAAACTGACGGATTGGTAGTTGTAGTCGTTGTTGTCGAAGCCGCCACAAAAAGCTTTACAATTCTAAGTGCCATATTATATAACCTCCTTTCAATAATGTATAATATATTTTTTTTGGAAAAAATTCTCTGGTTTATTACCTAAATTTAGAAATTGATTAACCCATTTTGAACAATGAAGTTCCTACCCCCGAACGAGGGAAGGAACCTCATTGTTCCTATGGCCGTTATCGGCAGGTTTCCTCATTTTCCCATCACACCTGTTTGCTCACTGACCGTTATCGTCTGCCGGATGATGGTATCACTCGGCACGGGCACGTACACCTGGTTTTCACTGACCAATGCGCCTGTGCCGTCCCGCAACTGGATCTGGTTGATGACCTCCACACTTGCGGCCGGCACCATGTATTCAATCATCAGCACGTTGCCCTGCACCGCCTTTACCGCAAAGTCGGTGATCTCATGCGTTTGGTTGATGACAACCTTGGTGATGTTTGTGTTCACGTACTCCGCTACGTTGCCAAGAAACCGATCCGTAATCACTTGACTCGCTCCTCCTCTCCCCTGACCGCAAATGGGGTTATGCCAACCTGCCATGTGGTGGACAAGCCGGTCATACGATGAAGCGTGGACTTGTAGATGTTCTCCTGCAGGACGATCCCCTCGTGGATCTCCGTTTGCTGATTGTAGATCAGGTTGGCGGGTTTCACCGTCAGGACCGTGTGGTTGACCTCTTTAAACACCGCTGCATCGTCGATTTTGGCCCTCACGTAGAGGATGAAGTTTTGCACATCCACATCGACGATCGTCAGACCCTTGCCAACCAGGTAAATCACGCACGTCCGTGATCCGGTCATCCTGCAGGAGCGCTTCCCGGACCAGCCTTTGGATTTCCGACCGCACCAAAAGAGGGCTTTTCCCGATTAGCCCCTGCAGTTCGCTGCCAAAGTTGAAACTGTAAATGAGATAACGGAAACGCTCCGTTTCCAGGATGACAAAAGCCGCCTGCTTCACGGCTTCCAGGCCGTCGATCATCTGCGTAATCCGCTTGTTCTCGAAGTCCAGTTTCCAGGTCAAAGACGGCTGCTGTCTTTCCTCAACAGCTGCCGGCATAATGCTTCCTCCCTGTGGTATCATGGCTCCCTCACCCGGTCCAAAATGACGTACTTTGCCCCTCTATCGGTGCCGCCCTGCGTTCGCAACAGGATCAGCTTGTCTCCAATTTGCAACTTGGGGCGTATGATGTACTCTTGGCCGCCGATTTCCAGTTTCAGTTCCTTCGTCGCTTCCGTGAAAATAAAAAATTCCTCCGTCAAGAGGAATCGCTGATCGACTTCAACCTGAAATGGCGCGACTTCTTTTATGGTTCCGTAAAAAATCGCGACGGGCTGCGACGCTTCCATCGCGTCCATGGATGCTTTTTTAATCAGTTGCAGCATGCTCATCCGATCACCTTCAACGTAATGCTGATTGTATAGTCGTTACCGCTAAAGCGGTGTGTGGCCTCATCGACCAGAAACGGCTGATTGATGCCCAATTCGCTGATGACAATCGGCACGAAGCAACCTGCCCTCACCCGCACGTCACCAATGGCTTCAATCTGCAAAGACTTGGTTTCGCGGTTTCGAAGGATGATGAGTTGATCCAAAAGGGCACTGATTTGCGCTTCGTTCTTGTCGTCATCAACGGATTGTGTCAGCTGTAACACGCCCCACTTGGCGATGTTGGCGCTGTCCTGGGCGATATAGACCTCCCGTTTGCCGGCTTTTTGGTTATCGCGGTAAAGTTTGATCTTGTTGTACGTCTCTTGGTCGATACTTGACTTCAACATGAAATCCGTCATAAGGCTATGGTCTCCGATGTAAAAATCGAGCAACATTTCATTCACATCGCGCAAGGCAAGCGCTCCGAAATCATCGTAAAGCACGTAGTTTTTCCCCGTGTTCCACAAGGTGAGAATGAGCGCTTTGTCGATGATGTCCAAGAGCGTCTGGTTGTCCTCCACCATCGTGGGGATTTGGTACTTGGTGTCGGCGATCTTTCCGATCTTCAGCTTGAAGTCGTCCGCGATCCGTTTGATGACATCCGACGCCGTCACCTGAGTAAAGATGTAGGTGTCCTTGTTCATCAGATAGCGGATTTGATCGTAACACTTGATCCGCACCGTCTCGTCTTGGCCGTAGTCGATGGCGAAGACATAGCCGTAGAAGACGTTCCGGTTGTCGTATTGAAAACTGACAATGTCGCCGTTGTTGACTTGGCACGAAGCATCCTGGAAGGGGGAACTTTTGATGAGGGTAAAATCAAGGCTCCCCGGACTTCCGATGCGTGTCGTCTTCCACGTCAACTCAACTACAACGTCGGTGATATCCCAAACATTGCCTTGTTTATCATCCAGCAGCACTTCATACTTCTTGTCCATTTACAAGCTCACCCCGGCAATTTCAATACCGTCCCGACAGGAAGTTTCCTGAGTTGCGCGTCGGATATGCCGTTTAACTTTTGAATTTCGCGCCACTTGGAGCCGTCGCCAAGCGTTTTTTTGGCGACAATCCAAAGATTTTCCCCTGGCGCCAGGGTATAGGTTTTGGGTGTCACTCGCTCATTCGAACGCGGTTTGGATGTTTTCTCCAAAACCTGATTGCCGTTTTGGTCGGTTCTCACGTTTACGCGCCGCGCCTCATAGAACACATACTTTTTCAGCTTGAGCGTGTATTCGATGTCTCCGCCGCCTCCCGCGATTTCCTTCCAGTCGAACGACTCGATGCTCACCGCCTCATTGATGTCGAAGCTGGGGCCTGTAAAAACAAAACGGATGGGACGTTTGGTCGCCATCCATCCTTTTATCATGTCCACGTATTCCCTTGGTGCAAACACTTTGCTTGCCGTGACAAACGGATAGCGCTGCGCCGGGAAAATGCTGCTGAATTCGTAGGTGGTCAGCTTGGGGCTTTTGATGACGTTGATCTCGCCCAAGCCCACAATGTCGTACGATGTGCTGTTGCTTCCGTCCCCGATCTCGATTGAGCCGGGGTTGACGGGGAGCTGGAAGCTTTGCTGCTGGTTGTTCCAGCTGAGCCAGATGCCGTATTCGGACATGCTCTCCCTCCTTATGCATCCAACAGCATCCTTGCCGAAGAGGCGATTTCTTGCTCCAGGTTTTGGTTGATGCGGGCGATGATGGTTTCAATGTCGTACCCGCTGTTGAAATGGTTGTCGCCGGTGATCTGCACGGTCGGCGTCAGCGTCACAAAGTTTTGGATCGCCTTCATTTCCGCCAGTTCGCGCATCATCTTGAGGTCTTCGCTTGCGATGTCCACCGTGTCGTTGATTCTTCCCACTTCGTCCACTCTTGAGATGTTGGCCAAGCCGTTCCCCAAAGCGGAACCTGCACGGTTCAGGCTCTTGCCCGTGTTGCCCAGCGGACTGTCGGGCAAATTGAGACTTTCTCCCCACTTGTATCCGGCGTTCCAGGCTTTGCCGTATCCGATGCGCTCGCCCATAAACACAGGCGCTTTGCGGTCAAGCGTAATCGCCTTTTCGTTTTTCCCCCATTGCAACACGCTATCCTGCAAGTTAGTCAGTCCATCGGTCCAGTTTGTCCCAAAAATCGCATCGATGATTTTTGTCACAACTTTTCCCAGGGAAAGGAACCACGAAATGATCTGACCGAGCAGATGTTTCACGGCGTCGCCAAAACTGTTGAATCCGCCGTGAAATACGTTTAACACCCATTCGACGATCCCGATCCACGGCTCGACAAAGCCGGTCCACAGCAACTGGACAAGGGCGTTGAACAACCCCAGCGCGGTGTTCCAGAGAAAAGCGACAACGCCCGCGATTGCACCTGCGATTACGCCCATTGCGCTTAAAGAAGTCCCGGCAAAGTGGTTTATCGCTTCGACCACCAGAAAGATGGCAGTCACCAGGGCGATGACCCAGGTGATCGGGGATGCAAGCAGCGCGGAGTTGAGCAGCCATTGCGCCGCCGCGCTCGCCAAACTGACTATCTTGTACGCCGTCAAGGCCGCGACGATCCCCCAGATGATCGGCTCAACCGCAGACCAACCGGATAAAAGGGAAAACACGCTATCCAGAACGTCGAGCAGGTAGATCGCTACATTCGCCGCGATCTCAAAGGCACTCCCCAAAGCGGCGATCCCCTGGGTGACAGCCGGGTTGTTTAACAAGTCGCCCAGTTTTTCAAAAAACGGCGCAAATTTTATCATCGCTGTGTTCGCGATCTCATTCCAGATTGAGCCGAACGTGCGCGGCATCTCCCGATACTTGCCGTCGATCTCCTCGGACGCTGAAAACAGGGCGCTTTTGAAGAGGTCCGCTGAGATCGTCGAATTGGCCAGTTCTTCTTTCGATTTGCCGAGAGAGTCGGCAACCGCTTCCGCCAACATGGGCGCCTTTTCCAGGATCATTTGGAAGTCGCCTGCTTTCAGCGTTCCCGTCATCATCGCTTTGCTCATTTGCTCCATCCCGGCAGCCTGCTCTTCGACCGACGCTCCGCCCATGCGAAACCCCTTTTGCATCAACTCCGCAAAGGAAACCATCTCATTCGTATCGGCGAAAGCGTCGCTCACTCCCAGTTTGCCGACGATGTCCGCCATCGTCAGAAAATCTCCGCCGGACCTTTGCGCCGCCGCATAAATGCTCGTTTGCAGTTCATCCAGCGTCTGCCCTTCATCCAAGGTCAATTTCAGGCGGGCTTGCGTCGCAAGAAAGTTGTCCGCGAAACTCGCAGCCCTCTTTAGCGAATCCGACGAGAAAATTTTGCCGGCCCCACCGGCGGCCTTTTGCACTTGATTCCCGGCCGTTTGCAACTTGCTTCCCGCCTGGTTCATTCCGCCTCCGGCATTTTTGATCCGCTGCAGGAATGAACCCATTTTCGTCATTGTCCCTTTTTCCACGGTGCGGTTAAACTTTTCTTGCTTTTGCGTCGCCGCTTCAATAGCCTGGACGAGCCGGGTTTCCACTTCCACCATCTGCTGTTTGACCACAAGCAGACTCCTGTCGCTTCTTACCATTTGGCCGGTCGCCCCCTGAAGCCGGCTCGCCGATTCCGTCAGCAAGTACATGCTGCTCGTGTGGATTTTCAGTGACTGTTGCATTGCAGTAAACGTTTTTAGCGCGCTGGATACCGTCGCCATTCTGCCCCCTCCTTTCCTCGACAAATTTTTCAACCGCACCGGCTGAGGGCTACTTTCGTTTCATCTTCGCCCTGGCCTCCGCTCTTCTCTCCGCTTCAATCCGCTCGTCAATCATTGCGATGAGCGCCGCTTTTTTCCGCGGCGGGAGCGCGACAAAGTCCCATGGCATGATGTTTCCATGAAACTTGTGGAGGGCGTAGTATGCGTAGTTCGCATCACTATCGCCCTCCCGGATCAGTTTTTTACTTCTTCCACGAGTTCGTTGATGTCGCGGTCAAAGCCGTTGATCTCCTCCACTTTCTGGATCAACGCGGCGTACTCGCCGGCCAGGAGCATTTTTTTCAGAAGGTTCTCGGCGCCGATCACACCGTAAGACTTTTGCAGTTCCACGTCTTTCAGGTCCGGAAACACCACGCACGCCGCCGCCACTTTGGCCAGGTAGACTTCCGGCTGGGTTTCCGGCACGCGGCGCCCTCCCTTGCCTTTTACATACTGGATGGACGCCTTGCGAATCTCTTCGTTTTCCGCCTCCGAGATCGTCCGCAGCTTCCAGGGAATCGGCTTACCGTTTTCGTCCTTGAACCGCTCGGAAACCACAAACTCTTCGATGGCCTCAAATGGGGCGTTTTGTGCGAAAAATGCCTGCAAATTGCTCATCCACGATCCCTCCGTGTATTTCCATGTTTTGTGCAAGAAATGAATAGGCGCCCCACATGTTCAGGAGCGCCTTTCCATTGCCGAAGCTTCACCCTTACAGGATGTTTTACCCTTACAGCGCCACCGGTTGGCTGAATTGATCCAGGATGTCCACATCATCAAACGTGAAGGGCAAGTCCTCATTCAGCATTTCATCGCTGGTTGCGTCGAACTTGGCAATCGTAACGCTGTCCAGGTTGCAGTTTTTGAGAACAACCGTCTGCTTGCCTACGCTGGACTGCGGGTCTTCGTTGACGACGGTCAGATCGAAGTAAAAGTCGCGTCCGGTTTTCACGTAGCGCATCATCAGTTCGCGGAAAATTGACGTGACGTAGTAGATATTCAGCGTGCCTGAACCGTTCCATCCCGCAGCGCGCTGGGACGTTTTGGTTTTGCCCAGAATTGGCACATCCGTTTTGTTTTTCTCAATCGTCGCTTCCAGTGTGCGGGCGTAGAACAACTCCTCCACGCGGCCTTCGAGGTTCACATATGCCTTGGCCTGTTTGCCGCTGATCGCGTCTTGTACGTTAAAAAACGCCATTGCTCCTCACTCCTATTCCACAGTGATCGTCAGGTAGATTTTCGCAACTGCCGCCACCGGCTGCACCCACTGGTTAATCACAACCGCATCCACCTCAAGCCCCGGCAATACCTCAATGTCCATTTGCGGATCAAAGTTTTGGATGGCCCCGACATTCTGGTACTGCTCGGAAATATTGATGCACTCCGCTTTCAGCAGGTTTCGGCCATCTGCGTTGTTCTGCACTTTTCCGAGGTAGTAGTTGGCGAAAATGCGGTAGTAATCATTTGCCAGTCCGTCCACGACGCGAACGACCTGGTTGTTGCGGAAGGATTTGTCCTTTTCCGATGTAAAACCGGTGAAGGTGTTGATGTCCATTTCCACAATCGCCTTGCCGTCAAAGGCCGTAAACAGGAACTCGCCGTTTCGCAGCGCAGCAATGATCTGGCTGTTGGTGTACTTCGGCTCCACGTCAACTGCGCCGTCATAAGCATCTGCGGTAAGCGATTCGTTTACTTCGGCCGCAGCTTCTGCCCCGGTTACCCAGGCAACGGCCTGCGCAGCTGTAAGTTTCGTGCCATCCGACAATACGACACCGTTTTTGACGCTGATGATCCCTTCGTAATTCGCGGTCGGATAGTTTTCCAGCACACCCTGAATTTTCTTTCCCTCATCCTCGCGCAGACGTTTGACAAAGGAGACAAACGCCTCCTTGACCGTCGAGTCTGTCGCCGTCAGGCCAATGACGTTGAAATCATGCACCTCTACGGAAGCCCAGTAATCCGCATAGTCCTGAACGGTCGGGACGCCATCTTCACCGCCGGCAAGAGGCACGCCGGCGGTCAAAACCGGTGTGCCGGAGCCGCCAAACTCAACCCAGGCGTTTGCCTGCAACTCTTCAATGGCAGCGACCGTTTGACTGTCCACCTCCTTGCCCGAGACGAGCGTTTTCACATCGAACTTGGCCGCTGTCGTCGATGTTTTGAGCGACCGTTACGGTGATGTCGTTGCCGCGCTTGCCGCCGTATTTCGCGGTGACGGTCAGCGGCGCTACCGTAGCCGTTGCCTTTACCCCTTCGTTGAGGCGATACAAAAGCAGCGTCTTGGCGCGTTTCAGCGCTTCGCGAACCAGCAACAGTTCAGAATCCATAAGGCCATATCCAAGAATGTTTGTCGGATCTTGTCCAGCTTCAATCGTGATGATCTGTTTGGCGGGTCCCCAGGAAAGCGGAAGGCCAAGTGTGGCAATTCCCCGTTCTCCCACCGTTCCCAGCGCTTTTTCCTTGCTCTTGACGTTTACATAGACGCCTGCGCGTTCCTTGTTTTGAAAAGTAAAAGTTCCTCCTGCCGGCATCTTACTTCACCTCTTTGGACAATGTTTTCTTCAACAAATCTTTTGCCTGTGCAATCGTGTACGGTTCGCCATCCAACAGAAGGGAGCGGAGAAAATCTTTTTCCACCCCGGTAAACTTGCCGGAAGCCAAAAACTGTTGCTTGCTGAAAGTCGGTTCTTTTTGTGCCGCTTTTTCCTTTTGCCTCATGCTTTCAACTCCTTTTGAAGGGTTTGCATCAGTGGGTCGTCAGGCTGCTGTTTCCACACATGCATGCGGTAGGTCACGAAAAAGTGCAACACTTCCTCTTCGACTTTCCACGACATGTTGGTGCCGATGAGCGGCCTGTCGTTGACCCGGATCGTTTCCAGTACGCCCGCAAGCTGCTCCGCCATCGCGATTCGCTCGCTGTCAGTTTCCGTATAGTAAAGCACCTCAAACGGCAGCACGCGCAGGTAGCGCCGGTTCAACTCCTGGCTGTGCGTCGGTTCCAGGAGTTTCACAAAAAAACAAGGAGTGGCAAATCCCTCCTTGTTTTCTTCGCCATATATTTGCATTTCCGGAAATGCTTGCTCCAGCGCCTGGACGACACCCGCTCGCACATCAAGGAACGTAACAGGTTGCATGGCATCCCTCCTTCCCGGGCAGTCTGGTTGAGAATCTTGGGTTCAAGATACGCTGCGACATTTCGCAGATTAATCGGCAGGCATGGGCCATCCCCCCTTTCGATTGGAACACCTACAAAGCAAAAGCCATCCGGTTGTTCGGATGGCTTCAAGCGCTTTGTATGATTTTCCACGCTACCATAGTAGCACGGGCGTTTTGACACTGTAAATGAACTCTTTTTGACACGGCGCTTTACCCGGCGAAGCGGATGCTGTCCACGCCAAAAATCAGTGTTGCCAAGGCTTCGCTGGCTTTTTCCACGTCTCGATACACCGTTCTGACATCCGTATTGTGACATGCCGCAAACTCTCGGGCAGATTTTTTTTCCTCGGCAATGTACAAATGGTAGACGGATTGAAAGATGCGACGGTCCTCTTCTTTTCCCGACTGCTCGCACATCACCTTGAAAACGGAAATCATCCGGTCAATGAATGAAACCATCGCCAGCGTCCGCGCCCTGCTGCGCTTGACGGATTCTAACGCCAATTCTTCCGCACCGATTTCGTCAAGCGCCCACTTTTCGTCCACCTGCTCCAGGTCGTGCGTAATGGAATTGCAATGTTTTTTAAAGTTGCGGTAATTCTTCAAAAGGAGCTTGATATTTCTCAGCCGCCTGTCCCGCTTTTCCTTTTGCTGTTTTTTCTTTTCCTTCTCCTGATAGTCCAACGCAGCCTGTACGGCAATCCGTGTGATCTCCTCAAGCAACTTCGGACTCAAGGTCGATTGCTGTTGTTCCATTTGATCCATCCTTTCCATGAGATTCCAAAGAGAGCGGTGAGCGAAACTCCGCTTTCCTTGCTCAGCCGGTAAAATGTCCAGCCTTTGGCCTCAACCAGCTCTTGCACTTTTGCCTTTATAGCCGTTCCCAATTTTTCCACCTCCTTGTGATAGCAATAATACTACCGTATTAGGTAGGTTACAAACACATTGATGCCAAATTAGGTAGTATAAGCTCAAAATTTCCATTTTTTTCTCCACTTTTCTTGACTTATTACCTTATTCCGCAATAGTATTACCATATAGGGTTATAACCCAATTTTGTAACAAGGGAGTTTTTTGCGTGGGGGTATCAGAGAAGATCACAAGGCTGATGAAGCAAAAGGGGTTGTCCAGATATAAACTGGCCAAAGATTCCGGGGTTCCCTACACGACACTGATCAAAATTCTGGACGGTACCACGAAAAATCCTCAAATCGAAACACTGTCCGCCATAGCGGATGTTTTGCGTGTTCCAGCTGACTACCTTCTCGGCAGAGGCAACATTTTCAACATCGGCTGGGCAATCCGGGAAGAAAGGGAGAAACAGGGGCTTACTGCAGAGGAACTGGCAGAAGCGATTGGAGTTGAGAAAGATGTAATCCTTCGCTGCGAATCCGGCCAAGTGCCGATCCGCTTGGCGATCGCGGAAAAGATTATGGAGGCTTTTGGCTTGTCCTACACGGCTTTCCTTGACAAGTACAACCTTTATGATGAATACATACCGCCACAAATGGAAGACAATCCGGACCAATCCGAGGCTGCAAAAGCTGCTGTGGGCAAGAACGGTCAAAGCGATGCAAACGCCTCGTCTCTCACTCCGAAGGAAGAGCGCGACATCATTCGTGACCTGGAACGCATCATGGCCGATTTGGAAAGCAATCGGGCCCTTGCCTTTCATGGCGAGCCCATTGACGAAGAAGAAATGGAACTCCTGCGGGCCTCTCTTGAAAATTCGTTACGGATTGCCAAAATGGTGGCCAAGAAAAAGTTTACTCCGAAAAAATACAGAAAATAACCGGCTGGGGGAGTTGCACACATGCAGCTGATCAAGCAGACCGTGCAGCGACTCGTCAAGAAACATGGCACCAACGACCCGGCAACCATTGCGAGTCAGAAAGGCATTCTTATTCTATATGAAGATTTCAAATGCATTTGGGGCTACTTTAACATCAGCAGACGCATCCCGATGATCCACGTTAACCGTAACTTGGACGAGCACTTGCAAAGATTTGTCATTGCCCACGAACTCGGGCATCGCATTCTCCACCCGAAGGTTAACGTGCCGTTCTTGCGGGCCAATACGTTTCAATCCATCGACCGGATTGAACGGGAGGCAAACCAGTTTGCCGTCGAACTATTGATACCGGACAGCGTGCTGTACGAATACCGGCACACTGGCCTGACGATTGGAGAAGCAGCTGCCGCTTACGGCGTACCGGAAGAAGTGGCACACCTGAAAAAGTTCCAATAGCCCCCCGCTTTTCGATTTTTTACCCCCACTAAACGAACGTATGTTCTGATTCGTTTACAAAAGGTATGGGGTTCCTCGTCGCGCTGATTTTCTTTGCGGGGGACAGAGGCCACCTGGGTGGGGCTCGCAAAAAAGTCCGCCCGGCATGTTCCGGGCGGCAGAAGGGGACGTGAAAAAGTGAATTTTTCATCGCCCCGCTGGTCGGGTGCATTCATGCACGTTTCGATTCATTTGCCAATTCCTGTTTCCGCGCATCCTCCAGCGTAACCTGGACCAGCTGGCGGATCGCTTCGTCCAACGCCTCGGCGAAAGCTTCTGGGTTTGACGTGGCCTGCCAGCGATGTTCGCGGATGACGGCCAGCGCGCCTTCGATCGAATCGTCCCGAACGCCTGCGTCTTCCAACAGCTGAACCGCTTTCTCCAGCGCATCGGCAAGCCGCATCGGACCGTAGCTTTGCGGTTCCTTGTACAGCCCCCGGGCAGCCGTCAACACATAAGCGGCGAAATCGAGAATCCGGTTGTGCAACTCTTCCTCAGAGATGTTCTTTTCCGTAACGATCATACGAGACTACCTCCCTGGACGGTTTGCTCGTTTTCGGACGCGGCGGCTTGTCGGCATACCCGAGCGTGATGAGCAGTTCCGGCACGATGTCTTCCGGAAGCCCGAGCACCTGCTGTACCGCCTTGGCATGAAAGGAGCGAACCGGACAGCTGGATACCCCGAGCGATTGAGCCGTCAGCAGAATATACGCGGCAGCAATGCCCAAGTTGATGAACCGCAACGTTTCTGCCGTGTCAATCCCGCCTTTTTCCAGCGCCTCCCGCTGGTTGGTGCACAGCGCCACCATCGCCGCGGGATTGCCCGAAATGCCTTGTGCAAACCGTTTTACCCTGCGGATTTGGCCGGGTTCCTGTACGATTACAAAATGCGATTCCTGCGCGTTGCTTCCCGAAGGACTGTGCAGCACCGCTTCCTGTAACGCCTCCAAAATGCTTGCCGGCAACCTGCGCGCCGAATCGTAAGAACGCGTGCTGCGCCTGGTTCGAATGGCCTCCAAAACATCCAAACCCATCTTGCTCTCCCTTTCCTTCCATCTGCGGTTTACCTGATCGCAAATCCGAGCTGTTCCGCCATTTGCTTCAAATTTTCCCGCAGACTGGCCGATGCGGCAATTGTTTCCGGACGTGAGCACCGCCTTGCCGTATGTTCCATCCATCCGTACTCCACGCCTTCCTTCTCCGGTTCCCCTGCCAGGGACACCCTGCGGCCGTCATATGTCCTGCGGTTGATCATCTGCCGGTCGTACTCGGCCAATCCTTCTTCCAGGTATTCAGTGGAGTAGCGTTCCTGATGAACGACCACTTTTTCCGGCAGGCGCGGCTTGACGCCCCTCCGCACGCCTTCGCGCTCAAAACCGACTGCAAGCCCGGCAATTGCGAATACGCCTTGCGGAAAACCCAGTTCCCGTGCCACGGCAAGCGGGTCGTTGCGAATGGAACCAACCGGAACGGCAGACAACCCCATTGACTCCGCCGCGACCAAAGCGTTCTGCAACGCCAGCGCCGCATCGACGCTGGCGAGCAGGAACATCTCCAGCGACTCCGCAGCGAATGGGTACCCCTGCCGTTTCGTCACATATTTCAGCCGATAGATGTCAGCGCAAAAGACAAAAAAGACGGGCGCTTCGCGAATGAAATTCTGGTTGCCCGCCAACTTGGACAAACGGGCTTTCCGAGCCTCGTCCCGGATGACGATGATACTGTAAGCCTGGAGGTTGGAAGAAGTCGGGGCGCTTCTGGCGGAAGTAAGAATCGCCTGCAGCGCCCCGTTCGGGAGCGGCTTGTTCTGAAAACCCCTGACCGATTCGTGGGAAGTCAGGACATTCAGCGTTTCATTCATGATCTCCTGCGGCAACCGTGTGTGCTCGAGCTCCAATCGGCTCCGGATGATCCCTTGATTCACAGGAAAAGCACCCCATTTTCCATGATTTTTCGGTCATCGATCCACACGTCCGATTTGGTCACGACGCCGTCAATGTGAACGCCGGCGGAAATGGTCCCGCCGAACGTATTGTTGCTGCCGAACGCGACGTGAATGGTGCCGTACACTTTCTCGTCCTCAAGCACAACGCCGGTGATTCTTGCCTTTTCGTTGGTTCCGACGCCAAATTCCCCCAACTGGCGGCCATCCCCATCGCCCAGTACGCCCAGCAGCCAGTCCGATGCTTCGCCCTCGGCCTTGACAATCCGGCCTTTTTCCACGGTGAGAAGCAACGGGGAGCTCAGTTTGCCGTAGTTGGCCAACGAACCGTCGATCAGGATTTGTCCTTCAGCCGTGCCTTCAACCGGCGCGATATACCCTTCACCGGAAGGCAGATTGCCGGATTCCCCCGGATTCAGGTACAAGCCGTTGCTGGCTGCGCCATTTCTGCCTTCGATGGAAAACGTAAGGGAATACCCGCCTTTTTCGATCCGCACCTGCTTGCCCTGGTTCAAAACCTCTGTTACCTTTTCGGTCAACTCCTTGACCCGGAAATAATCGGCAGCAATCGCCCCTTCCAAAAACATGTCTTCCGTAATACCCGGCATCGTGGCCAAACGGGCTCCCGCGGCGACAGCCGCCTTGCGAGCCTGCGTATGGGTCAGGGAATGCTCCGTGATGCACAAAACAACCTGCGATGCAGCCATCGCCGCAGCGATGGGAGCGGGCGGCTCCTGACCGGAGCGTTCCCGTTCTTGAATCAGGGCGAGCATCGTTTCTGCCCCCAAGCTTTTCCCCGCTTCATATACCGATTCAGCCAAGGCTTTTTTGACCTCGTCGGTGACGATGAGAAACGTTTCCCCTGCCTTGAGGCCAAGACAGTTTTGCAGCACATTTTTGCTGATTTCCACGAGTTGTCGGTTCATCCAGGCATCACCCGCTTTTGTATGTTAACTGGCATTTCCTCATTCTGCACCTTTACACCATTTCCGAAACCAGTTTTGCCATGAGCGCATTGGACAGAATCACCGGTTTGCCGCTGATTTGCTGCACCAGCTCGCGTGCGGACTCCGTGTAACCCATGCAATCAAGCAAAATCAGGTCGGCTTGATCCTTTAATTCCATTGCCGCCTTGCGAAAATTTTCTTCATTGTTCTGGTAAGGAGAAGCGATCCCGAACACCGGATGCAGTCCGAGTTGCGTGTATTTCGGTTGCAGGTCGTCCGTCTGCTCCGAAAGAGGCACAATAACGCCGAGGCGACGGCCGCCCGCCATCGCTTTCACCGTCGGCGGAAGAATCAGATCCGGTTCGATGAGGTGAGCCGTATTCGTCTTTAGTCCCGTGAACACGCCGGTGCAGAGAAGGAGAATCTGCCTGATCCCCCTTTCCTCCAGCTCATGGATCTTTCTCTGCAAAATCGGCTGGATTTTCTCCCGGGACATTACGACGGACTCTCCCGTCGCCAAACGGGAGGTCAATACATAATCCCCCGGCTCTGGAGCCAGATTCGCTTCAATATGCGCCTTGGAAAATCCGTCCAATACCCCGACCTGAACCAATTCCGCCCGGCCTTCCAGATACCGCTCCAGGATCGGTGCCACGTCCTTGCGCGGTGCCTGGCCGATCGTGATCATCCCTAATCGTTCCATCAGGCATTCCTCCTGGAAAAGCGGAAGGAAACTCCCCGCGCTTACTCGCATGGGGAGTTTTTCCCGCAGGTTTGCAAAATTTTCATGGAGCCGTACAGCTGGATGATGCGCGCAAATTCAGCCTCGTCGTAAAATTTGGCAATGCCGCTGGTGAACTCCTTGGCTACTTCCACGGAGAAGCGTACGGCGGTTGCAATGTCGATTTCGTGGCTGGCACCCGTTCCGCATCCCGGCACAACCGACTGGGCGGTGATGGCGACGCCGACAACAGGCGCATCGGTGGCTACACAAGGCTGCATAATGGAATTGATATGGTACAAGCCGTTCCCGTACGGCGTGATGTCCTGCGTCGTGATCGGGAAGGTGACGGCCAGCTGGCCGGTCGCCATTTCCATAATCCGCACGAGGTCTTCGCTGATGCGGAGAATGTACCCTTCCTTGACCGTCGGCGAAATCGCGATGCCTTTATGGTTGATCACCCGGTTGCCTTTTGTCGTATCGATGGAGAGGATCGCGTCCATCTCCGGCACCACTTCATGCCGGTTCATGGTCAAAATGTCGACTGGAGAATCCATGAAGTCAACCGGCTCGTGCGGACGGGTCGGCGCATTCGGGCAAATGTGCGTGCTGACGATCACATCGCCTTTGAGGATATCCCCTTTTGTCTGCATGTCGGCCAGCTTCAACGCCGCCGCAACGGCTGCAACCGCGCCGTCCGCGTCGGATACCAGGCCGATGCGGCTCGGGCGTGCGCCGATGCCGCCGAGACGGCCGATGATGCCCAGGGTCGGCGCACTTCCTCCCTTGCTTTTCCCTTCCGAGCCGGGAATGACCATTTTGATAAAATCAGTGCTGCCTTTTTCCCCTTCCACTTTGGTAACGGTTATGGCTACGTCTGGATAGGCGGCAAACAAATCTTTGATTTTTGCACCGTTGACGTAAGCACTGTCCATTGCTTCCATTACTGCAAGAGTATGTTTCAATGCCATGTTCCTTCCTCCATCCGATTCAACTCTCTTTTATAGAAATTTATAGAAAAGGAATGATCTCTTTCTTGATAATGGCCTCGATCGGCTTCATCAGCTTCTCGTTGGACATCGTCGTGCTGAGCAACAGGTTCGCCTTGGGAACCGAGATGACCGCTACCTGCTGCCCCTTTTCAACGGCAGCCGTGATGATTGGCCGCGCCGTTTTCGCATCGAGCGTCATGATCAGGTCCGGGAATGTGGCCAACCTCTCGCCGTCTTTTTCCAGTGTCATGTATTCATTCCAGAAGGTGAGCTCGTACTTGCCGTCGATCCAAACGGTGCCGACGTCAAATCCCCCGGTTGTCTCCAACGTGAACTCCGTGACCACTCCGGCCGTGACGATTTTGCCGCCGAGCTTGCGGACGACAGCGTCGATAGCCCCTTCACCTTTCTGGGAAAGCAGCGCCTCTCCCACGCCGATCGCCTGTGAGATTGCCCCGGGCGCCCCGTTTTGTTTGGCGTAGGCTGCGGTCACCGGATTTCGGGCTACCGCCACAAGCCCTCCCGCTTCCACGGACGCTTTCCGAATCATGGAGGCGGATTGCTCAATCGTTCCGGAAATGACGAGTTCCAAATAATTTGCTCCCTTTCCGCCTGCGCATGCCTGATGAGAAACATACCCCTCCACTTCGGACAAATTCATCGAGCCCATTGCCCCGGTCGGATGTGCCCGTCCGTTGCAGGCAAAATCGACAAGCGGGATACCGGTGATGGCGGATTGGAACCACCCGTTGACGGTCGTTCCGGCTCCGTTCTCGTTGGTATGGATTCCCTGAATCGGCCTTCCGATCTTCCGCGACAACATGTCGAGCGCTTTGGCATAGTGGATCGGCAGGACGAACTGGTCCTTGGCAGCCGGCGCGCCCACGAGGGAGACGGTGACGAGCAAGTCATCATCGGCAAAGCTGTCGATCGGGATCAGTTCGATCTTCCCGACTTCCAGAGCCAGACGGCCGATTTTCAGCCCCTCCTCGATCCGTCCGCCTCCGCCTCCGCCCAAAACAGCACCTCCGTATACCGCGTATTCAACCATCTCAGCGTCCAGCTTGATGTTCGTCAATGTTCATCACCATCACTTTCTCAATTTAAATACCGAGTTGAAGAAGCTGTACAGCGCATCGCCCGCGATAAACCCTGCCGCCATGATGCTCATCGGAGCTTCCGCTTCTTCTTTCCAGATTCGCGTAACAATAATCCGGATTGCGATGCCCACCAGCACGGCCCAGCAGGCGTTCGGGCTCAAGATAAGCAGACCGGTGGCGAACAAAACGCCAAGTTGACGGCTGGGTCCGCCGATCAGTTGCAGGATGGCACCCGGAATCGCCCAGAGCAGCAGTTGTTGGGCGATCTCCGGCGAAGCGCCTGCTTCGATCGTCGACACGTAAACCTTGTCAATCGGCGGCACGAGGTCTTGCGCGAAATATGCCTGATGGGTGAAGATCACCACCAGCAGGGCCACGCCGAACGCGATCATCCCTGTAATGTATTGCTGTTTCCGGCCGGCCAGTTCGAATTCCCGGTCTTCTCCCTTGCCGCGCAGAATGTAACCTGTTTTCAAGTCATACCCCATATCGGCGAAAGCTGGCCCGGTCGAAGCGCTAAAGCCTGCCAGAAGAGCGAGTGCGACCGGCGGGAAGCCCATCAGCATGCCGAACAGCAAGGTGATGAACGCGACGGCAAAAGCCGGGAACCAGCCGGAGTGCATTGCCGCGATGCCGACGATCAGTTCGTGCACGTACGCTGCGAATGCGGCATAAATCACGAATGCGATCAACATGCCAAACGACATGTCCGTCATCAGACCGCCGGTAATCGCGATGAGTACCGCAATGATCAAATATGCGATGAAGCCGTAGCCGAGCGTGCGTTTTGTTTCACTGATCGTCCGCGTCAAACGGGCATCCTCTTCAGATTGTCCCTGTTTGTTTTTCTGTTTGCTGAAAATCACCAGCGACACTTGGACAAGCGCGACGAGGCCGGCGCCAATCATGATGCCGTGCGCAATATACAGTTCATTTACATCGACACCGAACCAGGGAACGGAATACTGACGGATCATAAGGCCGATTCCAAACATTGTCAGGGCCCAAATGTTCCCGATGAAGGCAACGCCAAAAGCCGACATGGAGATGTTTAGCCATGATCCGATCAGGCCCAATCCCGTACCGATGCCCAACAGTCCGGCACGTTTGCCGCCTTTGTCACCTGCGAGAATCGATTCGGCCGTCGCAACCCCTGGAGCCCAGGTACCGGAAGCCGGGAACAGCTTGGAGTCGAAAATTTTATACAAAAGGCCGGCATCAACGAACATCGCCAGAGCGGAACCGATCAGCATCGGAACGATCAACTCCGGAGTCCCCATCACAAAAGGGATGCCGATCGGGATGAGCAGGCTGTTCGCTGCCCCGAAGGTGCCCGCCGAAATGGACGTCTGCACCAAATTTTGCCGGTGAATCGACTTGTATTTTTCAAAGATGAGCACAGGAATGCGCGCGATCAGCATCGCCACCAATGCCCCGATAATCGACGTGTTTGGCGTTACGCCGAGGGTGGTGACGATCTGCATGCCGATAATTGCTCCAAGTGCGGCAGTTACGATGTTCAGGATCAGCGCGAAAGGTTCAAAAACAGTCGGATGTTTCTTAACATTTTCCACTTGATCGACTTGCAGTTTTTCCATTGCAATCCCCCATTTTTGGCGAACTTTTTCCCGTCAAGCGGGTGAGTCAGGTTTTGCCTCCCACACATCCCTTTAGCTCCCGAACCAAGCGAGTGCATGTCGCTCTGGTATTCAGGCCTGCCCTCTCCTTGCGCCTCCCCGCTGCTTGCGGGTGTGTTTTCCTTTCGGCAGCTTTCCAAACTCCTTTTGCCAGGTTCCAATCGCTACGCCTGTAATGATCAACACGGCGCCGAGGATTTTGCCGACAGTTACCGTTTGCTGAAAAAACACCATATCGAGCAACATCGTCATCAGGGGCTGAAGGTTCAGGAGGATTGACGCTTTGGCGGCCCCGACAGTCTGCATGCCTTTGTTCCACCAGATGTTGGTCAATCCTTGGGCAATCAGGATGGATGCGATGGCAAGCATCCAAATCCAAACCGAGTGATGCCAATTGATTGTTGAAAAGGCGAAAACAAATGGGTCCAACAGAACGCTGCCCAGCGCAAAGCTGTACACCGTTACGATGAAAGGGTGCAACCGCCTGGAGAGGATGCGGACGAAAATCAAGTTGCACGAGAACGTGAACGTCCCGCCCAGTATCAGCAAATCGCCGAGATGAAACCGAAATCCGGACAACCCGAGCGCCTGCGAAAGTCCGGCAGTCGCCACCAGGCTGCCTGCTGCCATGCGCCACGTGATTCTTTCCTTGAGAAAAAGGGCGGCAAGTCCGGCGGTGAAAAGAGGGGACAGCGTGAAAATGAGCGAAGCGTTGGTTGCTGTCGTCCGCTGCAGGCCCTGGTACAGGAAAAGCTGATTGGCGATCAGTCCGATCACCGCGGATAACAGCAAAAAGAGGACTTCCTTGCGGTTGATTCTGACCAGATTTTTTGTGGCAAAAGCCCAGCCCAGGAACACGACGGAGATGACCGTCAACGAGAGCGCTGATAAAAAATACGGTGAAAATTCCTTCAGTAAAAATTGCCGGGTAATATAATTCAGCGCCCAAATGAATACGCAAACGAGCAGAAGCAAATAGGATTTCAGCAGCGCTCTGGAATCAGACAACCGGCTCCTCACTTTCAAGCTGCTTGTACAAAGCGGAGGCAAACAATCCTTCCGCTTCGACAGCGTCGATTACGGGCACCTTCAGTTCTTTTCGCAATACATCGGCCAAGCCGATTGTGGAAAAGCCTGTGCATGCAAAGACGATAACCTCCGCCCCCTGCTGAATCAGACTGCGAGCCGCAACAACCGCTTTTTCCCGTCCGGTCGGCGTCAACAAGTCGGTCGTGTTCGTAACGCCTTCCGGACGAGTGGAGCACACCAAGAGGCTGCCCAGCAACTCTTTCATCACGGCTGGCACATCGGCGGTAATCCCCATCACGCCAACCTTTTTACCGATGGCAAGCGCCATATGCGCAGCTGCGCTGCCCGCACCGATGACAGGAATGCCCACGCGCTCGCGAAGCTGCTCGACTGCCGGATCGGCAGCGCAACTGACGATAAGCAGTTTGCACCCTTGCTCCTCCAGACTTTTGCCAAGGGCCACGATTTTCGGAATGGCGACCTCTTCCGTCTCATCGTTGTAAATGCCCAGCGGCTGATCCGGTATGCACCTGTTGATGACGGGCACCCCGTACAATCGGGTGATCATTTTGCCGTGCTGCTCCAACACTTCGGGATTCTCCGTGGTCAACACGCGAATCAAACCGATCATGATGATCATCCTTTCATGTGAAGGTATTCCAGGCATGAAATATTGCTAAAATTGTATTCGTATTTAATTTTTCTCACAATGTACCGGGACGCCAAATGAAACAAAGGCCTATTGTGTTGGGAGCACAACAGGCCTTTGTTTACTCTGTTTTTTTCAAGAGATAAAATGCCGCACACAAGTAATAGACGAAGCGGTTCAGTGCGTTGTCCAAATCAATGCCGGAAATTTCCTTGATTCGGTCGATCCGGTATTTAACCGAGTTGCGGTGAACATACATACGGCTTGCCGTTTCCATCAGGCTTCCGCCTGTCGCCAGGTAGTAATAAAGGGTAGTAACCAGATCCGTTCCGTTTTCTTCGTCATACCGCAATAATTTGCCGATTTTCTTGTCAATCAACGGCTCCAGGTTGACATTGGGGGCCTCGAGAAGCAGATGGAACATTTCCACCTCATCGAAGGCAAACATGTTCCTGTTTCGATCCAGCTTCGATCCAAGCGTGATTGCCTTTTTGGCTTCGATGTAACTGCGGTTGATTTCCCAGAGAGGATATTTACCGCCGAAACCGCTGTGAATCCTGCTTCTCTGTTGGAGAGACGGCCTCAGAATTTCACTCCATTCCTTGAAAGGTTTCCTGTTGTCCCCGTTTTTTTGGTGATGGCTTGCGAGGATCAACACCAACCGATCCGCATGTTTGTGAATATGGAAATGGACATTTCGCCTGGCCGATTCCCGGCGCACCAACTTGCTTACTTCCATATACAAGGGAGTGTTTTCGGCCAGCACCTCCTCCTCTCCCTCGATCAAGACGACCTGCCAAAGCCATTCCGGTTGCAGACCAAGTTGCTTGCCCTTGTTTTCCACCTCCAGGCGAGACAACGGCATGCCCATCAAAAGTTCCTCAATGAAGTTTCCTCTGAGGCGCTGCTCGGTATCGTGTGCGATCTTTCTGCGCATCAGCTCCAGCGCAAATACGAGACGGGCCTGCTCAATACAGACCATCTCCAATTCGTCCAGATGCTCTTTCCCCACCACCAATCGGCCGACGAACTGCTTGTCTACCTGCACATCCCATTGGCAACTTTTCGCGGGAGGCTCGTACGAAGTTACCTGGGACGAGGAGACAAGCAATTCGCCGTCAACACCCACGATCCAAATCGGGCATTTGACCAGTTCAGCCACATTGTCTGCCACCACCTGGATGCCGCTGTTGTTGAGAACGAGGTTGGTCAGCGTCTTGTAAACCTCTTCCGATCTTCTGAGCAGAGCGGCCTGCTTGTCCAGGATGTGTTCCATCACGGTATAGGTGATATCAATATAGGGAATTCCATTGGGAATCTGAATAATCGGAAGATTGTGCCGATCGGCAAGTTGGAGTGCTTCTTGCGGAATCCCCGACATGAACCGCTCCGGCTTGATTCCAAGCGCTGCCGCCCCCGCGAGTGACAACTGTTCGATCACATCCAACAGCAACACGGGATCGTGACGAATCGAGTACCCGGTAGTGAGAATGAATTCGCCTTCGCGCAGCCACTCCTTCACATCCGGCACTTCCATGATATCCACGTAACGGACAATACGGTCCAGTCCCTTTTCTCCGCTGACCAGCTTGGCGTCCCTTAAAATTGGCAACTTGAGCATATCCTTTACTGTCAATCCTTTTAATTCCATATTCTTCACCTGTTTTGGGCAAGTTGGTTGATACCCCGTATTGTAGCACAAGGCAGTGTGGCTGTTGTGAGGTTGCCGAACAGAAGAGAATCCGAAATGTAACAATCGAACCGCCCCGGACATCGGCGGAAATCCGGATCAAAAAGAAATAGACCGCCTCCGAGTGACAACTCGCGCGGTCTATTTTAAGTTGAACTTCACACTTTAAATCGCTGAATCAGGTCCTTCAATTTTTGCGCCATCTGGTTCAGGTTTTCCACCGACACCCGCACGTCGTCCATCGCTCTCAGCTGGTCTTCGGAAAGGGCAGCGACCTGACTCGAACCTCCCGCCGTTTCTTTGGCAATCTTGGCCAGTTCCGCGATGGAAGCGGAGACTTCTTCCGATCCGGCCGACATTTGCTCTGCGACGGCCGAAACTTCGTGTACCTGCGAAGCCACGCTTTGCGAAAGGTCGAGGATGTTTTTGAATTTGACCCCGGTTTCCGCCACGACCTCCGACCCCTTTTTCACTTCTTCCGTGCCCACGCTCATCGTTTCCACGGCTTTTTCCACTTCATCCTGAATTTCCTGCAACAGGGCGGAGATCTGGTTGGCGGAATTCTGGGACTGTTCGGCAAGCTTTCTTACTTCTTCCGCTACGACCGCGAAGCCCTTGCCCTGTTCGCCGGCGCGCGCAGCCTCAATCGCCGCATTCAGGGCAAGCAGGTTCGTTTGCGAAGAAATTCCGGAAATCACGTCGGCAATTTGGATAATCTGTTTGGACCTTTCTTCCAAAGCCCGGATGACTTCCGCCGAATGGCTGACGGAAGAATGAATGGCAGCCATCTGGTCGATCACTCTCTGGATGTATTCGTTCCCGACCAGGGACTCGTTCGCCATGTGGTGGGCCGATTCCGCCATGGCCGAAGTGGTTTCGGCAATGCGTTGAATACCGGCAGCCATTTCTTCCATCGCGCGGGAGCTATCCTTGGAGGAGTGCTCCTGAACGGAAGCCCCGTTCGCAATTTCATGGATCGTATCGGCCATCACATTCAGTGCCTGGCTGTTTTGTTCCACGCTTGCCGACAATTCGTCAGCCGAGGCGGCAGCTTTTTCCGCGCCCTCCCGTACGCCTTTGATAATGGTGCGCAAATGGGCGGCCATCTCATTGAACTTCATCACCAGTTCGCCCAAGTCATCTTTTTGCTTGGATGAAAGCGTCACATTCAAATTGCCCTGGCTGATCTCCGAAATTCCGGCGAACAACTCTTTTACCGGAGCCATAATCTTCCGCAGGCTCAGATACTGGATTCCAATGATGATCGCCAAGAAGATGATCAACACGATCCCGGACCAGAGCATGAGCTGATTTTGCCCTTCTTTGACAATGCTTGCCGCCTGGTCGATCGCAAAAAACGCAATCATGTTGCCGCTGTTGTCCATAATCGGGACCATTACGGAAATCCACGTACCGAACTCATCCGTGTAAGGATCCGTGGCTACCGGTTGCTTTGTGTTTTTCATTTTCGCAACCTCGGCCATGACCACTTCCGGCAGTTGATAATGATCCCCCGGTTTAAACCCCTGCTCGATCACTGATTGGCTAAAGGCTACCATAACGACCAAACCGTCCTGGTTATTTACATAGTCTGCACCCATGATATAGGCGTTCGAGACGTTCTCATTCTTTTCCGTAAACTCCGTCAACGGTAGTGTCCCGTCAAGTGGTGTAAAATGGTTAAGTGCCTCTACTATGTG
>ERZ777010.891-NODE-891-length-24093-cov-31.663949_pt1 | contig 24093 bp, 27 predicted proteins | sample MGYA00374963_ERZ777010 | MGnify/ENA primary metagenome ERZ777010 (study PRJEB29309, sample SAMN06268256) | bioreactor metagenome | isolation source: Joint BioEnergy Institute, California, USA | place: USA:Joint BioEnergy Institute, California, USA | collected...
CTAAATGGGCTTTATAACCAAACCAGAATGTATTTTTTCCTTTACTATTCTTTTTTCACACCCCATTTTGGCTCAATCGGTACATCCTTCCCGCATAAATCCAATCCCCATTCCAACCTGACTGCTCGCCGGCCCCGGTAAGAATTGACACAGCGCGACCAAATCAGCATATGTTTTTTCATCTAACCATTTTCGCCGATTCACATATTCCTCGCGAAAATATCCTAAATGAGCAATAGGCCCCCCGAAAGAAGTCAATCCTAACCGGGTAGCTGTTTTCAACACTTCCCAAACAGAACCTCTTTGTTCCTGTTGCAACTTAATTTCTTGATTCAACGCCTATTCCTCCTAATGATATAATATCCTGCTATGACGTACTGTACCACATGTAACAAACTCACCAAGTTTAAGCGCGTTAATCCTTTATTTCTTTAAATAGCGCATAAGCTTTTTCTTTCGCTTTCATAAGTACCTCATGTCCTTTTTCGGTTGTTCTGTAATATTTTCTAATCTTCCCTTCCACAGTTTTTTCTTCTCTTTCTAATAGACCCGCTAACTCCATCTTGTGCAGTAAAGGATACAAGGTTCCCGCGCTCATCTGATAGCCGTGTTTCTTCAGTTCTTCTAACAGCCATGAACCAAATATGGGTTCTTTCTTTAGCATGATATAAAATGTGTATGTGAATAAAACCAAGGAGCCATTTACGCAACACTTTATTTTCCATCATGTTCCCCTTCATGATCGAATTTCGATATCGAAAATCGATAGCATCGTATCACGTCTACATGGTGTTTTTCAAGAGAGACATTATTAAGATAAGGTTAATTTTGTGTACCTCTCTCTTAACAAGATGATGGATAAAAGTTTGTGTAAAGCATTTTGCTAGACCAAAAGAAAAAAGGTAGGGGATTTTCTGATTGGACCAAAAATCTTAGAGAAAGGAGTACCCTACCTATGACTAAAAGGATACCGAATGTCGACTGGGCAAATCGACTGGAAAATGCCATTCGTCAGTTTGTGAAAGAAAAATTAGATCTGATTATGCGGGAAGAAATCAAACATTTCCTCGAAATCGAACCAGCGGACACATCCAATATGAGAAACGGCTACGATCAACGAAATCGAGATACGCAATATGGCCGGATTGAGGGTCTTTGGTGCCAAGAGAACGAAACCATATTTTTTATTTCTGAATACTTATGATTAGAACCAAATCCTTGAATAGGCCTAGTTTTTTGCTATGTTGAACAGTTTACTGGACTCATGTTTCTTGTGGATTTAACGACAAAAGTAAGCAAGTAAAATGCCAATTCGACTCACAACTTCCGTAGTTAAAATAAAAACGATCAACTTCCTAATTTCGGTTTTTCGACACCTGTCCAACTAAAATTAGCTTCTCAAAAATTATCAAGAAACTTTAAAGTACAAAAAATAACCCTTTCTGAAATAGAAAGGATTATGTCAAGTCAGATATGTTTCTATTTTCGCCAGGCATTCATCAATGATTTTATCTATTTCTTCAATTTGTGCATCTTCTGGATTATACTTCTTTAAAATTTTTAGATTACGAGCTTTCCAATCCAATGATTTAATTTGATCAGTTAAAACTACCCCTGTTATTGGATAGCCATCGCCATCAGGGGATATTCCTTCTTTTGGTAAATCCACTTCGAAGGGATAACCCTTCTTTTGATGGGTAATCGGACAAACAGCTATAAATCCTGTTGCTTGATTGAATTCTTTAGGCGATAAAACAATAGCATTCCTTCTCCTAGCCTGCTCATGACCAGCTTTTGGATTGAAGTTTAAAACAACGAAATCGCCTCTCTCTGGTACGTCTGCTGGCATTAAATCAATTCACGCCCTTCTATCCCGAAATCAATTTCCTCGTGTCGATTTTCAGGTGTAATCTGTGATATTAGTTCTTCCAGTGTGTATTTCTTCCGTGTTCTTTTTGGCTTTAATGTGATGATACCTTCATTTCCAATCACATTTAATTCTATTTCGGAACCTTGTTTAATCCCTATTTTATCAGCAACATCTTTTGGGATACGAATGCCCAAACTGTTTCCCCATTTTTGAGCAACAACTGTAGACATATAGTCCCCTCCTTTACTTTGGTTTATTTTGCTTTCTGAATGTTCCTTTGAGTTCATTATATCACCCCCAACCCAAAATGTATATACATAGTATATACATTCTTCCGAAAAATGATACCCCTGATTTTTCGACAAACAAATATTCTCGTTGCAAAGGCGATCATTTGAATCGATTAATTAAAAATGCTTTTTTCAGACTCAAAAGCATATATCAACAAGTATAGTTACAAACGTTGAACTGCGAAATGATGTATAAAGCTTTACCATAACAAAAAAGGTAGGACCTTCAAGGAGAATCTAAAGCATCTATATAAATGTAACTTAGAAATTCAACTTCCGTATAATATTGGTTCATTTGGTCGATACTGCTCCTAAGAAAGCGAACGGAAAAGGAGTAGAGCATCACCGATGAAACGATTGAAAATCACAGATGACCACGGATTCACAGCTCGGAAATTACGAAAAGAAGAACGGAAAATCAAAGATGCTTCTTTGCGTCAACGAGTGACCGCCGTCCGATGGATCATGGAAGGCTATCTTGGGAAAGAAGTGGCAGAGATGTTGAACCACCACGTCAATCTCAGCGGTTAACGTACAAATGGACTCAAACGCAGCTTTGATATATTGAATATCATTCGAAATTTGTCTGGCTAAAAAGCAATATCTTTTGTTGGTCTAGATTTAAATTGTGTTAAGGAAAATAAAACGAGACCGCCTTTTAGAACAAATTTATCCCGATAATTAGAAATGGAAAGTCGATATAGTAACCTTTCTTGAAAATACAACAATAAAATTAAATCAAAGGTTTTTCCGCTTTGTTTGGCAATATTCTTTAGTCTTTCTCTAACTGAAGCAGATATATTTTTAACATTTCCCATTATAAAAGCACCTCTAAGTATTTTAATAAAACGGTCTTGATGCGCATTTTCTCAGCACATTCCACCAATTTACTTATATTTTTTTCAGGACTTTGTAAATAATTTCGCAAACCTTCTTTCATTAAATCGATTCCTATTTTTTCTCTGTATCGAATAATATCACAAATCGTTTTTTCACGATTATAAATGCTTATTTTATGGCCACCTACCTCCACTTCTTCAATTCCATATTCAAACTGTTTTTTTGAAAAGTAGAAAATTTTAATCGGTGGATAATCAGGCAAACTGGGTTTCCTTGATTTTCTTTCAATAGCAATTTGGTACTCCCACGGGTTATAAGTTGTTAACTCATAAAAAGACAACGCCGACAAAAGACAAAGAACACCATTCGGGACAACTTTTGATACTTCAACCACTTCTTCATTTTGATCATTTTCAAATTCAGCATAACGGTAAAGTCCACGTTTGATCCTAATTATTTCTCCATTTTGTTCGAACTTTCGAATATAATATTTGCTCACTCCTTCTCTAGTTAAGTCTTCTGTCGTCGCAAATCCCTTTTGGCGAACAAAAATATCTTTTATTATCTTGCTTACTTCTTTATTCATGTTATCACCACTCTTTTCACCTAAAGGTCGGCATTTATCATTAATTGCAAACGTTTAATAAACTTAATTCTCCATTATATTTATAATATTCCTTTTTTATTTTAACGTATACACTTATAATTTTATGCCGACGCTTAGTAAAATTTCTATCGCTATTTTATCAATAATTGTAATAAATTGGTTATTGAAGCTGTGACATCCCGTCATATCGAGAACTACGTCGTACTTATTCCTCCTAAAAAAGCTGTTTTTTCTCTCCAAGGAACAGTTTCGATAATCCCTTTCTGAAAGAGAAAGGATTATGTCAAGTCAGATATGTTTCTATTTTCGCCAGGCATTCATCAATGATTTTATCTATTTCTTCAATTTGTGCATCTTCTGGATTATACTTCTTTAAAATTTTTAGATTACGAGCTTTCCAATCCAATGATTTAATTTGATCAGTTAAAACTACCCCTGTTATTGGATAGCCATCGCCATCAGGGGATATTCCTTCTTTTGGTAAATCCACTTCGAAGGGATAACCCTTCTTTTGATGGTTAATCGCACTTACACTTTATCAAAATTAATATTTTTCCAATATGAATAGTTATAATTAAATTAATACTTTGATACATACAGTTTTTTGCTAAGTTGAATAATTGCATATTATCATTTGGTCCGTAAATATATTGATAAAAGTAAGCTTTGTAATCCTTGTACAAATTTCTAAAAAAAGAACCGGACTTTTTATCAGACTCCGTAAAATAAACTACCACTCGATTTGTCCTAATTATTTCTCTATTTTGCTCAAACTTTCGAATATAATATTTGCTCAATCCTTTCTCTGGTCAAGTCTTCTGTCTTATTATCAATATTTTCCTCATTTTAAAATTAGATATAAAATATCCTTACAATACATTGGAGTTCTGTACAAAATCTTATTGACTTAATTGGTATTTCAAATAATTTAACATCGGAGTCTTAATATTTTAATAGGAAAAAGCAACATCGTTTGCGAACCAGTTTCTTCCTTAGTAAAGCGTAATTTTCGAATTATTCTTTATTTCACTTAACAATTCGTTTTGATATCCGATATTTAATATGGTGAAAAAAGTCGTATTGTCCTACCGCGTCTCGTCCAAACGGAATACCCTGTCGACGATCCGGCCATCGTTAATGTCCCGCAAAAGCTACTGCCCATCCCGGATGACCTGACATTCGTCGTCGAAAGCAATTCGATTTACCGTTCGCAACACTTTTTTGCCCAGTACGTCCACTCAAGCAACCGCGTCGAACATAAAGGACATTAGGAGGGAATAACCATGAAAATTGATCTCGGGTATATAGGAGCAATAGCTGCTCGAAATAGTGCCAAAATGCCATCCATACATGAAACCAAAAATCCATTAGCCGGAAAGCAAGTGGAAATCATCAGAAATGGACAAGCCTATAAACTCACCATTTCGGATGAAATCAAACAGGTTCAAGACATGATGGCCATGACGGTAGAAGAGTTTTTTCAAAAAGATATTAATGTACAAAACGCAGACCCTTCCGATATTTTTTCGTATCGGCCACAGGATCAATGGCTAGTGTTTAGTCAATATTTACATGAATCCAAATACTTTGATTCTCTAAACGACGAAGAATTGAAGAAAATAGAATCCATCTTACAACACATAACGGATGGAATGGATAGTTTAGCGAAATATACAGGGATTAACCTTTTTGGAATTAAGAAACAACAGCCGAACTCTTATGAAGTCCATCTTGAATTGGCTTCTTCAACAGCTGCACTTCAACACTTCAGCGATACGTTTTTAAGCGGTGATGTAAAAACCGGATTCGATCAACTGATCCAAGATTATGTTCGTCACAATACGAAAAAAGCAATGAATTATAAATCTGTAGAGGAAATATTTATAGCAACACGAGCCAAAATCAGACCATTGAATGCTCCGCTGACATACCAACAAAGCCGCGAGCTGTCCATGACGAATAAACTTGGAAAAACTGTTTATACAGATGAAGAAATCGAATCGAGCATCCAAAATTATCAAGAAATGTTCAAGAGCATTCAAAATGAAGAAGATTTGTCCGCGGTGCTAGTTAAAGCGAAAGAACAACTGCTTTCGTTTGTCACGAAAGGGATCTCACCAAAGGATATAGATTACCAATTGGCAAGAGATTTTGTTGCAGAGCGTGCCGATGACACAATTAAACGAATCGAGAATTATTGGAAAATGATATGGCAAGGAAAACAATTGTTAAATAATGATGTTCAGAGATAACCAATGCCGGCTATCTCTTTTTTTATAAAAATCTCTTATCATATTAAGATTTTCAAAGTACCATATTTAAGACTTTAACCAAACATGCAATCTTTAAAACGACAACAGGAGTGAGAGTATATGGGATTATCTTCATGTTTTGATAGACGTTATCATAAAAAACTCGAAAAAGTCGCCAAAAAGGTAATGGCGTTAGAAGAAAGTCAAGTCCAAATTATTGTGTAAATTCGTTCGATCGCATTCATCGTGTAAATCACACTTCGAATACTGCTTGGATATTTCATAAAGGTGAGGAGGACATCCAACTCATTGGCCCAAGACTGAACTTCTTTTGGATATTTGCCGGGCCATTTCGACTGAAACTGTTGAAACATTTGTAACGCCCATTCCTTATTTGGTGCGCGATAAATCAGCTTGAAATCTTCTGCTGCTTCGAATTGATCTTTTTTTCGAACACGATGTAAGGTATTACGTACTTTGTGAACTATACAGCGTTGCACATCAGCTTTCGGATAAAACGCCCGAAAGGCTTCCTCCAGCCCCGGTAGTCCATCAAATACGCCCAGAAGCATTTCCTTGACGCCTCTTTGGTAAAGGTGTTGCAGAAATTCCTGCCATCCATAGGCGCTTTCCTGTCCTCCCACAAAGAAATCAAGAATTTCGCGATATCCTTCTTCATTCACTCCTAACACCACATAAATGACTTCTTTCTCCACGGTATCGCGGCGAAGTTTCACATACAAGCCGTCCAAATATAAGACCGAATAACGCTTGAGCAGAGGGCGATTATGCCATTTCTCGATGTCTTCCTTCACAACATCGGTCATACGGCTGATCGTTGCAGGAGAATAGGCATTGCCTAAAATTCGTTCAATAAACTTGCCAATTAGAGCAATTTTATAAAAATTTTAATGCCTATACTTATAACTTCACTCTACGAGTCAATAATAAAAGTAAATCATCTGATAAAGATGACAAACTTACCGTGGAAGTAGGTGAAGTAGATGAAAAAAGGTAAAAAAACTAATCGTCAATTTCTTGAAGAACTTTTTCATGTTTGGGGCAATGAGTTTGAACCCCTTGAGGAATATAAGGGGTATGATCAGCCAATAAAGGTTCGACATAAACAATGCGGAAAAATTCTTGATAAAACCCCAAAAAACTTAATCACTTTAAAACTTGGATGTAGAATATGTAAAAATAAAGAGAATGGGAAAAAGAGAAGAAAGAACCATGATTGGTTTGTTAATGAGGTACAAATGCTGAATTAAGCATGTACAAAAACGCTCGTTTAAAGATGTACATTTTTGATTTCCCCTGTATATTACAACTTTACATGGAGTGGCGGGTATGATAGCCTTGGTTGGCTTGCCAGCCCTTGTTACTGCTGGCTTTTTAGCGGCATAATCATGCCCGCAGAGGCTCCGTGTCAAGTTGTAATTATGCACTCACTTGTATAGAGAGCCGTATAACGGTCAAAAGTGTACATGCTTATATAAGCAAAAATGTACATTTTGATACAGACATTTACAATGAGGTAAAGAAACTTGTTGGTAATGAATATCAAGTAAGGAGCGAATATACAAAAAGTAAAGACCCTATAAAAATGTATCATACAGTTTGTAACGAAGAATTTACTACTACTCCTGATGCATTTCTTGGTTCGAGAAATAGCAACAGAAAAAAAGGAAACAGATGTCCAAAATGTTCAGGAAAATGGAAACGTGATACAGAAAACTTTAAGCAGGAAGTTTATAAAATGTATGGAGATGAATTTGAAGTAATTGGGGAATATAAGGGCCGGCATAAAAAAATTAAGATATTACATAAAGTCTGCAATAATTATTTATCCCCTCGGCCTCGCCACTTTTTAGACGGAAACTCATATTGCCAGCATTGCAGTAAAAAAGAAAAAAAAGATACGGAACGTTTTAAAGAACAAGTATATGAATTAGTTGGAGGCGAATATATCGTACTTGGTGAATATGTCGATGCCAAAACACCCATTACGTTATACCACAAAAAATGTCAGACAGTTTACCGTGTAACTCCGGATAATTTCTTACGCGGAAAACGCTGCGGCCTATGTACTGATATCCATAACTCAAAGGGATATAAAGCCATCTTTAACTTATTATTTGAAAATCACCTTCCATTTGATACACAGTATAGGGATAAAAATTGCAGAAATATTAAACCACTCCCTTTTGATTTTGTACTATATAATAATTGGATGCTAGAAAAAATTATAGCCTTCATTGAGTTTGATGGAGAACAGCATGACAAACCATCTGATTACTTTGGGGGAGAAGAAGAGTTTAAGAAAAGACAACAAAATGATCAGATTAAAAATGAGTTTGCGGAACAGAATGGAATTCCCCTTATTCGGATCAAGTATAAGGATTTAGAAAATATTGAATCTGTCTTACAAAAAAAATTAAAAGAAATTAATATATACATTGATATCAATAAAACAAACGTTATCTAAAAGGAAATAACTGTTCCTTTCATTATTCGTGGTATCCCTGTAATTCCCATTTTCAATGCATTTGCAAATCTGTGTGGTTTTAGGAAAGAAAAAAATGTATTTATTGATTTAATGATTTTAAAAGCCAGTTCTTCATTGACTGGCTTTTATCCAATTAAGCTACCCAACAGGCAGCAATCAACATTTTAACTCAACTAAATACAAAAGTAATAAAAAGATTCTCACACATATAAAGTGAAGTATGCCATTTTATATAATTTAACCAGCTTCTCACATTCCCCGTCCAAGTGTTTGATTTCAAACTACGTCCATATACTTATTCCTCCTAAAAAAGCTGTTCCTTGGAGAATTTTCTCTCCAAGGAATGGCTTCGATAATATAAGCATATGAATTATGCGCTAAACTCGAACATGCAGGTTATGGTCATGATCCTGTTTCCTACTACCGCCAATGATGAAAGGAGTATTCAATGCCTGCGAAATTTTAAAAAGTGTCTCTGCTCTAGGGCTTGTAAGCCCCGCTTCAATTCTTCCAATCGTGGATTTTGGAACTCCACTACGGTCTGTGTGTTTTTGGCAAAGAGAAAATGGCTCTTACGTTCTTTTCGTGGAAAATCGAGGTAATTGAGAATACAAATAAAAATACTTATTTGCACATCCATTTTCTCAATGAACCTCTTCCGATCACCAAGATTACGTCAGAGCCACTTTTATTTTGCAATAAACATCTGTGAGCATTCATGCCATTCACCTTAGCAAAACTCTTTGCATTTTAGAAATCAGAAAGTGATTTCTCGAATAATAATTGTTTCAAGTTCTTTATCAAAACTTTGTTTTTCTCTTCGAAAAGCTTTCTCAAAAACATCAGGGTTTTTTATTAATTTCACTTTATCAAATATAAACAGGAAAAGATGATCGGCTTCATAATGAAATGAATCTGAGCCTAACTCTTCCGTCAATTTACGCTCAGTCATGTTTTCCCTTGTACATTTCACCTCTATTACAATTCCATATTCATCGAGTACGATATCATATCTGACGGAAGCATAACCAGCATCATCTACAACCTCTAATCTAGCATCTGGAAATATTGGTCTGATTAGCGAATATAGTATCCGCTGAACATCGTACTCATTTCCGATTTTAATCTTATCTAAATCTTCCTTTTTGATCGTACCATTACCATGAACTTCATCTTGATACATCGCCTCAATGTGTTTATGAAAATTCTTTAAAATCTTTCGGATAATTGTTACAGCTATTATTTTGTCTATATGATCCTCAGCACTTTTCTCTGGTAAGTATTTACCGGCCTCAACGTCAGATTTTAATTTACTCAAAATATCTCTACTTTTTTGAAGAGCTTCTCCGACTTTACTAATAGTGTCCGCTCTCGAGAATTTATTTGGAACCACTTTCGTTTCAATCAGAAAATCTTTACTTATCGATGGTTCAGAAAAATTTTCACTTAACGTTCTCTTTACATCGTTCCTCCAAGCGTTAAAAGAGTCATGAACATCTTGCTTTTGCTCATAGAGGCTTATAAGTTTTTCGAGATCATCTATTCTTTCATTTATTTCTTTTATAACTATATCCGGCTCTTTTCGAATCATCGACATATAAATCCCCCTTCACGATCAATAAGTACCCCATCTTAAAAAGAACAGGAACAGGGGATCTAGAATGAATATTTGATTATCTTTCCATTCAAAGACTTGATAAATAGGCTCACTAGAAAACATGATATCATGCAATTTTTGAAGAGAATCTCTAATCTTGTTCTTCTCGATTTTTTCCTTTGAATTAATTACTAGCAGCTGATCGATTCTCTCTTTCATTTCGTCCACTGACAGGCTAACAACAGGTGGATTTTGAGCAATTGCTTTTAATAAAATATGATAAATATCCGCTTTTTCTCCATTTTCTAATTGATATTTTTTTCTTTCTTGCCCCCTTGTGGATGGACCGGCCATTAACTTTTTCACCACTTCTTGATACGGTAAGTTAATAGTAGTGAACCGATAACTTTCTTCCAATTTTTTTTCGTCATTTATTTCCTTTATACTTTCATCTTCATCAATATTTAAAATAAGCGACAGATTCAAACAAATTGACTGCATTAACTGTGGAGATGTAAGGCTTTCTAAAGCCATTTTTGAAGCCAATTCATCACTTATTTTGATGCCAAGCTGCTCAAAACCAGTAATCGCAATTTCCTTTAACTCATCTTCTTGCCATGGTTCGATATTAATTAAATTTAATCTGCCGCTCAAATCTGGATTTTTCCTAATGGCGTCATCCGCTCTATGAGGTAGTGATATAACCACAGCTTTAAATTCTCTTCTAATGGCATCTTTTAATTGATAAGCGATATCTAACTGCACCTCTTCAGGAGCATAATGGAAATCATCCAGAACTAACACAAAGTTATTTTTTTTAAAAAATTCAATCACTTTATCCTTATTTGATCCATACTTTTCTCGAGTAGAAAATGATTTATTTTCTGGACTATTATCAGTGCCTTTTAGTACAGTCGTTTCTGAGTATTCTCCTTCAAGAGGCAAACCGACTTTATTTGCAACAACTTCCCAAAAGTCTTTTGCATTTTTAAAATCACTACCTGTTAAAGAAACCATATTTTGCGGTTCGATCACTTTTTCACATAAGACAGTCTTCCCTGTTTTAGATGGACCAATAATGGACGTTAAATATCCCGGTGTATTAAGAGCTTGCTTCAAACGTGTTTCATACGTAAAACCGAAACCCGAAGACTTTCTAGAAACGTATGTGTATTTCGGAAATGATCCCGGTTTGAACACTTCATTAGAACGAAGCTTTCTCAAACCATATTCCTCCTTTTCACACCTTTATATATCTTAATACTAATATTTTAACCTAATCATCACTAATTTTAAACCTAATAATATAAAAAAGGACCTTTATAGACCTTTTTATACTTTTCGCAGCCTTTTTATCTTATACTTTTCATATTTATCTAAACGTCAAAGCACATAAGGAGAGATCAACGATTGACAGATACGAAATTTTACATACATTGATCCCTTCCTCCGAAAACAAATTCCTTGGAGAATGTTCTCTCCAAGGAACAACTTCGATAATATAAGCGTATGAATGATATGCTAAACTTGAACATGCAGTTATGGTTATGATCCTGTCTGACCCTGTCTACTCGTACCGTCAATGATAAAAGGGGTATTCAGTGCCTGCGAAATTTTAAAAAGTGTCCCTACTCTAGGACTCGTAAGCCCTGCTTCAATCCTTCCAATTGTGGATTTTGGAACTCCAATACGATCTGCAAGTTCCTGTTGAGACATATTCAGCTGCTTCCGTCTTGTTTTGATCTGTGCAGCTATCGTTCCTTCTAATTGAAGTTTTTGAACATGCCGCTCGCCTCGAATAGCTGCATATTTCTTAAAAAAATCACTCATTCTTTTTCCCTCCTAAATTGTGAATCGCAAAATGATGGATGATTATATCGTTTGGAAAATGGTTGCCCTCCGCATCAGAAAGAATATGGATTATACTGAATAATGATCATTACATTTTCCGTAATGCTTCTACCTGTTCTTCTTTCGATGCATCTACATAAATAGCTGTTGTTTGTATACTTTCATGCCGAGCAAGCCGTCTAATAATTTCAATGGGCGTTCCAGCATTGGCTAGGTTTTTGCAAAAACTATGACGAAAGCGGTGCGGAGTAATGTTCTCCATGTTGGCGAGACGGGCATATTTCGTAAGCATCTTTTGAATTCCCCGCTCGGATAAAAACGGGGAACGCTCGGATACAAATAATCGTGTGGATTCTTTATGTACGTCCTTTTCTAGACTTTTTCGATACCTCAGCCATTTACGTAAATTTTTGGCGTGTTTTTGAACCAGTATTACAGTGGCAAACTTATTCCCTTTGCCTTCCCGAATGATCACTTGAACATCTTTATCTTTAGTTATAATGTCGTTTATTTCTAATGAAGAAACCTCATTTACCCGCAGTCCTGAATAAAGCATTAAATCGATAATGGCTAAATTTCGCAACCGTTTGAATTCATTTGGCTCCAATTGTACATAACTAATGAAGCGGTCTTGTTCTTCTTTTGTCAGCCATTTTGTTTGATTTGCCCCATTAGCATAATCCAGTTTTTCGACTTTGATGCGTGTCATCGGGTTGTCCTTAATGATCCCTCTTGAAAGCAAAAAGGCAAAGAATACCTTTAATGCAGCGATGTATTTATTAATGGTCGCCGGTTTCCGTTTGCACTGATGTTTTAAATAGCTGGTATATTCCTTTATATCAATTGGATGAGTTCCTTCTATTGTATATGCTCCATCCCGCTCCTCTTTCCATTTCAGAAAATGTGCGACGGTTGTTCGATAAGAAGCAATAGTTTTTGGGTCTTTGGCTTCTTCATATAAATATTGAACAAAAGAACTAATGTAATCATCCATTCTGATTCTCCTTATCTTTCAAACATATTATGCGAACAATCTATGTTTATCCTTCCTATTATTCTGCGAACAAATGTTTATTCATATTAAAATGGTTTATCACAGAATAGTATTTCTAAGACCAATTATTATGTATAACTCAGGGGGAATCATTCCCCCTGATCATTGACTGAGTAAAGAATCTACTTCGTGCCTATAACCATACTTTCGAAAGAAATCAATAATTGCTGTTTCAATCTGCGGAAACCTTTACATTCTCTCGAGGACGTGAATGAAGATCTTTTGGTATGATCATTCGTTTCTTTGACACAATATCGGCATCTTTCGGCTCCTTATCAGGATCACCGGGAAAATACCATTGTCCCTCTTGATTCATCCGATATCCCAGCTTTAACAATCTGGAACGCAAGGTGGTCTCCGCAAGTCCCAATTCCTTACTCAATTCATACACATTGGCACCCGTTTCATTTAAATAACGTACAATTTCTCCTGCCGTCTTCATCGAAACATCTCCTTTATTCATGAAATCATCAATGAACCATCAAACGTCTTTTTGGCTGCATAAGCAATATACTCGAAAACTTCCTGTATTCGAAGACTTGATGAACATTTTAATAAAAGTACACACGATCGACTAAGCGGGACACTTTTGTTTTGCGGCCGGTCTTCTGGATGTCGGGAAAGGTTGAGGTGATTAGCATGTTTTGGTGGATAGATAGAGGAAGACACCGAATTTTATCAAGCTATTCGAATATGGGCGGACACCTGCTACACTATTTCAAACGCCATCGCTTGCACTCACCTAAGCAATCACTTGATGATTTCGATGATGAAGCGATCACCGGCTGATTCACTAGGCCATTTTTTAGGTGACAAACAGCATCCGCCCAAACGACAAGCGGTTTTCGCGCCAACTGCCGATATGATGGCAAAGAGCCTTTTGACAACCCGAACTTCATTACTCAACATCAACTTTCCAAGGAGGATAAAGATGAGCGTCATTAGCGAATACCAGCTGACCCATTGCTCGATGAAACTACTAGCGTATCTTTTTTATTATCGCGGCATGACCGCGTTGCAATTGTCCCAAATGTACTATGAATCCGAAAAACCATTTCCCACGCAGAAATCAAGCGTCCACAACTATCTAAGCAAATTGAAGAAACAAAACTTGGTCGCTTCCAAGAAACTAGAAGACAGTGTTCGGCCGGGTTCCATTTATTATTTAACAACGAAAGGATTTGAAGTGGTTAAAGAAATGCTGAATATCGATGTTGGAGCAACAGAGAACGGATTTATCTTGTTAAACGAAAAGAACGGCATTCCGACACAATCCGATTTACCGTATAGCCTGTATCAGCCGCCGAAGCAGCAAATCAGTCATCATTTACTATTGATCGACTTTTTCATTCGTTTACGTATCCATTTTTCTGAAGAAGAATCTGTCGATCACCGGCTTTCCATGTATTGCTCAACCCCCTATACGTACAACAATACGGATGGCAAAATCAGACCAGACGCGGAAATCATATTGCCAAACGGGGACGCCTATTGGATCGAAGTGGATCAATCAACGGAAAGCCACTCCCAATTGCTCGCGAAATTTCAAAACTACAAAAACTTTTTATCTTATTTGGAGGAAAACAACTTACCCATTCCATTTAAGGGAATCCTCTTTCTTACCGATGAGAAGCAGCAATTATATGGGATGAAGCGGCGATGGACGAATATCGTATCTGCCTATTTAAAGAGTATGGATCCCGATCAAGCAGCAGATATTCGCCTGCTCATGACACCGCTGAATATGGTGGAAGAAACCCTACGTTTTGAAATGAAGCGTATGAAATTAAACGAAGCAGCTAAGCAACTGCTTCATGAAAAACTTCATCAACGAGGTTATCATCGTATTCTTCCATTTATTAGAAAGTCAGACCAATCATTATTTTATGCCATTGCCATGAATCAAAAATCATACAAAATCGTTTTCGTGCATGTGAGCAATGCATATGACTCATCCTTGTACACCAACTTTCATCAATTCATTCAAAGACTAATGAAGATTCATCAAAGGGATGAAGTGAAACAACTGCAGCCAGAGGGAGTTGAACAAATCGTATTTCATCCTTTTACGAACCCTTACATCATACAAGCTTTGCAAGGGGACCATTCTTTGAAAAGAATGGAGGAGGAATTAAAGATTCTCCATCAAGATATCGAATGTATACAGATGGACGTGTTCGATGTTTAGGATATTCCGTCCTAATCATCGATACGATCAATCGTTACGTCTAACAGTGACGAATGCGATGCCTGATCTAATCAGGATAAAGAAGATGTAAATTTGATTCGACAGCCATGGGTATCTATTGTTCGGTACCATGAAAGGAAACGAAAAAAGATGACCTCCGTTGAACTGCATGTCAACGGAAGTCATCTTTGTTTTTTTAGAACTTCATCATAATTTTCATATTTCCTCCGCTGTTGCTAACAAATCGATTATTCTCATCAAATGCAAGAGGTTCGATCGCTGGAAAAACAAATAGACTATCTCCTTCACGCATTCTTTCTTCATAACGTATTCTGGCAATTGCCCATGCTTCCTCTAATGACAAAGCTCCCACAACATCCATTAATTCATCTTTCTCTTTTGTTCCAAGAACGACATAATACTGATTCATAAATAATCCCTCCATCAAAAATGTTGATAAATAAAAAACATCGGCAAGAATGCCAACGACTGTTTTCGTCAAACATCCCTACCGATGATTTTTAACCCATTCTTCAAACCCAAAAGGTCATCGTTTATTCAATTGTTAAAGCAAAAGTAAATAAAAAGAATCGTACATGATTATTCTAACCGATGCTTTTTCCGGTTTTAATCCAATTTGCATATATTCCAGTGCAAAAGAGCGCAGTCATTCTTTATTTGTTACAATAGATAAAAAAAGCATTGTATTGAAATGGGATTGACTTTTATGTAGCGGGGATCAACAAAAAAATCAATAGAAAGATGGACACAGGCAACATCCTTCCCCGCTCCCACCCCCTTATCATTGAGCAAGAAAACAAGCATATTTTCCATTCGTCCATTGACTCGACCATGCCAGCGGGAGACAGGGGATTGCCGCTTCAAGAGACAAACCGAACCAAATCCATATAAGAAGGGCGTGAAAAAACATGGATGATAACAAAGAATACTGTCCGTTTTGCGGGGCTGATTTGCAAGGACCGCCGATCCCGAAAGAAATCCAGCATCATTACGGCGCTACTCATGGATCCAGAAAAATCGGCATTTACAGTCGGGAAGAAGATCGTGTCATTAAATGGCAATGTCCGGATTGCGGAAAGGAATGGGAGCGGGAGTAGTGAAGGAGAAGTGCGTAAAGCTTCTCCTTTTTATCTTTTAAAAATAGAAAAGGAAGAAAAGCCCCGCAGAGATTTCTCTCCACAGAACTTTTCGTTGGTCAATCTTACTCTAACGTTATATTAGCAACGTTCTTTCCATTACGAGCAGCCTGTACGTTTACTTTCATATCCTTATACTCTTCTTTTAGCTCTTTTGCGTATTTTTCAGCTAATTTTTTTGCTTCTTTATCACTTACTTTTTTATCTAATATAAGTGTACCTATCGCAAATCCGTTTTGCGTATAGACTTGACCGTCAAGAACACCTTTCTCTTCTTTCACTTTATTTGTCAGTTCTTTGTTTTGTACTGGTTTACTCGTTTGTTCTTCTTTTTCCATTGTTTCCTCCTTCTTTAGCTCATTCACCTTCTTTTCTTCATTTGCTGAACAACCAACCGCCAGTAGCAACACTAGGAATAGGCTGCCCCATATCTTCAATTTCATTGCTTATACCTCCTATTTATTAATTTTACTCTAACTATTATAACGTTTAATAATCCCCCTCTACACAGGGAAGCTTTCTCTACCAGTCATCTTCGAACGTCTATTCGACAAATTCGAAAAATGTGATAGTCGCGTCCTGAAAATGAAAAGCCCTGCAGAAATTTCTCACTGCAGAGCTTTTCGAGCGATAACAGTCATCATTCCCATACTGATATACAAAAGAAGAGTTGTCCTAAGACAACTCTTCTAATCATTATTAATTAACGCTAACTGCTAAGTCTGGAACGTCTGTATTAGCAGTTTGAGAAGTTAAAGTAACTGCTGCTCCAGATACGGTTACGTTGTAACCTGTTGGAGCATTTGCAGCAATTGCTGCCTGTACATTTGCAGCGATAGTATTTGCAGTATCACCGTTAGCTACAGCAACATAGTAAAGTTTATTACCTGCTGTAATAACCAATTGTCCTGCATTTGTTGCTGTACCAGAGAAAGTGATTGTTACTGATTCTGTAGCATTATCAGCACCACCAGATAATGCAGCACTTTCAGAACCAGTAGTTGCTCCATCAGTAGCTGTTCCTCCAACAGTTACTGTAGCACTAATACCAGCACCACTTAATGCAGTATCAATAGCAGTTTTAGCCTGATTAGCTGTAATCATACCAGCTGTTGTAGTATTATCGAAATCCCCATCTAGTACAATTAATTTGTTTGTTGTATCAACTGTTGCATTTGGAAGAGTACCATCTTCTACTGTACCTAATTTTACTTTATAGCCATTTAATGCTGAAGTTGCACTAAAGTCAAATGTGAAACCACCAACAGTAACTTGAGCTGGTGCAGCAGCTGCACTACCTTGCACACGAGTAATGTTAGAAGTAACACCAGCTACTTGTGTGCCAGCTAATGGCGTTGTAGAAGTTTCAGAGAATGTGAACACATTACCTGCAACATCCTTAATGCCAGAACCGATTGTTACAGTTGGAGCTGCAGTGTAATCGGCATTGTCTTTTTCAACTACACGTACATAAACTGTGTCAGCATTTCCTACAGTTGCACCAGTACGATCTGTTGCAGACGTTGGAGCAGTAGTAGAAGCGTATGCATCAGCTACAGTGTAACCAGAAACAGTAAACTTATCAACACTGATTGTACCAGCTTGAACGGCTTCTGAGAATGTTACTACGATATGGTCAATTTTACCGTCAGCATCTACGTCAGCTGTCTTAATAGGATTAGAAGATGCTAGCTTAGGAACAATGTTATCTGCTACTTTGTTAGGAGTAGCTTTTTCATCCGCAAATGTACCGTCATAAGCAATATTGCCTACTACGATACCATCTGCTGTCTTAGTATTTGTAGCACCGTTAACTTTAAGTGCCACATCTACACCTTGATATTTTCCATCCGTACCTACATTTTTATTCAGTGAGAATACTACCTTAGATTTTCCATCTTCAACTGTGTGAGAGAAGACAGAAAGAGTAATTGCATTAGCACCAGTGAAGGATGAACCATTCACATCGCTTACAAGCTCAAATTCTGAAGCAGAAACATTTGATAACACTGAATCAAATACTACTTCTAATTTGTCAGTTGCAGTAAACTTCGCACTTAAAATACCTACAGCAGCTGGGTTGATTTGTTCTACATGTCCAACAGTATTATTTAATTTGTTACCAGCTAGGTCAGTTACTGCACCAAATTTCACTTTATTATTAGTAGGAGTTCCACTGAATGTAACATCATCTGCAAGAGTGATAGTTACAGTCTTAGAGTCTGCACTTACTTCTACTTTATCATTAGCTCCAAGTGATTTCCAAGTTGTACCGCCATCAACTGTATATTGATAGTTACCTTTATCAGCAACAGAACCTGCACCAGAAGTTGCCATTGCTTCACTGAATTTAATAACGATCTTGTCTTTTGTATTTACTCCATCGCCATTTACATATTGAGCAGTTGCTGTTGGTGCTTTAGAGTCTGCAGCTGTAAATGTTGTTGTAAAGTCATCCATTGTGTTTGCTGTAGGAACAGCACGGTCTTTTACACCTTTAACTGTGATAGTATAAGTTCCGCCATCTAAGTTAGCGGTAGTCAAGCGTACACGTTTGTTACCAGTTTGCAAAACTGCACCAGTTACTTGAACACTACTACCTTTTGTATCAGTAACTTTGTAGTTAGCAATATTTTGAGCAGTTGTTGCGTCAACTTCTTCACTGAACGTAACGTCAATTGTAGTTGAGCTAACAGCCTCTACTTTAGTTACAGTTGGTTTTACAGTATCAGTAACAATGTTAGCAACTAATGTTTGTTCAGGTAATGTTATACCATAACCATCTTTAATTACGTTTGTAGTATCTGTGTTAGATACATACTCGATAAAGATACTTACATTACCCGGTGGTAACACTTGTGGGAAGTCAATAACAACTTCATCAGTTAATGTTCCCGCAGTGTATTGAGTTCCATCTGGGTTAAGAATGCTAGTAGCGTTTGTAGATGCAAGTACTTGGTTACCGCTGTTGTTATAAACCGCGCGGAACGCTACGTTGTCATGCCCCGGAATAGCAACTTTCTTGCTGAATTTTAATGTTACTTTATCAGCAGATGCAGACTTAACTGTTACTGTTGGAACTGTAGAATCCTTAACTGCTGTAAACTTCATTGATTGCTCAAGATTGTGTAAACCTACAAAATCTTCAATTGCGTTTGATACTACTTTTACAGTATGCTCACCATCTGCAATATCCGCATACGTATTAACAAGTAAAGCGTATCCTTTTACGTCAGCTGTTATACTTGCAACCGGAATTGCACCACCGTCAATAACCACTTCGTTGCCATTAAAAGTAGTGTCACCGTCTGCATCACGAACTGGTTCGTTAAATACTAATTTAATTTGTTTAGAACCAGTTTGTTCAATTTTCTCTAAAACAGGTAAAGTAGAATCTTTAAGAGCTACTGAACCATTAGTATAAGTTTCTGCTAAAGCAATACCGCTCTTAGACTTAATATTCTTAACTGTAAGAGCGTTAGATGTAGTATCGTTAGCAATTACAGCTGCATCTTCAAGAGTAAGAAGAACTGATTTTCCGTCCGATTGAAGTACAGCTGAAGCACCTGTACCATCTACCACGTTTGTAGATAATGCCCCTTGTAAACCAAATGTATAGTTTGCAAGGTTTTCAGCTGAATCTTTATCTAATTCTACGTTGAATGTAACTTTAACTTGTTTAGCGTTAATCGCACTTACTGATTCAACTTTAAGCTCCTTAACTGGTGCTTCATAGTTGATTGTACGGTTTAAGAATGAAGCGAATTGACCGCGAGTGATTGCGCTTGTTGGGTTGAAGTTTTCTACAACTGTAATACCAGCGTATTCTAAAGCAGTGATTGCTTCAACGTTTTCAGTTGAATATGCTTTATCTAAGTCTTTGATGCTAGATGTGAATCCAGCTTCTTTGTAATCTTGAATTAAGTCAATGCCTTCTACCGTTTTGATAGCACGTACTAATACAAGTGCCATTTGTTGACGTTGCATTGGTTGGCTGTAGTTTAAGTTGCCGTTAGAACCGTTGAATACGCCAGCATCTTTTACTAATGCAGCATATTTTACTAATTCTTGGTCAGCTGCGTTTACTGGAAGATCGTTGAAGCGTTGTACTGTGTTCCAGTCAGCTGGAATTGAATAACCTTTAGTTTCTAACCAACGGCCTAATAGTTTAACAGTTTGTCCGCGGTTGATTTCAGCATTTGGTTTGAATGTACCATCTTCATAACCTTTGATGATACCTGCATCTGATAAAGCTTTGATTGCATCTGCATGAGTGTTGCCTTCGATGTCAGAGAAGCTTGCAGCTGAAGCAACAGGAACGATTGCGCTTGCAACCAATGTAGCTGTAGCAGCTGTTGCTACGAATTTTTTATAGTTCTTTGGTTGGTTAGCCATAGAAAGATTTCCTCCTCTTATTTCACATAATATTTTTAGTTATCCTCAAAACATATGAGAACTATAAACTATTACAAGTAAAAGTTTAGTAGTCTGCGAATGGGTTGTCAATCTTTTTTTGGCAACATTTCCATTGCGGTTACACGATTGTCACATTCATGAAATCAAGGATAACTAACAATCTCTTATATTATGACATAAGTTATTTGTAAAAAACAACCTCAATCAGCAATTCTCTTATATTTTTTCTAGATTTTTTTCATTTCTACTAATGTTGGTCCATTTTTTCATGACATTGGGGATGATCTGCTATTTTTTGCTGATTGGTTCTTTTGTTCCAAACGTTTATTCATGTTCCGTTTCATTCACCCGACACCTAGTATATTGGTGGCTATTTGGATTTATGACTGAATTTTTTGTTGGGGTTGGGATTTATTTGGGCAGGAGCTGGCGCGATCGGATGGATAGAATTTATTCCAATGGAAGCATCTTGTGGCACCGTTTGGATTTTCTTCCTATTTATAAATGAGGGTTGGTGAGCAGGAAAAAGGCCCCAGCAGTGAATTGCTGAGGCCTCTTTCCTGGGCTACCAACCATTTTTTCTTGCAGGGAAAATTTTTCCATCTATTTTGTAGAGGAAATCTTACTACTTACTTCAGTTTAACACCATCAGTGTAAATACACAATAAATTATTACAAAGATTACAAAATAATTTTCTATTGCATAATTTTGTGGAGTTGAGGGAAATGTTGCTAATTGGCTTTTTTGCTGCGGATGACTTCGATTAAAAATTTAGGCAATGCCATTTGTCTCTTGATTCTTTTTGGCTCCAGCATCAACCGGTAAAACCATTCAAGCCCTATTTTTTGGAAAAATTCCGGCGCCCGTTTGACATTTCCTGCGAGCACGTCGAAGGATCCTCCCACCCCTTGATAGATGATTGGGTATAATTGGTCGCGGTTGGCATTGATCCAGTTTTCCTGTTTTGGGCTGCCCATTGCGACAAAGAGAATATCCGGTTTGGCTTCATTGATGTTGGCTACGACTTTTGCATTGTCTTTTTCGTAACCGTGCTGGATGCCGGCGATTTGGATGCCAGGGTAAAGTTCTTTCAGTTTTTCCGCAGCGGATGCGGCAACTCCCGGTTTCCCTCCATATAAGAAAATCCGTTTTTGTTTTTTCGCCGCTTCTTCGCAAATGCGCATCATCATGTCGATGCCCGTAACCCTTTCGATGATGTTCCCTTTTTGAAGTTTGGAGGCCAGGATGACACCAATGCCATCAGGAATTTGGAATTCAGCTTCGTTCAATAGTTTTTTGAGAGCCGGATCGTCTTTCGCTTTCATGATTTTTTCCGGGTTGATGGCGACAATGAGTGATTTTTCTTTTTTCTCGATGCGGTCAAAAATCTGCTCGATCAGTTCGTCGTAGGTTTCTGTGTTGACTTGTATGCCTAAAACTGTTTCTTTCATTTCCATTCATCCATTTCGATTGTTTTTTTTCCGTTTATCATCATACCAAAAAAAATGAGAATGTACAGAATTTGAAAGTTAAAAATTGGTGACATGGCGTTTACGGGTGTTACACCTTATTTTTGGCACGGGGGTGGAAGGATATGCATTTTGAGGCGGGGGTTATTGCCTTTATACGCGGGAGACTTCATCCGCGGGAGCCCCGTTCCATCCTCTGCACCAAAAGAAAAACGGCAGAGCTTCTACCCTGCCGTATATTCTTCTTATTTATTTTTTGAATCGCCGAGAAGATGGCATTGGAATCCGGCTTCTTTCCATTTTTCGCGATCCAAGCAGTTTTTCGTATCAAGCACGATTTTGTGTTTTGGCGTGATCGTTAATGGATTGTATTCTTTGAATTCTTTATGGTCCGTCAACACAAGCAGAATGTCCGCACCGTTTACGGCTTCCTCCAAGCTTTGTGTTTGGGTTGGGTGTTTGTTTTCTTTAATATGCGGGTCGAAGGAAACGACTTCCAAGCCAAGTTGTTGAAGTTCGTGGATCACTTCCAATGATGGACTTTCGCGCATGTCGTCCACATTTCCTTTGAAAGCAAGGCCGAGCACTGCCACTTTGCCGCCCGCGATTTTATTTTCATTCAAGATTTTTTGCGTTTTTTGGGCTGTGAACAACGGCATGCCATCATTGATTTTGCGCGCAAGGTGGATCATTTGCGCTTTTTCTCCGCCAAGTTCCACCAAGAACCATGGGTCAACGGCGATGCAGTGTCCGCCAACACCTGGTCCTGGGAAGTGGATGTTCACGCGAGGATGGAAGTTCGCATAGTGGATCGCTTCCCAAATGTTGACATCCCATTCTTCAGCCAATTTGGCCAATTCGTTGGCGAACGCAATGTTGACATCACGGTATGTATTTTCCATGACTTTCACAAGTTCCGCTGTTGTGGCATCCGTTAAATGGATAGGGCCTTTTACGAAGAGTTCGTAAAGTTCTTTTGTCATTTCCGCAGATTTTTTATTGATCCCGCCGATGATGCGGCCGTTGTTGATCAATTCTTCAAAGATGCGTCCCGGAATTACCCGTTCTGGTGAGTGGGCAACAAAGAGTTCTGTTCCGATATCCAAACCTGTTTTGATCAGTTCAGGAATCATCACGCGTTCCACTGTTTTTGGCGGCACTGTGGATTCCAGAATCACCAAGTTGCCTTTTCTCACGTAAGGCACGATGGATTTTGTGGCTTCCCGCACGTATTCAAGGTTGGCTGTTTTGTCCGGATTGATTGGTGATGGTACGGAGATGATAAATACATCCGCTTCTTGCGGTGTTGTGGAAGCAGTCAAATATCCTTCATCCACCGCTTTGTTGAGCCGTTCTTGCAAGCCTGGTTCTTCAATATGTAATTTTTTTTCTTGAATGCTTCGAACGGCATTCGGGTTGACGTCTACTCCATGAACTTTGACTCCATGGTTTGCAAAAGTGACCGCTGTTGGTAATCCGATGTAACCTAGTCCGATCACACACATTGTTTTTGTCATGTTAATCGTTACTTCCTTTCAATGTTCCGAAACGGGTGGATGGAGTGTTGACAGTGCTGAGATTTGGTTATGGTTCTTGATGGTGTTGTGAAGGAGCCCAGGATTGTCGGCTCCACTTTGTGTTCCGCGCTTTATTGAGGGAACTTCAAATCCTATGCACTCCACGACCCGTTTGTTTTAGGGTGTATTGATTTAGAATGTTTTATTCGTCGGTTTGTATTGTGTTGAATTTAATCATACGAGTTTTAGTATACAACTTTCACGGGAAACTGTGAATTATTTTCACATTATCTACCGTTTTTTGCTAGGGGAGGGGTATTATTTGGTGCGGAGAGGTCTTTTAGTGCAGATACTTCTTCTTTTGGTGCGGTTACTCCTCCTTTTGGTGCGGTTAGCCAACCCTTTGGTGCGGTTACTCCTCCTTTTGGTGCGGTTGGCCAACCCTTTGGTGCGGTTACTCCTCCTTTTGGTGCGG
>ERZ777010.940-NODE-940-length-22892-cov-5.416561_pt1 | contig 22892 bp, 19 predicted proteins | sample MGYA00374963_ERZ777010 | MGnify/ENA primary metagenome ERZ777010 (study PRJEB29309, sample SAMN06268256) | bioreactor metagenome | isolation source: Joint BioEnergy Institute, California, USA | place: USA:Joint BioEnergy Institute, California, USA | collected...
TGAATAGACATCAAAATTAAATACAATATATTGCTATGACAGGCATATTGACAAGAACCCTATTGTCTAACCATGAAAGAAAACATATTTCAATTATTAAATATATCTGCTCATGATGAATGTTACCTCGGGAAAGTTTGCTTATAAAGCATTGACTTTCTTTTTATTTCTATTTTTTATTTTGGTTAACCCCAAGACACCCTTCGCACAAAATGAGGAGAAAAAAATTCAGGGTGTAGTAGTTGATGAAGAAAGAAACCCTTTGATCGGAGCTACCATTATTAATCTTAGAACTAGTAGTGGTGTTAATAGCGATTCAAAAGGTAACTTTTCTATTCAAAAGGTAACTTTTCTATTAGTGTTAAAGAAGGTGATAAGCTGGAAGCCTCTTATGTGGGTTTAAACTCGCAGACAATCACCTATTCCGGCCAGGCAAGCTTGCAGTTTGTATTAACCGGAGAGGATAAAGGCAGATTGGAAGAAGTGCTAGTTTCCACAGGTTACAACAGCATTAAAAAGAAAAACTTCACAGGAGCTGCTACCTCCTTAAGCGCCGAAGCACTAGAAAGAGCCGGAGTTCCGGACATATCCAAAATGTTGGAGGGACAATTTGCAGGAGTTTCCTTACAGAATGTATCCGGAACATTTGGAGCTGCACACAAATTGAGAATAAGAGGAGCCACTTCTCTATCTGGAGACAACAAACCCCTATGGGTAATAGATGGAGTAATATAGGAAGATGTAGTGAATATCTCAAATGAAGCCCTATCAACAGGAGATATGAATACACTTCTAGGCTCTTCAGTTGCGGGCCTCAACCCCGATGATATCGCTGATATCACCATTCTTAGAGATGCCGCTGCTACTGCTTTGTACGGTGCAAGGGCAATGAATGGTGTAATAGTAGTTTCTACCAAAAAAGGTCGCCCCACTGCAGGTCAAGCCAAGGTTTCCTATTCGGGTAATTTTTCAAGATATATCAAGCCCAATTATTCACAGTTTGATGTCCTCAATTCTGCTGACCACATGGCAGTTTTGGTGGAAATGATGAATAAAGGATATTTTGAAATGCCGGGCATGATCAACGGAAGCTCGGGTGGTCCCATAGCGAAAATGTACAGCCAGCTGTATAATTACGATCCTGTTACTAATACCTATGCACTAAAAAATACTCCCGAAGAACGTAATGCATTTCTGGAAAGATATGCGAATTCAAATACAGACTGGTTTGATGTTCTTTTTAAAAACTCTCTAATACAAGAACATTCTTTAAGTATAACATCAGGTACAGATCGTACACAAAATTATGCCTCGGTTTCGTATTTAAAAGACGAAGGAGTTACCATTGGTAATAGTGTAGAACGTATTACCGGTAACTACAGGTTAAACTTCAAAATGGGTAAAAAAATATCCGCTGAATTATTAACGAGTGGGTCCGTACGTAATCAACGTGCACCCGGAACAAAAGACACGGAAGCTGATGTAGTATATGGATCCAACTTCCGCAATTTTGATATCAATCCTTACAATTACGCACTAAAAACCAGTCGGATTTTAACACCTTATGACGAAAACGGTAATTTGGAATATTTCCGCTTGAATTATGCTCCATTTAATATCATTAATGAGCTCAATAGCAACTACCTAAAACTGAACGTTGTTGATTATAAAGTTCAGGGAAGAATAGACTATAAAATCATACCGTAATTAACCTATTCGGCTACCGGATCATATAGGTATACTAAATCTCATGGCCAAGTACATATACTGGAAAGCTCCAATCTTGTTAAAGCTTACAAGGCAGCACAAGACCCCACTGTTGTGGACAATAACCCTTTCCTGTATAGTGATCCTGATGCGCCATACGATTATCCAATGGTGGTATTACCAAGCGGTGGTTTTTACAACATTACAACCAATAGTTTAACTACCTACTACTTCCGTCAGGAACTGAACTATAGTCAGGACTTTGGAAGCGATCATCACTTAACCGCTTATGCCGCAATGGAAGGTCGCGATGCCAGACGTCAATATGAATATTTTGATGGAGTAGGATACCAATATGAGAATGGAGGATTGGTTAGTCCTTACTATATGTATTTCAAACAAGCTCAAGAGTCGGTAGATCCCTATTTCGGCATGAACACAGGGGTTGACAGATATTTAGCTTATTTCATGCAATTGCAATATTCTTATAAAGATAAATACACTTTAATACCTACTATCCGATACGATGGATCCAATAAAATGGGGAGAAGCAAAACAGCAAGATGGCTCCCAACTTGGAGCATCTCAGGTAACTGGAACATCCATCGTGAAGACTTCTGGACTAAAAACGAGATTCTCAACTCAGCTGTTTTAAGAGGATCGTATGGATTGGTCGCCAACGTAAACGGTGCTACTAACTCTGCCGCTACCTTTTATAACCAGATATCTCGAAGACCTTATGTAAAAGATCAGGAAACTCAAATCTTCATATCCAGCTTGGAAAACTCAGAACTCACATGGGAAAAATCTAAAGACCTTAACATAGGACTTGAGCTAGGGTTTTTAAAAGGCAACAGAATATTATTTGTCGTAGACTACTACGATCGTAAAATAAAAGATTTGATAGGTCCTTTGAATACATCAGGTATCGGTGGCCAGTTCGTTAAAAGAGGAAATTACGGAACTATGAAAGCCAACGGTATTGAATTTACATTGAATGGCAGAGTAATTCAGGGCAATAAATTTAACTGGACATCACGCGTCAATATAGCTTTCAATAAAAGTAAAATTACAAGACTGGATAATCAACCTCAGGTGTGGACAGCCATCAATGCTAACGGAGCTGCAGTTAAAGGATATCCGCAAAGAGGGTTATTCTCCATTAAGTTTGCCGGCCTAGATCATAACTACGGATACCCTACTTTCATCAGCCCAGCCGATGCCAACATCAGAACTACTCAAATTTCATTTCAAGGTACTGTATTGGACAATCTAGTATATAATGGTCCGATAGATCCTACCACTGCTGGTGGATAGTACAACCAATTTAGATATGGCAGCTTTGTAGTATCCGGCCTCTTCAAATTTGCCTTTGGAAATGTGGTAAGAAAGAACCCTACGGTATCAGCTGTTTATGGTGATATGACTGCACTTACTAAAGACGTATTGAACAGATGGGTACTTCCGGGTGATGAGCAATACACAACAGTTCCTGCTATCCTAGATATGTTATCGCTGAGACAAGTAGTTACCAATACCGGTACAGCTGTTGATGCACGCTATCCATACAATGCCTATAACTACTCAGATGTACGTGTAGCTAAAGGAGATTATATTAAGCTATCCAATATTAGTATAGGTTATAATCTTTCAAAAAACCTATGTCAGAAACTAAGAGTAGACAATGCATCGCTGGCATTGGTAGCCAACAATATAGCAGTACTATATGCAGATAAAAACTTAAACGGACAAGATCCGGAGTTCATTAACTCGGGCGGTGTTGCGCTCCCCGTTTCAAGACAAGTAACCTTATCTCTAAAATTAGGCTTATAAAATAACTCGAAATATGAAACTTAAATTCAATAATAAAGCATCTATCATTCTCCTGACAAGCGTACTAACTATAGTATCGTGTAAAAAAGGATTTTTAGATGTAGATCCGGATATGCGCACCTATATTGACAGTCCGGAAAAACTAGGGCAACTACTTTCTACCGCTTACCCTAGAAATGAATATATCACCTTTGCAGAAACAGCATCTGATAACGTAGAGGACAAAGGGCCCGGTATAGGAGCTAATGATGCGCTATTAACTGCGTATTACAACTGGCAAGACTGGCCCGGTAGTGAGCGCAACTCAGCTACTGCTTACTGGAACAGTTGTTATGCCGCCATAGCTGCTGCTAATCAGGCTTTGGAGGCCATAGAAACTCGCAATATGGGGCCTGAGGCACTCCCTTACAAAGGTGAAGCATTGGTAGCACGAGCCTATGCACATCATATGCTAGCTATCTTTTTTGCTACCCCTTACAAAAAAGAAACCCCTAATGACGCGCCAGGCATACCCTATGTTACAGAACCTGAAAAGGTATTATTAGTAAAATACGATAGAGGAACCGTACAATCAGTGTACGAGAAAATCGAAAAAGATCTCGTAGAAGGCATTAATTTAATTGACGACTCTAAATATCAGGTACCTAAATATCATTTTACAAGAGCCGCAGCTCATGCCTTTGCAGCACGTTTCTATTTATTTAAAGGCGAATGGCAAAAGGTAATTGAACACGCCAATGCTGTAGTAACAGGTGGAGATTTCACATCGAGATTACGTCCTTGGAATACCACATTTGCACAAATGGGACGCGATCAATACCGTATCGAGTTTTCCAAACCGGAAAACCCGTCTACCCTACTGCTTACTTCAGCCAACTCTACTTATCAGCGTATGGCCAACACCTATCATTATGGTATGGGCTTGAAGGGGCGTCAAACATATGCTGCCTCCAATAACATTATAGGTAAAGCTCTATCTAACTATTTAACCACTTACACCGACGGGGTAAGTGCTTCTACCACCAAATGGCTAGAATACTTCTTTTACACTACCCCCGATACTGGTTACCCGTATATCCAACAGATACTGCTAAGTACCGATGAAACTCTTATGAATCGGGCTGAAGCCTATACCCAATTAGGTCTTATCGAATTAGCATTAAAAGATCTTAACACATTCTATAGTACTAGAGTTAATGGATACTCTCCTTCGACTGACCTGCTCACTGCAGAACGTGTTATGAACTATTTTGAAAAAAGTGATATTAAGGAAGCTATGATAGATGCCATACTTGCTGCTAAAAAAGCCGAATTTATGCAGGAAGGATTACGCTGGCTGGATATTGTACGTCATGATATCACTGTAGTGAAAAATCTTTACATAGGCGAAGACGAAACTATTATAAAATTAGAACCCGGCGATCCAAGACGCTTATTTCAAATACCAGAAGAAGCGAAACTCGCTGGCATAGAACTGAACCCCAGATAATAATGAAATTAATCTCATTTAAATAAAAAGATCCATGATTTCAAAATTCTTTTTTAAACCTATTGTTTACTCGGGATTGCTCATCATTCTACTAAATTCCTGTAGAAAGGATGATAAATTTACCCCGATTAATATGAACGATCTAAATCCGGACGTTCCTTATAATGCCAATACTGAACTAGATCAGTGGCTAAAGGCTAACCTGTTAGACGTTTACAACTCGGAGGTTATATATCGCTATAGCAGATACCACCACGAGTACGATCGCAATATCACACCTATCGATGTCGATCGGGTACAACCTTTTATGGAAACTGTAATAGGAGGCTTTGCCAACCCTTATGTCGCTGTTGCAGGCATGCCCTTCATGAAGGTAAACATGCCCAAACAGTGGGTACTATACGGATCGTCGTCCTACAGCTCTACTACGGTTTACTGGGGTAGTGCCGTGGGTGGCGTAAGAGTAAACATTTTTGATTTAAATAATTTCTCTAAATCCAATACTTCTTTGGTGCGTGACAGACTAGGAACTATTCACCACGAGTTTACCCATATCCTTAATCAACGTGTAATCATTCCTGCTGAATTTAGAGAAATTAGCAAGAGCGAATATACCGGGGACTGGCAAAACATGACAGACGCTCAAGCTCAAAATTTAGGATTTATGAGAGCGTATTCGGCACAAAATCCTATGGAAGACTTTGCCGACATGGTAAAATATCCTGTGGTATGGGGCCCCTCCTGGTTCGAAAATCTTATCAGAACCAGAACATCCGCTGCAGGTGCTGCCGCATTACGTGCAAAAGAGCAAAGCGTACTGCAATACTTTAACTCAGGTCTTCAGATTGATTTTAGAGAACTTCAAAAGAAAGTACAACTATATCTGAAAGACACTATTAAGGATCCGGAAGTAACATTTCCCTATTGGATTAATCAGGGCCTATATAGAACTGTTACAATAGCACCTGATGATCAGATGTACCAAGATTATGGGAGCTCAGACGTATTTAATACGGTATATAATAATATGAAAACATATATGGCCGGATTGGGTCGCACACTATTAAATATGCAATTAAGATTTAACACACCCACTTCACTCACAGTACGTCTCAACTACCTTTCAGGTACATCTGCTTTTGCCGCTGATTATGATTTCGCATTTGCAACAAATGCCAACACCGGCATAACTACTTTTACAAAAGTGGCACAAAGTGGAACAACCGGAAGTTATTCCAATGCACAAATATTTGTAAGCGGTTTCGAAACAACCATCCAGGCCTACCTAACATCAGGAACATTTATTGCCGACTGGATACCTCTAAGCGCACCCGCATCGGTGTACGCTAAAATCGCCGGATTTACAAAATCCGGAGAACCGGGAAATTATTTTTATGGAACCTTAGGACAAACCTTATAAGAAAATGAAAACAATCAAACATATTATTGCAGTATTCACCGCCATTATATTATTGGCAAGCTGCGAAAAGAAATCATATGTACCTGTATTTGATGAGCTACCGCAAGCACGCGTCGCCAAGCAGATAGACTCCGTAAAATCTATTCTTACCGGCGCTGAATATGGCTGGATAGGCATCCTCTCTACCGGTACCGGAGGTGGCTTCGGATTCTTTATGGAATTCGATGATCAGGAAAATGTAAAGATGATGGCTGATTTAACGAACACATCGGCTGTAGAAGTAAAATCCTCTCGCTACCGTATCAGACAGGATGCCGGGGTTGCATTAACCTTTGACACATACAACTACATTTCCTTATTGAACGCTCCTAACCCCAACATGTATGGAGGCGCTATAAGGGATGGATTCAGAAGCGATATAGATTTTATTTACGATCATGCTACTGCAGACAGCATCATATTCGTGGGAAAACGCTATCGTCAACAATTTAAACTGGTAAAAGCTACCGCTGCTCAAAAAGCCGCCTACTATGAAGGAAAGTACTTAGTTAATATTAACGGCTTCAGAAACTTTTTTTCTACTAAATTCAACAACTATATAGAACTAGGTAGTGATAAAATTGCAGTAGGCGCAGTTACCGATAGCAGCCTAGCTACCGGCAAGCGTATTACTTTTACCAGAAAAGAAGATGGCTCTGCTGTAGCAGTAACACAAAAATTTGGATATACTGTAGATAAAATGGTTATGACAGATGCCGGTGCCGCAGTTCTGGATAAGCGATTCACACATGCAGCGTTAAAAGACGCCAATACCATGGTCATATATGACGCAGGAGGAACGGAATATCTAGTAAAACAAAATCCTGTTCCACTTATTGACTTCTTAAGTGTATATGCTTACAATAAAGCCTATAACTCCATTTTCGTGCCTAACGGAACATCATTGCCCCCGGGAGTTACCTCTGACTTTAATACGGTGTATAATGATCTGGTAAATAGATTTGCAGCATCAGGAAGAACTATCAGAGATTTTGAAATAAAACTCAACAATAGCAATACGTTTGCGATACGTATCAACTACTATGCTAATTCGGCGCCGACAACAGTATACCTTGCAGAAGCCTTAAGCAGCTACACCTTTGAAGACGGTATTATTAAGCTTACAGGCAACCTATCTATAAACGGAAACTGGAATACACGCGCCGCCCAAATCGGAGACTTCGGAACATCTTTCTTCCAAGGCAAGTCTTTCCGCCCCGACTGGGTATCGAGTACCGTTCCGGGGCTAAACTTGGGAGGTCTGTATAGAGTAGATCAACCTACCGCATTTGTGTATGGAGTAATGAGAAGATCTTAAAGAGTAAAAGATTATCCTATTGATAGCCTGCTTTTAAAAAGCAGGCTATTTTTTTGTATCAGGAGGAAAAATTAAGCAACTGAACACCAGCACATAACCACTATTATCCCCTCCACACTGAATCGAGTCGTTATACTATTATATTCTTTAACACCTATGATTTGCATTGCATATTGCAACCGCCCCCAAATCATAAATAATATTAACAGTAATTGGCAGGCATTTTGAACTACTAGCATGAAAAGACACATCATGGCAAAATATTCTAAAAAAGCCGGAGAAAAAGTGGCGGAGGCTGTGCACGAAATGAAGCGGGGCAAACTCAAAACCAGTAGTGGCAAAAAAGTTACCAGCCGTAAACAGGCCATCGCCATCGGCCTCTCTGAAGCCCGGGAAGCTGGAGCAAAGGTTCCTAAAAAGGCTCCTGCAAAAAAGAAAACCTCTAAACGATAGCCCCTTCCCTGCCGCTCACAAAATCATTACATCATTCCTTCACCAACAAAATTTTAAAATCATGGCACCATCAAGAAAGAAAACAGCTAATCTAGACGCTGATATGAAAAACAGCGAATTTCATCAATTTTTCGTCGATGAATTAAAAGACATTTATTGGGCAGAAAAGCATCTAACCAAGGCGCTTCCTAAGATGCAAAAAGCAAGCACCAGCGAAGAGCTCGCTGCAGCTTTTGAAAAACATCAGGAAGAAACCGCAGTACATGTAGAAACCCTCGAAAAAATCTTTGAATTACTGGAAGAAAAACCAGTGGCTAAAAAATGTGAGGCCATGGCCGGACTTACGGAGGAAGCCGAAGAAATTATTGCCGACACCGAAAGCGAATCCTTTACGCGTGATGCCGGCCTGATCCTTGCTGCACAAAAAGTGGAGCACTATGAAATAGCCACTTATGGTACGCTTTACGCATTTGCACAACAAATGGGCCACACCGAAGTAGCAGAACTATTGCATCAGACATTGGAAAACGAAAAAGCAACAGACGTAGCCCTCACCGAAATTGCCGAAAGTTTTATCAACGAACAGGCAATTACTGAATAAATAGTAGTACACAATCACTCCTCCAATATAAAAATGAAGTCATGATAATAGCATGGCTTCTTTTTGTATACCTATGATACTTACTCTGCTAAATACAATACAGATTATGGAGAAAAACTTATTATGATAAATAGAAATCCTATTAACTAAAAATTACTTACCTAAATCCTCGCAGCTTAATACATGCTATAAAGAAACGTTCGGGAACTGTACAGCTCCCGAACGTTTCAAGTTTTGCGGTGAGGGCGGGATTCGAACCCGCGGTACGGCTTTGAGGCCGTACGACGGTTTAGCAAACCGTTGATTTCAGCCACTCATCCACCTCACCAAAAGGGGTGGCAAATATAGTGGAAAAGTTTGAAGATTAAAACAATCTTGCCACAAGTTTTTTTAGATAATCCCAAAAAAATTCATCGGATTACATAGCTGCTAACTGAACCTTCTGGTGAAGCTCCAATACATTTTCTCTGAAAATAGCATCGGTATCCATCAGATCCTTAACAGTCTGACAAGAATGTATCACAGTAGTATGGTCGCGTCCGCCAAAATGCTCGCCAATCGTTTTCAGACTGTTCTTGGTAAACATCTTGGCCAGATACATAGTAATTTGACGCGCCTGTACGATTTCCCGCTTGCGGGTTTTTTGTAAAAGCTTGTCGTAAGCTACATTAAAGTAATCGCACACCATTCGCTGAATGGCATCGATTGTAATTTCTTTGCTTGAAGTTTTTATAAAGTTGCGTAATACTTTCTTGGCCAACTCTAGGTCAATCTCTTTACGGTTAAGCGAAGACTGCGCTAGGAGCGAGATCAAAGCCCCCTCCAGTTCACGCACATTGCTGTTGATATTATAAGCAATGTACTTCACTACCTCTTTCGGCATTTCTAGGCCATCGGCTTTCATCTTTCTTTCCAGAATTTCGATACGGGTTTCATAATCCGGTATCTGCAAGTCGGCACTTAATCCCCAACGGAACCGGCTGAGTAAACGTTCCTGTACACCATCCAAGTCTTTTGGCGATTTGTCAGAAGTGAGGACCAATTGTTTTCCGGATTGATGCAGATGGTTAAAAATGGCGAAAAAGGCATCCTGTGATTTTTCGGCTTTGTTGAAAAATTGTACATCGTCTACAATCAGCACATCTATCAGTTGATAGAAATGAATAAAGTCGTTAATCGCTCCATTGCGACTGTGATCCATAAACTGGTTGATAAATTTTTCGGAGCTGACGTATAGTACGATTTTATTAGGATGCAGTCTTTTTACTTCGTTACCGATTGCCTGCACCAAGTGGGTTTTTCCCAATCCTACGCCGCCATAAATTACCAATGGGTTGAAGGAGTTGGCACCTGGTTTATCGGCTACGGTTTTTCCCGCACGACGTGCCACCCGGTTACAATCGCCTTCAATATAAGAATCGAATGTATAATTCGGATTCAATTGAGGATCGATCTGCATTTTCTTAATACCGGGTATAACAAAAGGATTTTTTACAGAATTATTAATCACGAGCGGGAAATCCATTTCGTTATTGGAATAAGTTTTATACCCGTGTCCTGCTACATCCATGGTAAGCGGTTTATTGCCATTATTACCGCTATCCACCATTATACGATACTCTAGTCGGGCATCTTTGCCAAGCTCACGCTTGAGTGTTTTAGCCAGTAAGTTCACATAATGCTCTTCCAAATACTCATAGAAGAACTGACTGGGCACTTGTATTACAAGTACGTTATCCTTTAAAGAAATTGCCTTTATAGGTTCGAACCAAGTTTTATAATGCTGCCATTCAACTATATCCTTTATAATCTTTAAACAATTGGACCAAACTTTTTCGGCACTTTTCTCCATTGAAACAATAAAATTTATGGGTCAAAAATTTTAATTTATCTATAAACTATCAGCGCTTTATCCCACCAGCTTATACGATAAAAAAAAATACGGCGGACAGCGAATATCCACATTTATTCAACATAAAAAAAATAATCCACGATAATTTTTTTTAGTTTGAACAAAATCAACTTTGCCTGAATACAGGTTTTGAAAAATTTCAAAATTCGATAGCAAAATTTACAAAAAGAATGCCTATAAACTTTGCTATTTTTTGATGAAAATTCCTTATACTAAAAGGGAACAGCAATCACCCACTGTTCGATCAAAACCTTACCCACAAAGGATTTCAGCCCACACAACCTCAATTATTAGTAATATCGGCAAATATTCAATCGTTGCTGTTCTACTCTTTACACTTATATCAAAAACACTGTTTATTTTTTTGTTTTTGTTAATGATTTAGAGTTCGTTTTAACCTTCGACTTAGTTTTTGGTTTAGTTGATTTTTTTGTTTCTTTCAAAGCGGCCTCAATTGCTGCTGCAAGGGAAGCATAAGTAGCTTTACCCTTTATCATTTGATCATTTACAAAAAACGTCGGCACTTCTTTTACGCCTCTGTCAATACCTTCTTTCAGATCATCCTGAACATGCCAGCCGTAAACACCGTTTACTAAATCTTCGAGAAAGTTTTTATTATTTACACCCGCATCTTTTGAGTGCAATTTTAAGCTAGTCGTACCTAAGTTACGACGATTTTGGAATAATACATTATGCATTTCCCAAAATTTACCTTCCTGCGCTGCAGCAATAGCTGCCTCTGCGGCTTTCAAACTACGCTGATGAATTCTTGTCTGGGGAAAATGACGAAAATTAAACTTCACCTTACCCTCATAATCCTGTAAAATCTGCTTGACAATCTCGTTAGCCTTGGCACATTCTTCACTCTCATATTCTCCAAACTCCATTAAAACAACAGGGGCATCTTTTTTCCCAACAAAAATTTCGCGGGGAGCCAATATTCCATCGTCGTCTCTTTTTACGCTCATAAGTATTATAATTTATTATGGCAAATGGTATTTTTCATACTACAATGTACCCCATAAATGCCACAATCTAAAAAGCGGTTGAAGATAATTTTTTTTTTGAACTCGCCAACATTTTCTTTACAACTACTCCCTAATATTAGGGAGCCTCTTTGCTGAGGGGACATCAAGTTCTTCAACATTTAGAGGGCGCTGTAAGTTTTCTCACCTTCAAATATTGCTTTTTAAAATAAACCTTAAGCTCTATAAAGCTACATAAAAAAAGAAAGCCTATTGCTAGGCTTTCTTTACTTCTTTGGATTCTTCATTTCGAAAAACTACAGTATTATCGAAAACATCCACTAATATCGGATGTCCTTTGTCAATATCACCCTGCAGTATGCGCTTGCTCAGCTGGTTTACAATTTCCTTCTGAATAAGCCTTTTCAATGGGCGCGCTCCAAACTGTGGATCAAAGCCCTGCTCAGCAAGGAATTCTACGGTATAATCTGTAAAATCGAGCGCAATGCCACTATTTTGCCATACCAGCTGCTTTAACGCCTCAAGTTGTATCCTGATAATTCCTAATATATCCTTCTTCAATAAAGGATGGAACATAATAATTTCATCTACACGGTTCAGGAACTCAGGACGCACTGTTTCCCGCAGCAACTGCATTACATCCTGTTTAGCTTTTTCGGCAGCCTCTTCAATATCCCTTTCTGATACATTCTCAAAAGCTTCCTGAATCAAATGACTACCGATATTGCTGGTCATGATAATGATGGTGTTTTTGAAGTTCACCACCCTGCCTTTATTGTCGGTAAGACGGCCATCATCCAATACCTGCAAAAGAATATTCCATACATCCGGATGTGCTTTTTCAATTTCATCCAGCAACACTACACTATAAGGCTTACGTCTTACAGCCTCGGTAAGCTGACCTCCCTCGTCATAACCCACATATCCGGGAGGAGCACCTACCAGTCTGCTAATGGAATGTTTTTCCTGGTATTCGCTCATGTCAATGCGGGTCATCATACTTTCGTCGTCAAACAAGTACTCCGCCAATGCCCGCGCCAGCTCGGTTTTACCCACACCGGTAGTTCCCAAGAAAATGAAGGAACCAATAGGCCTTTTAGGGTCGTTCAATCCGGCACGACTTCTACGAATGGCATCCGCTACAGCGGTAATGGCCTCGTCCTGCCCTACCACACGACGGTGCAAGTGCTCTTCCAGACGCAACAACTTTTCCCTATCGCTCTGTAACATCTTGCTTAAAGGGATACCGGTAGCTTTTGCAACGCTTTCGGCAATATCTTCAGCATCTACTTCTTCTTTCAACAACCGCTTTTCGGTATCGGTATCCAACTGTTTGGTAAGATGAGTAATTTTATTTTCTTCTTCTTTAATCTTACCATAGCGGATCTCTGCCACCTTACCATAATCGCCGTTACGTTCGGCCTGCTCGGCTTCTACTTTTAAATTCTCGATATTGGCTTTCGCAGTCTGAATTTGTTCCACCAGTTCTTTCTCTTCGGACCACTTCGCTTTCAAAGTATCGCGTTCCACGGAAAGATTGGCTATTTCGGTATTCAGCTGCTTCAGCTTTTCCTCATCGTTTTCGCGTTTGATCGCCTCACGTTCGATCTCTAATTGACGAATTTGACGCTCCAGTTTATCCAGCTCTTCGGGCATGGAGTTCATTTCCAAGCGTAACTTAGCCGCACTTTCATCAATCAAGTCGATGGCTTTGTCAGGTAAGAAACGATCGGTAATATAGCGGTTAGATAACTCTACCGCAGCAATGATGGCGTCGTCCTTAATCCGCACATGATGGTGGGTTTCGTATTTATCCTTCAGGCCACGGAGGATAGAAATTGCATCCTCCACCGAAGGTTCATCAATCATCACCTTCTGGAAACGACGTTCCAATGCCTTATCCTTTTCGAAATACTTTTGATATTCATTCAAAGTGGTGGCACCGATAGCTCTCAGCTCGCCACGTGCCAGAGCCGGCTTAAGAATATTGGCTGCATCCATCGCTCCCTCACCTCCACCGGCACCCACCAGGGTGTGTATTTCATCAATGAAAAGGATAATCTCCCCTTCGCTGTTCTGCACCTCTTTTACCACGCCTTTCAACCGCTCTTCAAATTCACCTTTATACTTGGCTCCGGCTATTAGCAAGCCCATATCCAATGCATAAATGGTCTTAGTCTTTAGATTCTCTGGTACATCTCCATTGATGATACGATGAGCAATGCCTTCTACAATGGCTGTTTTACCCACACCGGGCTCACCTACCAACATGGGATTGTTTTTAGTACGGCGCGACAGAATATGAAGCGTACGTCTAATTTCTTCATCTCGGCCAATTACCGGATCCAACTTTCCTTCACGAGCCAGATCATTTAGGTTCTTAGCGTACTTATTCAGGGTATTAAATTCCTGTGATTCGGTTTGGGATGACACACTACCCGTTCCCTTACGCAGTTCTTTAATGGCAATGATCAGGCCTTGGGCAGTAAGTCCGGCATCTTTTAAAATATTGGCTGTATTGTCATTTCCCTGCACAATGGCCAGCAACAGCAGCTCAGGAGTAACAAACTCATCGTTGAACTGCTTCAGCTCGGCACCTGCACGTAGGACAACGTTATTCACCTCCCTACTGATTTGCTGAGCCGGATCGCCTCCGGATATTTTGGGAAGCCTGCTAATAAGCTCCTCCAGCTTGTTCTCAAGCAGGTTAATGGTAACGTTGTTCTTTTTAAGAAGATATTCTACAGGAGTATCTTTCTGCTCCAGCAGCGCCTTTAACAGGTGTTCTGTTTCAATATTGGGGTTTCGCGCATTAAATGCGATTTGTTGCGCTTGCTGAAAGACCTCCGCAGCTTTTATAGTAAAGTTTCCTAAATTCATAATTAAGTTGTCCTTTTTGATTTGCAAATGCTCTGGTACTGTTTACCGGAACACCCTCTTTTAATTGGGTGACACCCATACCTATCAAATCAAAATCCAGACCAACTTTTTATGTAATGATGTCATATTCAATCAATTAAATATGACTAAACTGCAGTTTTTGCACAATTTTCATGCTATTTTTTCAGCCACAGCTCAATAAGTACATTACAAGGTCTTTACGGGAGCTAATGTGATATTTCTGATATCATTCAACCGCATCAATGTTTCGTTAAGCCGATTTTTAGGTATCCCAATTTCAATATTACAAAATAATTGTAGCTCTTGTTTAATGACTTCGCAATCGAAATGTTTTACCACCGTCATTACTTCGTTCATCTGCGTATAATCAAACTGAATCTGATAGGGAATTAAGACGGGCTTGCGCACTAATGGCGTCACTTGTAATACCAACGAAGCTGCGGTCTTATAGGCATTAATTAAACCCGGCACCCCTAATAAAGTACCGCCAAAATAACGCACGACAATAATGATAATATCCGTAACGTTTTTGCTATCTATTTGCCCCAATATAGGCCTTCCGGCTGTGCCCGAAGGCTCGCCGTCATCACTTACCCTAAACTGATTATTATCCAAGCCTAAGCGATAGGCAAAGCAATAGTGCCTTGCCTTGGGATATTCTTTTTTTATATCAGCTATTCTTTGTTTACAATCTGCAACAGTCTTTACTGGATAAGCTATCGCAATAAACCGGCTTCCTCTATCCTTAAACTCTGCCGTACCAACTTTCTCAATCGTATTGTAATAATCAGGCAACTCCATGAACAAAAAGATTATTGCTGTTTTTATAATAACTGATTTCGTCGTTAGCCAAGTACACTGTCTTTAATGGCTGCTGACATGAAAGTACAGGCGCCGCAACACCGCTTCTAATAATAGCATTTTTGTTTACAATTACTCTTGCTTCATCCCACAAGCCCGCATCAATAAATAATTGCAACAATTGTCGCCCTCCTTCTATCAATACACTTTGTATCTGCCAATCATATAGCCTTTGCAATACATCGCGTATCATTTCATTGCCATTTACCTGCAGATAGTGAATATTTCCTTCTACGGCCTCTTTTTGCCTATTAAAGACAAGCGTCTCATCCTGCTGGGCAAACAAACGCAGATCTTTAGGAACACGCAAATGCGGGTCCCACAAAATTTTCTTCGGGCTTTTACCCATCCACAGACGATTATTCAATATCGGATTGTCTTTAATCGCCGTATGAGCACCCACCATGATGGCTACAGTCTCGCTACGCCACTGATGTACCAGCCTGTTGGTGTATTCGTTACTAATCAACAATCGCTCCTCCCCTACCGAATCAATAAATCCGTCTGCAGTTTGTGCCCATTTTAAAATAATGTACGGGCGTTTATGTGTATGATATGTAAGGAAAGCTTTGTTCAGTTCAATGGCTTGCTGTTCTAGAACTCCCACTGTTACCGACACTCCTGCAGCCTGCAATTTCTGCACACCTTTACCGTTCACCTCTTGAAAGATATCGCTACAACCAATTACCACGCGGGGTATCTGATGTTTTATAATCAAATCCGCGCAGGGTGGTGTTTTGCCGTAATGTGCACAGGGCTCCAATGAAACATACAAAGTGGAAGAGATAATTTTATCTTTGTGTTGTTTCAATGCATCTTCAATGCAATGGACCTCAGCGTGAGGACCTCCATATTGCTGATGATAGCCTTCGCCGATAATCTCACCTTCGTGCACTAATACCGCCCCCACCATAGGATTAGGAGCTACATAGCCACATCCTAATCGGGCTAACTGAAAACAGCGTTGCATGTATTGCTGATGCATAACGTTTTGCATTTTGCAAATGTAAATGATTAAGTTTGCACTATGTCTCTTCGCAAGCTTCAGGATGAATTTATAGCAGCGCTAAATCCCCTATACGATCCCGGCGAGGCAGCAAACATTTGGTATCTGGTTATTGAATCGCTTACGGAAATTAATTTGCGCACCCATCCGCAAACAATTTTCACGCCTGATGGCTGTTTCATAAAAAGCATTCATGATATCATACGGCGATTACAAAACTACGAGCCTATACAATACATTCTCAACGAGGCCTGGTTTTATGATATTCCTTTCTTCGTAAACCATCATGTACTCATTCCTCGACCCGAAACAGAAGAGTTAGTAGATTGGATCATTAGAGAAAATACGAAAGCCATCATTCATGTTCTCGACATTGGCACGGGCAGTGGCTGCATTCCTGTTATATTAAAAAGAAAAATACCTCTGGCCTATATCTGGAGTTGCGATATCAGTGAACAGGCTTTAAAAGTAGCTCAGAAAAACGCTACCCAATACAAAACCCAAATAAACTTTCTGCATCTGGATTTCTTAAATGAACAAAACTGGTCGAAGCTTCCCAAGGTGGATATTATGGTAAGTAATCCTCCTTATATCCCTCAAAAAGATAAAGCCGGCATGCATCGCAATGTGGTACAATACGAACCTCATACGGCTCTATTTGTCACCGATGAAAATCCTTTAATTTTCTACGATGCGATTGCTCGTGCAGGCAGGCAACTTTTACAACCCGACGGAAAAATTTATGTAGAAATACATGAAGCCTTGGGTACCGACACCGTTGCTGTATTTACACAATATGGCTATTCGGCAACATTAAAAAAAGACATGCAGGGAAAAGACCGCTTTGTAAAAGCCGTGTATGCTTAATGCTTCGTTTTAGCCACGCTATTTTAGGATGCCGCGACTGATGACGATGCGCTGTACTTCACTGGTACCTTCATAAATCTGCGTAATCTTGGCATCACGCATCAGCCGCTCCACATGATATTCCTTTACATATCCGTATCCGCCGTGCACCTGTACCGCTTCTATAGCTGTCCACATGGCCACTTCCGATGCATACAGCTTAGCCATGGAAGAGCTAATCGTATAATCCTTATGATGGTCCTTTTCCCAGGCCGCTTTGTAACATAACAAGCGGGCGGCTTCTATTTTCGTATGCATATCGGCCAACTTAAAAGCAATAGCCTGGTGATTCATAATCTCTGTACCAAAAGCCTTGCGCGTTTTAGCATATTCCTTCGCCAGCTCATATGCGCCTGTCGCAATACCCAATGCCTGTGCAGCAATGCCTATACGACCGCCAGCCAGTGTTTTCATAGCGAATGTAAATCCGAAACCATCATCACCAATACGATTTGCTTTAGGCACTATTACATCGTTGAACATTACCGTATGTGTATCGCTACCGCGAATACCCATTTTGTTTTCTTTTTTTGCTACCGTAACACCTTCCCAGTCTTTTTCAACAATTAATGCATTAATCCCCTTTGCCCCCTTGGTAGCATCCGTTTGGGCCATTACTAGGTATACAGATGCGCTACTGCCGTTGGTAATCCAGTTTTTCGTACCGTTCAGCAGGTAATAATCTCCCATATCTATAGCAGTAGTTCGTTGAGAAGTAGCATCACTTCCGGCTTCGGGCTCACTTAGCATAAAAGCACCGATATACAATTTGCCATCTTTCTTACCTTGCGCCAAAGGTGTAAGGTATCGCTGCTTTTGCTCTTCTGTTCCAAAGGCCTCCAATCCGTAACAAACCAGGCTATTGTTGACACTCATGCACACACTCACACTGGCATCCACTTTAGATATCTCTTCCATGGCCAGCACATAACTTAAAGTATCGAGGCCGGCCCCGCCGTATTTTTCGGGCACCATCATTCCCATAAAACCTAGGTCTGCCAATTGGGATACCTGCTCAACAGGAAACAGCTGTTGCTCATCTCTTTCGATAACTCCGGGCAAACATTCGTTCTGAGCAAAGTCCCGGGCAGCTTTCTGTATCATCAGGTGTTCTTCGGTCAGTTCAAAGTTCATATAGCACGTTTGTATAAATTTATAGAAAATTTATACACGCAGGGGCGATACATTTTAAAATTTGATACCCACAAAAAAAATCGCCTTTCGGCGATTTGATATCATACATTTTGTTTATTGATTTTAAGCAGAACGTCGTCCTTTACCTCTGCCTCCAACACTATCCGCGTCGTTCATACGAATCTTGCGTCCACGATAATTTTTACCATCCAAAGCACGAATCATCTTTTTGGCAGCCTGAGGTTCTATTTCGATCCAGCTGTTCATTTCTTTCATGTCGATGCGTCCCAATACGCTTTTATCTAGCCCACTCATGTCTAAAATAAACTGTAAGAAACTGGCTTTATAAAAACCATCCTTAGTTCCTAGGTTCACAAACAGGCGCTGATAATTACCAGCCGATCTTCTGCCTATGGTTTTTTCCCTTGTACCGCGAGGTTCTCGCTCTTGTGCTCGTATGTTCAGGTCGGCGGCATTTTCGTAATATCTAAGGAATCTGTCAAACTCCAGTGCTGCTACGCGCTGAAGAATCTCCTCCTTCTCCATGTCGGCAAATTTTTCGCGCAGTGCCGGCAGGTAAGCTTCATACTCCCCGCTACTGATATCAGCACTTAGCAAACGCTCAATGAAGTAGAAGAACTGCTTGCGACATACATCTTTTCCCGAAGGGATATCCATTCTGGAAAAGCGGGTATTTACTAGTTTTTCAATCTGCCGTAATCTATAAAGCTCCTTAGGTGTTACAATGGAAATCGATACACCACTTCTGCCTGCGCGTCCGGTACGACCACTACGGTGGGTATATACTTCGGTGTCCTCAGGCAACTCGTAGTTGATAACATGAGTAATTCCCTGCACATCAATACCACGGGCAGCCACATCAGTAGCAATCAGCAGTTGCAACGATTTTTCTCTAAAACGCGCCATCACCTTATCGCGCTGCGCCTGGGTTAGATCGCCATGTAGCGCGTCGATATCGTACCCTTCGCGAATCAACTGCTCAGTAATATGCTGCGCATCGGCCTTAGTGCGGGTGAAGATAATCCCGTAAATGCCCGGGTTAAAATCGATAATCCGTTTCAGAGTTTCGTAACGATTGACATGTTGTGTCAAGAAATACTGGTGATCGATATTAACATTGGTGGAATTTACTTTTCCTACAGCAATTTCTACGGGTTTATCCATATAGCGCTTACTTACCTGCCTGATTTCAGGCGGCATAGTAGCACTGAAAAGCCACATACTGTGACGATTTATGGTTTCCTTAAGAATGAATTCTATGTCATCCTTAAAACCCATGTTTAGCATTTCATCAGCCTCATCCAGTACTACATAATGAATTTTTTCCAGATGAATGGCTTTACGCTCTATAAGATCAATCAGGCGGCCGGGTGTGGCTACTACTATATGCACTCCTTTCCTCAGCTGCTGAATTTGCTGCGTAATGGATGTGCCTCCGTATACAGCGGCTACATGTACCTTCTTCTTTGCCGGACTGAATCTTTCTAAGTCGGCCGAGATCTGTAAACACAATTCCCGTGTAGGGCATATCACCAGCGCTTGCGGCGAACGCTGTTCTTTATTAATAAGTTGTAATAATGGTAAACCAAAAGCTGCAGTTTTTCCAGTCCCGGTCTGTGCCAGTCCCACAAAATCTTTTGTTCCTTGTAATAAAACTGGGATGGCTTTTTCCTGTATAGGAGTGGGAGTAACGAAACCGATGGTTTCAAGAGACTGGAGCAGATCTGCTTCAAGTCCTAACGATTCAAATGTTGTCATAAAAAGAGTGCAAAGGTACGTAAAGTTTCCGGTTTAAAGGTAATATTAGGAAAATACATACCAATTATTAATAAAAAACCATCCCGCACAAAGCGGAATGGCTCCTCTATATTGCTTGCCGAATAATAAACTAAGGGTTAATAAGTAACTGTATCTGTATTCGTACTATCAATGTTAGTAGCTGTAGAGTCTAATGCTCCTTCTGTTACCGGATCGGTTACTGTAGAATCAGGAGGCAATACGTTTGCATCCACATTTTCACTATTATTGTTATCTGCACTATTACAAGCCGCAAATACTAACATACTGATTCCCAGCACATATAATAACTTTTTCATAAAATATTCATTTTTATTGTAAAAGAATTGATACCCTTTTCAGGAAAAAGTAACCCGTTATAAATATTTTTTTCTAATTTTTTTTCTGGCTGAAAAAGGGTTACTATTTTTAAAATTGCGTATTAAAAACTACACAGGTTGAAAGATTCTATACTAGAACAGGAACTAGGTTTACTGAAAGGATTAGCAAACAACGATAAAAAGTCGATTGAAATCATCTATAGTCAAAATTACAACCTGATACAGGCATTAATTCTGAACAATAGTGGTACTACTGATGATGCCAAAGATATTTTTCAGGAGGCTATGATGGTTCTATTCGACAAAGCTCGTTCCGGCAATTTTGAACTAAGCTGTCAAATACGCACTTATCTCTACTCGGTTGCCCGGAGATTATGGCTTAAAAAACTGAATCAAACGCATAGATATACGGCAGATTTGGATGATACGCAGGAAACCCGTGTTGTTGTAGACGATGATGTGAATGAACACGAGGAGAAAGATGCAGAGTTTGAAATGATGTATACCTCTATCAATCACTTGGGAGAACCCTGTAAGAGCTTGTTAGAAGCCTTTTATTTTAAAAATAAAAGCATGCAGGAGATCGCAGAAGATTTTGGGTATACCAATGCAGAAAATGCCAAAACTCAGAAATACAAATGTCTAATGAGGTTGAAAAAAATATTCTTTTCTCAATATAAAAAACTGTGATTGGTGATGAATGACCTGAACAAAGAAAGAGATATTATCTTACTGGACGCCGTGGAAAGGTATGTTATGGGTAATATGACTCCTGACGAACGGCTGCAGTTTGAACAACTGCGGAAGGAAGATAGTGATGTAGATCAAATGGTGGTCGAGCACACACTTTTTCTGCAAAAGCTGAACCGTTTCAACCAATGGAAAAAATTTCAGACTTCATTAAATGAAATTCATAACCATCTGTCTGTTCAGGGAAAAATAAATGCTCCTTCCGGAAAAGGAAAGCTTGTATATCTATTTAATCGTTTCAAAAAAACAGCAGTTATTGCCGCTTCTATAGCCGGTATTACTACCCTTATTATAAGCGGTATTATAGGCTCCGTTACTACTAAAACTCCGAAAGATCAATTCGAAATACTGAAAAAGGATATTCACACACTGGCTAAAAAATCAGAAAGACAGGACCAAGAAATTAATAACCTGAAACAAAGCGGTATTACCGCTCAAACTCCTGAGATACCCTATACCAATAGCGGCACGGGATTTATTATCGATAGCAAAGGCTTTTTGGTAACCAATAATCATGTAGTAGAAAAAGCGCAGAATGTGGCCGTACAAAATAGAGATGGTAAAGAATTTATAGCAAAAGTGGTTTACCGCAATCCGGCTACCGACATCGCTATTTTAAAAATTGAAGATCCCGATTTTAAACCGCTGCCTGCACCTCCTTACGGGTTTACGAAAAAATCAACCGACCTGGCAGAACCTATATTTACATTGGGCTATCCAAGAGAAGATATTGTATATGGTCAAGGTTACCTTAGCTCTAAAACAGGTTATAATGGAGATACCTTGAGCTGCCAGATCGATATCAGAGCCGAAAGAGGTAACAGCGGCAGCCCCGTATTCAATAGCAATGGTGAAGTAATCGGAATTCTCAATGCAAGACAAAGAGATGCCGGCGGTGTAGCGTTTGCGGTACAAAGCAGAAACATCTTTAATGCACTAAGCGATCTTAAGGAGAAGTCCCCCTCCGATTCTATTTTAAAAAATATTAAGCTGAATACTAAAAGTTCACTGATTGGGTTAAAACCATCCCAACAAACTAAAAAAATTCAGGATTATATCTATATGGTAAAGGTGAACTAATAAAAGATAAACCTATCCCACAAAGAGCGCCGCATGTATTATGCAGCGCTTTTTATTTTAAATAAACAGAAAGCCGCAGATAGTACACTACCTGCGGCTTTTATATTACAGCGTTTCAGGGCTTACCCCCAAAGATTGGGACTATATACTCCCTGATTAATCAGATCGTTAAGTTGCTTTTGCACAGCCGGTGCATCTTCTTTATAGGTGACACCAAACCATTGAGCAGAAGTAGTGATCACCTTTACAGCACCACCCTCCTTAATGAAGTTATCCACCACTGCAGGAATCAGAAACTCAGCCTTCGGTACTGTGATATTGTCCTTAATAAAGGTTTTGAAATCTCTTTCGTACAAAT
>ERZ777010.946-NODE-946-length-22792-cov-9.295070_pt1 | contig 22792 bp, 26 predicted proteins | sample MGYA00374963_ERZ777010 | MGnify/ENA primary metagenome ERZ777010 (study PRJEB29309, sample SAMN06268256) | bioreactor metagenome | isolation source: Joint BioEnergy Institute, California, USA | place: USA:Joint BioEnergy Institute, California, USA | collected...
CTGATCAATCTGATCGTCGACCTCACCTACTACGCGCTCGATCCGCAAATCAAGGAATAGAAAGGGGGAAACATCCATGTCCAGCACGACAACGAACCCAAACAACCTCTCAACCGTTGCCGCCGCCAGGATGGCAAACCCCTTTTGGCACAGAATCCGGCGCAATCCGCTGACGCTGTTCGGGCTGTTTTTGCTCCTCCTGATCGTGCTGATGTCCGTATTTGCTCCCTGGATCAGCCCCTACGATCCGACCAAAATCGACATCGCCGGCCGCTTTGCTCCGCCAAGCGCCGAGCACTGGTTTGGCACGGACGAAGTGGGGCGGGACATTTTTACCCGGATTTTGTACGGCGCCCGCCTGTCCCTGGGCGTCGGCGTGGCCGTCGTCGTCTGCGCCGGACTGATCGGGACCGTCATCGGGGCCATCTCCGGGTACTTCGGCGGCAAGCCGGATCAGGTCATTATGCGGCTAATGGACATTGTGCTGGCCTTTCCCGCGCTCGTCCTGGCCATGGCCATCGCCGCCACGCTGGGGCCGAATCTGCAAAACGCGATGATCGCCATCGCCATCATCAAAATCCCCGTCTACGTGCGGCTTGCCCGCGCGGAGGCGCTCGCCCTGCGGGAAAAGCTGTACGTCAAGGCGGCCGTCACCTTCGGCATCAAACCGTGGCGCATCATCGCCCGGCATATCGTGCCAAACGCCATCTCTCCCGTGATTATTCAAGTCACCCTGGACATTGGCGATGCCATCCTGCTCGTCGCCACACTTGGCTTCCTCGGCCTGGGGGCGCAGCCGCCGACTCCCGAATGGGGCGCGATGATCAGCATTGGCTGGAAACATTTGCTGGACTACTGGTGGTATCCCACCTTTCCCGGTTTGGCCCTGTTTTTGGCCTCCTGCGGTTTCAACCTGGTGGGTGACGGCATCCGGGACATTCTCGACCCAAGGGAAAACCGCGCTTGAGGAGGCTTGAGGGAAATGAACATGTTGCTTGAAATCAAAAACCTGAGCGTTTCGTTTTCCTCCATGCAGGAGAAGATCCTGGCGCTTCGAAACGTATCCTTTTCCATTCAAAAGGGGGAAATCGTCGGCATTGTGGGGGAATCGGGATCCGGTAAATCCGTGACCGCCCTGAGCATTCTGGGACTGCTGGAAAAGAACGCGACCATTGAAAGCGGCAGCATTTTCTACAAGGGAACCGATCTCATCACCCTCGAGCGAAAAGCGCTGCAAAGCCTGCGGGGCAAGGAGATCGGGATGGTCTTCCAGGAGCCGATGACCGCGCTTCATCCGACCATGCGGATTGGCGCCCAGTTGGCGGAAGTGATCCGCCGGCACCGCCGGGTTTCCTGGCGGGAAGCCCGCCGGCTGGCGGTGGAAAGCCTGGCGGAAGTGCACATTCGCGATCCGGAACTGGTGGCGCGCAAATATCCGTTTGAACTGAGCGGAGGGATGCGCCAGCGGGTGGTCATCGCCCTGGCCATGTCCTCTCCTCCCGAACTGCTGATCGCCGACGAGCCGACGACCGCCCTGGACGTCACCATTCAGCATGAAATTCTGAAACTGATGCAGGAACTGGCAATCCACCGCGGCACCGCGGTCATGCTGATCACCCACGATCTCGGGGTGGTGTCGCAAGTTTGCCGGCGGGTGGTGGTGATGTACGCGGGCGAAGTGGTGGAGACGGGAACCACGGATGAAGTGCTCCGCCACCCCCGCCATCCCTACACGCGGGCATTGATCGGCGCCCTGCCCGATCTGGCCGAACCGGGCCAGCCGCTCATGGCGATCCCCGGCGACCCACCCGACTTGCGCCGCCGGCCGCCGGGTTGCGCGTTTGCTCCGCGCTGCTCCCGGGCGCTTCCCGTCTGCTTCGAGGACCATCCGCTGCTGGAGCTGGCAGCGGGGGAATCCTTCACCCATTACGTCTCCTGCTGGGGGGGGAAAACCGGATGAAACCACTGCTTGAGCTAAGCGAAATCAGCAAGGAATACCGGAAGGGAAGGCAGCGTTTTCAAGCGGTAACCGACGTCAGCTTTTCCATCGCGCGCGGCGAAACGTTCGGCCTGATCGGCGAATCCGGCTCGGGCAAGAGCACGGTGGGAAAGATGATCCTCGGGCTGGAGCCGCCTACCGCCGGCACGATCCGCTACGACGGAAAGCCGCTGTGGAACGGCACCCGCTTTTCCCGCCTGCGGCCGGGCGAATTGCAGATCGTCTTCCAGGACCCGCAGTCCTCGCTCGACCCGCGCATGCGCGTGGAACAGATTATCACCGAGCCGCTGCTCGCCTTGCCCGAAGCGGAGCGAAGGGAAAAAGGCAGCGCCGAGCGGCTGCGCCAGCTGATTGCCCGCGTTGGCCTGAAACCGGAGCACCTGAACCGCTTCCCCCACGAATTCAGCGGCGGACAGCGGCAGCGCATCGCCATTGCGCGTGCCCTGATTACCGATCCCAGCTTTGTCGTGCTGGACGAGCCGACCTCGGCCCTGGATGTGTCGGTGCAGGCCAACGTGCTCAACTTGCTTCAGGAGCTCAAACGGGAGCGCAACCTGACCTACCTGTTCATCTCGCACAACATGTCGGTCATCCGCTACATGTGTGACCGAATGGCTGTGATGCAGAAAGGGCGCATCGTGGAGACAGGCAGCGCGGCCGAAATCTTCGCCCGGCCCACTCATCCCTATACCCGAACCCTGCTGTCCTCACTCCCGATTCTTTCGACAAAGAAGGTGGATACACATGTTTAACGGTGCGGAACTGCGTGAGCTTCGCAAGCAAAAGCGGCTCACCCTGCAAAACGTGGCGGACCAGACGGGACTGAGCGTCAGCCTGCTCTCGCAAATCGAGCGCGGATTGGTCGATCCCACCGTGGGCACCTTCTGGAAAATCTGTTCCGCTCTCGACGTGCCGATTCATCACTTTTTCCAGTCGCAGACCGATCACGATCCGGTGATTCGCAAGGGCATGCACAAGCTGATCCAGTTGAAAAACAGCAAGACGAAATACCACGTGCTCACCCCCCTGGTGGACGGCAGAATCGAATTCCTGCTGATTGAAATCGAACCGGGACATGCCATGGAGCAGGAAAAGATCTCCCACTCCGGCGAAGAATGCGGCTACGTGATGCAGGGCGAACTGAAGGTGCTCCTCGGCGACCGCGAGTACCACCTCCATGAGGGAGACAGCATCGGCTTCAACAGCACCTCTCCCCACCGCTTTCTCAATCCCGGCCGTTCCCTCGCCCGCGCGATCTGGGCCAGGGCTACATAACGGCATAAAAAAGCCAGCCCTCTCCGCCGCCGGAGAGACTGGCCATTATGCAGAAAAGCGGAAATGCACCTGCCCGGCCTGTGGAGGTGCATTTCCGCCGTTTTGCCATTCCCGCGTCGCTGTTGCGCGGGTTTGCGGAACGGCCTCTTTGCCTGGCGCAGTTTGTCCTTGAGGGCCGCTAATCGTAGCGCGCATCTTCCTCCCTCGTCTGCCCCTCGACGATCAGTTCCAGTTCGGTTTCAAAGTTGAGCTCAAGTTCCGCAGGCAGGCGTTCCATCAACTCGCGGAGCTCCGTTAACTGCTTCGCCTCCTCCAGCGATTTCGGCTTCTCCGGCAGTTGGCCGAACCAGCTGCGCATCTCATCCACAAACACGTAAAACGACCTCTGAAACTGGTCCGCATGCTCTTCCGCCTCTTCTTCGCTGCTTCCTTTCATCCGGTTCCAGTTTTCCAGCATGGTGCGAAACGCTTTTTTCATCTCCATTTTCACCGTTGCCCTTCCTTTCGGCATTGATCCGCTACTTTCCCCATTGTACACGGCGGCGCAGGTCAGGCAAAGCAGCCTGTGTTCCGCAACAGCGCGATCTTTGCTTTTTTTGACACTTTCTATAGCCCGGTTGGGTCATTCGAAAAAATGGACATCCTGCTATCATAACCGTAGCATCCATGGTTGCTGCAAGAAGGGAGGAACACCCTGTTGACAGGATGGAAAACGATGCGCCTGGCCAGCTTGCTCCTATCCGGCTCGCTTGGAATTCTCGCGCTCGGATGGTTTCCGCAATTTGGGCATGCCGAGGAAGCACCCGCTCCCTTGCAGCCGTTGATTGACCGCACCGGCCCCGGGGAGGTGCTGACCATTCCGCCAGGCGAGTACGCAGGACCCGTCCGCATCGCCAAACCGCTGGTCCTGCAAGCGGAAGGGGAGGTGGTCATCAACGCGGTCAACGAAGAGCCGGTTTTGACCATTGAGAGCGACAACGTGACCATTCGCGGCATCCGCCTGCTCGACAATCGGATCAACAACCCGCTGGCCACGCTGGTGATTTCCGGCAACGGCAACCGGATCGAACAGGTCCAGATCGACACGATGGGTTCGGGAATCCAGCTGCGAAACGCAAACCGCAACCTTCTTCAAGAGATTCGCGTCACGGGACACGTGCTGGACCCCGATGAAGCGGCCTCGCAAATCGGCCACGATCACGCCGCCCACCAACAACTGACCCAGCCCGCGCAAAAGCCGGGGGTGGAACCCAAAAAGGGAAACGGCATTGACCTTTTGCATTCGCACGAGAACCGGATCATTTCCAGTCGGATCATCAACGTCCATGACGGGATCTATTTGGAAAGCAGCCAGCAAAATGAAATTGTGCAAAACACCGTGGAAAAATCCCGCTACGGCTATCACCTGATGGGCACATCCGGCACGGTTCTTGCCGACAATACCGGCAGCGGCAACGTAACGGGCGCGATGCTGATGGATTCCAGCCGGGCACTCGTGCAAAACAACACCTTTCTCAAGCAGAGGGAGAATCCGAACTCGCAAGGCATCCTGCTCTTCTCTGTAACCGACTCAACACTTTCCCGAAACCTTGTCGAGGGCAACCGGGTCGGACTTTATCTCGAGCAGTCGACAGGGAACGAAATAACCCAGAACGAGCTTTCGCTCAATTTTATCGGAATGCAGACCGTTCAGTCTGCGGACAACCAGTTCCGTGACAACCGGTTCATCTCCAACGTGGTGCAGGCGCAGGCCCAGGACAGCGAAAATGACCGGTTTGACGGGAATTACTGGGACGACCTGCAGGGACTGGATGTGGACGGCGACGGGCGAAGTGACCTCGCCTACGAAATGAATCCCTTTTTCCTCGCCCTGACGGATGCCGTGCCGCCCTACCAGCTGTTCTTTCAAGCTCCGGGATTTTCCCTCCTGGAAAACCTGTTTGCCTCCGGTTCGGTCAAGGTTCGCGACGAAGCTCCGCTGATGGTTCCTCCCCTGGCCGACGACGGACAGAAGGGGACGGATCCGCCGGCGAAGGCGGGAATGCTGGGAGCCGGTCTTCTCTTGTTCAGTTTGACATTCATGTATCTGGGAGTGAGAAAAAAATGAAGAAGTGGAAACATACAATTGTTGCCTTGCTTGGCACAGGCTTTTTGCTCGCAGGCTGCGGCGGGGAAGAGCCACAGCCTGTGGCGATTCAGGAGGGCGTGGACGAATGTGAAATCTGCCACATGGGCATCGCAGACGACCACAACGCAACGCAGATTCTCTTGCAGGACGGCCGTGTGCTGAAATTTGACGACCTTGGCTGCCTGAACAAGTGGACGCAGGAAAACGGAAGTGAACAGGTGCGCGTACAGTTCGTCCGCGACTACAACACCGCGGAATGGCTCAACGCCAAGGATGCCGCCTTTGTGTACGATTCCAGCTTCCAGACGCCGATGGGATACGGAATCTACTCCTTCAAGGACGCTGATTCCGCGAAAACCTTTGTCCAGGAGAAAGGCACAGGCAAGGTGCTGACGTTTGACGACCTGGCCAGTCACAGCTGGGAGCGCAACATGACGCAAAAACACGGACAATCCGGAGAGGGACATTCGGATCAAATGAACATGCATGAAAACAAGGAAGGCTCATCCGGCATGCACGGGAACACGGACGGCCAAATGAACAGCGAAAGCGCGCACAACTGACAGAGGGACGTGTTGCAAGGTGCACTTCTATCACATAGCCAAACGTGAACTGAAACTGGGGTTCCGCAATCCCTGGTCCTACTCCTTCCTCGCCCTGTTCAGCCTGTTTACGCTTGCGCTGATGGTGATCCAATCCCGTTCCTGGCTGGAAGGCTACACCTATACAACCGGCACGATGATAACCCTGATCCTCTACCTGCTGCCGCTGATGACCATTCTGCTCTCCTCCTTTTCCCTGACCGGGGAGAAGGAGGAAGGCAGCTGGCAGCTGCTTTCCACGTACGCGTTGACGAGCGGCTCCTTTTTGTGCGGCAAGTATCTGGGACAAGCGGTTGTCCTGGCGGTGATTGTCTGCTTTGGATACGGGATTGCCGGAATAGCCGGGCTCGTGCTCGGAACCGGCTTTTCCTTTTCCACGCTGCTGTTCCTTTTGCTCTTTTCTCTCCTCATCATTCTGATGTTTCTGGGGATTGCCATGCTGATCGGGGCATTGAGCAAAAACCGCTGGCAAGCGCTTACCATGGGGGTCAGCGTATGGTTTTTCCTGATTCTGGCCTGGCCGACTCTCCTGATTTCGATCCTCAGCTTCTTTCCCTACGGCTGGATCAAGCCGACCCTGCAGGTGCTGACCATGTTGAACCCTGCCGAGCTGGTTCGCCTGTTTTCCGTAATCTGGCTGGGCGGCGGCTCCATTTTCGGCCCTGAATACTTCAAATGGGTGAACTGGTTTGACTCCCCGTATGGAGCTGTCGGGTTCGTCACGCTTTGCTTTGCCTGGATTTGTCTCACCCTGTATGTGGCCATTTTCATCTGGGAAAGAAGGAGATACCATGACTGACAACGGACTGATCCTCAGACAGGTGGAGAAGGGACTCATCCTCAAACAAGTGGAGAAGCGGATCAAGAAAAAACAGATTGTTCACCCTTTCGATCTGAAGATCCAGCCTGGGGAAGTGGTGGCCCTGTGCGGAGGAAACGGCGCCGGCAAAAGCACCATTTTGCGGATGATCGTCGGCATCCTGAAGCCGACTGCGGGCGTGATTGAACTGAACGGCCTGTACCTGAAGGAACACCGTGTGGAATACCTGGCGCAGGTCGGGTACATGCCGGATCACTTTCAATTTTCCGGCGGACTTACGGCAAAAGAGACGCTTGCCTTCTACGCCGCTTTGCGGGACCAGCCCGCCGCTGTCGTGGACAGGGCGCTGCAAGCGGTCGGACTGTACGAGGTGAGAGACAAGCGGCCCACCCAGTTTTCCAAAGGAATGCAGCAGCGCCTGCTCTTTGCCCAGGCGATTCTGGCCGATCCGGCCCTGGTCGTGCTGGATGAACCGACCAACGGGCTTGACCCCTACTGGATGGACGCGTTTGTCGATCTGGTGAGGGAATTGAAGGAAGCGGGCCGGTCTGTGATTTTTTCCACGCACCAGCTGCAGGTGGCAGAAGCCGTCGCAGACCGGGCGATCTTCCTGAGGGAAGGACAGGTGGTGCAAAGCGGAACCATGGAGCAGTACCGGGAATGGTACGGCCCATTGGGACTTCACGGGGCATTTTCGGAACTGTTTTCCCGCCCGCGTAAAACCGATGGACACATTCCGCCTGACAGCCGACCGCATGGCCAAAGCCAACCGCCCCTGCAAGAAAACGAGCCTAATGTCAAGGTATGGATCAAAGGGCGTCCCGGCGACTGAAAGCCCGGCAAAAGGGAACAGAGTCTGAAAACAACAAGCGACCGGCCGCAACCGGTCGCTTCTCTCCTTTTCCCTGCCTTGTTTGCCTTGAAGAGTTTGACCTGGCGAAGCTAATCGCGCAGCCGCTTGACCCAAAAGCCGCCTTTCAGGTTTTTCGGCTCAAAAGAGACGATGAACGCCTTGGGGGAAATTTCCGTAATCAGCTTCCAAAGCTTCTGTTCGTTGCTTCGCTTGGTCAACACCTGCATCATCATGCGCGGACCATCCCTGCCTTCCGCCACCCAGGAGGTAACGCCAAATCCATGTTCGCGCAGCCTGGCGGGAAGTTCCATCTCCAGCGTATCGACCACAACCTGCACGGTGACATAGCCGAGCGCCAGCTTTTCCTCGATTTTGCTGCCGACGAAGACACCCAGCCCCCAACCGAAGCAGTACGCCGCCAGGTTGAGCCAATTGTCCAGGTTGTCCAGGACGAGGTCCAAGCCCTTCAGGTAGACAAACACTTCCACCATCGCCAACATGGAAGCGAAGGCGCGAAATCCCTTGATTACGAGCATCATCCGCAGGGTAAAAAATGAGACGTATAAAATATTGATTCCGATGATAATGCCGACAAATGCTAAGTTCACAAACGGGCTCTCCTTTTTGTCCGTGACCTGCTTTGCGAAAAAAACCGCCCTTCACAAACGGGCGGCAAAACGGCATGGTGCGGCTCGTGATGCGGTTCAACACCAAAAACACCTCCCCCATCGCTCCGGGTGAGCCGAAAGGGGAGGTGTCCTTTTCTCTTCCCGAATGGTTGGCTTTACTGCGTCTTCAGCACATCGTGGTCGACGTAACGCTCGCCGTTCAGCTCGCTGATGATGTTGATTGCCACCTTTGCTCCATCGCCGGCAGTGATGATGGTATGTACGCTCACACCGGCGCAGGTACCGGCCGCCCAAATGCCTTCCACATTGGTTTTGCCTTGCGGGTCTGCATCGACAACCGTTTTGATCCGCGGCTCAGTCCCCGGTTTGGTCTTCACCCCGATTTTTTCCGCGAGATCCGTTGAGACACCCGTTGCCAGAATGACGTACTTCGTTTCAAAGCTGCCTTTTTCCGCCGTTTCCACAACAAATCCCTGTTCCGTTTTGCGGACATCGATCACCTGGTCGTCAATCAGTTCAGCGCCGAACTTGGCGGCTTGCTTTCTCCCGACCTCAATCATGTCAGGACCGCTGATTTCCATGACGCCGTAATGGTTTTCCATCCAGGCGCGCTTGGTCAATCCCTTGTCGTTGTCAATGAGGAGGGTTTTCTTCCCGGCCTTTGCCGCGAACAAGGCCGCACTGCCCCCGGCGGGTCCTCCGCCAATTACCACAATGTCGTACATGTTCTTCGCTTCCTTTCCAAGAATTTCTTTCATAACATAATTATATGCTAACTATCAAAAAAGAAAAGATTATTCCCTCCACCCTTTATTTATCCATTCGCACGGGCATTCATGCTCGTTCCGCAAGGCTTCTTCTGCACATTCATATGAACGATTGAATGTCAATTTGCCATTTCCTATACTAGGATAAAGATATACCTGGATAGAAAAGGCAATTGTTGCCCATGAAAGGAGAAACCCGCATGTCTGCCCACCCTGATTCCGTCCGCCATGATCATCGCCACCATGGAAGAAATGCCAACAAGAAGGCGCTGATTCTCTCCCTTTTGATCATAACGGTTTTTCTGGTTGTGGAAGTGATTGGGGCAATCTGGACGAACAGCCTCGCCCTGCTGTCCGACGCAAGCCACATGCTCAGCGACTCTTCCGCCCTGTTTCTGAGCCTGATCGCCATGTACTTTGCTTCAAAGAAACCCTCCCCTGCGAAGACGTACGGCTTTTACCGCTTTGAAATCCTTGCTGCGCTGGTAAACGGCGTCACGCTTGTGCTCATCTCTCTCTTCATCTTCTGGGAAGCGTATCAGCGCTTGTTTGCTCCCCCTGTGGTGGCGGGCCTGACAATGATGGGCATTGCCTGCGTCGGTTTGCTGGCCAACGTGGCAGCGGCAGCGGTTCTCATGCGCGGCGATTATCAAAACAATCTGAACCTGCGCAGCGCCTTCCTGCACATGCTGGGCGACATGTTGGGTTCGGTCGGCGCCATCGTCGCCGGGTTCGCCATGTGGCAGTTTGAATGGTACCTGGCAGATCCGCTCATCAGCGTGGCGGTCGGGGTTCTCATCCTGCTGAGCGCCTGGCGCGTGATGAAGGATTCCGTCAATGTGCTGATGGAGGGAACCCCCTCCGGGATCGACGTGGAGCAGGTCTCTCTGGCGCTGACGAGCATCCCGGGAGTCAAAAGCGTTCACGATTTGCACATCTGGACCGTCACATCGGGATTTCATTCCCTCACCTGCCATCTCCATGTCGAAGATGACGTGCCAAGCTATCCCGTTCTGCATGAAGCGCTGCACCTGTTGGAAAGCCGTTTCCAGATCACCCATGCCACCATCCAAGTGGAAAACTCCAGCATCCGCCACCGCGAACCGATTTGTACGGCCGGAATCCCGGAGCACGACGGCGGCAGGCATGTCCATCATCACCACGGAAGGCACAGCCATCCGCATTAATCATCCGCTTTTATAAACTTCGAAGGCGAAAAAATAAAAGCATGGCAAGAACGAAAAAACCGTTTTGCCATGCTTTGCTTTTGCACTCGATTCTTAGAAGGAGGTCATGATCAAAATGGAACCGATGACGATCGTCAGCACAATCACAATGCCGAGAACCAGTGCCTGAACGTTCCAGCGCGGTTTTTCCCCTTCCCGGAGGTGCATGAAGAAAAACAGCTGAACCACGAACTGCAGGACTGCCATCATCATGATGACCACGACAGTGGCTGTTTTGCTGAGTACCGGATTCATCACCAGCACGAGCGGGATGATCGTCAGCACGATCGACAGCACAAACCCGAGCACATAGGATTTGAGTGAACCGTGTCCCGCAGCATGATGTGCATTTTGGTTTCCATGGTTGGCCATCCTACATCACCCCCATCAGATAGACCACTGTAAACAGGAAGATCCACACGACGTCCAGGAAGTGCCAATACAGGCTGAGCGTCGTCACTTTGCGGTTTGTCACCGGCGTAATGCCCTGGCGGGGCAATTGAATGATCAGGGCCAGCATCCAAAAGAAGCCGATCGAAACGTGCAATCCGTGCGTGCCGACCAGCGTGTAGAATGCGGACCAGTAGCCGCTGGTGGCAATGGTGGCTCCTTCATGCACCAGATGCGTAAACTCGCTGATTTCCAACAGGACGAAGGACAGACCCAGCAGGGCGGTAATCACCAGCCAGCCGATCAGTGCCTTCAGCTTGCCTTTGTTCATCGCCAAAACCGCCAGACCGCTGGTAAAGCTGCTGGTCAACAGGATAAAGGTAGAGGCGATGATCCCGGGCATCTCAATCAGTTCCTTGGGGGTCGGTCCCCCCGCGTAACTGTGCATCATCACCGCATAGGTGGCAAACAGGGTGCCGAACATGATGCAGTCCGTCACGAGAAAAATCCAGAAACCAAGTACCTTTAACTGCTCCAGATCGTGATGGCCGTGCCCATGATCGTGGGCGTGGCCATGCTCAAGGTGTTTCGCCGCTTGTTGCATTAGTAAACCCTCCCATAAGAGGCTTCAATACGACGCACTTCATCTACGCTTACGTAGTACTCGTCATTGTATACGAAGGAACGTGCCCACATGCAGGCGAACACTCCGATCATGCCAATGATGGCCATCCAGGACCATTCCCAAACGAATCCAAACCCGGCGATAAACCAGAAGACAGCCATGACAAACGGAATACCGGAGTTTTTCGGCATGTGAATCGGTTCCAGCACCACCGGTTCTTCCTTGTAGGTGCCGTTTGCCTTTTCCTGCTTGATTCTCCACCAGTCATCCACATCTTTGACCTTCGGGATCACAGCGAAGTTGTAGAACGGAGCAGGAGACGGAATCGACCATTCCAGCGTCCGTCCATCCCACGGGTCGCCAGTGGTGTCTTTTTCCTTTTCCATGTTTTTGATGCTGTAGAGAATTTGCCATACCTGGAAGAGGAAACCGATCCCCATCAGGAATGCACCGATGGTGGAAACCAGGTTAAGCGTTTCCCAGCCGTAATCCCAACCGTAGGTGTAGTAACGGCGGGTCATTCCCATGAAGCCCAGTGCGTATTGCGGCATGAAGCAAACGTAGAAACCGATGTTCCAGAACCAGAAGGCCCATTGTCCCAGTTTTTCATTCAGCTTGAAGCCGAACAGTTTGGGCCACCAGTAGTACATCCCGGCCAGGTAACCGAACACAACTCCGCCGATCAGCGTTTGGTGGAAGTGGCCAATCAGGAAGTAGCTGTTGTGATATTGATAGTCAGCAGGTGCCATCGACAGCATGACCCCGGTCGCACCGCCGATGACGAAACAAGGAATGAAGGCGATCGTCCAAAGCATTGGCAGTTTGAACGAGATCCTGCCTCGGAACATGGTAAACATCCAGTTGAATACCTTCACACCGGTCGGGATCGCGATCAGCATCGTCGCTACTGCGAAGAAGGCGATGACGCCGGCGCCCGTTCCCATCGTAAAGAAGTGGTGACCCCAGGTGAAGTAGGAGACAATGGCAATCGACATGACCGCCGCTACCATGGATGCGTAACCAAACAGTTTTTTCCGCGAGAAGGTTGCCACGACGTCAGAGTAAATCCCGAACGCAGGCACGACAACGATGTACACTTCAGGGTGTCCCCACATCCAGATCAGGTTGATGTACATCATCGGGTTGCCGCCGCCATCCAAGGTGAAGAAGTGAGCTCCGAGGAAGCGGTCAAGATACAGCAAGGCGATGGTAACCGTCAGTACCGGGAAGGCAATGATGATCATGATGCAGCTGGACAGGACGGACCAGGTGAACATTGGCATCTTCATCAGCGTCATGCCCGGCGCACGCATCTTCAGAATGGTCACGATGAAGTTGATACCGGTCATCAAGCTACCGATCCCGGAAATCTGAATACCCCAGATCCAGAAGTTCTGACCGGGTCCCATGCTGAACGGTTCCTCCGACAACGGCGGATACGACAGCCAACCGGCATCCGGGGAACCCCCGATCACGAACGAGATGTTGAACAGCAAAGCACCAAAGAAGAACAGCCAGAAGCTTACGGCGTTCAGGAACGGAAACGCAACGTCGCGCGCCCCGATCTGCAACGGAACAACCCAGTTAAACAAGGCGAACAGCAACGGCATCGCCATAAACAGGATCATGATCGTCCCGTGCGTGGTAAAAATCTCGTTGTAGTGGTTCGAATCCAGAAACTCCAGGTTCGGGAACGCCAGTTGCGCACGCATCAGCAGCGCATCGACGCCGCCGCGGAACAGCATCAGCAAAGCCGAGATCAAGTACATGATCCCGATCTTTTTGTGGTCAACCGTGGTCAGCCATTCGCGCCACAGCCAGCCCCATTTTTTGTATTTCGTCAACACGAACACGATTGCCGCCAACGTCAGGACAATGGCGACATCCGAGCCGTAAATCAGCGGATCACCCGTAACAAAGAACGTGGATGCAAACTCCTTTAGGCTCTCCCACATCTGGTATTTCCCCTCCCGTTTCTATTGTGCATGCGCCTGATGCAACTCTTGCGTTGACAGTGCCTCTTCCGCTGCGGACGCCTTTTGCGTTTCCGACTGCGAAGAAGCGTCGCTTGTCTTGATCGGATGTCCGTGACTGTACTTGGAGACAATCTCTTCAAACAATCCTTCCGGGAAGCTGGAGAAGGTCATGACATCTGCCAACCCCGGCTTTTGCAGCTCTTCGTACCCTTCTTTCGTCAAAGCGGGAGTCGTGCCTTTGACTTCCTTGACCCAAGCCTCAAATTCTTCCTGAGGTTTGGCCACGACCTTGAATTCCATGTGGGCAAAACCTTCCCCCGTAAAGTTGGCTCCGCGTCCGTCATACTCGCCCGGCTCATCCGCCTGCAGGTACAACTCCGTGGTCATCCCAGCCATGGCATAAACCTGTCCGCCCAACTCCGGCACCCAGAACGAGTTCATCGGAGCGTCCGCGGAAATCTGGAATTTCACGGGCACACCGACCGGAATCTCAAGATGGTTGACCGTGGCAATTCCTTGTTCCGGATACGTAAACAGCCATTTCCAGTCCAGCGAAGTAACCTGAACCACGAGCGGCTCTGCTTCCTTGTTGGGAGATTCCTTCAAGGCGTAGGTATCACGAACGGTATAATAGCTCAAAAGTCCAACAATGATAATCGGAATTGCCCACCAAACCACTTCCATCTTGGCATTGTGAGCCCACTCCGGCTTGTAGGGCGCCTTGTTGCCCGGCTTGTCGCGGTACCGAAATACGATGAAGATCGTAAGGACAATAACCGGTACGACAATAATCGAGCACAAGATGATGGAAATCATAATGAGATCGTATTGCGTTTGTCCCACTGGCCCTTTCGGATTCAGAACGACATATTCTTCTCCGCAACCTGCCATCAGGACACTGGCCAGTGCTGCCAGGAGCCAAAACTGAATCTGTCTTAGCATTTTGGTCCCTCTCATTCTCCTGCTCCCTCCTCATGACAAAACAATCCATTTTTTAGCATGACTAAACGCAATCTTTGATTCGCATTAACATGTTATCAGAGGAAGCATGAATTGTTAGGGCTTTTTGCAGACTTTCATCTTTTCGTAGTTTTTTTGTTAAAAAGTGTTCATAAAACAGTCACGACTTGCTCAAATAATTGTATGAAGCTGCCGTTCTTTACCCTTCGCAACCTGAAATGGGAGAAAACGGAGTTTTTGGCGCAGTGCAGCGAAGCCGGTTTTCTGCCAAACAAAAAAAACAGCCTGCTCTGAAACCGATGCAGGCTGTGTCTCCAACAGGAAGCGGCTACCTTCCCGCAGCCGCTTGACGTTTTTCCTTTTTCTCTTTCCCCATCGCAAAGGTAAGCAACAGGCCGATGGCCGCCAGCGCTCCCGAGACGGCAAATCCGGCCAGAATGCCGTCCAGCAGGGCAAAAGACGGACCGGTTGCGCCGTGTCTTTCCGCCACGCTGCTCATCACGGAGACCAAAAGCGCCGTGCCGATCGAACCTCCCACCATGCGAATCGTGTTCCCCATGGCGGTTCCATGCGGGATGAGATGCGGCGGCAAGGCATTCATCCCCGCTGTCATCAGCGGCATCATGCTCATGGAAATCCCGGTCATCATCAGGGCAAATGCACCCGCAATGTACAGAAGGGACGTCGACATGCCGATGTTCAAAAACAGCACCATGGACAGGACGATCAAGGCAAAACCGCCGATGGTCAGCCCCCTTCCGCCAACCCGGTCAAATATCCGGCCGGAAATCGGCGACATGATCCCATTGAGGATCGCTCCCGGCAACATCAGCGCTCCCGACTCCAAGGCGGTAAATCCCCGGACATGCTGCGCATACAAGGGCATCAGCGTCTCCGCACCGATCATCAGGGCAAATCCAACCACGGACAGCAGAGTGGTGAGAGTGAAGATGCGGAAGCAGAAAACGCGAAACTCCAACAGCGGTCTATCCATGCGCAGCTGGAGACGAATAAACAACGCCAGAGAGATGCTTCCCGCCAACAGCGACCCGATGACCGCCGGATCGCTCCAGCCATCCCTGCCAACCATGCTGAATCCGTACAGCAAACCTCCCCAGCCGAGCGTGGACAAAATAATGGAGGGAACGTGAACTTTCGCTTCCTGTTGCGCGGTTACATTTTTCATCAGGAAGACGGCCGCAATCAAGACGGCGACAGCAAGCGGGAACACCAGGTAGAACAAATGCCTCCAGGAAAAATGGTCGATGATCCAGCCCGACAGCGACGGCCCGATCGCCGGCGCGAAGGCAATGACCAGCCCCGTCATCCCCATCGCAGCACCCCTTCGCTCAGGGGGATAGATCGTCAACATGACGGTCTGCATCAGAGGCATCATAATCCCGGCTCCGCCAGCCTGAATCACGCGGGCTGCCAACAGAAACGAAAAGGAAGGAGCCAAAGCTCCGAGCAGCGTCCCTGCGGCAAAAATGAGCAAAGCCGCAATCAACAGGCTGCGGCTGGAAAACCTTTCAATCAGGAAAGCAGTCACGGGAATCAAAACCCCGTTGGTCAGCAAAAAAGCCGTCGTCAACCATTGCGCCTGGTTGGCGTCAATGTGAAGTTCGCTCATGATCGGAGGGACGGCTGTCAACAGCAAGGTTTGGTTTAAAATCGTAAGAAACGCAGCGGACAGCAAAACGCCGACAATTACGGTTCGATTGAACGGTGCCGCCTGGTTGTCACCCATATTCCTTCTCCTTTGTTTCGGTTCATGCATGCAAAAGAATATTACAAACATGATGTGCAAAACCCTGCGGCTCAGGTGCCAAACGTTTCGCAACGCAAAGAATGGCGCAAGCATTGCGAATTTTGTCTGGCGCCGGCGGCGTTTGCACATTCATGAGGGTACAACCTGGCCGTTTGATTGTCAAGGCCGACTTTCTTGCGCCCATTGCCGCGGACAGGCGCAAAAAAACCGGCAATGGGTCATTGCCGGGGTTGCTGTTTTGCCTGTATTCTTCGCTTTGTCTGGTTAATCGGCCCGCTGCCTTCCAAGCGACAACAGCCGGAATACGGCGCTGAACAACAAGATGTTTACTCCGGCGATCAGGCACCCGAAGGATACCATGAGCGGCAGGTTCGAAGACCTGAAATCGCTTACATTTGGAATAAACAGAATAATTCCGAAAATAATGGCGCCCCAAGCGATCCACGTTAATGTTTCAGCCGCTTTTTTATCTTCACTCACATTCCCCATCTCCTGTCATTGGAAAATCAGTTCAAAATTTGTTGCGATTATTGTAACATAAAATTCACTTTTTGTTCACGTTTTATTCGAGAAAAATCAAAAAAAATTAGTTTTCCACCGAAGCCCGCCTGAAACGTCCAGGCGCGGCATTTCCCGCTCCCGGGAACCGCCTGCGCATTCCGGCAACCAAAACGAGCTGCCGTTTGCGGGCAGCTCGCTTGAAAATCCTGATTGTCCAACTGAAATTCTTCCTTGCGAAAAAGCTGCGCAGCCGCTTGACGGTACAATGGCACGGCCGGCCGGACAAAACGCAGAGCAAGCATTGTGAACCACTCTATTCGTAAAATTGATACTGGTTCTTCCCTTTTTCTTTTGAGTTGTACAGGGCAATGTCGGCTTTTTTCAACAATGCCTCCTGATCCAGACCATGCTCCGGATAAAACGCAATGCCGATGCTGGCGGTAACCTGCACGTCTTCCAGCGAAAATTCCTCTGCGGTTAATTCCTGCAGGGATTGAATGATCCTGCCTGCAGTCTGCTCCGCTTCTTCCCTGCTCGACTGGGGCATGAGCAGAACAAATTCGTCACCGCCCAATCTGGCGACGATGTCCTGCTTGCGGGCGGCGCGGCGGATGCATTGCGCCACTTTTTTCAACAGCTGATCGCCCTTGTCATGGCCCAACCGATCATTGACAAGCTTGAAATTGTCCAGATCAATTAACATGACAGCGGTAATCCCCTTGTTTTTGGCCATCAATTTTTTCAGCCAGATCTCCAGTGCGGCCCTGTTTTTCAAACCGGTCAAGCCGTCATGGAAGGCAAGATACAGCGGTTTTGCCACCCATCTGGTCAGGATGTAGGAAATGACAAACGCCGTGAACAGAATGAACGACAGTTGAATGTAAAACTTCCGTCTGTACTCGGCAAGAATCGTTTGCAGTTCCTCATCGCTGTAAATAATCTCCAATACCTTCGTTTGCGTCATTCCGCGGTCGTATTTCGAAACATACCGCACGTAACGGTAGGTGACGGGTTCATTTTCCCATACGCCCTGAAACTCCGTCGTTTGTCCGGTGTTTCGCGTGTATTCAAAAAGCTCTCTCCGTTCCTCCGGAAGTTTTTGGGCGGTTTTTTGCGGCTCTCCCAAATAAAAGCCGTAGGGATGCAGCACGCTGATCTTTTTGATCAAGGGGATTTCATGCGCATACCGGTTGATCACATCGCGAAAATTGAAAGCATGAAAAATCTCGTCTTCTTCCAGATTGTAGCCCAGTTCAATGATATACTTTTTATCAGGTGTGGCCATGTAACTGAACTTCATTAACTTTCCTGAATTTTGGGCAATGTCAATCACTTCATGAAAAAACGTCCCGGCTTGTCTTCTTTCCTCCAACTCCTTGGCCATTTTCCGGCAGCACTCATTGAAATCAAGCCCGATGTCTTCAACTACGTTGCTGTACACAATCACGTTCTGCTCATTGATGATGTAAATATCCGTTGAAAGTGATTCCTTGAGCGAAGCGAAATCCCAATCCTCGAACGAAGGGTTTTTTGCATACAAATCCAGCAAGTAATGGGTGTTTTCCTCCATTTTTGACGCGATGTGATTCCCGAATGCCTGAAGCGCCTTCTCCGTCGTTTCCAGTGCATTTTTTGCCATAACCTCGTTGAGCCTGATCAGCTTTGCGTTGTTTTCGATTGCTTGTTCACGCAGTTGCAGGTAGGTCACGGTTGAATTGGCAAACGAAGTCAAAGCTGCGAATACTACCAACGTCAATGTTAGGATCAATCCGAAGCGATATGTCACTTTTTGCACCTCAAACGAAGTCAACTTGTTACATCCAAGATTCAAGATTCGACATGGGAAAAGGATACCCTTTATTTCGATTAATCAGAATTAACCGCACCCCGAACATCCGGGGTGCGGTTTCACGAGTTTTTCACAAAAACCGCCGGTGCACCTTCTTGCCGTCGTAAGAGAACAGCACCGGCCGCTCCTCCAGCTCCGTCTCCAGGTGGACGCTTTTGCCCCACAGGTAGTACACGTACGGCAGGGTCTTCTCCACGTACTTCACGTCAAGTTCGAGGTCCTCGTAGTGGTGCTTCAGGTAGAGTTCGCCCGCGCGCAGATAATCGCCGTCGTAGACCATCAGATACGGGAAACCGCCGTTGACCCTGGAAGCGACGAGGCCGTCCCGCACCTGTTCCCACTGCTTTTCCGCCACCACCCATTCATTTCCCTGCTTGCCGAACAGGTAGAGGTCCAGCTTGTTGACCAAATCCTTGGTCAGGTAATTGCGCAAAAAGCTGATGTCCGATTCCAGTTCCCGCACCTCGAAGATTTTGGCGCGTCCCTCGCCCGGTTTGCGTCCGAAGCGTTCCTGTTCTTCCTTGGTCGGGTTGTTCCAGCGCTCTTCGATATCCTCGAAGATTTTCAGCCCCAGGTGGTACGGGTTGATGCTCGTCGGCGAAGTCTGGATCACCGAGGCATGCAGTTTGGCAAACTCAATCGTCTCCGCTTCGGTCAGGTCCAGTTCGCGCAAAATCCGCATGTGCCAGTAGGTGGCCCAGCCTTCGTTCATGATTTTCGTCTCCAGCTGCGGCCAGAAGTAGAGCATTTCGTCGCGAATAATGGTGAGCACATCGCGCTGCCAATCCTCCAGCACGTCGCTGTACTCCATGATGAACAAAAGCAGATCCTTTTCCGGCTGGGGCGGAAACTTGCGGGGAGGTTTCGCGGGCTCCTGCTCCGGTTTTTCCTCCCGATCCAGTTCCCAGAGATCGTCATAGGGCCCTTTTCGTTCCTTCCGCCTGTTCGCCGTCTCCTCCTCCGCTTCCCGCTTCCACCTCAGTTTGGGCCGCAGCAGACTGGGATCAATGTGCTCCTGGATCGCCAGGGCGGCGTCCAACAGTTTTTCCACTTCTTCCTTCCCGTGCTCGATCTCGTACTGGCGAATCCGCTCCGAGCTGGCCGCCATGCTTTCCACCATGTCGCGGTTGGTGTTGGAGAAGCGCACATTGTTTTTGAAAAAGTCGCAATGCGCCAGCACATGCGCGACGATCAGCTTGTTCTGGATCAGTGAGTTGCCGTCCAGCAAAAAGGCGTAGCAGGGATTGGAGTTGATAACCAACTCGTAAATCTTGCTGAGATTCAGGTCGTACTGCAGTTTCATCCGGTGAAAAGACTTTCCGAAACTCCAATGGGAAAAGCGCGTCGGCATCCCGTAGGCGCCAAATGTATAAATAATGTCGGCGGGACAAATCTCGTATCGCATCGGGTAGAAATCCAGCCCAAACCCCTTGGCAATTTCCGTGATCTCCGCAATGGATCGTTCCAGTTCCTTGCGCTCGTCGCTTGTCATGTGATTTCCCTCCTGTTCACGTGCTTCCAATATATATATGGAAGGAAAAACAAAAAATGGCATCGCTCTTTTCCGCAATACCGTGGAAAAATGAAAGTTTTCCGTTCATAAGTCTGGACAATTGACGATCTTGATGTGGTGGAGATTCCAGAAAATTGTTTTTTGATCCGCGCTCACCAGTCTGGCCATGTTGTTTTGCACCCCTTTTAACAGCCCAATTTTGTCGGGATTGCTGCCCAAATCAAAAACGACCAACTTATCCTCCATTTTTTTCAATTGCTCTTCCAAGGTTTTGGCCATCTTTTGCGTTGAAAGATGCAAAGGAAAGGACTCATTGCTAAGCGAATACGGGGCCTTGTTCTCCGGATATGGAATGAGCCATTTGAGATGAAACAGGGGAATCAGCATGGTCTTGTGAACGGGAGAGTAAAACACAAAATAGTCGTTTTGAAGGCTTGTAATATAACCATGCAATGCTTGGTTGCCTGTTACGTATATTTTTAGAAACATCCCTTTTGATTCATTTAATACTCCCTTGTAAGACAGGTTGTTTTCCAACTCCGTCCGATCATAACCTGGTTCTGAAATTTGTGAGACATTGGCAATCAACCTGATGTTCTGGATATGGCTTGTGGGAAAATAAATATAGTCAAATCCATCGTAAATCACAATGATATCTGCTCCATAATCCACCAGGACCCCTACGCGTTCTAACCCCAAAAGGGGCGAGCAAGAAGAAACTCAGGCGTGTAAGGACCACAACACCGATACATAGTTGAAACAATTTCCAGTCTATGGTTGCTTGTCCCTGCGATTTTTTTGCCAGGGGATGTGAATATCTCCTGGCGGAATAGTCAGACAACAAGCGATTTACATCTGCGTTGCTGAAGGGATCGGGAAAACGTGCAGGAATGTCTTTTTTAAAATAGAGGTATAGAAGGATTGTGATGCACGTGATCCCCAGCATGGACGGAACCACCATCATGGTTGCGTAGGAGTTTATGTCTAATTGAACAATTTTTAATGCAATTAAATTTGCTAGATTGCTAACACCAATGGGTGCGCTGGCTGCTGTCGCCACCAAAGCCCCCGAGATCAGGTAGGGAATCTGTTGGTGAGGTTTAAATCGCAACAATGAGAGTGTCTGGATGATGATAGGTGTTGTGATCAAAATGCTGCCATCATTGTTAAAAAACAGTGTCATAAAAAAAAAAGCAGGTTGATATACCAAAAGAGGAGTAACCCTGAACCTTTTGAGCGAATGGCCAAATTGATTGCCGCCCATCTGAAAAAACCTATGCTTTCCAGAACGATTGACATCACAATCGTAGACAGAATCGTAACGGAAGCACCGCTTACCGTTTCAAAAATGGAAGAAACATCTGAAAACGGGACGATCCCGAGCAATAATAGAACGCTGGCCGCGATCGAGGCAGGAATCGATTCATTGACTCCAAACGGTCTCCACATAATAAAACAAACCGTAAGAACAAAGATCGCCACCGTTAAAAGAGCCATAGCGCTACTCATTGGTCTTCGCCATACTTTTTACGGATTTGTGCGCAAAGTGATGGTGAAGCAAATTCTTCTCACCGGTTATTAAGGTAAGTTGAGGCGTTGCCGGCTTGGGGTGAAGATGAAGAACGGGTTTTTGCTCAACTCCCTGATTCGGGCTCTGTCGGTTTCGCAATTGAATCGGAGGACTGATCAGCCAATACAGGAGATAACCACTTATCACTAATAGAGGGACGATGAAAATCATTCGACTTCCTCCCTTCGTGGTTTTCGAAATCAGCCATGCCGTTTCAGAAGGCTATGTTTCAGGCACCAATTCCTGTACTTGCCGGATGGAGTCTTTCTCACACGATTTTTTTGGGCTTTCCGTTTTCTTTTTTGCCGTTTTTTTCCTTTCCAATCATTGAGATTGCTCACAGTACGAGGTTTTGCATTGCCTCTCACGCCTGACGGAATCAGAGGGGAAGGGAGGCATTTCGGGTGAGACGCATCATGCTCCTCTTCAAGCTGTTTTGTCCTTCCATCCACCAGATCTTCCCGGGTGCCATTCACGTATTGTTCGGGTTCGCTTTCATGGGGAAACCGAATTTCCCATACGTTTTCTCCTGCCGCAGTTTCCGGCACCGACGGTTCCGCTCCATCTGGAAGCCCCTGATAAACAGCAGCAGAACTTCCCGAAGCCATCATCTGAACTTCCGCTGGCGACTCATTGCCCTTTTCATCGTGTCGATTCGTTTCTGCCAAGTCACAACAGATATTTTGGATATGAAAGTTGGAAAAGACGATCAACTCTTCTCCGCTGACAATTTCAATGTGATTTCGGGAGATCTTTGCCAGAATTCCGTCTGCACATTCCCCATGCCCCTTGTTTATATGCACCTTCCGATACAACATTTTGCCAGGAGAGTGAATCCGGCCTCCCTCCATTCCTTGTCAGATGGATACATAAAATCGTATGCATTTCCGAAAAACATGCATAATGAAGTTGCCCTTCGCCATAAAATTCCACAGGCGTTGACAACTTGGCACAGAGAAAAAAAATAGCCGAAGAACGGCTGAATGATCTGTGGTTTTCTCAATTTTGTCTTTTTTTATTTCTTCGCTTTTTCGCCGTTGTTATTCCCATTGCTGTTGCTTTTTTTGTCGCTGCTGCTTGCATCATTGCTGCTGTTATCGTTCTGTTTTTTATCTTCCTTTTTTTCTTCTTTATTCTTTTTCATCCCGTAGCTGATGTTCCGGATGTGGAAGGGCAGTACAGTGATCACTTCATTTCCTACGATCACAGTGACAGCATTGTCGGTGGCTTCAATCAGTACGCCTTCCAATTTCTCGGGACCGCCGCGGTTGATTTGCACCCAGTGAATGTCAACGCCGACTTTATTTTGACCCACCATCGCCGGTTTAGAATTGACCCACC